>JAABUN010001387.1_pt1 | contig 53904 bp, 44 predicted proteins | sample 5559311 | NCBI WGS metagenome assembly JAABUN01 (sample SAMN10711877, study PRJNA513370) | rock metagenome | isolation source: Antarctica rocks | place: Antarctica: Victoria Land, Siegfried Peak sud
TGACGCGATTGGGGCGGCACTCGACCGCGTGACGTCGGCCGAGTTGACCGCCTACTATCGCCACTGTGGCTACGCCGTCCCCGGACATGTACCGTGAGAACCGCTCTAGGCTATCGCAGTCTTCCTGCCCTGACACGATCGCACTCGCCGAGACGGTCGGTCAGCGACAACGAGACAGCGCCCCGGCTCGGGTGAGCCGGGGCGCTGTCTGGACCGGTTTCGTTGGGTGATGACCGGATCAGGCAGTCGTGGTCACGAGGTGCTGCTGGACCCGGGACATGATCTGCTGCTTCGGCATCGCGCCGATGATCTTGTCGATCGGCTGACCATTCTTGAAGACGACCATCGTTGGAATGCTGGTCACACCGAGCTGAGCGGCGTACTGCTGATTCTCGTCGATGTTGACCTTGGCGATCTTCAGTGTGCCGGCCTGCTCACTCGCGATCTCGGCGAGGATAGGGGCAACCGCCTTGCAGGGTCCGCACCAGCTGGCCCAGAAGTCGACGAGCACCACCTCATCGGCCTGCAGCACTTCCTGGTTGAACGTGGTATCCGTAACGTCGACTGGCTTTGACATGTTGGGTGATCCTCTCTGGCGCCGAAGCGCCTCCATTACTTCCCTAATGATAGCACGGGGGTCAAGGTGCGGATCGCGTTTGACACGGGTTTTCTGGCGCTTCCGCCATCAGGAACGGGATTGTACGTCCGGGAACTGACCGCCGCACTTCCGGCCGCCGCCGAACGGATCGGCGTCGGGCTCGACCTCGTCTCCCTCGCACCTCCCGGGCCGCTGAGCTCTCGCCGCCGACGGGTCGTCTGGGAATCGGCCGGGGTTGCCCGCGGTGCGCGGAGGCTGGACCCATCGGCCGATGTCGTCCACATCCCCCATCAGATGCCGCCGGTGGTTGGGCCGCGACGGGGCGTCGCCGAGATCGTGACGATCCATGACCTGATCCCCTATCACCTGCCCGAGTACCAGAGCAGCCGGGCGATTCGGCTTCGCCTGCTGCTGGCCCGGCTCTGGCTACGTCGGGCCAGCCGGATCCTCGCGCCCTCACAGGCGACGGTCCGGGACATCATCGCGACGCTGGGCATCCCTCGGCACCGGATCGCCCTGATCCCGTTGGCCGCGACACCAGGGTACGGCCCGGCCACCACCGATGGTGAACTGCTGGCGGTCGAGCGGGTCCGGCGGCGCTACGGGATTCCCGGCCGGTACGTCTTCAACATCGGCGGCTTCGATGCCCGCAAGAATCTCCTCGTTCTGCTCGACGCCTTCGCCCGGACCATCGCGGTTTCGGACGACGACGACGGCCGACGGCTGGCTCCGGTGACGCTGGTGATCGGCGGGGCGCCGCACTCCGGCAATGAGCGTGTCTTCCCGGATCTCGCTCCAACGATCCGCCGGCTTGGTCTCCAGCAGCGCGTCATCCTGACGGGCAAGGTGCCGCCGGAGGACGTGCTGCCGTTGCATCAGGGCGCAACCGTCTACTGCACGCCGTCCAGCTACGAGGGGTTCGGCCTGACGCCGCTGGACGCGATGGCCTGCGGCGTCCCGGTGATTGCCGCTAACCGGACCAGCCTGCCGGAAGTCGTCGGGAATGCCGGTCTGCTGGTCGAGCCCGCCCCGGACCTCGTCGCGGCAGCTCTCACCCGGGTCCTGACCGACGACCTGCTCGCCCGCCGCCTCCGCAACCGCTCCCTCGATCGCGCCGCCGAGTTCTCGTGGGAACTCACGGCCGAAGCGACGGTCCGCGCCTACCAGGAAGCGATGCGCCACCCATAGGCGCAGTTGAGAGGTCGCCTACTCAGACGGCGACCACACGCAACCCCAACACGGAACTGTGCTAGGGTCTCCTGTCTTTCTCGGTTGACAATGGCGTTACCGCAGGTGTCATGTGACGTACCCGCTCTCGATGGGCGGTTTGCTTCCTTCTCCGGGCACCTGCGGAGCCGAAGCCGCTTCAGCGGGTGAGCAAGCAGGTGAGCCGGAGAGGGGCCGGGGGAGAGGTCGTCTCCGCCACCCAGGCGCATCACATGCAACCCATTAACCCTGCCCATCGTCAATGAGTGGGCATCCCTCGTAGACAGTCATCTGGATGTCCACTCGTCCGTCTTCATTTGTGTTAGCCGCCGAGTAACTGGAGGCATCGCCAGCGATTTCAGGAAACTGTTGCTGGATCAGTTCGAAGACACGATCCGCCAACGCGTTGCCCTCAGTGACTCCCGCATTCGCGCCGGTGTTACCCTCAAGAATCATGAATCCGATCAGACATCCGGCATCGGCGTAAGGGCCGATCTGGTTCTCGATTTCCCGCTTTGCCTGGTCGAGGGCCTGCGGGCTATCGTTGGCGATACCCTGTCGATCGAACTGCATCTGGAGCTTGATGACCTGATTGCTGAGTCCACCAGCCGTCGCGCCTTGCGCCTCATTGGTCGCCTGCACACCGGCTGCCTGCGTCTCAAGGACCGACTGCGACTGGTCCTGCGACGCGATTTGCGCCTGCGCCGTCTGAAGAGCGATCGCGGCCTCGGTCGAGCGGGCGGCGATGACCTGCGCAGTGGCTGCCGCGGTTCGAAGCCCGCTGGCATCGGCCTGACTGACCGCCTGCTGCGTGCTGAGCGTGTCGATCGTGGCCTGCGACTGGATCGCCTGCGCCTCCGACGTCGCGGCCAACTGTGTCGCGGCGGCGTTGACCGTCGCCTGCTGACTGGTCAGGTCCGCGACGCTGGAATCCTGACCGGCCTGCTCCGTCGCGAAGGCGGAGATCGTCGCCTGCGATTCCAGCGCTGCCTCCGTAGCCTGGGCGTCGGCAGTCGCCCGCTCGCTGTCGGTCTGCGCGGCTCGAGTCTGCGCGGCGGCAGCGGTAGCGGTCGCCTGCCGCGCGAGCCGCGCGTCGGCGGTCGCGTTGGCGGAGACGGTCTGCTGAAGGATCAGGGCCGAGGCGGTGGCGGTCTGGGCATTCTCGGCCGCCTGTCCCTGGAGGGCCACGATCTGCGCGTCGGATGTCGCGAGCAGGTTGGCGGTGGCGGTCGGCGTCGGCGTTGGCGGTGGGTCGCCGGTGCCGCTGACCATGAAGATCAGGGTCAGCGCGAGCAGCAGGTCGGCGAACACCCAGCCGCCGATCTCATACATGGAACGTTCACGACGTCGCGGTCTCATGCGACTCCTATCGTTGGTGACTCAGCGCGACGAGGGGGAATGGTGCCGCGTCCAGGCAGTACCCGGGCGCGGAGTACAAGCGGATACCTGTTACTGGCCGGGGCGACGGCTGCCGCCAGACCAGCCACCGGACCGCTCACCGGCGGCGGGGCGGCTGGACTGGTCATTCGGCTCCAGCCGCTCGGGCTGACGACCATACGGCGTGTTGCCGGTCTGGATCGGGCGCGGCGCCTGCCCATTGAGTTCCTGACGAAGGGCCGAAGCGAACGCGGTCTGCATGGCCTCGGTCGTCGGGAGCTGGTGAGCGAAGCGGTCGAGCGTCTGGATCACCGTGCCGAGCTGCTGCATCAGGTGGCCGAGCTCGCCGCGAAGCTCACGCTCGCGCTGGGCAACAGCCATCCCGGAGGCGCCGAGGTCACGCGAGACCTGGGAGAGCTGCCCGGCGACGCCGGTCTCGCTCTCCAGCATCGCGGCCAGTCGGGCCGTCTGCTCCGATGAGTGATCGGAGAGCTGGGCGAACTCGTCTCGCAGCTGAGCAAGGATCCGCCCGATGTCCCCCAGCTGGCTGGTGCTGTTCGAGACACCAGCCATGCTGCTTCGGAGCACCTCGGCCAGCCGGGAGGTGGACTCCGACTCCCGGGCGGCACCCTCGCCATTGCGGGCCTGGCTCTCGGCCAACATCGCGGCGACCTCGGCAATCCCACGGACGGCCTCACCAGCCATTCGACCCGCCTGAGCGGCAGCCTCGGAACCGGTCAGGGCGCGATCGGCGGCGTCGGCCAGGTTGTTGGCGGCGTCGCTGAGCTGGCGCGTGACGGACTGGTCGCTCTGGATGCCCGAGGCGACGATCCGCTCCAGGTTTCCGACGGCCTGGAGCAGCGTCCGCTGCTGGTCACCGGAGACACCGACCTCGCTGGTCATGTCCTCGAGTGCGTTCTGAAGACCGATCGAGACCTGACGGAGGTCGATTAGGAGGCGATGGGTCTCCTCGGCCCCGGATCGCATTCCGGAGGCGAAGACGGCGAAGTCCGAGAACTCCTGCTCGCGCCGGTTGGCGACCAGCTCCAGCCGGTCGTGCTCGACCTGAAGGCGGTTGAGCAGTTCCTGACTGTTGCGGTCGAACCGGAAGGCCAGGCGCTCGACGTTCTGGGCCAGCAGGGCGGTCCGGTTGGCCCGGTCCGGCGCGAGCACAACGGTCGCGGCGCCGAGGACGTTGTCGAGATCGGTCTGGAAGCGGTTGGCGGTCAGGGCGATCTGGTCGTCGCGTTTGTCCCGCCGGCCCTCGGAGATGAAGGTCATCACGATGATCAGGCCGATCAGGATGACGTCGATCAGAGCGATCGAGGAGAACCGGCTCCAGACCGGCAGCTCGCCGCCGAAGCCGCGCTGCCAGAGCACGAGCATCGGCGTGCCGGATTGATCGGGCTCGCGGGTCAGGTAATTGTCGTAGGCGATAGACGCCTCATAGAAGGCGTACCAGGTGACGGCGAGCGGCAGCAGGACCAGCACGTTCCGGATCCGGGCGATCGTCTCGATCAGGGCCGAGGCATACCCGCCCTCCTTCTTCACCGCCCAGGCGTGAGCGATCCGCTCGGTGTTGAAGGCGCGGCGAAGGTCGACGTCCGCCCAGCGCGTCCGGGACTCCTCGTTGCCGAGCGCGCCGGAGAGATCGGAGAGGCGCTCGGCGGCCCGGGCGTCGACCTCCTGAATGGAGGCGGCCAGCCCACCGATCTCATTGGTGAGCAGCTCGAACTCGCGGCCAGGCGTCCGGTAGATCGGCGTCTCGTCCGGCTCCAGTGGCGGCAGGGTAGCCGGCGCGTGGTTGCCGTTCTTCCGGTCGGTGTCGGCCAACGGAACCCTGGCGGTCTGCTGATCAATGGCCGGTGTGTTCGTCACCATGGGAATGCTGCCAATCGTTGGCCGGGGGACCCCGGTCGGGAGGGGATGACCACGGTCATCGGCGTGTCACCGGTCGCGCCGGGCAGGCAACGACGGGGAACGCTACTCGGGGGAAACACGGATCGTCCACAGGAAAACTGTCCGGCGGGGGCACCGCTTCGGGGGGCGGGACAGGCCGTCGTGGGCGCGGGGTGCACTACAATCGCAGTTGCTCCCTGCCAATGTACCATCCTGTCACCGTCCGGATCACGTCGGGCCGGATACGTGTACGAACAGATCAGGTTGCCCATGCCTTCCCTTGAGTCGCTCGATGCCGCCATGCTCTCCGCCGACCGCTCGATCATCGCGCTCCCCCACCTCGGCGGGGGCCAGATCGCGGCGACTGGACGGCAGCTGTTCCGCCAGGCCGGGACCGACGCAGCCGTCTACCAGCTCCGGCAGGCAGGAGGACACGTCCTCGCGTTGCGGGTTCCTTACACGGATACGCTTAACCCCACGGTTGCGGATGCCTGGCACCGCATTGGGAGCGACCCATCTCTCGCGGCCCTACGCCACGGCAAGGCTGCAATTCTGGTCCCAAGCACCCGATTCATCCCCGACGCCCTGACCGTTCCGGGCCCGGACAGCCGCCTGAAGCGCTACCCGCTGATGGCAATGGACTGGGTGATGGCGCCGACGCTCCTGACGACGGTGATCCGGGCGGCGGCGGCGAATGACGGGGCCTACATCGGTGAACTCGCTGCGGCCTGGGCGACGACGGTCGAGCGGCTGCTCAGTGCCTCGTTCGCCCACGGTGACCTGACGGGCGACAACATCCTCGTTCGGCCCGGAATCGCCCTCACGCTGATCGACTACGACACCGCCGACTGGCCCGGTCACATGGCCCGGCCGCTCAGCCGCGCCGCCTCGGCCTACACTCATCCCCGCGCCAATGCCAGCGTGGGCGCCCGAGCCCGGGACCCGTTCACATCCCTGCTGATATACACGTCGCTGCGTGTTCTCGCCGAACACCCCCAGCTCCGCGCGAGCCACGGCGACGATGGGACGCGACCGAATGGCGCCCTGCTCTTCTCGCCGACTGATCTGCTCAACCCCACCGCCTCGGAATTGATCGGGCAGGTCCGGCGGATCACACGGGATTCTGCCACGCTCACCGCCCTCAATCTCCTGATCGAGTCATGCGCCGCCGCCCCGGAAGCGGTCCCGACGCTGCCAGAGCTCCTTCGTCCCCGGGCCGGAGTTTCCACGGGGGAGCGCCCCGCGACTGCCCGGCCAGCGCTTCCAGCTCGACCGGCGGCGGCGACTCCTCCTTCCATGCCCGGAGCCTCTACCACTACTGAGCGTCCACGAACCAGCAACAGTTGGGCTGGCGTCGCTGCCCCGCACCCGACCTCCCCCGCCGCTCCGACCCGCGGAGCCGGGTCGCGTCCAGCACCACCGGTCCGTGAGCGGCCGGCGGTCCCGCATCTGCCCATCGACGGCCCACTCACTGCCCCTCCGGACTCCAGTTCGCGAGACCTGGCGCCCACATCGACCCGCTCATCGGCTCCCGCGACCGCTTCCCGTGCCCCAGCGTCGGTTCGGCCCGGCGCCCCCGACCGCGCCCGGACGGCGCCATCCCAGGATCTCGTTCGGTCCGCCGATCGCGAGCAGCTCAAGCGGCTGATCGAGCGAGGCGACGCCGCCGCGATCCTTGCCCACTGGCGGGAGCATCGACTGGCCGACGACGACACGGCCGTTGCCCAGTTCGGCGACCGGGTCAGGACGCTCGAACGCGGGGCCGCGATCGGCGAGGCCCAGCGGGCTGCCCAGAACAACGACACGGTCCAGTTCCTCCGGCTCTGGCATCGCCACGACCTGGCGTCGTTCCCGCCGGCCAAGCGGCTCCAGCCCATCGCCGAGGTTGCCCGGCGTCGGGCCGAGGCGGCCGACCGGGTCCGGAGCGCGATCGCCACTCGGGATGTCGGCACCGTCGCCCGGTACTGGCCGTCTCTCAAGGGCGATTCGCTCGTCGGCGATCTCAGCATCCCGGCGGCTAATGCCCTTCAGGTCCACTTCGGTGACCAGATCGGCTCGGCCCTAGCGCATGGTGACGACGACGCCCTGATCGAGGCGGTCGAGACCGGCGAGAAGCAGGGCGTGATCGTTCCCCTCCAGACTCGTCGCGCCGTCCGCGCCGCGCAGACCCGGGCCACGACCCGGTCGATACTCGATGAGGCCATCCGGGCACACGACCAGGAGGCGCTGGCCGACCTGCTCATCTCCGGGCGGTTGGCCGAGATCGGGGACCTGCCGCCCGAGATCAATCGGCGAGCACTTCAGGCGCTGGCCTGGCCGCTCCTGATGGCGGCGATCGACGCCGACCGTGACGACGCTATCCTCGGTGCTTACGATGCCGCCCTCTTCGACGTCCAGGGCTCGGCCACCGACATCCTCTCGACGCGGGAGCGGGCCCGGGTCAACCTTGCCACCCGACGGCTGGCCTGGCTGGCCGACGTCCGCGGCGCCCTGCGCGAGCGCGATACCCGAGCACTCGGTCGGGCGTTCGCCGATGTCCCCGATGGCGCCATGACGCGCCTGAGTGCCGTCGAGCGCCGTCGGATCGAGCGGTTAGCCTCTCGGGAAGAAGCGGCGTCCACCCTCGCCGCCGCAATCGGCAGTGGCGATGACGTCGCGATCGTCAGCGCCCTGACCCAGGTCGCCTCGATCGGCGGCAGCCTCCCGAATGAGCTCGACTGGGCGGCCGTCCGAGGCGTCGTCGACCGGATCACGCTGGCCGAGGCAATCCGCGAGGCGATGGCGCAGGACCCGCCCGACGCGGCCAGACTCGCCAGGCTGCTGCCCGTCGCCCGGGCCGCCGCCGAAGCGGAGCCGGACCGGACGGACATCGACTTCGCCGAACTGGAGCGCGAGGTCCTGCGGGCCGCTCACATGAACCGGATGCGGACGGCGATCGTCGGCGACGACGACGACGAGATCGCCACCGCCGCGACCCCCGACCTGTTCGGCGCCATCGACCGACTGCCGACCGAGCAGAAGGAGCGGGTCGAGCGGGCGCTCGCCATCCGCGCCAGATCGACCGGCAACGCCCCGAAGGACCGCTTCATTCCGACGATCTACGGCTCAGAGACGTCCAGCTCGAAGTGACCCGAAGACCAGCGGCCACAGGACCTCAAATCCCTGGGGGCGCTGTCCTGTTGCTGCGCAGTCCTGCGGGTCGCGATCTACGTCAGGTTGCCCCAGATTGGGTCATCGATCGGATGGATCGACCAGGACTGCCGTTGGTCCGCACCGTCCGCGCCGGTGAACGAGACCGTCAGCTGGAAGCCGCCATTGCCGTCATCGAGGACCGACGTTGGAATCGTGAAGGGCACGACCCGGATGGTCTCGCCCGGCCCGATCACCCCAAGATCCTGCTCGCCCAGCATCACTGGGGACGGCATTGAGCCGGAGTTCGTAATCGTCACCGCGACCGGAGTGTCGGAGAGCGCCCAGTCGACGAACGACGTCACGTCGGGATTGGCGATGTCGAGATTCAGCGTCATCACCGGCCGGACATTCAGCGGCGTCATGCCCGGTGTGGCCGGCGTCGAGGAATAGAGCAGGTCAGGCCGCTCGGCCAGCCGCCAGGTTCCATTCTCGAGGACGAGCAAACTGACCTGATCGTACGGCGTGCCAGCGACGTTTCGGTGCAGAACGAGCAGACGGGCCTGGCTCCGGTCGTCGGCCGGGTAGACGCGGACATCCAGCACCTCGTCGGGATAGGGGCCGATGACCGTCAGGATGCTGTTGAGCCGGACCTGCCGCACCAGCGATTCGGCCGTCCGCCCGTCGCCCTCTGGAACCTCCATAAGCAAGTTGTCGTCCGAGCGTAGGGCATAGAACGCCCCCGTGTAGCGGTCCTCCAGCGGCAGGTCGGGGGAGCCCACCTCGAACCGGCAGGCCGACCACTCGGAGAAGAACCCGAGCGCCGCTTCCAGATCCGCATCCGTTCCCTCCGGATACTGATCGAACAGCGCATCCATCCCAGACGTCAGCAGGTAGTCGGGAAACTCAGCGACCGGTCTGGTCGACGAACCCTCCACCAGATCCAGCAACGCCCCGGTTGCTCGCGGTTCGATGGTGCACTGGCTGACGTCGACCGGGACGATCCCGTTCACGAGATCGGTCCCGGTCGAGACCGCCCACGGCTGGTCGATCTCCACGACGCGGTCCGGTTCCACCGCAAGGGTGACCGCCACCGGCGTCTCCGTCGCTGGAGTACTCACCGGTGTTGAAGCGATCGCCGTCGCCGCCGAATCGTGAGAGGCCTCGGTGACCGTCGCGGGTGATGGGGTGGCCCGACCGGCCTCAACGGGCCCATACGGCAGCGAACCGGCCGCATAGACTGCGATGGGCACGGGGCGCGCGACTGGATCGCCAGGCGACGCACCCTGATCGACCGCCTCGATCTCGAAGATGAAGTAGCCATCTGTCTCATCAACCGCTTCGGGCCGAACCCTGAACGGCTGGACAATGATCGAACTGCCTGAGGTGACGACTCCCAGATCCTGCCCGGCGACGCTCACCTGCTGGGGCGTCTCCCCGACATTGGCGATCGTCATCGCGACCGGGAAATCGGCTTCGATCTGGCCGTTGTAGTTGCCACTGATCCGGGGGCTGGCCCCGTCAGCCCCCAGCACGACATCAACGACGAAGGCGGCCACTGGACTTCCGTAGACGCCCGGCACCACGTCCGCGATCAGGAGGCGCCACTGCCCATCCTCCTGAACCATCAGACTGGTGGTCTCTCCGACAACCGTACTGAACCCAATCGTCGTGACGAGCAGGCGTGGTTGTCCTTTGCTGTCCGGCAGCGCCTGACGAACGTCCAGAACAGTCGCTGGGTAAGACCACCCGTAGATATAGGAGCTCCGGAATGAGTACTCCTCACGGACGACCTCGTCGACGTCTCGATTAGCCAGAGTCGCTTGATCAAAGCTGAATGCCGCGTCGGCATAAAGGTTCCAGTAGGCTCCGGTGTAAGGCACTAACTCTGTCCCGTTCGGATCTCCGGTGTCGAAGCGGCAGGCGCTGAGCTGGCGGAAGAACGACGTCATCGCTTCAGCGTCCTGCTCGCTGGCCAGTCGATAGACGTCGGGATTGATTCGGGCACCGGGCAGAAACGCTGGCTCGATCGTCGGCGCCGCCTCACCGAGGTTCCGGCGCTCCTGAACCGCCGCCTCGACTGAACCGGCCTCCCGCGACGGCGTCACGCACTCATCTGCGCTAACCGGCTGCACCCCGTTGATTGCCACGTCAGGGAGCGCCTCGATCCACGGCTGATCGAGAACGGCAATCCGATTGCCATTAGGCGTTGACTGGGGGGAATCATCAGGCGTCGAGACACCGGCTACGCCGTTCTGACCATCCGGCGTCGGGGCGTTGGCCCGCTCGTTGAAGACGGTCCAGCTCCCGCCGAGCAGGAGGGCGAGAACGGCGGCGACGGTCAGGATGTCGACCAGACCACGGTTCCAGCGGTGGGGCCGAGCGAACGGGATGGTCGGGAGCGGTTCGGGACGGCGAACCGCGATCGGCGTTGCGGGCATCGCCTGTGGCGTCTGCATGATCTGTCTCTCCAGTTGGTCGAGGAAGCCGGGCCGCGGTGCGCTCAGTTCGTCCGCGCGGACAAGCGCGTCGAGCTGGGCGATGGCGGCCACGGTCGGTTCCCTGAGGGGGGTATCGGTAGCCCCGGTGCGTCGCTCCACTGTCCGCCGATCCCACCAGGTGGCCAGTTCACGGGCAGGGATCTCGGATGGATCGCCCCCACCGTTGGCATGGGGATGGTTGTGGTCAGACACGGGACGACTCCTTCGGGTCAGCGCAGTTGGTGCGGTGCGCGGTCGGGACGAGTTCCAGCCGCAGGCGACGGATCGCCCGGTGCTGGAGCATCCGGACGGCCTCGACGGTCCGGCCGGTGACCTGGGCGATCTCGCCCGTCGTCAGGTCGGCCAGTCGGAGCTCGATCACCTGGCGCTGCTCAACACTCAGCACGGCCAGCGCGGTGTAGAGGCGCCGGGACGCCTCGCCGGCCAGCGCCAGTTCTTCCGGACCCGGCGACGGGTCGGCGAGCGGCAGGTCGTCGGCGAGTGGCCCGGTCAGGCGCCAGGAAGGGCGCCGGACCGTCGAGACGATCGCGTTGTGGGCGATCGTGAACAGCCATGCCGGAAACGAGTTGCCGTGGAAGCGGGCGATCGACGCGAACGCCTGGGTCATGACCTGACTGGTCACGTCCTCAGCCCCCTCACGGGTGAGCAACCGGCGGTAGCAGTACCGATAGACCGGCTCCGCCCAGCGCCGGTAGAGGACGGCGAACGCCCACCGATCCCCGGCGGCCCGCCGGGCGAGCTCCTCGTCGGTCGGCGCCGCATCATCGGTGTCGGGACCCGGCGTCGGGTCGGGCATGTCTGGTTGGCTCTCGTCGGGAGTCGATGGCGGGCGACGGTTCGCCCACCAGTGAAGGCCTTCACTCATACAGACTCATGGCACCCAGGATCGTAACGCGCGAATGAAGAACCGGGCAGCCAAGTTCGCGCATAGCCCGACGTCGTGGCGAATGGCCATTCGCTCTTTCCGCCTTTCGCGATTTTCGCTATCTTAGTCATACTCAACAGGAAGATCAGTCAAGGCAGTCGAAGCACATGACTGGCGGCGACAGTGGTTTTCAACTGGGATGCCTCCATTTGATCGGCGGCGCGGCTCCCCTCTCCGGGCATTTGCGCAGCCGACGCCGCTTCAGCGGGTGCGCGAGCAGGTGCGCCGGAGCGGGGCCGGGGGAGAGGTCCGCTACGCCACAACGGTGCTTCACATGCAACTCGCTTTGGACCCAGGGAGACGTACCACCATGACGACATCATCGCCGCCGAAATCCGTGCCGACCGAGCCTGCGTCACCGGAATCCGCCCCCCGTGAGATCGCGCTCTCCGCGATCTGGCAGGCGCAGTCCCTCTCCGGCACCCTCCGCACCCGGGACGGCCGGTCGGTCGAGATCGTCAGCCGTGGGACGTGGACGCATGGCTTCGGTCCGGATTTTCGTGACGCGATGATCTCCCTCGACGGGCGGGAACTGCGCAGCGGCAGCGTCGAGATTCACCTCACGACCCGTGGCTGGACCGACCACGGCCATGCCGGCGACCCACGCTACAACGACGTCATCCTCCACGTCGTGCTGGACGACGACGGCAGCGAGACGCGACGCGAGGACGGCGTGGTCGTCCCAGTCGTCGCGGTCGCACACCTGCTGACGACCCCGCTCGACGACAGCGGCACCGCGACCGAAGACTGGTCCCGATTCGGTGGAGCCGCCTGCGCGCCCGACCTCGTCCGGAATCACCCCGGGACGGCGCGCCAGATCCTGTTCCGGCTCGGCGATGTCAGGCAGGCGGGCCGCTCGGCCCGGCTGGAGGCGGCGCTGACGGTCCAGCCGCCTGCTCAGGTGCTCTGGACCGGGATCCTGGATGGGCTGGGGTATCAGCAGAACCGCGAGCCGATGGTCGCGCTGGCCGACCTCCTGCCTCTGGCCGACCTCGAAGCGGCGATTCTCGCCAGCCCATCGATTAGTCGAATCGACACCGCTCGGGCTCTCCTGCTTGGTACGGCGGGCTTCCTCCCGCTGAGCCCGACCGAAGCTGGTCTGGCGCACCTCTCTCCCGCCGCGGTCGCACGCTGTGAGGCGGCGTGGGACCGGTTCGGCGGTCCCTGGCATGACGCGACGATGATGCCGACCGCCTGGACCAGAGCGCGGGTTCGACCGGCCAACCACCCGGTCGCGCGGCTGGTCTCGGGTGCCGCTCTCGTCACCAACGCCCTCACGCACGGTGGGTTGGTTGCCGCACTGCTCGACCCGATCCGGTCACGCGCCGTCGTCATCGTGGATCAGCCAGGTCAACACCCGGACCTTACCGAGCATCTGCGGTTGTTGTCATCGACCGACGAGACGCCCGGCATCGGGCTGGACCGCGCCAGCGCCATCCTGGCGAGCTCACTGCTCCCGTTCGCCCTCGCCCTGGCGCAGCAGACCAGCGACCCGGTCCTCCTCGACGGGGCTGCGCTGGCCTGGGAACGGCTGGCCGGCCCAGCAAACAACGCGGTCACCCGCCGGGCGCTCGGACAGGTCGCCGGCGAGGAGCGTCTCAACGGCCTTGGCGCTCGCGGGCAGCAGGGTCTGATCCACCTGGACCAGACACTCTGCGCCCCCCGCCGCTGCCGCGAGTGTCCGATCGCCCATGCCGCCGTCAGCTACGGCGACTGATTGGATCGCTGGCGAATCGACGGCTCCGGTCTGGCACCGCCATTGCACCCTCCTCCTCACCGGCTTACCCGGTGTGTAACGGGCAACGACCAGATGGTGAGAATCATGACCAAGGCCAAAGAAACGTCCAGGGATCATCACAAGTCGACCGGCAATGGCGAAGAGAAGTACACGCGGCCAGAGCTTCGCGAGAAGATCAAGGACGAAATCCGGGAGGGCGACAAGGGTGGCAAGCCCGGCCAGTGGAGCGCCCGCAAATCGCAGCTCCTCGTCAACGAGTACGCGAAGCAGGGCGGCGGCTACACGACCGACAAGCGGGACGAATCCCAGAAACACCTGGAGCAGTGGCAGGACGAGGAATGGACGACGGCCGACGGCAAGCCGGCCGAGCGTGACGGCGTCATGCACCGCTACCTGCCGAAGGAAGTCTGGGAGAAGATGAGCGCGAAGGAGCGGAAGGAAGCCGACGCCGAGAAGGTCGAGAACAGCAAGGGCGACACCCAGTACGTTGCCAACACGGCTGCGGCGAAAGAAGCGCGGAAGGACGTCAGCAAAGAGCACGAGAAGGACTAGCCGGTGATTCCCGCGATCGACTTTGGCCCGCTATGCCGGCATTGGTAGGTTGCTTTGGAAGCGCTTGGGTGGCGGAGCAGACCTCCCCCCGACACCGCTCCGGCTCACCGGCTCGCTCACCCGCTGAAGCGGCTTCGGCTGCGCAAGTGCCCGGAGAGGGGAGCGGGTTGACTACCGCGCAGCTCCCAGGGGTGGGCGGTGTCGGCTCCCCCTCTCCAATCGGTCCAGGCTGCGTCGCCCGCAGGCGACGGAGCCGGAGCGAGATGGGGAAGGGGGTCGCGGGGTGGGGCTGGACGCGCGCCAACGACAAGCCCCATGAGAACCGCCTTAATCGGGATGAGGCGCTTCAGATGAAAACCTTTTTAGGCCACTACTGGCGGGTCTTCGAAGCCGGACTGGACGGCCGGACTAGCCGACGAGTTGTCGCCGGTCGTGAAATCCCTCGGCCAGCTTTTGGTCGAAGCCCCTCGATCTCCCGGTGAAGCTCGTCGATGTCCTTGAACGACCGATAGACCGACGCGAACCGGATGTAGGCGACCTCATCCAGCCCCCGCAGTTCCCGAAGGACGAGGTCCCCGATCAGCGTCGATGGGACCTCGGGAACGTTCTCGGCTAGCAGATCCGACTCGATCCGGGTGATCGCGGCCTCGACGTTAGCCTCCGGCACCGCTCGTTTCGTCAGCGCCACCCGCATCTTCTGGCGGAGCTTCGCCGGGCTGAACTCCTCCCGACGCCCATCCTTCTTCACGACCATCAGGCCGCCGCCCTCGACCCGTTCGTAGGTCGTGAACCGTCGATGGCAGTTCAGACACTCACGCCGCCGGCGAATGACGCCGCCGTTCCCCTGCTCACGACTATCGAGGACGCGAGAATCTCTGGCCTGGCAGAACGGACAGCGCATCGGTCATGAAATCCTGGTGAGGCCGTTCGGACGAGGAAAAGACGATCGGGACCGGCGAACGACCGGCCCCGACACAAGACGCACTATCGATCGCGGAGGAAGCGGATGATGGCGGCGTCGTTGCCCCAGTCGTCGTCCGGCATCACCGGCTGCGCCTGGGCCTGCTGCGGCCGGGAAGCGGGTCGCTGCTGCCGATCCTGGCGGTCGGACCGCTGCTCACCGCGCTCAGATCGATCAGGGCGTCCCTGCCGGTCTGACGGCTCCTGACGCGGCGCTGGTTCCTGCCGGTAGCCCGGTTCCGGCCGATAGGTGTCACGGCCGTAGGGCTCTCGGTTGTAGGGATCGCGACCGTAGGGCTCCGGCTGGATCGGTTGGCGTGGCGATCCACCAGCCTGTCGGAAGCCGCCGGCTCGCTGGGCTGGCTGCTGGTTGACCGTGTCGTCGAATCCCGTCGCGATCAGGGTGATGGTGACCGCATCACCGAGCGACTCGTCGATACTCGTGCCGTAGATGATCTCGGCATCCTCATCGGCAGCCGCGCGAATCACATCGGCGGCCTCGCTGGTCTCGAACAGGGTCAGGTCGCTGCCACCGGTGATGTTGTAGAGCACCCCCGTGGCGCCCTGGATGTTCATCTCCAGCAACGGGCTCTCGATCGCCTCGCGGGCGGCATCGACGCAACGGTTCTCACCACGGCCGTGACCGATCGCCATCAACGCTGAGCCAGCGTCCTGCATGATCGTCTTCACGTCCGCAAAGTCGAGGTTGATGATGCCCGGCTTCGTGATCAGATCCGAGATCCCGGCGATGCCCTGCCGGAGCACGTCATCGGCGATTCGGAACGCCTCGGTAATCGGCGTCTTCGGGTCGACCATCCGGAGCAGGCTCTCGTTCGGGATCGTGATGAGCGCATCGACCACATCCCGAAGAGCGGCAATGCCTTCGTCGGCGGAGCGGCGGCGCCGGGTGCCTTCGAACTCGAATGGTTTCGTGACGACTGCGACGGTCAGCGCTCCGGCCGCCTTCGCGATCTTGGCGAGGACAGGCGACGCTCCCGTGCCGGTGCCACCTCCCATGCCGGCGGTGATGAAGACCATGTCGCTCCCGCGGAGGATCTCGTCGAGACTCTCGGCGCTCTCCTCGGCCGCGCGGTGGCCAACTTCCGGTCGGCCCCCGGCGCCGAGACCCTTGGTCAGCTTGTCGCCGATCCGGACGGCGATCGGCGCCTGGCTGTTGAGCAGGGCCTGCGCGTCGGTATTGACGGCGACGAACTCAACCCCTTCGACACCCGACAACACCATCCGGTTGACCGCGTTGCCGCCCGCCCCGCCGACGCCGATCACCTTGATTCGGGCGAAGGCGTCCAGCATCGTGTCGAAGTCGCTGAACGGCGAATCGCTGGGTTCATCCATGTCGTCGAAGGTGCTCATCGGCGGCGGGGCCGCTCGGCGGGACGTGCCCGGTGGCGATGACGCTCCGTGGACCCGGATGCCCTGACCCCGGCCCGGCGTCTGCCCACGTGATTGCATCGTTCTCGTTACCTTCCCTGACCAACGCCGCCCGCGTGCCAGCCGGCAAACGGCCTTCTCAGCGAAACCGAAACGGGCCGCGTCTCGCGTGGCCCGTCGTGGTGCTACCTGCCTGGAGCCATTGCCAGCCATCCCCCCGGTCGGTCCCGCTGCCATGGCGGACCGTGAACAACCAATCGACCTGGGTGGATGGGTTGCCTAGAGGTTGCAATGGAGATCTGCGGGAGTATACCAGCATTGTCCGGATGATCCCGACGGGTGACGATCCCGTGTCCCAATTGCGTCCGTTCACCTCGGGTGGAGTCCTGACTAACGCTGTCCGTGCCGGTCGATGGCCAGCGCGATCAGCGAGTCGACCAGCTCCGGCAACGGCATCCCACTCGCTTCCCAAAGCAGCGGGAACATACTCGTCGCGGTAAAACCGGGGATCGTATTGGCCTCGTTGATCCAGACCTGGCCCGTCCTCCGCTCGACGAAGAAGTCGACCCGGGCCAGACCGGCCAGATCCAGCGCCCGGAACGCCTCGATCGCGACCCGCTGGATCTCGGCCACGGTTCCGGCGGAGAGGTCAGCCGGGATGATCAGCTCGCTGCTGTCGTCGACGTACTTGGCGTCGTAGTCGTAGAACTCGTTGCTTGGCACGATCTCTCCGACGACGCTCGCGATCGGGTCCTCATTACCCAGGACGGAGACTTCGACCTCTCGGACATCGACGCCCTGCTCGATCAGGATGCGGCGATCGTGATGGGCGGCCTCGTCCATGGCAGCCGCCAGCTCGGACGGCCCGTGGACCTTGCTCACTCCGACGCTGCTGCCCATGTTGGCCGGCTTGACGAAACACGGGAACCCGATCCCCGTCGAGAGCCTCTCGCGAACCTCATCTGGGTTCGCCAACCACTCTCGCCGCTGGATGAGGAGCCACGGAACCTGCGGCAGACCCGCCTGCGCAAGGACGGTCTTCGCCATCGCCTTGTCCATCGCGACCGAGGACCCGAGGACGCCAGAGCCAACGTAGGCTATCCCGGCGAGCTCCATCATGCCCTGGATCGTGCCGTCCTCTCCCCGCGGCCCATGGAGAACCGGGAAAACGACGTCGATCTGCCCGGCCATCACCTGACCGAAGCCGGAGCTCAGCGTCCTATCGGTCGGCGCTCCGGTGGACACCAGGCTGGTCGTTACCTCGTCTGAAGATGGACTGGCGACATCGCCAGTCGACAAATGGAACAGCGGCGACGAGGCGGTCAGCGCAGCCATCGGGTCACCCTCAGACAGCCAGTGCCCGTCCCGCGAGATCCCGATCGGCACGATCTCGTAGCGGGCCGGGTCGAGCGCACCGATCACCGTCTGGGCCGACCGGAGGGAGACGTCGTGCTCGTCCGACTGTCCGCCAAAGACCACCGCGACCCGAATCCGGCCACTCCCCGCCGCCTGTCCACTTTGACCCATCTGTTCTCCCTCTACGCCCGACTGCACTGTGAACGGACACTATAGCCGGTCTCCGGCGGTCCCTTTCCACCACCTGCGGTTGAGGCCATTGACGGCCTGGCGATCCTGCCATAGGATCACCGTCATGTCGCGTCATCCCAGGATCAGGAGCACGCAGTGAGAAGGACCACGGCCCTCGACAACATCACCGGCCAGCAGCAGCAGACCCTCGGGTCTGGCTGATCGCTGTGCCGTTTCAATCCGGCAGTTCGCGAGACGTCAGCCCTGGGGCTGGCGTTCGTCGTGTGCTGCGGGGCCGAAGAGCTCGACGGGGCACACACCCAGGAGTACTCCTCATGGATCTCGCCCTCTTTGCACGCAGTCTCTTCGTCGGTCTCGCCATCGCGGCACCCGTCGGACCCGTCGGCATTCTCTGCATCCGCCGCACGCTACGGGACGACTGGGCGACCGGCGTCGCAACAGGACTGGGCGCCGCGACCGCTGATGCCGCCTATGGCGCCGTGGCCGCATTCGGCCTCACGTTCGTCATCGGATGGATTGGCGCCTGGGATCTCGCCCTCCGGCTTGCCGGCGGTGTGGCGCTGGCGATCATCGGTGTCCGCATCCTGCGAACGGATGTCGCGACTGCTCCGCGCGAGACGTCACGACGGGCTCTCGTGGGAGCGTACGGCACTACGGTCATCCTGACCGTGACCAACCCGGCAACGATCATCTCTTTCGTCGGGATCGTCGCCAGCCTGGGAATCCAGGACGATTCGATAGCCAGCGCCTCGATCGTCGTCGCTGGCGTCGCCACCGGCTCTGCTGCCTGGTGGCTCGCCCTGACCTCCGTCATCGCGGTGTTCCGAACGCGGATCTCTCCGGCCGGCCTCCGCTGGGTCAACCGGGTGGCCGGCGGCCTCCTGATCCTCTTCGGGATCGCGGTCGCCGTCTCGACCGTTGCGGGTCAACGGTAGCGGAGTAACGCCTCCCCGGTTATCGGCGAAGGACCCATCGCGAATCGTTCGACCTCGACGCGGAGCTCGATCCCGTCCCGGTGTCGGATCGTGTCCTGCGCGTGGCGGATGAGTTCGCGGACATCATCAGCGGTCGCCCGGTCGGTGTTAACGATCCAGTTGGCGTGCTTCGGCGAGAACTGGGCACCACCGACCCGGTAACCCTTCAGCCCAGCGGCTTCGATCAGGCGCCCAGCGTAGTCGCCCGGCGGGTTGGCGAAGACGGAACCGGCGCAGGCGCCGGTCGGCTGGGTCTCGCGCCGAAAGCGGGCGTGGTCGTCGGCGAGGGCGACCAGGGTTGCCGAGTCCGCTTTTGGCAGGCGGAACGTCGCGCTCAGCACGATCTCCGGACGCGGTCGGGCGGCCGACTTGATCCGGGTGTGGCGGTAGCTCGCCTCCATCCAGGACGCCGCCTCGTCGTGAATCTCCCCGTCCGAACCAAGCAGCCGGACAGATTCGAGATAATCCTTGAGTTCGGTCCCATGAGCACCGGCATTGTTGACGGTTGCGCCGCCAATCGTGCCGGGCAGTCCAACCCCCCAGTCAAGTCCAGCCCAGCCATGCTCGGCCGCGAACCGCCCAGTCCAGGACAGCGGCGCCTGGGCACCCACCGTCAGCCGCACGCTGTCGCCATGGTCCTCGACCTCGACCAGCCCCTCGGCCCGCTCCCCCGGCGTCCGGGCGAGAATGACCAGCCCCCGAATGCCCTCGTCCGGGATCAGCATGTTGCTGCCACCGCCGAAGACCGTCACCGGCATTCCCTGCCCCCGTCCCCACTGGACGGCGGCGATCAGGTGGTCGGGATTGGCTGCCCGAATCAGGACGTCGGCTGGACCCCCGATGCGCCAGGTGGTGTAGAGGCTCATCGGCGCCTGCCGCTGGAGCTTGAGCCCATCGCTCCCCGGAACCGTCTCGGTCGCGGCCCGGCTGGAGCGATCGCCCGAAGCCGCTGGCCGATCAACTCTGGAACTCGATGCCGCGGCGACGGGAACACCAGCGATCTCGTCCTTCGTCCGGCCGAGCAGCTTCTCAAGCACCTGCGGACCAAGCGACGTCACCGTCCCGGCGCCGACGGTGAGGAGTACGTTGCCTGATGTGAGCATGGTGCCCAGGCGATCAGCCGCCTCAGGGACACTGCCACCGACCACGGCGCCCGGGATCAGATCGACGAGCTGCTCGGCGGTCATCCCGAGGGTGTCAGTCTCACGGGCGGCGTAGATGTCCAGCACCATTGCGAGGTCGGCGGTGGCCAACGCCGCCGCGAAGTCGGACAGGAGTGCATGGGTTCGGGAGTAGGTGTGGGGCTGGAACGCGACGACGATCCGGCGATCGGGAAATCGGGAACGGGCAGCGGCGATCGTCGCGGCGACCTCCTTCGGGTGATGGGCGTAGTCATCGACGACGGTCACCCCGGCGGCCTCGCCCTTGTACTCGAACCGGCGACCGATGCCGGAGTAGGTCCCGAGGGCGGCGGCGGCGGCGGCGGGGTCATGGCCGAGCGCGACAAGCACCGCGATCGCCGCGAGGGCGTTCCGGGCGTTATGCGTGCCGGGAACCTGGAGCGTCAGGGCGTACCGCTCGCCATCTGGCGCCTGGGCAAGCCAACCAGCATCACCGGAAACGAGTCGCCAGTCGCTCTCAGCCGATTCGCCGATCGTCACGACGGCGATGGCCGACAGGTCGGCCAATCCCGCCACCCGGGCCGCACCCTCGTCGTCAGCGGCGATGACCAGCGTCCCGCCAGGTCGGATCTGGGCGATGAAGTCGACGAACGCCTGATCGTAGGCCGCCTGGTCGGGGAACAGATCGGGGTGGTCGTAGTCGACGTTGTTGACGATCGCGACATCGGGGTGGAGCTGGAGGAACGAGTAGTCGTACTCGTCAGCCTCGACGACCATCTCCTCACCGGTCCCGGCGGCGGCATTTGTCCCGGTCCGCCCGATCACCGCGCCGACGGCGTAGGACGGGTCGGCCCCAAGCGCCCCGAGCGCGACGACGAGCATCCCGCTGGTCGTCGACTTTCCGTGGGACCCAGCCACGGCTACACCGCGCCGGGCATCGCTGAGCATTCCAAGCAGGCGGGCCCGCTTGATCACCGGCACCTCGTTCGCCTCGGCCGCCTGCACTTCGGCGTTGGCGCCCCGGATCGCGGCCGTGATGACCACGAGCTGCGCGGCCCCCGCGAGCGTCGCGTCATCATGGCCAATCGAGACGGCGATCCCCTCGGAGAGGAGCGCGTCGGTGATCTCGGACGCCGTCGAGTCAGAACCGGAGACCGTGTAGCCCCAGCGATGGAGCAGCCGGGCCAGGCCACTCATGCCGATCCCGCCGATGCCGACGAAGTGGATCGCGCTGCCGGGCGACGGGAGAGCATCCGGGGACGGTGGCGCAGCGGTGACGGTCGTCGAATCGGTCATCAGAACGGGAACCTCCGGGGATGATTGGCGATCGGTCGAGGTCGTTGGAGTCTGACCCTACTGGCCCCGCTCGCACATCTCGTCGACGCGGCGGACGGCGGCACGGAACTGCTCGCCGCGGTCGAACTCGTCCCGGAACAGCCGGAATGAGGCGCAGCCGGGCGAGAGCAACACGACATCGCCGGGAAGGGCCGAGCGGTGGGCGGTCAGCACGGCATTGAAGATCGTTTGATAGGGGCCGTGCGGCCGACCACCCCGGGCGATGATCGCCTCGCTCAGCCGGGCAGTCGCTGAGCCATCGAGAAGATGGATCGAGTGGGTATCCCGAACGACAGTTGCGGCCAGCTCCGAGAGGTCAACCGCCTTGTCGGCCCCGCCGCCCAGCCAGTGGATGCGCAGACCGGGAAAGGCCGTCAGCGCCGAGATCGCGGCGGCCGGTGCGGTGGCTGTCGTGTCGTTGATGTACCGGATGCCCGCGATCACCCCAACCTCTTCCATCCGGTGCGGGACGCCGGCGAACTCGCCAAGCGCCGACCGCAGTACGACGTCCCGGACCCTGAGGGCGCGGCCGACCGCGAGCGCGGCGAGGGCGTTGCGCGCGCCGTGATCGCCAGCCAGCGGCAATCCACCCGGTCGCCTGACGCGCAGCTCGCCGTCCGCGTCCCGGACCACGTAGGTGTCGCCCGACAGCCAGGCACCCGGTCCGCCCTCGTCATGGAGGCCGAACGGGATCACCGACGCGGCCGTCCCACGTGAGCCGCTCCAGGCCCGCTCATCGTCGCGATTGAGGATCGCCGTCTCGCCAGCCCGCTGGGCGGTCAGTAGCCCAAGCTTGGTCGAAGCGTAGTCGTCATAGTCATCGTAGGTATTGAGGTGGTCCGGGCTGATGTTCGTGATCACGGCGACTTGCGGGGCGAGCCCGTGCTCGATGAGCGACTCGACCTGCCAGGACGACAGCTCGACGACGACCGGCGCCTCGGGCGTAAGCTGACCGAGCTGGGCGAGTGCCGAGATGCCCATGTTCCCGGCCAGGACCGTCCCGGGGAACTCGTCGCGCAGCAGGTGGGCGATCAGCGTCGAGGTGGTCGTCTTGCCCTTGGTTCCGGTCACCCCGACGATCGGAGCCCGGCTGGCCCGGAAGAACAGGCTCATCTCCATCTCGACCGGCACACCCTCGCGCCGGGCCAGTTCGAGCAGCGGAGCGCGGCGGGGGATCGCCGGGTTGCGAACGACCATGTCGGCGCCACTCTTCCGAAAATCCGATTCGTCATGGCCGCCAAGCACCAGACGAACAGGTAGCCCATCGAGTTCCCGCATCGTCTCGCCGAGTTGCTCCGCCGTCTTGCCGTCGGTCGCGGTTACGAGGGAACCCTGCTCGACGAGCCAACGGATCACGCCGATACCACCACCACGGGTACCGATCCCCATGACCGTCACTCGCTTGCCGCGTAGCGACGGCGTCACGGACGGGGCTGAAGTGACCTCTTTCGATTCGGCGCGTTCAGATCTCGACATCGTTCATCTCTCGGGCGACGCATACCGCGACCAGTCGACGTTACAGCAGGGCCAGCGCGACCCCTAGCAGACCAGAGATCATCCCGACCATCCAGAACCGCATCGCGACCTGGGTCTCGGACCAGCCAATCACCTCGAAGTGATGATGGAGCGGGGTCATCTTGAACAGCCGCTTGCCCTTGGTCAGCTTGAAATAGACGACCTGGAGAATGACGGAGACCGCCTCGCAGACGAAGACGAAACCCACGATCGGAAGCAGCAGCCATTGCCCGGTCATGAATGCCGCCGTCGCCAGCGCCGCCCCGAGAGCGAGCGCCCCGACGTCCCCCATGAAGACCTGGGCCGGGAACGCGTTGAACCAGAGGAACCCCATCAAGGCGCCAACGATGATGAAGCAGAAGCTGACCACGCCGACCTGCCCCTGGACGAAGGCGATGATGCCGTAGGCGCAGAAGGCGACGGCAGCGGTCCCAGCCGCCAGCGTATCGAGACCGTCGGTCAGATTCACCGCATTGGCGAAGCCGATAATGGCGACCATCGCGATCGGGACATAGAGCCAGCCGATGCTGAACTGGCCCAGAAACGGCACGTAGATGTCGTGAAGCCCGAGCCCGTACGGGTCCGGCAAGTGAAGGATCAGCGAGGCGATCAACCCGAACAGGACCAGCCAGAGCATCTTGATCCGGGCGGTCATCCCACCCTTTGCGGACCTGACTAGACTCTGAAGGTCATCCATGGCACCGAGAATGGCGGCGGCGAGCAGGACGCCGATCAGCAGCAGCACGGACAACCGGCCGACGACGTTGAATACCGTCGTCAGAAGGAGGATCGGTATGATGAAAATCAGCCCACCCATCGTCGGGGTGCCGGTCTTGACGAGGTGGGTCGTTGGCCCATCGGCCCGGACCTGCTTGCCAAATTTCCGCTGCCGCAGGTAGTTCAGGATCGGTCGCCCGAGCAGCAGCGTCAGGATGAATGCCAGTCCGGAGAGCCCAAGCGACGCGGCCATGTTGTTGCCGGGGTCGGTCGGCAGGAACGTCACCGTGGCAGGGATGGGCAAGCCAGTGAAATGTTCGGTCAGCAAGGCAAGGGAGCCGATCATCATGCTGGCGGCTCCAGGTCGTCGCTCGGGCCGGGGGTTGGCATGGTGATGGCACTGACGATGGTCTCCATCTTCAATCCACGGGACCCCTTGAGCAGGACGACATCGCCCTCTCGCAGTTCACCCTTGAGGTAGGCGATCAATTCCTCTCGCTCAACCTCGTCGAACGAGCGCACGGCGGTCGCCTGTCCATCCTTCGCCATCACGGTTGCCGTGACTTCTTCGGCGATGATCCGGGCCAACTCCCCGAAGGTCACGACCAGGTCGGCGACCTCGGCCACTCGACGGCCAACCACGCGATGTTCCTCGTCAGTCAACTCGCCGAGCTCCCTCATGTCTCCAAGGACGGCGATCGTCCTCGCGCCGCGCAGTTCGGACAGGAGGCCGATCGCGGAGAGGACCGACGGGGGCGACGCGTTATAGGTATCGTCGATCACCTGCGAGCCGTTCGGCCCCGCCATGATTAGCAGGCGAACCTGGACGTCCTGGTTGTCGAAACCGGGCAGCATCTCAGAGAAATGCAGGCCGAGCCCGTGGCCGACCGCAAACGCCGCGAGGGCAAGCTCGACCGCGTGGCCACCGATGAGTGGGACTCGGACCATGTATTGATCGCCGTCGAGGTGGAGTCGAAACCGGGTGCCCTTGAGTCCCTCGGTCGTGACGTCGTCCGCCCAGACATCATTCTCAGGGCCGAGCCCGTAGGTGATAACCCGGGCCACTGTCTGGCGGGCCATCGCCCGGACCCGAAGATCATCCCCATTCAGGACGGCGAGGCCCTGCTCGTCGAGCGACGAGACGAGCTCGGCCTTGGTCTGGGCGATCGCCTCGATCGTTCCCATCCGTTCAAGGTGGACCGGGTAGACGTTGGTCACGACCGCGACCGTCGGCCGGGCAATCCCGGCCAGCAACGTCAGTTCGCCGTGGGCGTACGCGCCGCCCATCTCCAGCACGGCAACCTCGTCCTTCGGCCCGACTTCAAGTAATGAGACTGGCAGCCCGATCTCGTTGTTGAGGTTGCCGGGGCTGCGGTAGGTCCGGAACCGGCCGCTGAGGACCGCCGCCACGACTTCCTTGGTGCTGGTCTTGCCGATGCTGCCGGTGATCCCGACGACTGTGAGATTCTTGCCCCTGGCCCGGCGGACCGAGGCGGCGAGCCGCTGGAGCGCGGCGATACTGTCATCGACGACCAGCAGTGGGAATGAGCCCGGCTGGCCCTCAGCATCGGCCCAGTCTCGCGCCACGATCGCCGCGACGGCGCCTCGCTGCCGGGCGTTCTGGATGAAGGCATGGCCGTCGTGAACCTCGCCGCGGATTGCGATGAAGACATCGCCGTCGCTGACCGCTCGAGCGTCACGTTCGATCGACGTCACCCGGCGGTCCGGCAACAATTCGCCGCGCAACTCCGCCCCGAGCCCATCGATCAGGTCTCGCACCAGCATCGGAATCACCGCTTGCCTCCCGCTTTCGCTGTCGTAGTCATGGATTGATCCCGTCGATCCTGTCGGCGATCCCGGCCCGGCACGATCTCCCCATCTACCGTGAGCCGCTCGGCGACCCGCAGGATCGCGCTTCGGCTTCGGGGGTTGCTGGCCGTCTCGTCGGGGGTGGCCTTGATCGATCCCCCTACCTTCCGGAGCGATGGGACTGTACCGCAGACACAGATCGGTTGGTGCGGAGGACAGACACACGTCGCGGCTGCGTCGGCGATGAATCGCTTGACGATCCGGTCCTCGAGCGAATGGAAGCTGATCACCGCCAGGCGCCCACCGGGAGGCAGAAGGGCCACCGCGGCGGCCAGTCCCTCGGGCAGGGCGTCGAGCTCACCATTCACCGCGATCCGGAGCGCCTGAAAGGTTCGGGTGGCCGGGTGCGTCTCGCCGCGACGGCCGCCGACTGCCCGCTCGACGACGGCGGCGAGATCGGCCGTTGACCGGATCGGATCAAGAGCCCGGCGACCGACGATGGCAGACGCGATCCGGCGCGAGTGATGCTCCTCCCCCAACCGGTAGACGATGTCGGCCAGCTCAGTCTCGGTCAGGGTATTGACGAGATCGGCGGCGGACACCCCGGTGCCTGGGTCGAACCGCATATCGAGAGGGCCGTCCAGTCGGAAAGCGAAACCCCGATCGGCCGTGTCCAGCTGAAACGAGGACAGTCCGAGGTCGAGGAGCACGCCGTCGACAGCGGTGACTCCGATACCAGTCAACAGGGTGTCGAGGTGGCGGAAGTTTCCATGCACGAGGCGGAGGCGATCGCCCGACCCGGCCCGAGCGGCATCGAGCTCGACCCGGATGGCCTCGCCTCGCGCGATTGCCGCTGGATCGGCATCGACCCCAAACACACGTCCCGTCGGAGCGGACGCCCCGAGCAGGGCGCGACTATGTCCTCCCCCACCGAACGTGCCGTCGACATATAGGCCATCGGGCCGGGGGAGCAGCGCGTCCACCGACCGCTTCAGGAGAACGGGCACATGGCCCCCCAGCGCCCGATGGATCGCGCGGCGGGGACGGCTCTTCTCGGACGCGGGAATCTGGCCGGTCAGCGACTCGTCAGCTTCCTGGGGGGTATTCCGTGACATGGCGGCAAGCATAGCGGACACCGGCAGATCCGCGGCGCCGATCCGTCCAAGTGAAGGCATCATTTCGTTGACTTGGTGGCACGATGATTGAATGTACGTACATCAATCCGGCGAAACACACGTCGGAGGGGTTGTCAGAACGGGCGTGCGAACGTACGATCTAATCACCCCCAAAATCGCTTGCAACCGAACAAATGTTCTGGTAAACTCCACTCATCGCCAGTGAGCGTTGCCAGCAGGCACAAGCGGCCAGACCAGCACCCGATCGAGGGTGTGACAGTCGGCCCAGAACAGGGAGTCACACATGTTCCTTGGTTGGTATGACGCGGACAAGAAGTACCCGACCGCCCGCAAGTTGACTGACGCCGTGGGCCGCTTCCAGGACAAGTTCGGGGTTGCCCCGCTGACCTGCCTCGCCAGCGTCGAGGATGCGGCTCTCCTGCTCAAGGAGCCGGCCGTCATCAAGCTCGGCATCTCGATCGTCGGCGCCACCTACGTCCCCCGCCACACGTTCTACGTCGGTGATGAGGATGTCGTCGTCGATGAGGTCGTTACCGAGCACAACCACATCGCCGCCGCCGCCTGATCCCACCCTGACGATCCTCCTTTCGGGCGATCGTCAGGGTCTGGGGCTCGGGACACCACTGTTGACGGCTCTCACGCGTCTGGTCAGTCACCGGCAGAGACCGACAGCAACGGGGTGCCGACCTTGACCGCCTCTCCCGCGGCGACGTGGACGGCATCGACCTGGCCCCCGGTCGTGATCGTGACCTCGTTCTCCATCTTCATTGCGGAGATCACAACGGCGACCATGCCTGGCTTCACGATTTGACCGACCGCGACCGCGACCCGCATCACGGTCCCCTGAATAGTGCTGATCAACTCCGGGCCGCCCATCGCCTTACCGGATGCGCCACCCGATCGACGCACTGGGGATCGACCATTGCCACCAGCTCGACTCGCCTGACGGCCACTCGAGGTCTCGATGCCAGCCAGTCCTTGCACCACGACGGACAACCGCCGGCCATCTACCTCGACGAGCACCGTCTCCACTGGACCCCCTTCCGTCGGGGCGTTGCTCTCGGTCTCAGCCGGAGCCAAGCCCTCAACCAGTTCCGGATGGTCTGGCAGATACGCTGTCGTGGCGTCCCCCGATCGGAAGTCCGTTTCCTCCATGATCCGACGCTGCAGCGGAATCGTCGTCGTCACCCCTGTGATCTCGAATCCATCCAGCGCCGCGGCCATCCGGTCGAGTGCCTCCGTCCGGTCCCGGCCCCAGACGATTAGCTTGGCGATCATCGAGTCGTAATCCGGCAGGATTTCCATGCCTGGCTCGGCGGCGGAATCGACCCGAATCCCGAAACCGCCCGGCTCGACGTATTTGTCGATGGTCCCCGGCGCCGGAGCGAAGTCCCGACCGGGGTCTTCGGCATTGATCCGGCATTCGATCGCGTGGCCACGAAGTGCGATATCGTCGGTGGTGAACGAGAGTGGATGCCCAGCCGCCACCAGCAGCTGCTCGCGGACGAGGTCGATCCCGGTGACCAGCTCGGTCACCGGGTGTTCGACCTGAATTCGTGTGTTCATCTCAAGGAACGAGAACTCGCCCGACTCGTCCAGCAGGAACTCCACGGTCCCTGCGCCGACGTAGCCAGCGTGCCGGGTCAGGGAAACGGCCGCCGCCCCCATCGCGTCGCGGATGGCGGGCGTCACCACCGGGGACGGCGACTCCTCGATCAGCTTCTGGTGACGCCGCTGGACGGAGCAGTCCCGCTCGCCAAGGCTTATGACGTTACCATGCCGGTCGGCGAACACTTGAATCTCGACGTGGCGAGGTCGGGAGAAGTAGCGTTCCAGGTAGACGGTCGGGTTGTTGAAGAAGCGGGCCGCTTCGTTCGAGCTCCCGGTCCAGGCAGCTTCGATCTCATCGCTGCTGAGCGCGACCCGGAATCCCCGTCCACCGCCGCCGCCGGACGCCTTTACCGCCACCGGGTACCCATTGGAGTCGGCCCAGGCCCGTGCCGCCGCCACCGAGTCGACCGGCCCATCCGTGCCAGCGACGATCGGGACGCCGGCCTGCTGGGCGATCCGCCGAGCGGCAACCTTGTCGCCCATCGCGGCGATCGCCGCTGGCGGGGGACCAACGAACGTCTGCCCGGCGGCGGCACAGGCCTCCGCGAAGCCGGCGTTCTCGGCCAGGAACCCATAGCCGGGATGGACGGCGTCGGCGCCACTTCGCCGCGCGATTTCGACGATGCCGTCGCCATCGAGGTACGGCACGACCGGTCCACCGTCCCTGAATGGCGGGAGCCGATAGGCATCGGTCGCCATCCGGACGTGACGAGCCTGCTCCTCGCCCGGCCCATAGATCGCGACGGTCGCGATCCCCAGTTCTCGGGCCGCCCGGATGATCCGGACGGCTATCTCACCTCGGTTGGCGATCAGGAGCCGCGTCACGTCGGCAGTTTTCACTTCGCCTCCGTCTCTTCTCTCGGGATCGATATCGCCGAATGGCGAACCATACCCAGCAACCTTCCGCTAGGCCATGACTCACTGTGCGGGTATCATGGCGACCGACGACCGCTGGCCCGGCCGCTGATCCCGGGATCGCAGAAACAGATCGCGCCTGACGACCAGTCAGGCCGGTCTCCTGCTGCGTCCCGTCGGCGGTTCATGGCGAGATGCGCAGTCTCTGCCGACGCCAGGACATTCATGCGTCTCATCCCCCTGTTCCGGTCGGGCGATCCGCATTCCCAGAGGCTACCGCAATGAGCATCCACCGTCGGCCCGGACACACCCGCCGCGGCGCCCGCCCATCCCGGTCGCCCCGGCCCCGGGGCCAGCGAGCCCTCGGGAATGGACAGCACCTGCTGGTCAGCGACAGTCTGACGCTCCCCGGCCCACGACTCAACGGCGCCCATCATCCCACGGATGCCCAGGCGCCGGTCCAGAGTCGCTCCGCGACTGGGGTGGTCAGTGCCCTCGAACGCCACTGGCCAATCGCGATGGTCGTCCTCGCCTTCGTCGCATCCTGGACGATCATCCCGATCTTCACCGCAGCTCCCGTCGGTGACGACTGGGTCTACTCCCTGTCAGTCGAGTATCTGCTCGAACAGGGTCGGATGGAGATCCTCGACCTCTCGGTCACGACCCTGGTCTTCCAGGTCCTCTGGGGGGGGCTGTTCGGTCTCATCTTCGGGGACGGCTTCGGGGCCCAGCGATTCTCGACCGTCATCATCTTCCTCCTCAGCGGAATCGCCTTCTACTCCCTGCTCCGAACACTGGGCGTGACCTACGGCCGCAGCGCCCTCGGTGCTGCTGTCTACCTGTTCAACCCGCTCAGTTTCGTGCTGGCCTTCTCGTTCATGACCGACCCGCACTACCTGGCGACGATGGTGATCTCGATCGCGTTCTACGCCGCCGGGCTGCGTAGTGACCACCCAAGCCGGAAACTGATTCTCTGGGGGGCCTTCTTCGCGGGCTGCGCCTTTCTCGTCCGGCAGCAGGGTGCGCTGATCCCGTTCGGAATCGTCGTCTGGCTGGTCCTGACGCGGCAGCTCTGGTTCGATCGCCGCAGCCTCGTTCGTGCCCTCGAGATCGTCGCAATCCCGGCCGTCATGCTGGTCCTCTATTACATCTGGCTGTTCTTCATCCATGGCGTCCCCGAGCAACAGGACGCCTTCGTCAGTCAGGTTCTGAATACGGGGATCGGGGGGAGCTGGCTGCTCCTCCGACGGATGACGTACTTCGAGACGGTGCTGGCTGGCCTCTTCATCCTCCCAATCGCGCTGGCCTCCCTCGCCGGCATCGTCGACTTGATTCGGCGGCGGGTGTTCCTGCGTGGGGAACGGCTCAGCCCGCGAGTGGCCGCCCTCAGGCTGGGCGCACTCGGCGGCTGGCTGATGATCGTGATCTTCGGCGCAATCGTCACCGTCGGCGATACCTACCTCATGCCCTACATCTCGCAGTACGTCGGGACCAGCGGCCTCGGACCGAACGACCTCTTCGGTGGGCGGCCACAACTGCTGAACGACGCCTCGATGATGGACGTCCGGCTCTTGCTGACCTGGGTCTGTGTCGGCTCAGCCATCCTCTTCGGAGTGGCGACGATCGGCCGGATCGGCAGCCCGGCGACGCCGCAACGCGGAATCGCCGCCATGCTCCTGATCGTCGGGCTCGGTCAGGTCGCCGGTGTCATGCCGCCCTCCTTCCATTTCGCCGACTGGATTATCTCAGTCGACCGCTACGTGCTTCCGCTCCTCCCCTTCGTGATCGCCCTGCTGCTCTGGTCCCTGCGCGATATCCGGCTGGCGCTCCCGATCGGCTGGCTGGCGCTGGCCCTCGTCGCCGCGTTTTCCGTCGTCGGCACCCGCGATTTCCTCGTCTTCCAGAAGGCAACGTGGGACTACGCCCGCTACGCCAACTACGACCTCGGCATCCCACTGACGAAGCTTAACGGCGGCTCGTCCTGGGACGGCTATTTCCTGTACGAGTACGGCGACCGCTACGACGTCCCGCAGCAGACCGTCGGCGGTCCGTGGTGGAACAACCTGTTCGCGACCGCGACCGACTCGACGTACGTCATCTCCGGTTCCCCTAACGCGCCGGCCGACGGGACGTACGTCCAGATCGACCAGCGCGAGTACTCGTCATGGTTGATGTCGGAGCCGGTCTACCTCTACATCATGCAGCGACAGCTCATCCCCGTGGGCCAGCCGCCGGCCGGTCCGATCCCGGCTGACACTCCGCCACCCCCGATGTACGCCCACCCCGTCCAGTGATCGCACAGACGTTTCGTGGCTGGCATAGCGCCTTGGCCCGAACGTCAACGCGCTAACCCAACGTTTACGCTCCAACCGCCGGCGATCCGTGTACCATTGGTCCGCCTGACAGGACCGCCACCTGGGGATGATTGGATCGGCGTGCGGCGGAGCAGGAGCAGCGTCACGATGTGGAACGGCAAAAAGGTCTCCGTCATCCTGATGACCTATCAGGAGAAGAACTCGATCAAGGCCGTGATCGAGGGATTCGAAGCCACCGGCGTGGTCGACGAGATCCTGGTGATCAATAACAACGCGGAGCCTGGGACCTGGGAGGAAGTCGAGCAGACGACCGCTCGACAGGTCCTTGAGACGCGGCAGGGGTATGGCTGGGCAACCCGTCGCGGCCTCGAGGAGGCGACGGGCGACCTGATGGTGATCGTCGAACCCGACGGGACTTTCCTTCCCCGAGACGTCGTCAAACTCCTCGTCTACAGCGACGACTGCGACGCCGTCTTCGGAACCCGCACTACCCGCGAGCTGATCTGGCGGGGCGCGAACATGGGCTTCGCGCTGAAGTGGGGCAACTGGGGCGTCGCCAAGATCGTGGAAGTGCTCTTCAACACCAGTCACCTCAGCGACGTCGGCTGCACCTACCGGCTGATCACCCGCGAGACGCTGGAGAATATCCAGGACGGATTCAGCGTCGGCGGGAGCCATTTCGGCCCCGAGCTGATGCTCCTGACGATCAGTTCCGGTGCCCGCGTCGTCGAGATCCCGATCAACTATCTGCCCCGGGTGGGCGAGAGCGCCGTGACAGGTGACATGGGCAAGGCGGTCCGTCTCGGGCTGGAGATGACGTCTTTCATCCTGAAGTTCCGTTTCGCCACCATCGGGCGGTCGAGGAAGCCGAAATTCCACCGCCCGATGCCGGACGGCCCCGTCCACAAGCCGGAGTATCGCGTCGCCGTGCAGAACACCCCGGGCACTCCACCGCACGACCGTGAGGCGACGATGACTGTCGCCGCCGCTTCAACCCCCAGTGCCGTGGGCAAGGGAGATCACACGTGAGTCAGGCTGTCAGCACCGACGCGTCGTCACCTCAGGATCCATTTGCCCAGCAGACGAACTTCGATCTCGTTGCGGCGGAGTACGACGAGAGCATCCCACTTCACGTTCACGACCACTACCTCGCCAAGCGGGTCGCGTTCATCAAGGCTCACACCACGCCTGGCCCGACCCTGGATGTCGGCTGCGGCACGGGGAAGTTCACGGAGCGAGTCCGTGACGCGGGCTACGACGTCATCGGCAGTGACTACTCCCAGGGGATGCTCGACGTCATGGAACAGGTTCGCCCGGGGATTCCTGGAGTTCAGGCGTCTGGGACCGACCTCCCATTTCCCGACGACATGTTCACGCTGACATACTGCATCGCGGTCATGCACCACATCGCCGACAGGGACGCCGTTCACAAGACGCTGCTGGAGATGGTACGGGTGACGAAGCCGGGAGGCCGGATCCTGATCTGGGATCACAACCCGCGTAACCCGTACTGGCCGATCCTGATGAGACGCGTACCGCAGGATACCGGCGCGGAGCGGCTGATCCCGGAGCAGGAAGTCCTCGACGGGCTGCGGGACGGTGGGGCCCGGATCGCGATGAGCAAGCCTTTAGGGTTCATCCCGGACTTCCTGCCGAAGCCGCTACTTCCGCTCGGCAAGATCGCCGAGGGAGTCGTCGAGAACGTCCCCGGCCTCAACCGGCTCTGCGCCCACAACGTCGTGCTGGCCGTCAAAAACTGATTTGATTTGATCTGCTGAAGCCATGACGAACGGGCTGGACTCACTGGCGAGTCCGGCCCGTTCGTCATTCCTCCTCGACGGCGACGGACGATTCCGAAACGGAGACGAGTTTGGTAAGGTCTTCGGGTATCCGCGGTCAGGTGCCTGTTGGTTCAGTGACGCCGCGTGAAGCCCAGAGGAGTCCTCCATTATGGTTGCTGCCCCACCGTCACTGCGCAATGCCGTCGATGAGATCCTGCCCGGCCTGGTTGCCGATCGTCGCTTCCTCCACGAGCACCCGGAACTCGGGATGCAGGAATATGAGACGGCGAAGTTCGTCGCCGCCCGCCTCCGGCAGCTCGGTCTCGACGACATCCGCACCGGAGTCGCCAACACCGGGGTGACGGCCCTAATTCGCGGTACCGGCTCGGGCCCCAATGCCGAGCGGGTCCTGATGCTCCGGGCCGACATGGACGCCCTCCCGATCGAGGAGGAGAACACCGTCGAGTACCGCAGTCAGACGCCGGGCGTGATGCACGCCTGCGGTCACGACGGCCATACGGCGATGTTGCTCGCGACAGCCCGGCTGCTGCTCGAGCGCCGGAACGAGTTCGCTGGAACGGTCAAGCTCGTGTTCCAGCCGGCCGAGGAGATGCCACCCGGCGGGGCGAAGCCGATGATCGCGGCCGGCGTCCTCGAGGACCCGCACGTTGACGCAGCGCTCGGACTCCACCTCGCTCAGGAGCAGCCGGTCGGCACGATCGCCGTCGCGGCCGGTCCGACCATGGCTGCCGCCGACATGTTCTTCATGACCATCCAGGGCAAAGGAGGCCACGGGGCCAAACCGCACACGACGGTCGACCCGATCGTCATCGGCGCCCAGATCGTTACCGCCCTCCAGACGATCGTCTCGCGGGAGCGCGACCCGCTCACGCCGGCCGTCATCACGGTTGGGGCATTCCTCGCCGGTTCCGCGCCGAACGTCATCCCCGATACCGCCACGCTGCGCGGCACCATCCGGTCATTCTCAGCCGATGAGCGGCAGCGGCTGGCGGACCGTATCCACCAGCTGGCAACCGGGATCGCCACGGCGATGCAGGCGACCATCGACCTGGACTACGTCTTCGGCTATCCGGCGACAGCGAGCGAAGCCGGCATGGTCGAAGTCGTCAATGCCGCCGCGACCGAGGTCGTCGGCGCCGACAGCGTCTTGGTGAAGGTGCCGACGATGGGCGGCGAGGACATGAGCTACTTCCTGAACGAGGTGCCCGGAGCCTTCTTCCACGTCGGCTCACGCAACCTGGAGCGTGGACTCGTCTGGGGCCACCATCACCCGAAGTTCGACATCGACGAGGCGGCACTTGGAGTCGGCGTCGAGGTCATGGTCGCATCGGTCCTGCACTATTTCGCCCGGTCGTAACCACTCAGTGAGCAGGACGCGTCCAATCGTCGTAGGGGCATAGGCTTGCCACGCCTCTACGACGACGGAGCCGTAAACGCGACGGTACAGTCGTCGAGGACCGCTCAGGACGCGCCATACTTCGGCAGGCGATCAGCAGGAACCTCCGCAAGCAGCGGTGCAATGACGTCCTTGTCGGACAGGGTCGGGTTGGCGACCGGCCAGTCGATTCCGATCGCCGGGTCGTCCCACCGCACGCTGCCCTCTGCTGCCTTGTTGTAGACATCGGTGCACTTGTAGGTGAAGAGCGCCTGCTCACTCACGACCTGGAACCCGTGGGCGAAATCCGGGGGGACGTAGAGCCGTCGGGCGTTCTCCGGCGTCAACGTCACGCCGACCCACTTGCCGAACGTCGGGGAACCCTGGCGAATATCGACCGCGACGTCGAAGACCTCCCCGAGCACACAGGAGACGAGTTTGCCCTGGCCGTTCGGGAGCTGGTAGTGCAGACCCCGCAGCACACCCCGCCCTGACGACGACAGATTGTCCTGAACGAAATCGAGGTCCAGTCCGGCCGATCGGTACGCGGCCCGGTTCCAGGTCTCGAGGAAGTACCCGCGCTCGTCGCCATGAAGGCGGGGCTCGACGATCATCACACCGGGAAGAACCGTCTCGATTATGTTCATCTGCTGCTCCGTCGCTGACCGTCCGAGCTATCGAGAACCGAGCCCGTTGCCGTTGCCATTCGACCCGGAGATCCGGGTGGCATTCAAGCCAGCGACCAAAGGGTCCGAGAGCGACGTCTGCGAGGCCAGGGTGTCGTCCCGAACGATCGTACGCAGGTATGTCCCATAGTCGTTCTTCAACGACGCCGCGCATCGCTCGACGTCCTCGGCGGTGATGTATCCCATCCGCCAGGCGATCTCCTCCGGGCACGACACCTTGAGGCCCTGGCGTTGCTCGAGGATCTGGATGAACGTGCTGGCCTGCTGAAGCGCCTCGTGGGTCCCGGTGTCCAGCCAGGCGATCCCGCGTCCAAGGACCTCGACGTGCAGAGCATCCCGCTTCAGGTAGGCGAGGTTGACGTCAGTGATCTCGTACTCGCCCCGGGCCGACGGGTGCAGCGAGCGGGCGATATTCAGGACCTCGTTGTCGTAGATGTAGAGACCGGTGACGGCGTACTGCGTCTTGGGATGGACCGGCTTCTCTTCGATCCCGATCGCGCGACCCTGGTGGTCGAACTCGACGACCCCATACCGCTCCGGATCCCGGACGTAGTACCCGAACACCTTCGCCCCACCATGGTCGAGGATGCCCGAGATGCCGGCCTGCAACGTCTCGACCAGACCGTGGCCATAGAAGATATTGTCGCCAAGGACCAGCGCAACCGAGTCGTCGCCGACAAAGTCCCGGCCGATCACGAAGGCCTGGGCGAGTCCATTCGGGACGGCCTGCTCGGCGTAACTCAGGTTGAGCCCCCACTGGCTCCCGTCGCCGAGGAGGCCGCGGAAGCGGTCCAGGTCGATCGGGGTCGAGATCAGCAGGATGTCGCGAATCCCGGCCAGCATCAGGGTGCTAAGCGGGTAATAGATCATCGGCTTGTCGTATACCGGCAGCAGCTGCTTGCTGATCGCGATCGTCAGCGGGTGGAGTCGGGTTCCCGAGCCACCGGCCAGAATGATGCCCTTCACGGTCAGCCTCTCGTCTCTGCGCCAGCTGTTGCGGCGGCAATTGCGGGTTCAGCAGCGCGCTCGAGGCCGAGGCGCTGGGTGGCGGCATCTCCCCACCACTCCGGGTGATCGAGATACCAGCGGACCGTCTTGCGAAGTCCAGTCTCGAACGTCTCGTCCGGTCGCCAGCCCAGCTCCCGCTCGATCCGGCCGGCGTCGATCGCGTAGCGCCGGTCGTGGCCTGGCCGGTCCGTCACGAAGGTGATCAACCGGGATCGGTCACCAATCGTCGGATCTGGCGCGAACTCGTCCAGCAGGGCGCAGACGGCCCGGACGGTCTCGACCGTTGTCCGTTCGTTATGTCCACCGATGACATACGTCTCTCCGGGCACACCGGTCTGGGCGCAACGCCAGAGGGCGCGGACATGGTCATCCACGAACAGCCAGTCACGGATCGCCTGGCCATCGCCATAGACCGGGATTGGCTGACCGAAGATCGCCGACCGGATGATGGTCGGGATCAGCTTCTCGCCATTCTGATAGGGACCATAGTTGTTGGAGCAGTTGGTGATCAGTGCTGGCAGCCCGTAGGTGTGGAACCAGGCCATGACGAGATGATCGGACCCGGCCTTTGTCGCCGAGTACGGAGACCGCGGCCGGAAGGGCGTCTGCTCGTTGAAGAACCCGGTCGGACCGAGTTCCCCGAAGACTTCATCGGTCGACACGTGCAGGAACCGGAACGCGGCCGCTTCAGCTCCGGGCAAGTCACGCCAGTAGGACAACGCGGTCTCCAGCAGTGTGAACGTCCCAACGACGTTGGTCTTGAGGAATGCCGCTGGGCCGTCGATGGAGCGATCGACATGGCTCTCGGCCGCGAGGTGCATGACGATGGTTGGGCGAAAACCAGCGAAGGCCTGGCGCATGGCCTCGACGTCGGTAATGTCAGCCCGCAGGAAGGTGTAACGGCCAGCCATATCGTCGTCCGACGTCACGTCGGCGACCGTGTCGAGATCGCCGGCATAGGTCAGCGCATCGATGTTGAGGACTGACGCGCCGGTCTCCCGGATCAGGAACCGAACGAGGGCCGACCCGATGAACCCCGCGCCGCCCGTCACCAGGGCGCGGGGACTTCCGTCAGAGGCTGTCATTGCGTCGCATCCTCCACATCCGGGTCAACGGCACCGATACCCAGGTCGGTTGCCAGGCCGGGCACGTACGACGCGACGGTCTCCGGCCAAAGCCGCAACTGCACGCCGAGCTCGGCGGCGCGGACATTCGCCAGCGCCGAGTCACCGGGTCGCCGAGCCGGGAGCGGGTATTTCGCGAGGAACTCAGCGGAGGTCACTGGCTGAACGAGGGAGGGGTCGAACCCGGCCTGGGCCGCGACCGCCCGCGCCAGCCCGAACCGGCTGACTGGATCCCCGTTCGTCAGGTGAAATATCCCGGCCTCACGCAACGCGGCCAACTCGGCCAGCGCCACGGCGAGATCGTGAGCGTGCGTGGGATTGCCGCGCTCGTCCGTGACGACGCTCATCCCGCCCCGGTCACGGAGGACCGTCAGGACAGTCCGTGGGAAGTGCTTGCCAGGACCGCCCCAGACCCACGCCGTCCGGGCGACGCCGAAGCCCGAGTCGGTCGCGAGAACGGCTCGCTCCCCGCTGAGCTTGGAGCTGCCGTAGTGTGAGATCGGGTCGGGCTCGGCATCCTCCCGATACGGCGCATGACCATCACCAGAGAACACGAAATCCGTCCCGACCGCCAGGCAGTAGGCGCCGACCTCGACCGCCGCCCGTGCGACGTTCGCCGCGCCCCGGCCATTGACCGCTTCGGCGCGGTCCGGGTCTCCCTCGCAGCCATCGACATCCGTCCAGGCGGCGGTGTGGATGACGACCGACGGACGAACGGCGCGGAACCCGGCCAGGAGCGCATCAGCGTCGGTGATATCCACGACATGATCGATCCCGCCTGACGGGCGCGAGCCAATGCCAACGGGCTTCGCACCGGCCCCTCGCAGGACCTGCATCAGCATCGAGCCGACCTGACCAGCAGAACCGGTAACGAGCACTGTCTGTCCCGCCAGCCGCAGCAGCGGAGAACTCTGTTCGATCACGTGGCTCCCATGACAGCCGAACCGATTCGGCCGATTTTCCGTTTCGGACGATAGCACATGGACCATCAGGGACGCGGAACCGTGTTTGTCGAATCGTCAGCTCATATCGCGACAGCGTATCCTCTTCAACCTTGAGAGTCCTGGCAACCGGATCGACGATGTTGGTGGCCGATGAAAGGCACTTTTCTCCGACCGAACTGTCAGCCCCGCGACTGCTTGAGCGTCACAAGGCAGGATTCATCATCGGGTGTGCCCTACGGCGTAATGTCGCACTCAGTGGACACACGAAGGGCGAACGGCCGATGAATTTGATGGACGGAGGTTAAGGCGTGAATCATTCTCGGTCCCGAACGAACAGGATAATGGTCACCAGGCCCAGGATGCGGGACAGAGCGCTGGTCATCATCGCGGCGCTCGTCGGAGCGCTACTCGTCTGGGTGATCGCCCGGCTGCTGGTCGCTGATCCGCTTATGGTCGAACGGGGCAATGGCGACGGTACCATTACGATCGGGCCGATCGAGGCCATCGTCGCTACACTGATTGGTGGCCTGCTGGCCTGGGCGGCCCTGGCGGCGCTTGAACGCTTCACCAGACAAGCCAGTCGAATCTGGCTGATCCTCGCTGTGGTCGTGCTGGCGCTCACCATGCTCGCATTGGGACAGGCGATGGGCACGGAGACGGCCATCGCACTGTCCGCGCTGCACCTTGCGGTTGGTGTCGTCCTGATAGTCGGCCTGCTAAGGACAGTGACCAGCCAGCGTGCCTGATCTCTGATCCGGTCCAGACCCATTACCGGACAGTACGAGACCCGGACGCTGAATGGGCATCCGGGTCTCGTACTGTCCGGTCGCTTCGCCATCCGTCGCTGGTAGCGGATTACTCAGCTGGTGCGGCAATAAGGGTAGCCTCGACTGGGTCCGTGACGCGGTGGGCGCTGGCCGGGAGGTAGAGCTCGCGGACGTAGTCCCGCAGCATCCGCCGCATCCCGAACTCCGGGGAGACGGTCTGGATCGCGTTCAGGCAGATCTCGACCCAGCCGTGCGGAATCCCATCCGCGCCGCGCCGATAGTAGAGCGGGACGACCTGCTCTTCCAGGGTCCGATAAATCAATTCCGCCTCGAGGGCGTCCTGTTCATCGCCGGAGGCGTGGGCCGGGTCGAGCCCCCAGCCGTTGCGCGGCTGCTCGTGGTAGCCCTCGATCCACCAGCCGTCGAGGATGCTGACGTTGGGCACGCCGTTGGCGGCCGCCTTCATCCCCGAGGTCCCACTGGCCTCCAGGGGGAAGATCGGGTTGTTCAGCCAGATGTCGACGCCGGCGACCAGGCGCGTCGTCAACCGCATGTCGTAATCCTCGGCGAAGGCGATCCGACCGCCGAACTTCGGGTTCTGTGCATGATGGAAGATATCCTGAATCAGTTTCTTCCCACCGTCGTCAGCAGGGTGCGCCTTGCCAGCGAAGATGATCTGGACCGGCCGCTCGAGGTTGGTCAGAATTCGGGCCAGCCGGTCCGGATCGCGGAAGATCAGCGTGGCCCGTTTGTACGTCGCCATCCTCCGCGCGAAGCCGATGGTGAGGGCGTCCCGATCGAGGAATGGCGCCGACGCGACGACCTGATTGGGCTCGAAGTTTCCGCCCAGCCAGCGGGCCCGCATCCGGCGGTCGAGCAGGTCGAGCAGGTCCTGCTTCGAGCTCAGGTGGGACTGCCAGAACTCGTCATGCGGGATCCGGCTGACCGGCTCCCACGTCAACGCCTCTTCGGTTCGCTTCCGCCAGTTCGGGTGAAGGTGGTCGTCCAGCAGGCGCTGCGTCCTCGGCGACACCCAGGTCGGCAGATGCACACCATTGGTGATTGAGGAGATCGGCGTCTCCTCGGCACTCAGACCCGGCCAGATGTCCTTCCACATGTCACGGGTGACTTCGCCGTGCTTCTGGCTAACGCCGTTGCGATGACCCGACATCCGCATGGAGAGCGCGGTGAAGTTGAACCCGTCCTCCTGACCGTGCTGCCCCAGCGCCCAGAAGTCGTCGCGACTCAGACCAAGTTTCGGCCAGAACCCCTTGAAGTACCGGTCGATGTACTCCCGGGAGAAGATGTCGTGGCCGGCCGGAACAGGCGTGTGGCTCGTGAATACAGTCATAGCCCGGACGTTGTGTGCCGCATCCTCGAAGGACATGCCCTGGTCGACGAACTCGCGGGCCCGCTCGATCATGGCGAGGGCGGCATGGCCCTCATTGGCGTGCCAGTAGTCGGGGGTGATCCCGAGCGCCCGGAGCATCCGAACTCCCGCGATCCCGAGGATGACTTCCTGCCGGAGGCGATGTTCACGATCGCCGCCGTAGAGCCGGGACGAGATCGTCCGGGTCCACTCCGGGTTGCCCTCGAGGTCGGAGTCGAGCAGGTAGAGCTGCACCCGACCAACGAGCACCCGCCAGACCTGAACGCGAATCGACCCACCGCCACCCTCGAAGTCGATCTCGACCTCGACCGGCTTCCCGTCGGAGCCACGGACCAGCGTCGTCGGCTCGTCGCCGGGGCCAAACGGCGCCGTGACGTCCTGTTGCCATCCCGAGGCGTCCAGTCGTTGCCGGAGGTATCCCTGACGGTAGAGCAGCGAGACGGCCACGGTCGGAAGACCGATGTCGCTCGCCTCTTTCATGTGGTCTCCGGAGAGCACACCCAGGCCCCCGGAGTAGATCGGCAGCGTTGGATGGAGACCGAATTCCGCCGAGAAGTAGGCGAGGGTCTTGCCAGTCAACTGCGGGGCATACTTGCTGATCCAGGTGTCGTGGCCAGTGATCGTCTGGTCGAAGTCCTCGATCACGGCGTCATAGGCGGACAGAAATGCCGGGTCCTCAGCAAACTCGCGCAGCGTCTCCAGCTCGAGCCGGCGTAGCAACCGGATCGGGTTCCGACCGGTCGCGTGCCAGACTGCCGGGCTCAGGTTCTCGAAGAGGTCGTGAGCTGGCTGGTTCCAGCTCCACCATAGATTGTAGGCGAGGGCATTCAACCGGCTGATCCGGTCAGGAACCTCGATCGGCTTCGGTAGTTCGGCCTCGGCGTAACTTAATGTCATGGGTGATTCTCCGCTCGTCTCAGCAAGGTTTGGCACCGTCGATCTCGCCAGTGTGAGGCACGCCACGGAGCGATGAAACGTCCGGGGTGTCGATCGGGAGTCATCGAGTGCGACGGGTGTCCGTACACATCGACGGGGCATTGAACAGTGCGGAGAATACCACTTGCCGGCCTCTCACTGCCGTCCTTGGAGCATCACACCCATCGTCAGACGTCGCGGTCCCCAAAGCGGCCGGACATCTTTTTGGAACCAGACGATCACCGCCGTCCGATCGTCACGAACCGCCCACCCTCGACCTGTGCGATCCGGTACGGGACCAGTTCCCGGTCTCCCGTAAGGTTGATTAACACCGTACCGGACAGACCGATGAATTCGTGGGTCGCCTGAATCGCCGCGAGAATCGTGACCCGGTCGTCGCTCCCAACCGCATCGATCGCCTGGATGATGGCGACCGCTGCCTCGAAGGCATGGACTGCGGATGGGTGCGGGTCGCGGTCCTGGCCTATCCGGTAGCGCATCACGGCCGTCCAGATCGCTCCGTCGCCGGGGAGCTCAGCGGGCAAAACTGGCCCGACCGCGATCAGGCCACCCGGAAGCTCAGGCACGAAGACTCCAGACTGACCTTCGGCCATCAGCCCATCGCCCCCAATGATGGTGAGGCCGTCTGCTCCCACCTGGCTCCGGAGCTCTTCGATGAGCTGGCTGAGCTTCGGCGTCGCGACCCCGCCGATGAAGACGCAGTCCGAGCCCGATCCCATGACCGACGCAACGTGGCCATCGAAGTTGAGCGGGTCAGCCGGCAGCGCTGTGGTCTGCGTGACCGTCCCGCCGAGGGCAGCGAACGCCGACGCGAAACTGATCGCCACGCAACGACCATAGCGGCCGTTGTCATGGAAGACGGACGCGGTCCGACGCCCACCCGCCTCGAAGACCCACTGGGCCGCGGCCGACCCGGTCCCGTCGTCGGTCGGACCGAAACGAACGACGTTCCGGACGCCGGTCGGAGCGTAACGGCCAGGCTCGCCAAACTCGGTGATCCCGCTGATCTGCCGGGTCAGGCCGGGCCAGGTCGCAGCCGGCACGACGACGGCCAGCGACGGGACTGCCCGACTCAGGATCGGGATACTCTGCTGGACGGCACCGGTGTGAATCCCACCGATGAACGCCACGGTCGCCGCGTCATCGACCGCCGTGTTGGCGTTGGCGATCTCGTTCGTCGCATCCCAGACGGTCGGGTAGGCAGCCGTGCCGTTGTCCAGGGCCTCGTACACACACCTGAAGCCGCCGGCCGCGGAACCGGCCAGATCGAGCGCTAGCTGGATCGCCACAGAGAAATCGCGATGCACGAAGACGGCAGCCTCGGTCTGGTTCTGGCTGGCGCGCTCGTTGGCGGGCCACGAGGAGACGATCCGAAGCGTCCCGGCGTCGGTGTCGGTCCGGTGCGGGATCGCTGGGTTGCCGAACGTTTCGAACGCGAGGCCGTTCTGCCTGGTTGTGACTCGACTCACGCGCTCCACCCCGCTGCCGCTCGTCATCACCCGGCTCCTTCTCGCCTACCACTCATCGCTGTGGTAATGACGCGAGCAGCCATCTAGACCTCCTGCTCGTAGTAGGAGCAGATCGCCTGGTCGCAGCCCCAGCACGCGCCGTTGTCACCACTGAAACACTCGGTGCAAAGGAACGTCCACCGCATGTACGGGCAACGCCACCAGTACAGGTAGCCGGTGCACTCGGCCTGGCAGGTCTCCGAGTGGGGACGGCAGAGGCTGCAACAGTAGTAGCCGAAGCCAGTCTCCGGGATCGGGTTGGCTGACGCCCGGATGGCGCCGGCAGCAAGAGACAGAACCGCTCCGCCCAATCCAGCCAGCGTCTGGCGCCGGTTGAGCCGGCCCGCCAGCGCGATCCCGATCCGATCAAGTGTCATCGCGCTCACTCCGGTCGTCGTCGGCCCCCCAGGATAGGAGCAGCCTACCCTATCCACAGCGTGATCAGCGCGACGACCCCGACCAGTACGGCTAGGACCTGAACGGAGCGGAACAGGTTCATCGTCCTGATGACCTGCCCGGAAAAGGTTGGACCGATCCGGGCGCTCGTGAGAAGGTACGGAGTGAGCCAGAGCCACGCCGCCCGTGCCAGCCAGTGCCCGACGAGCAGGGCGACCCCGGCCCACGGCTCACCAAGGGCGACCGCAACGGAAACCACGAACCACGGTCCAGCGAACGTCAGCCAGGTCGAGAACACCAGCCCGAGATCGAACCCCCAGAGGCCGGCGGCAACAGGAGCAGAGAAGCGGCGACGCAGGTTCTCGGGGGTCTGCCGCCGCACCTGCGGGATCGGCCATGAGCGTCCGACCCACTCCCGCAGCGCCACGAGCATGCCGACCGCCGCCGCAACGAGCAGCGTCGTGCGCATTGCGTCGCCGTCGGGAATCAGCGATCCTACCCAACCGGCGGTCAGTCCGACCAGCCCGGACGCGACCACCCCAGCCACCGTGTAGGCAACCACGCTCCGCAACCATATCCAGCGTAATCCGTCCACCTTCACGGGTGGCCCTAGCGCTCCGATGAGCGACTGTCCTCAGTACCCAGCGAGCTGCGTCGAACCAAGCGCGATGCTCACTCCGAGCAGTGCGTAGCCGGGGGAGACGAACAACGCGACAAGGGCGGCGACCAGGGAGAGCGTCGCGACGGTCACGGCGACCACACGGATGCGCCGGTAGACCTCGTACTCCTCTGTCGACACTGTGCTCCCGGTGGTCATTGGCGACCCTCCGTGCCTGGGAGTCCGCCGGAAGAGTTGGCCCGTGGCACTCCAGCCGCGACGACCAGGTCCGGCTCGGGCCCCATGAGGTCAGCGGTCATCAGCCCACCGAAGCTGCGGATCTGCCCCTCCTCGTCCACGACGACCGTCATCGGCGACGAGGTCACGCCGAACGCCTTTCCGACCGCGCCGCCTTCGTCCAGCGTGAACCGGACGTCAGCGTCGACGAGCCTAGCCAGGCGGGCGGCATCATCAGGCTGACCGTTGCAGAGGATGACGATGTTGCTCCCGACGCGCTTGCGGACTGGGCCGAGACTCGTCACCGCCTGCCGGCAGGAGGGGCAGTCCGGCGTGACGAAGAGCAGGGCGTACGGCGTCCCGGCGATATCTCGGGTATCAATCACGACCCCGTCCAGTGTCGGAGCCTGGAAGTGCGGTGCCCGGCGAGGCTCGCCGACCGCGACGCTGACTTGGCGGCGAAGGTCGTAGACGGAGCGCACCAGCCCCAGGACGAGGAGGAACAGCACGATCGTCACCACCCAGAGCATGATGAAGGAGACGTAGAAGGCGGTCGTCATGCGATGTCCCGTGGCGAAGCGACGGCGGTCGTTGCGGCTGGCCCGACGCCAAGCGCGGTCCGAACGTCCGGGATCAGCAGGACCAGGCGACCGAGGACCATTCCTCCTATCGCGATCGTCACCGCCATCGGCAAGTCCCAGCCCCCGACGAGCCGGGCGGGCTGAGAGAACCCAAGGATCAGCCCGACGACGGAGGCCACGAAGAGCAGTCCGACCCGGACCAGAGCGATCGGGGAGATCATGTCGTCGCCACCGAAGCAGCCACAGGGGATGGCGAGGCGCCGGGCGAGGGCGCTCCCGACCGCCCCTCCGAAGAGCAGGAAGAGCCCTGACGACAGCCAGAAACCGGCTGCGAGACCGGCAAGCAGGAACCCCGTCGTAATGAGCTCCGCCGCTGTCAGCGTCCAGGCGACCGGGACGACCATCCGGGATGGCAGGAGTCGATACCGACCGATGGACTCCGCAAGCCCAGCCAGATCGCGCAGCTTACCAACAGCCGAGACGACCAGGACGGCGGCCACAATCAGGCGCAGGGCCAGCCACAGGACGTCGGTCATGGCCGGCTTCCTACGAGCGGACGTATGGGCCGTTGGGTTTGAGCGGAACTCGCGGCTGTCACCATGCCCGGCAGAATACCATCCAGTCCAGCCCCGGCGGACCGCTTCAGTCGACTCACCAGAGCGGCGGGAGCGTCGGCTACACTGGCGCGAACAACCTCACCCGCGCATTGTGTCAATCGCGTCCTTCCTGTCAGGTACGATCGGGATTGCCATGATGTTCGATGACGATCACCGCGCGACCAGCAACGAAGCCACGTCGGGCACACGGCTTCGGCGGGACCTGAGGACGACAACCCTCCCAAGGTCCGCGGACGTCGTCGTGATCGGCGGCGGCATCGTCGGGACCGCGACAGCCTTCGCCCTGGCCCGGGCTGGGCGCCGACCAGTGATCATCGAGCTGGGCGACTCGCTGGCGAATCTGACGACAGCCAACGCCTCAGCGAATGTCCGGGCGGAATATGCCAGCCGCGCCGAGGTCGCGCTCATCAACGACAGTCTCGACTTCTACGACGACTTCGTCGGCCGCACGGGGCTCCCCCATGACGAGGCCGACATCGACTTCGATCGCCACGGCGGCCTGTTCGCGACGACGGTGCCGGACGGTTTCCAGCGCCTCGCCGACCTGGTCGAACGGCAGCGCGATCTCGGCGTGGTCGATGCGTTCGTCCTCTCCGGCGATGATGCCCGCCGCGACCATCACTGGCTGTCCCCGGCGGTCACCGCGGCGATGGTCCGACCGCGGGACGGCTGGCCAAGTGCCGTTCTGGCGACCGCCTTGATGGCGCGGGCGTCCAAAGCGACGATCTGCCTCGACACTTCGGTCGATGACTTCATCGTTCAGGACGGCCGCCTGACCGGCGTCCAAACCAGCCGCGGGACGATCTCGACGGAGCAGGCGGTGGTCGCTATCGGGCCGTTCGTCACGACCCTGATCCGGACGCCCCTTCCGATCCGGCTCGTCCGGCGACACCGGCTGACGGTCGGTGGCCATCCAGCGATCCCGCGAGGGGCTCCACTGACGGTCGATCTCGATTGCGGAGCATACTGGCGCCCCCGGCACGACGGGGCGATCCTTGCCTGGCCGCGTGATCTCTCCAACGGCCCGCCGCTCTCCCCCGTCCCAATCGATCCGAGCTTCCCCGACTCGATCCTGCGCGACCCGAACGGAGTCGAGCGGATCTCACCGTTCTGGCGAACCGTCGCCGCGGACATGACGCGGGGCGACTGGGAGCTCGTTGCCGGCCAGTTCGACATCACCCCGGACAATGGACCGCTGATCGACGAGCTCGCCGACCGGCGGGGAATCTGGATCAACGCGGGGTACAGCGGTCAGGGCATTACCGCGTCACCGGCCGGTTCCCAACTGCTCGCCGATCTGATGACCGGACGGCGTCGCCAGGAAGACAACCCCTTTCGGCTGTCCCGCTTTCCCGCCAAACCGGTCACAGCGACCTCCGCCGGTCCAGGCCGCCCCGTCCGAAACTGACGACTATTTCGCGTCGTCAGTTTGACCCGGACCGGCTCGATCGTCAGCCTGGGCGCGGGGTCTGCGATGAACACCAGCGATACCAGTCGCCGGTCACACCACTGGGCACCCCAGCCCCCTTCCTGACGCTGCCCGTCCCGATCCTAATCGAACCCGCCATCTGGAGCACGCACCATGACCGACGACCCGACCAGCGATCACCCTCGACGATTCAACCCCGACCGCCGGACCTCCCCATTCGACCAAGGCTTCGTCACCCTCTGGAAGCAGAATGAATCGTCGGCCTCCAACGGGACCCCGCGAACCGGCGGGCCGGCGAAGGCTGACGGCTACCTGCCCGATGCCTGGGGCGATGGCGATCAGGTCGGGGCCACTGGCCAGATCAGCATCGATACGGATTCTGATCCCGGCGAGCCAGACGGCGAGCCCGACGACGAGCCAGACGAGCCAGAGGAAGAACCGGTCGACGAGCCGGTCGATATCGCGATCGATGCCCTGCGGAGCGACGAGGCACAGCAGGAACGGGCCGCCGCCAATGAGGCCCTGCGGCCGGTTGTGCGCTCACTTGAGGCCAGCGGACTCTACGCCTACATCACGCTCGACGACGAGAACCGCTGGACGGTTGCCTCTGATGACGAGCAGGGCCGGGTCGATGTCCGGCTGGACGACGGCGACTACGAGGTCGTGTTGGCCGCGACGTCCCCCGGGATGTATGCCGACGAGGCCAACGCCTACCGCCGGAAGTCGCTGGAGCGGCTGGCGCGGATGCTGATCCCGCGAGTCGCCCGGGGCTACCTCGCCGACCACCAGAAGGCATCATGGGACGACGTCGAAGCGGGTGTCGCGGTCAGGGTCCGGTACGTCCTGCCAAGGGCCGAACCGGAAGCCATCGGGCCGTTCGTGCGGGAGCACTTCGAGGAGCTTGAAGAACTGCTGTCGTTCGTCGAAGAGCAGATCAACCGTTAGCGCCGTCTTCCAGGAGCCCGCATGACTAGCCTCGTCCCTCACCTTTCAACGGCCGATCCCGCTTTGGCCGTCTGGCGACGCCGTCTGGCTGTCGCCCAGCGGCAGCTCCCAGCTGATCTGGTCATTCAGGGTGGAACCGTCGTCAACGTCCACAGTGGCGAGCTGCTCCGGCAGGATCTGGCGATCGCCGACGGACGGATCGCGGCTGTCGGACTGGGGTATGAGGGCACGGAGACGATCGACGCGACCGGTCTGCTCGTCGCGCCCTCGTTCATCGATGGCCACGTCCACGTCGAGAGCGCACTGGTCTGGATCACGGAGTTCGCCCGGGCCGTCGTCCCGCGGGGGACCGGCGCGGTCGTGACGGACCCGCATGAGATCGCCAACGTCGCCGGACTGGCCGGGATCCAGGTCCTCCGCGACGCCGCCCGGTTCCTCCCGATGCGGGTCGCATTCACCGTCCCGAGCTCCGTCCCCGCCTCCCCGCACGAGAGCCCCGGCGCGATCATGGACCCGGACGTCGTCGCCGACGCGCTGGGCTGGCCGGATGTGGTCGGACTCGGTGAGATGATGAACTTCCCGGGCCTCCTCGCTGGCGACGCCGACATCGCGGCGAAGCTCGCCAGCGCCGGCGATCACCACCTTCGTCGCGACGGCCATGCCCCTGGCCTGCGTGGAGACGCGTTACAGGCTTACGCCGGGGCGGGTCCGGGCAGCGATCACGAGTCCACGACGCTGGACGAGGCGCGGGACAAGCTCCGAGCGGGTCTGATGATCATGATTCGGGAGGGCTCCACCGAGCAGAATCTGCTCGATCTGCTGCCCCTCGTGACGGACGCGACCTATCCACGCTGCTGTTTCACATCCGATGATCGGGACTGCCACACGTTGCTCCATCGGGGCCACATGGACGACATCCTCCGCCGGGCGATCGCGGCCGGCCTGGACCCAATCCGCGCGATCCGGATGGCGACCTGGAACACGGCGAGTTACTGGCGGCTCGAAGGGCTGGGCGCGGTCGCTCCGGGCTATCTGGCCAACCTCGTCCTGCTCAGCGATCTAACGTCGGTCACCGTCGCGGCGACGATCTACGAGGGACGGATCGTCGCGGAATCCGGTTGCCTCGTGGCTCCGATCGACTCGCCGGCCGACGCCGCTTCGGCGCTGCGTGAGACGGTCCACGTCGCCCCGGTCACGACCAAAGACCTGCGACTGAGGCCGGCCGACGCGAGGCTGGCCGTCCAGGTGACTCCGGGACAGATCGTGACGACGGCCATCGCCGTCGACCCGCTGGTCGTCGACGGCTGGGTCCGGGCCGACCCGGAGCGTGATCTCCTCAAACTCGTCTCGGTCGAGCGCCACCACGCAACCGGTCGGGTTGGCGTCGGGCTGGTCCGCGGCTTCGGGCTCCGCCGCGGGGCACTCGCCAGTACCATCGCCCATGACGCGCACAACATCATCGCCGTCGGCACGAGTGAGGCGGACCTCCTCGGGGCGATCGCGCTGGTCGCCGAGAGTCAGGGCGGACTGGCCGTGGTGGCCGACGGCCAGATCCTCGGTCACCTCCCGCTGCCGATCGCGGGCCTGCTGTCGGACCAGCCGCTGGACGACGTCGCCAGGGCCTACGAAGCGCTGGAGGCATCCGCCCGGTCGCTGGGGAGCACACTCGAATCGCCCTTCGGCATGCTGGCGTTCATGTCGCTTAGCGTCATCCCGGAGATTCGGGTGACGGACCGAGGGACGCTTGTGTTAACGGATACGATGGACGATTAACATGGTCGGTCCAGTTGCCACTCAATCAGGATCGGGCGACGAGGTCCTCACACGTCCGTTACTCCGGGGCTTACTGATACACCTCGAAGCGGGAGCGCTCCCTGATACTGTGATCAGTGGTGCTTTCCGATCTCCTATCGACTACACTCTTTACATGGCGTTAACACAACGCACGCGTGGACGGTCTGAACAGGCGCCCACCTCACCTTACCTAATGGTTTGCAGGGAGGAGTACGATATGTCGATCCTCGACCTCATCATGCGGAGCTTCAACCGTCACTGGGTCGCGACCAACTGGGGGCCCCGCCTCGGCCAACGGCAGGGCACATCATGCGCCCTCCACGGCTCCCACTCCGCCTCTCGCGACTACAGCGCGTAGGGCGATCCGGTCCGCGCCCAATCGACATTTACCGGTTCCGGACAAGACGAGCACCGAGTGGCCCGCCATCAAATGGCGGGCCACTCATTCGTTGTCGACAGGTTGCTGCCCAGGTTGGGAACTAGTGGGGCGCAGTGCCGACCTTTTCTTACCTGTGTCGACAGTAGCGGTGCCTGACAGGACAAAGCAACAGAAGCGCACGGAGGGCGGAGCAGACCTCTCCCCCGGCCCCTATCCGGCTCACCTGCTCGCTCATCCGCTGAAGCGGCTTCGACTCGCAGGTGCCCGGATAGGGGAGCAGCAGCCTTAATCGAGATCAGCAACCGACCTGAAAACCGTTGTAGCGGTAGCCGGTTGTAACATTTGGGATCTGGCTTCTTCCTAGACCGTCGGCGACGGGGGCTCGGCCACGGGGTGCTCACGCTGGAGTCGGGCCGCGGTCTCCCCGGTCGTTCCCCTGGTCGCGACGAGCTCGGGCCGGTCCACCTCTTCCCATGGCGTCTTCTCCGGCGGGTCGAGGACGAGATCGAGGGCCATCCACAGCGCTGCCGACAGCGGGTAGCCGAGGATCGGCAGCGCGATCGCGACGGCGACCCCCAGGATCTGGATCTGGAGAACGGACAGATCAGTCAGAGCGAGGACGCTGACGACGGTGACCATGCCCAGGACGAGGGCCGCGACGAGGTTAACCGCGTAGGTACCAACGAAATAGCCCTCTTCTCGCTCGAACGGGATACCGCAGGTCGGGCAGGTGTCCTTCAGCCCCATCAGGTTTCTGTAGATGTGCCCGCCCCCACAGTACGGACACTTCCGGGCGATCGATCGGCCAACGAGCGTCCGCAGGCGGCGAAACCCCGACGGCGGAAGGTGCCAGAGGGCAGGTTGAGCAGCCCGGAACCACTTCGCCCGGCTGCGATCGTAGCCACCCTTCGGTTTGACCGGGGTCGGCGATGCCGGCGTTCGGGCTGGGGATGGAGACGGGGTGGACAAAAGTCATTCCGTTCAGTGACGTGTAGTGCATCTTGACGGTGGCCATGATCGTTCAAGGTCGTTAGGCATCCAGTGTAAACGCGTATTCGTCATTGACTGATTCTCTCGGGGATGATCCATACGGGACTGCCCCAAACCAGGAGACATGCAGCCGGAACTGCAGACGTCCCGCCGATGTCGGCAGCCTCAAGTCGCCATTGATCATTGTGTCGATGATGCACGCGGATCAGCCCTTGACGGAATCGTCGCTCTGAAATTTCCCACCGGGGATTGACACCATCGTGGGAATGTACCGACATTCGCTGTTGAACGGGAACACCATCGGCCGACTGGGTCCGCACGGTTGTGGGACTCGATCACCGGATCCTGAACCGGTTTGGTGGTCGCGTGTTCACTCAGGCAGCTGGAGCGGCCAACCCAAACGTCGCTTCGACTTCATCGGAACTTCATGTGCAGGGTGGTAGTCTGTCCCGGCTTCGGCCCGACGCCCTCCAATCCGACCATACATCTCAAAGGATACCGACCGGATGCCGGACTGGCTGATCGCGATCATTCTTGGCATCGTCGAAGGAGTGACGGAGTTCATCCCCGTCTCTTCGACCGGACACCTCATCGTCGCCGGCGACCTGCTGGGCTGGGACGGACCGGTCTCCGAGACCTTCGAGGTCGTGATCCAGCTCGGCGCCATCCTCGCGATCGCGGTGGTCTACCGGGAGCGATTCCAGTCGTTCCTCACCCTTGACGGCTACATCGGTGGCAACCGACAGGACACGAAACCTCGGGTCGGCGCGGGGGCTGGCTTCCGTGGCCTCAACGGGCTGATCCTGCTGGCCTGCTCGGCGCTGCCGGCCGCGATCCTCGGCTTCATCTTCCTCGACACGATCAAGGAGCACCTGTTCGGCTCGTTCACGGTCGCGCTCGGCTGGATCGTTGGGGGGATTGCGCTGCTCGTCGTCGAGCGCCTCCTGCCCTCCGCGAACCCCTCCGAGGCGGCGCTGACCGCGACCGGCCCCGATGGCGAACCGGTCCGGATGCCCGAGCAGGAACTCCGCGACGGTCGCCGTCGAGCAATGGCCGCCCCTCTCTACGAGTCGCTGGACGACATCACCTGGCGGGTCGCGTTCCTGATCGGACTCTGTCAGTGCTTCGCGCTCTGGCCCGGCTTCTCCCGCTCGGCGTCGACGATCGTCGGCGGGATGTTCCTCGGGGTCAGTCGCAGGGCCGCGGCCGAGTTCTCGTTCTTCGCCGCCATGCCAATCCTGTTCGGCGCCTCGGCGCTCGACCTGTGGTCGTCTCGCGACATCATCACCCGCTCCGACGTTCCGACCTTCGTGATCGGGCTGGTCGTCTCCTTCATCTCGGCGCTGTTCGCGGTCCGCTGGTTCATCAGGTTCCTCAGTACCCGGACGATGGTGCTGTTCGGCTGGTACCGGATCGTTGCCGGCGCCCTCCTGCTCCTCTGGCTGGCCGTCTCCTGAGCCAGGTCTTTAAGGGGGCTGTACGCGACCCAGGACAGAGCGGGTGACACTGGAAGCGCACGGGTAGCGGAGCAGACCTCTCCCCTGACCCCTTTCCGGCCCAGCTGCGCGCTCACCCGCTGAAGCGGCTTCGGCTCCACAGGTGACCAGAGAGAGGAGCAACCCCTTCCATCGAGAGCGTAGACATCACATGAAGCCCGCTGCAGTCCGGGAAAGTCACCGTCGCCATTGTTCCGGGGACTCCCCCCAGTATTCGACCATAATCACCTTCCTATCTGCGGTTTTTCGGCATGAACTCCCACTATCGAACCCGACGCTGTGCAGCTTTCAAGTTAGGTATCACTATTCTTTCGCTTCAATCTCGACTATAGCGATACCCCGGGTGTACGCTGATCTACCGGCCGCCGACGGCCCATTCGGTGCCTCGCCGCGCCGCCACCCGTGCTCTGGAACGTACCCCGATGATCTTCCCATTCCCCAGCTCACCTAACGGTCCAACGCAGCGTGACGAGAACGCTATCCGCCTCCGGGCCGGCTGGCTTGCTGTCGCCGCGGCCATCGTCACGATCTCGCTGAAGTTCACCGCCTATGGCGTGACCGGGTCCGCCGGGCTGCTCTCCGATGCTGTCGAGTCGCTGGCCAACCTCGTGACCGCCAGCGCCGTCCTGATCAGCATCTGGTACGCCAGCCGGCCGGTCGACCGATCCCACAACTACGGTCATGGCAAGGTCGAGTTCTTCGCCAGCGGGGTCGAGGGCATCTTCATCATCCTCGCCGCGATCAGCATTGCCTGGATCGGAATCGTTCGTCTCTTCAACCCGCATGAACTGGAGTCACTTGGCCTCGGCACGGTGATCGCGCTGGCCGCTACCGCCGTCAACCTGCTGGTTGGCCGAATGCTGATCCGGGTCGGCCGAGCCCAGCGTTCACCGGCATTGACGGCCGACGGCAGGCACGTCATCACCGACGTCTGGACGACTGGCGGGGTGCTGATCGGGATTGCCGTCGTGGCGATCTCCGGCTGGCTCTGGGTCGACGCCGTGATCGCTCTGGTTCTCGCTGTGAACATCGCCTTCACGGGCTGGCGGCTGCTCAACGTCGGGATCGACGGGCTCATGGACCGCGCCCTGCCGGTCGAGGACGAGTTGATCGTCCGCAAGGCCGTCGAGGTGGCCCTGCTGCGAGACGCCATCGATCCCCGGACCACTTACCACGCCCTTCGCACCCGCGAGGCGGGCAATCGCCGGTTCGTCGACTTCCATCTGCTGGTGCCCGGCCAGGTCAACGTCGGGGACGCGCACGTCCTTGCCTCGCGACTGGAGGAGGCTGTCCACGATGTGCTGCCCGGCGTCGAGATCACGGTCCACATCGAGCCGCTGGAGGACGACGCCTCCTGGCGGGACAGTGATCTGCTGCCGATCGAGCGAACCGACGCCCACCTTACGGGAGCGGGATCAGGCCCTCGTCGATAGGACTGCCCGCTCCGGTCGTTCAACCACTTACAGCGTGGCTCATAGCAATCGTCGGTGTCGGCTCCCCCTCTCCATCTCGCTCCGGCTCCGTCGCCCGCGGGCGACGGAGCCGGAGCGAGATGGGGTGGGGTGGGCCCTTCTCTCCCCGACAGTTTCAGGCGAGCCAGGCATAGCGCCACTGCTGGTTCCGGCGATGGAAGGGCAACGGCGGCAGATCGTCCCAGTCAAGCTGGTCCCGCATCCGAGTGCGGCCCAGGTG
>JAABUN010001388.1_pt1 | contig 53895 bp, 52 predicted proteins | sample 5559311 | NCBI WGS metagenome assembly JAABUN01 (sample SAMN10711877, study PRJNA513370) | rock metagenome | isolation source: Antarctica rocks | place: Antarctica: Victoria Land, Siegfried Peak sud
ATCCCCCGAGGCGATGATCGCCCTGGCCATGCTCAACCTCGGCGGCTACTGCCCACCCCTACCCGGCCGCCAGCTGACGTGACCGACCCACGGAGATGACCGACCCACGGAGATGACCGGAGAGCCCGAAAAACTCCTTGAGCGTCACGTGGCCCATGGCCATCGCCAGCGCGCCGTCCGTGCCGGGGTGCGGAGCCAGCCACTCGTCCGCGAACTTCACGTTGTCGGCGTAGTCGGGGGCGACGGCAATGACCTTCTGGCCGCGGTAACGAGCCTCGGCCATCCAGTGCGCGTCCGGCGTCCTGGTCACCGGAAGGTTGGACCCCCACATGATCAGGTAGCCCGCGTCCCACCAGTCCCCGGACTCGGGCACGTCCGTCTGGTCGCCGAACACCTGTGGCGAAGCCACCGGCAGGTCGGCATACCAGTCGTAGAAGCTCAGCATCGTGCCGCCGATCAAGGAGAAGAACCTTGAACCACTGGCATGGCTGACCATCGACATCGCCGGTATGGGCGAGAAGCCCGCCACTCGGTCGGGCCCCCACCTCTTGATCGTGTAGACGTGCGCCGCCGAGACGATCTCCAGCGCCTCGTCCCAGGTGGCCCGCACCATGCCGCCCTTGCCGCGGATCCGCTTGTAGCGCTGCGACTTCTCCGGGTCGTTGGTGATCTCGGCCCACGCGAGCACGGGGTCGCCCAAGCGCCCCTTCGCCTCGCGGAACATCTCTAGCAACACCCCGCGCACATAGGGATACCGAACCCGCGTGGGCGAGTACGTGTACCAGGAGAACGCGGCTCCGCGGGGGCACCCGCGGGGCTCGTACTCGGGGCTGTCCGGCCCGACAGAGGGGTAGTCGGTCTGCTGTGACTCCCAGGTGATGATGCCGTCCTTGACGTAGACCTTCCAGGAGCACGACCCGGTGCAGTTGACCCCGTGGGTGGAGCGCACCACCTTGTCGTGGCTCCACCGGTCGCGGTAGAAGTCGTCGGCCTGACGGCCGCCCTCCTTGTGCACCGTCCGCAGGTCCGCCGAGACCAGTCCCTTGCGGAAGAAGCGGCCCGACCGCACCAAGGCAGTGCTCAGCGGTCCGTCCATCCCCGGGGCCGTCGTAGGTCTGTTCGTCCCAGTCGTCACGCGTTGGATCCTCTCGTCGTCGGACCTGCGTGCACGGCCATCGCCATGTCTAGTGCATCGCCGCAGCCCGGGAGGCCTCGACGGCCCGTCGGACCGATGTCTGGTTGAACAGCAGTGCCGCCGTGGCCACCACGGCCAGCAGCGCCAGTCCGACGGCGTACGACCCCATCCACCCGTACAGCGCCCCCATCACCAGCGGCGGGACGAACCCGCCCAGCCCGCCGGCTGCGCCGACGATCCCGGTCACCGTCCCGACCTTGTTGCCGGGCGCGAGCAGCGCCACGAGCGCGAACACGGCGCCGCTGCCGGCCCCCAGCGCTGCCGCCACAGTCAGAAGGGCCATGGTTCCTACCGGCACCAGTGGCGGCGTGAAGGCCTGCACCGCAGCGGCCGCCGCCGTCGCGACGAGCACCCCGTTCAGCACGCGGACGGGGCCCACCCGGTCCGAGAGAGCGCCGCCGAGCGGTCGCATCAGCACCGCGAGCAGTACGAACCCTGCCATCTTGTTTGCGGCGTCGGTCTGGGCGAGGTCGTAGGCGGATTTGAGGTAGGCGGGCAGGTACACCGAGAAGGCGACGTAGCCACCAAAGGCCACGGCGTAGAGGGCAGAGGCCTGCAAAGTCACCGGCAGCCGCATGGTGGAACTGAGGCGGGCGGCCAGAGGGTCGGTGGGGACGGTCCGCCCCGGCGCGTCCCGCAGCGCGAACCAGGCCAGCACGGCGTAGGCGGCCAGGGCCGCGGCGGTGAGCAGGAAGGGCGTGCTGATGCCGTACGCGTCGACCAGGCGCACCGTCGTGAGCGCGCTGATGGCGGTGCCGCCCATCCCTGCCCCGAAGATGCCGATGGCAAGCCCCCGACGATGCGGTGGGAACCAGGCGTTGACCATGGGAACCCCGACAGCGAAGATGGTCCCGCCGACGCCCAGGAAGAACCCGCCGACGAGGAGCATCGCGAACGAGGCAGTGCCGACGAGCCCGAGGAAGAGCACCGGCACGATCGTGGCTGCCGTCACCAGTGGGTACATCGTGCGCCCGCCGAACCTGTCTGTCAGGGCGCCGACGGGGATGCGACCCAACGAGCCGACGACCACGGGGACGGCCACCAGGAACGCTTGCTGCAGGGAGGTCAGGCCCAGCTGATCCTTGAACAGGGGTCCGAGGGGGCTGAGCAGGGCCCAGGCCCAGAAGTTGACGGCGAACCCCACCGTGGCGAGGACGAGCATCTTCCAGGCCTGTGCGCTCACGCCCGCCTGCTCGGTGGTGGCGCTGGACGGCACCTCTGCCACGTCGTCCGCAGGGGTCCGAGTCTGCCGACCGCTCATCGCGCGGCTCCGGAAGCCGCCGGTGCGCCGGCGTCGGCGCGAACCTGTCGATGCTGTCCCACTGCTGCGGCGACAGCTCGGCCAGGGCCGCGGGGAAGACGCCATCCTGCTCCTTGAGGATGTGCTGGCGCAGGAGATGCAGGGTGCCCAGCAGCCGCCCGGGCCAGTCCGGATCTACGGGGGTCGAGCACGCCGCCTCGGCCAGCACACACTCGATGGCGTCGTGCTCGGCGGTGAGCGCCTCGACGTGGTCGGGGAAGGAGTCTGCCAGCGCCGGGAACAGGCCGCGCTCCTCGACGTAGGTGTGCGGTCCCATCACGGCACTGATCGATCGGCACAGCGCGGCCGCGTCGTCGGTGCGCCCGCTCCCCAGAGCCGCGCGCACCCGCGCGACGAGCGCGACGACCGCGTCATGCTCTGCCGTCAGCTCGGCTACGGCGGCAAGCGCCTGGCACCCGCAGTACTCGCACATCTCGTTCTGGCTCCCGTCGGTGCTGGCTGTGAGCGTCACCGCGCTCCGCACCTGCTGGTGCACCGCCCACTCTGCCGGTGCCCCCCGGGCACCGACAGGGACCTTGGTCCCGAACCGGCGCGGACGTGCCGCACGGTCCGGCCGACGCCGCCTGTGAGACGCTGAGAGCGGGTACTGCGCAGCCGCACTTCCCCGGACGAGGCGTCGTACCCGGCCAGACAAGACGACGCGAGAAGGAGTCCGTCATGGCCCAGGCCATCCAGGTCGCCGGCTCGTTATTCATCCTGGTGCCGTTCGTGCTGGTGCAGATGGGACGTCTGTCGCCCGCCTCGCGGCGCTACAGCACCCTCAACCTGATCGGCTCGTCGGTGCTCGCCGTCGACGCCGCGCACGGGCGGCAGTGGGGATTCCTGCTGCTGGAGGCGGTCTGGGCTGTCGTGTCCCTGCTCGCTCTGGGCAAGGCGCTACGAGGCGACCGCGCCGAAGGATCCCCTGCCGCACCAGCCTCCACCGGTTAGCCGCTCAGCGGGCGGGTGGTCCAGAACACCACGGCGGACCGACGCCGAGGCCCCCTTGCGCAGCATGGTCGCGGCGATCATGGCGCCGAGGTGGGTGTGCTGAGCGTGGCGATCAACGCGATCAGCCGCGCACCCCGCAGTAGCCGAACCCGGCGCCCTGCTTGTTGTGCCCGTGGACCTGCCGGACGGTGTCGTCGACATCGACGTAGGCCACCCGTCACGGCGTCGCGCAGCACCGGGGCGGCCGTGACGAGGGTGGCCAGGAACCTGGCCGCGACCAGGCAGACCACCTTGGCGACCGGGTTCGCCCCACCCTCGGGCCGGACCCGGACGTCGGTGGATCGGCGCTCAGCCGTCAGCCTGTGAGAGCGGTCAGGGCCCGGTCGGCGTGCACCTGCATGTTCAGCTCGTTCTTGAAGGCCCGGACGATGGTGCGATCGCTGCCGATCACGAATGTCGCCCGCTTGACCGGAACCGACTTCAGCAGCCTGCGCCTGACCCCGAACTGCTCGGCGACCGACCCGTCGACGTCGGAGAGCAGCGGGTAGTCGAAGCCGTTCAGGTCGGCGAACTCCTTCTGTCTGCCGACCACATCAGGGCTGATCCCCACCCGTTGCGCCCCCGCGGCGGCGAATTCGGCTGCCAGGTCCCGGAAGTGGCAGGCCTGGCTGGTGCAGCCGCCCGACAGCGCCACGGGGTAGAAGAAGAGCACGACCGGCCCGTCCTGCAACGTCCGACTGAGCCGGCGTGGGGTGCCGGTCTCGTCGGGCAGCTCGAAGTCTGGCGCGGTGTCGCCGGTCTTCAACATGGTTCATGCCTCCTGGGCGGTGGGGTGCTTCTTCGGCGGCATCGGGACGAAGCCGCTGGTGCGTGAGACGTACCGCGCGTAGCCGGGACGAGTCGAGGCCATGCCCTTCTCCAGCAACGGCTTTCCGGTGCCGTTCGCCAGCAGGTAGGTCATGAACAGGGGTGACAGGACGGTGAGGACGCCCGGCCACGCGCTGGCGCTGGCGAGGTAGATGCCCCACCACACGCAGGCGTCGCCGAAGTAGTTGGGGTGCCGGGTGTACCGCCACAAGCCCGTATCCAGCACCTTGCCGCGGGAGGCGGGGTCCGCGCGGAACGCGGCGAGCTGGTGGTCCCCGACCGCCTCGAAGAAGAGTCCGACGGCCCATAGCCCGACCCCGGTCCAGGCGAGCCACCCCATGCCGGCCGACGCGAACATACCCACCTGCACCGGCAAGGACACGAACCACAGCACCATGCCCTGGGTCAGGTAGATGGAGCGGAGGGCGTGCAGCTTCCGGCTGCCGTCGCCGGCCTTGTCCAGAAGCGCCTCGTAGCGCGGGTCCTCGCCCTGCCCGCGCGACCGCGCAGCGATGTGCAGGGCGAGCCGGACACCCCAGAGCGTGACCATGGCGAGCAGGACGACCCGCCGAAGTCCGTTTCCCTCGGTCGCCGAGAGCAGCCAGGACGTCGCCGCGACAGCGACGAACCCCAGCCCCCAGACGATGTCGACGACGGCGTGCCGGCCCAGGCGGAGCGCGACCACGAACGTTCCGCCGAGGACCACGGTCACCGCCAGCAGGGTCCAGGGCAGCGACGCGAGCAGGGACCCCCACGGATAGGCGCTCACCAGTCCCGCACCCAGGGCATGCCCGAGGTGCCGGCCTCCGTCCTGCGCACCGCGAGGATCTGGTCGACGCCCATCCGACCCTCCTCGAAGGCCAGGGCACCGCCGACCAGGTACAGCCGCCACACGCGAGCCACCTCCTCGCCGACCACGTCCACCACGGTGCTCCAGCTGTCCTCGAAGGTCCGGTACCAGGCGTTCACCGTGCGCACGTAGTGCTCGCGCATGCCGTGAACGTCCCGGACCTCCAGACCGGCCTGCTCCAGCAGGTCCACTGTCTGGCCCACCGGGCGCATCGTCATGTCGGGGGCGATGTAGGCCTCGATGAACGGGCCGCCGCCCGGCTTGGTCCTGCGTGACATCTGCTGGATGAGCACCCGGCCACCCGGCCGCACCAGGCGATGCAGGACGGCCGCGTAGGTGGGGTAGTTGCCCTCCCCCACGTGCTCGCCCATCTCGATCGAGGCCACAGCGTCGAACGGCGCGTCGCTGACGTCGCGGTAGTCCTGCAGCCGGATCTCCACCCTGTCGCCGAGGCCACGTCCACGCACTCTGTCCAGCACGAATGTGCGCTGCTCCTTGGACAGGGTCACCCCGGTCACGGTGACGCCGTAGTGCTCGGCCGCGTGCAGCGACAGCGAGCCCCACCCGCAACCGACGTCCAGGAAGCGCATACCTGGGGTGAGCCCGAGCTTGCGGCAGACGAGGTCCAGCTTGTCACGTTGGGCGTCCTGCAGCGTGTACGAGGGTTCCTCGCTGGTCCAGTACGCGGACGAGTACGCCATGTTCGGGTCCAGCACCAGGGCGTAGAAGTCGTTGGAGAGGTCGTAGTGGTGCGAGATCGCCTGCCGGTCGCGCAGCTTGCTGTGCAACCGTCCGCGCAGCCTGGCCTCGGAGCGTGGCGGGGCAAGGGGCTTACCCACGACATCCAGGTCGAGGGCCGCTCTCAGGCCGCGGGCCAGCACAGAGGGGGTGAGCCGGCCGGTGCTGCCGGTGCGCCGGGTCACGCTCCAGACCCGCCGCAGCCCGTCCAGCAGGTCGCCCTCCACGTCGATCTCTCCTGTGACGTAGGCCTGGGCGATGCCGAGCTCGCCCGGGTGGAACAACAAGCGCCGCAGCGCGTCCGGGCTCCTCAGCACCAGCACCGGGGCGTCCGCCGGGCCGGTCTCACTGCCGTCCCAAGCGCGCAGGCGGACGGGCAGGGCCCCCGCGAAGAGCGGCTCCACGACTGCGGCGAGCTGCCCCGCGACGCCGCCGTCGGCGGGTCTGGCGACGGGCGTACCGGGACGTAGCGGTGCCGTGGCGGTCATCGACGGCTCCCCTCGATCACGGGGTGTGTCAGCACGACCTGCTGGACATCCAGGTAGCCGGAGGCGAAACCGGCCTCCGAGTAGGCCAGATACAAGGACCACATGCGGCGGAACACCTGGTCGAACCCGGCCGCCTCGACCTGCTCTGCGTTGGCGTCGAACCGTGCCCGCCACGCCCGCAGCGTGCGGGCGTAGTGCTGGCCGAACACGAATCGCTCCTGCACCTGAAGGCCGGCGCGGCGCGCATCCGAGGCGATCGACTCGGTCGACGGCAGGAACCCACCCGGGAAGATGTACTTCTGGATCCAGGTGAACGTGTCCCGCGTGGCAAGCATGCGCGCGTGCGGCATGGTGATCGCCTGGATGACTGCGCGACCTCCGGGCCGCGTGCGCGCCGACAGGGTGGCGAAGTAGTCGCCCCAAAAATGGTGCCCCACAGCCTCGATCATCTCCACCGACACCACGGCGTCGTACTGGCCGCGCGTGTCGCGGTAGTCGCACACCTCGATGTCCACCAGGTCACCGACGCCGGCGGCCTTGACCCGGGCGCGGGCCAGGTCCGCCTGTTCGACCGACAGGGTGATGGAGTGGACCCGTGCGCCACGGGCCGCAGCCCTGAGCGCGAGCTCGCCCCAGCCGGTGCCGATCTCCAGGACGGTGCTGCCCTGGCCGACGGCCGCCGCGTCCAGCAGCCGCTCGATCTTGCGCTGCTGTGCCGTGCCCAGCAGGTCCCACTCCACCGACTCGGCGGCCTCGGTGGCCGGGTCGAACAGCGCGGCCGAGTAGGACATCGACGGGTCGAGGAACAGCTCGAACATCTCGTTGGACAGGTCGTAGTGGGCGGCGATGTTCGTGCGGGTGTGGGCCTGGTCGCCGCGGTGGCTGCTCGGGAGCGCCTTGACCGCGAGCCGCCGGAACGACTGCAGGCGGGGTGGTACCAGTGAGGCCAGCTGCTCGGCGAACACGGTCAGCACCGCTGCGAGGTCGGGGGCGTCCCAGTCGCCGGCCATGTACGACTCACCGAAACCGATGAGGCCGCTGGCACCCACCCGGTGCGCGAAGTCCCGCGGCCGGTGCAGCACCAGGACGGGGTCGGTCGGTCCTCCGGCACCGGCGACCGAGCCGTCGGGCAGCTCCACCCGCACGGCCAGACGGGCGAGGATGCTGTCGAACAGACGGTCGGCGATCGTGGCCCGCAGCCCGGCCGAGGGCACGTGCCCCACATCGGGCCATCGCGCGGAATCGACGGTCCCAGCGGACCGATGGTGCAGCTGGTCGGTCATGACGTGCTCCTCAGAGATGTGCGGGGACGGGGCGGCTGTTGCTCGGCCACGGTGCGAGCGGGCTTTCGGGAGGCGACGGGCAGTCCACGCAGATACAGCCGGACGCCCTGCCAGCGGATCAGGGCCGTGCTCTTGAGCGACTCGACCGGTCCCGTGGCCACCGTGCGCAGCACCTCAGCCGACGTGGCGGGCCGGCCATCCCCGCTGACCGTAGCCACGAACGGCCTGCCCTCGGCCCGGTGCAGCGTGACGGACAGCGACAGCCGCGCGTCAGGCTGGGGCAGACGCATGACGTAGTGACCGTCGACCGGGTTGAACGGGGAGACGTACAGGACCTTGTCGACGGCCGCGCGACCGAAGCTGTCCGTCTGGACGCAGTAGACGTGGCGGCCGCCGTAGGTGTTGTGCACCTCGGCCAGCGTGGCTGCCAGGGTGCCGTCGTGGTGGTAGCACCAGAAGACTGACAACGGGTTGAACACGTGCCCCAGGCTTCGCGGGCAGGTCAGCATCCGCACCGGCCCGCCCTGCAGGTCGATGCCCTGGGTCCTCAGCTGAGACTCGACGTTCTCGCGCAGGCCGGCCGCGGGGTCGCCGAAGTGGTCCCGGGACTCGAAGCGCACAAAGGGCCGCAAGGGTGCCGGCAACCGGGGCAGGTCGTCGACGTCGACCAGCCACCAGCGCGAGCTGTAACGAAACGCGTTGCGCAGGGGGGTGCTCCGTACGTGGCTGACCTGAGTGCGATAGATCCAGGCGCTCACCACGTGCTGCCCAGACGCCGTGCAGCGGAACGGCCGGACCGGGCGCCGTCCTCGTGGAAGCCCCACCCGTGGTAAGCGCCGGCGAAGACGATCCGGTCGTCGTCCAGAGCGGGCAGACGCTCCTGAGCCGCCACGGAGGACGGTGTGTAGATGGGGTGCTCGTAGACCATGCGGTCCAGCACCTGCGCCGGGTCCACGGCGGCAGACCCACCCAGCGTCACGAGGTAGCGGCCGTCCGCGTCCAGGCGCTGCAGTCGGTTCATGTCGTAGCTGACCAGAACCTGCTCCGCGCTGGTCGCGCAGGACTCCATCCGGTAGTTCCAAGAGGCCTGTGCCCCAGCGGACCCCGGCAGCACCGCGGTGTCCGAGTGCAGCAGGGTCTCGTTGACGGAATAGGTGATGGCCTCGAGCACCGCCTGCTCCTGTGCAGTTGGTTCGGCAAGCAGCCGCAGGGCCTGGTGGGGGTGAGTGGCCACCACAGCCGCGTCGAAGCGATGGGTCTCCCCGTCCGCGTCACGCAGCTCCACACCGTGGGCGGTGCGTCGCAGGGCCGTCACCGGCGTGTTGAGCCGCACCTCGGTCAGCGTCTTTGCGATCTTGTCGACGTAGCTGCGGGAGCCGCCGGCGACCGTGCGCCACTGCGGGGATCCGCCGACGCTGAGCATCCCGTGGTGCGCCAGGAAGGTGAACAGGTAGCGCGCTGGGTACCGCATGGCGGTCTGCGGGGCGCACGACCACACGCACGCGACGAGCGGGGTGACGAAGTGCTGGACGAAGTAGGTGCTGAAGCGTCCACGGGCGACGAACTGGGCCAGAGTTGCCCCGGCCGTGTCGCCACGCCCCCCCGAGCGCAGCTCGCGGCGGGCCAGGCGCTGGAAGCGCAGGATCTCCACCAGCATCCACAGGTACCTGGGCTGGACCGTGTTACGCACCCGAGGGAACAGGCCGGCCAGCCGGCGCGCGCCGGCGTACTCCAGGCCGCAGCCCTCGCAGACGACGGACATGCTCATCTCGGACTCCTGCGTCGGCACGTCCAGCTCGTCGAACAGGCGAAGCAGCACGGGATAGGTGCGGAGGTTGTGCACGATGAAGCCGGTGTCCACGGCGACCAGGCGCCCCGACACGTCGTCCAGGTCGTGGGTATGGGCATGACCGCCGAGGCGGTGGTCCGCCTCGAACAGGGTGACCTGGGCGTCTTCCCGCAACGCCCACGCAGCGGTCAGACCGGCCACGCCGCTGCCGATGACCGCGATGCGGCGTCGGGGGGTGTGCTGGTCGGCGTGCATCGTGGCCCACGTTCTGTCGTCCGGTTTCGGTCGACACTCATTCGAAGCCACCTGCCGGTGCGGATGGGTCAACGGCACCACGTTCGTCGCTGTCCAGAGTCCCCAGCGCGACAGTCAGCGCCGCGACTACCCCGCCGAGGGCCAGCGTGTTCCACAGGGCGACCCGGCTGAGCATGAAGTGACCGCCGCGTGGCACCTCGGTCAGGACGACGTCACGCGCTGTGGCGCGAGCCTTGTCGGCCCAGGCCCGAGTTGCCCGTGGGTCGGTCCAGCGGTCATCGCTGCCGTGGGCGAGGTGGACGACACGGTCCTTGACCCGGTGGGGCTCCCCGGGCGGCAGCCACGGAGCGAGTGCTACGACCCCGACCACGGACGGGTCCTGCGCGAGCCTGAGGGCTGTGCGCCCGCCCATGGAGTGGCCCAAGAGGACGACCGGGACATCGCCGTGGGTGCTGCGTACCAGCTCGAGGGCACGGGTGGCGTCCTGCACCGGCGAGGCTGCGGAGCCGTTCCACCCCCGGAAGCGGTACCGCACCGACCACACCGCCACGCCCTGGCGGGCCAGCTGGACGTGCAACGACGTGGCGAAGGGTGTCATCCTCACGGCCGACAGGTGCCACGGGCGAGATGCCTCCCGGCTGTCGGCCTTACCGCCGTGCAGCACCAGCACCACCGCCCGCGTGCGCCCCCGAGCAGGTCTGATCAGGGGGTCGACGAACTGCTCCGGCACGCGACTACCTCCGCTGATCGGACTCAGGTCCTTCCACCTCGTTTCGTCACCCACCGCTGAGCGGTTTGGTCGACGATCGAGCGGTTTGGTCGACGATCACGCCCGCAGAGACGTCTGCGTCGCCCAAAAGGCGACCGCGGCGGCGGCAGCGACGTTCAACGAGTCGACACCTGCGCGCATGGGGATCCTGACGGCGACATCGGCCGACGAGGTGGCCGCCGCACTCAGGCCGTCGCCCTCGGTGCCCAGGACCATGGCGAGGTGCTCGGGCAGGCTCAGCGCGAACGCATCGAGCGGGACGGCGTCTGGCGTCAGCGACAGTGCCGCCACCGTGAAACCGGCGCGCTTGAGCTGGTCGACACCGGCCGGCCACGGCTCGATCCGGGTCCAGGGCACTTGGAACACGGTCCCCATGCTGACACGTACCGAACGCCGGTACAGCGGATCCGCGCAGCGCGGCGTCACCAGGACGGCGTCCACCCCGATGGCAGCCGCCGACCGGAAGATGGCGCCCAGGTTGGTGTGGTCGACCACGTCCTCCAGCACCGCGACCCGCCGGGCCCCCGCCAGCACCTCAGCCACCGGCCGCAGCGCCGGCCGGTGCATGGACGCCAGCATGCCCCGGTGCAGCTTGAAGCCGATGATCTCGCGGAGCACGTGGTCGTCGGCGACGAAGACCGGTACCTCGGCTGCCGCCGGATGTGCGAGCAGGTCCTGGGACTCCTCGAACCAGCGGTGGCCCATGAGGAAGGCGCGCGGACGGTGCCCGGCGCGTAGCGCGCGGTCGATCACCTTGCGCGACTCGGCCATGTACAACCCTTCGGCGGGCTCCTTGAGCCGGCGCAGCGCGACGTCGGTCAGGTGCAGGAACTCGACGACCCGCGGGTCGCCCGGCCCCTCCACCAGCACGCGACGGGCCGCCCCCGCAGGCGCGGGCATCAGCGGGCCAGGATCATCACGATGGCGACGACGCCCACCACCACGATGATCGCGCGCAGCACCGGGGCCGGCAGCCGCCTGCCGACCCTCGAGCCGATCACCCCCCCCAGCAGCGACCCGATCGCGATCGCCGCGACCACCTGCCAGTCGATCTTGTCAAAGGCCACCAGGCAGAACGTCACGGCTGCCACGGCGTTGACCACCAGGGACAGCAGGTTCTTCAAGGCGTTCACGCGCTGCAGCGACTCGGGCAGCAGGGTGCCGAGCAACCCCACCAGCAGCACCCCCTGTGCCGCGCCGAAGTACCCGCCGTACACCCCGGCCAGGTACACCCCGCCTATCATCAGAGCGGTGTGCCCACCGCTGGTGTGGGCCGCGTCCAGCCCACGTGCCTCCCGGCGGGCGGCGAGGCTGCGCTGCATACGGGGTTGCAGGATCACCATGACCAACGAGATCCCCAGCAGCACAGGGACGATCGCCGCGAACGCCTCCGCCGGGAGAACCAGCAGCAGGATGGCACCCGTCACGGACCCGAGCAGCGACATCGGCACCAGCACGCGCAGACGCCGGCCCTGGCCCTTGAGCTCGGCGCGGTACCCCACGGTGCCGCTGACACCGCCAGGGACCAGGCCGACGTTGTTGGAGATGTTGGCCACCACCGGCGGGTACCCAAAGGCCAGCAGGGTCGGGAACGTGATCAGCGTGCCAGAGCCCACCAGGGTGTTGATGGTCCCCGCCGCCATCCCGGCCAGCAGCACGAGCGCGAACTCCCACCACGTCATCCGAACGCCCTGGCGCTCCAACGGTCCCCGTGCTGCTCGACCAGCAACGAGATACCGAAGGTCGCACTAAGGTTCTCGGCGGTCAGCGTGTGCGTCAGCGGTCCTTGGGCGACGATGCGGCCGCCGCGCATGAGCAGGGCGTGGGTGAAGCCGGGGGGTATCTCCTCGACGTGGTGGGTCACGAGCACCAGGGCAGGAGCCTCCAGGTCCTGCGCCAGGGTGGCCAACCGCGCGACCAGCTCCTCGCGTCCGCCCAGGTCCAGGCCCGCGGCCGGCTCGTCCAGCAGCATCAGCTCGGGGTCCGTCATCAGGGCACGGGCGATCTGGACCCGCTTGCGCTCCCCCTCGGACAGCGTCCCGAAGCGACGGTCGGCGAGCCCGGCCACCCCGAGCGCCTCCAACAGCTCCATCGCCCGGGCGTGGTCGAGCTGGTCGTAGGTCTCGCGCCAGCGCCCGGTGACCCCGTACGAGGCCGTGACCACGACGTCGAGGACCTTCTCCTGCGGCGGGAGCCGCTCCGCGAGCGCGGCGCTGGCCAGGCCGATCCTCGGCCGCAGCTCGAACACGTCGACCGTCCCGAGCACCTCACCCAGGATGCCCGCGACACCCTGCGTCGGGTGGATGCGACCGGCCGCGACCTGGAGCAGGGTGGTCTTGCCTGCTCCGTTCGGGCCCAGCACGACCCAGCGCTCGCCCTCCTCCACGGCCCAGTCGATCTCCTCGATCAACGCCGACCCGTCACGGACGACGCTGACTCCGGCCAACTCGAGGACGTCGCTCATGAGCACGACCCTACGGGGGACCTACGCTGATCGGGTGCTCGACCTGCCGCGTTCGCTGCTGCTGGCCCTGTGGGGCACCGCGGCGCTGCAGGCACGCGTCGACACGGCGCGCGCCGTGCGGGTGGTCACCGGTTCTGACGAACCCCACACCGTCGAGGGCGAGGACCTGCCGTTCTCGGCCTCGCCCACCGGTCCCGGCCTGCACGACCTGCTGGAACAGCTCGACGGCAAGGTCGCGGGGCTGCGGGCGGTGCTGCCCGTCCCGGGTGACGCGCTCGGGCTGCCCGGCCGGCCGGAGGTCACCCAGGCTGCGGTGCAGGCCGGCGAAGGCGTGGTCGGTGTGCCACGGGAACCCTCCGACCCGGGATGGACCTACGTACCGCAGGTGCAGGCATTCGGCTCCGAGTACGAGCCGGGCTGGCAGGTGGTGTGGTGCTCTTGGCGCAATCCCGTCGGCGCGCGGCCCCTCGGGGGCGCTTTCGGCGACCTGTCCGAGGCCGAGCGCGCCCTGCGCGGTGCCCTGCTGGAGGCGACCGAAAGGCTGTCGACCCTTGATGTGGCGCGCTGGCGCGAGGACGCCGCTGCAGATATCGCGGCGGTACGCGACGGCGGCGTGGACGGCCGGTTCATCCCGCCCGGCACCCCGCCCCGCGCCGTCAGGGTGATCGGGACGGCGTTGCGTGTCCGCGCGATCGTGAAGCTGGCGCACGGGGACGACGGCGCTGCCCTGAACGTCTGGGAGGCTAGCCGGCGCGCGGAGGTGCTGCGGCACGTCGACGGCATCGCCCGTCGCGCGCTGGTGGCGGTCACCTCAGTCGAAGACCGCCCCGGCTGAGCGGTACACCTGCAGGGTCTGCCGGGCGATGGAGCCCCAGCCGAAGTGCTCGCGCGCCCGGATCAGGCCGGCGGCGCCGAGACGCCTGGCGCGTGCCACGTCGCTGACGGCCTCCGCCAGGACCGTGGCCAGGTCGGTGACGTACTGCTCTGGATCCACCGGCGTGCCGGTCCCGTCCTGCACCTGGTCGATGGGGACCAACCAGCCGGTCTCGCCGTCCACCACCACCTCGGGGATGCCTCCAGTGGCGGTGCCGACAACAGCTGCACCGCACGCCATCGCCTCCAGGTTGACGATGCCGAGCGGCTCGTACACCGAGGGGCACACGAAGGCCGTCGCGTGCGAGAGCAGCTGGCTCAACTCACCTCGGGGCAGCACCCTGTCGATCCAGACCACGCCGTCACGGCGCGACTGGAGGCGGTGCACCGCCTCGGTGACCTCAGCCATGATCTCCGGGGTGTCGGGCGCACCCGCGCACAGCACCACCTGCACCTCGGGACCAAGGCGCTCGATCGCACGCAGCAGGTAGGGCAGCCCCTTCTGCCGGGTGATTCGGCCGACGAAGACGATGCTCGGCCGGTCCGGCTCCATGCCCAGAGCGCGGACCGCGGTGGCGGCCTCCTCGGAGGTGTCGCGGACCCACGTGGAGGTGTCGATCCCGTTGTGCACCACGTGCACCCGGTCCGGGTCGATGTCGGGGTAGGCCCGCAGGATGTCGTTCCGCATCCCCGCGCTCACCGCGATGACCGCCGCAGCGCCGAGGTAGGCCGTGCGCTCGGCGAAGGAGGACACCGCGTAGCCGCCGCCGAGCTGCTCGGCCTTCCACGGTCGCAACGGCTCCAGGCTGTGGGCGGTGACCACGTGCGGCACGTCGTGCAGCAGCCCACCGAGATGGCCGGCCATGTTGGCGTACCAGGTGTGGGAGTGCAGCACCTGGGCACCGGCGCAGTCGGCCGCCATCCGCAGGTCCACCTCCAGCGTCGACAGCGCGGCGTTGCTGCGGGCCAGTACGCCATCCTGAGGGTAGGCGACCACCCCTGTCTCCGAACGAGGTTCGCCGAAGCACCGCACGGCGACGTCGACGTGCTGGCGCAGCACGCGGGTCAGCTCGGCCACATGGACCCCGGCTCCCCCGTAGACCTCGGGCGGGTACTCCTTGGTCAGCAGGTCGACGCGCACGCCGGGCTCCTCGTCTCGTGGGCAGGTCCAGATGGTGGGCCTGGACATCCAGGGCGCGGACCACCGCTAGCGATCCTGCCCGTGCCGAACGGTAGTCCGAAACGGTGGCCGACCCTAGGGTGTAGCCATGCCCGGACCCAAGGTGTTGGCCATCGTCCTCGCAGGTGGAGAGGGGAAGCGGCTGCTGCCGCTGACCGCTGACCGGGCCAAGCCGGCCGTGCCCTTCGGGGGCAGCTACCGACTGATCGACTACGCCCTGTCGAATGTGGTGAACGCCGGGTACCTCAAGATCGTGGTGCTGACCCAGTACAAGTCCCACAGCCTCGACCGGCACATCACCATGACCTGGCGCATGTCCACCATGCTCGGAAACTACGTCGCGCCCGTGCCGGCTCAGCAGCGGGTGGGCAAGCACTGGTACCGGGGCTCGTCCGACGCCATCTTCCAGAGTCTCAACCTGATCAACGACGAGAAGCCGGACATCGTCGTGGTGGTGGGTGCCGACCACGTCTACCGCATGGATTTCTCGCAGATGGTCGACGCGCACATCGAGTCGGGCGCGGCCTGCACCGTGGCCGCCATCCGTCAGCCCATCTCGCTGGCCGACCAGTTCGGCGTCATCGACGTCGACCCCTCCTCCCCCACCGCTATCCACGCCTTTTTGGAAAAGCCGAAGGACCCGCGCGGCCTGCCCGACTCACCGTCGGAGATCCTCGCCTCGATGGGCAACTACGTCTTCAGCACCGACGCCCTCATCGACGCGGTGACACGCGATGCTGCCGACCAGGAGTCCCAACACGACATGGGCGGTGACCTGGTGCCCGCCTTCGTCTCGCAGGGTGCGGCCGGGGTCTATGACTTCCAGCGCAACGACGTTCCGGGCTCGACACCGCGCGACCGCGACTACTGGCGTGACGTGGGGACGATGGACTCCTACTTCGACGCCCACATGGACCTCATCTCGGTGCACCCTGTCTTCAACCTGTACAACAGCGAGTGGCCCATCTACACCCAGCAGGCACCGCTGCCGCCGGCCAAGTTCGTGCACGGCTGGCACGGCCGCATCGGCCACGCCGTCAACTCGATCGTCTCGTCCGGGGTCGTCGTCTCGGGCGCCACCGTCGAGAACTCCGTGCTGTCCCCCGGTGTCGGTGTGCACTCCTGGTCCTCGGTGACCGACAGCGTGCTGCTGGACAACGTGCAGGTAGGACGTCACGCCACTGTCCGACGCGCCATCATCGACAAGAACGTGGTCATCCCCGAGGGCGCCACTGTCGGCATGGACCACGATCACGACCGTGCTCGCGGATTCGACGTGACGGACTCGGGCATCACGGTCATCGGCAAGGGTCAGCGCGTGCCGTTGTGAACCGCCAGCACCTGCTCGTCGTCCTGGCCGCGGTGCTGGGCTGCGGCCTGCTTACCGCCTTTGCCTTCTGGCTGGTGGCGGTGCTGCTCGGGGAGACCGCCTACCCCCTGCTGGGGTTCTTCGGCGGAGTCGGGGTGGCGATCCTGTCGTACCTGCGCACGGGATGGTCCGACCGTCGTCAGCGCAACGCCCGCCACTAGCCTGGTCGACATGCCGGCCACTCCCGCCCAGCACGCGGCGCAGGACCAACCACCGTGGGTCAGCGCGCAGGACCAACCACTGCGGGTCAGCGCCGACGAGCCGTCGCTGCTCGTCACTGTCCGCGGACCGGACCGTCCCGGGGTCACGACGCAGCTCTTCCAGGCCCTGTCCGCCCCCGGTGTGCGCGTCCTGGACGTCGAGCAGGTCGTGGTGAGAGGCAACCTGACCCTGTCGGTGCTGGTCAGCGTTCCGCGGGACGCCGGCTCCCTGATCGCGGCCGCCACGTCCACCGGCGAGGCTCTGGGCCTGCGCGTCAGCTGCGTGGCCGGACGCGGTGACAACCGGCCCCGGGCCCGCGGACGACTGGCGGTCACCCTGCTCGGCGCCCCGCTGATGCCGGTCGCCGTCGCCGCCGTGGCGTCGATCGTGGCCGCGCACGGGGCGAACATCGACCGGATCCGGCGCCTGTCCCGAGACCCCGTGACGACGGTGGAGTTCGACGTGTCGGGCGCCGACGCGCTCACGCTGCGCCGAGACCTGGTGCAGGAGGCGGCCCGCCGGGGAGTCGACGTCGCCGTGTCTCCCTCGGGCCTGGCACGCCGCGGGCGGCGGCTGGTCGTGATGGACGTGGACTCCACGCTCATCCAGGACGAGGTCATCGAGCTCTTGGCGGCACGAGCGGGACGCCAGCAGGAAGTCGCAGCCATCACCGAGGCGGCGATGGCCGGCGAGCTCGACTTTGCCGACAGCCTGCGCGAGCGGGTCGCGGTGCTGAAGGGGCTCGATGTCCGCGTGCTCGGTGAGGTCCGGGACGAGATACGGCTGACCCCCGGTGCACGCACGCTGTGCCGGACGCTGCGGAGGCTCGGCTTCACCCTCGGACTGGTCTCCGGAGGGTTCACCGAGATCGTCGAGCCGCTGGCCAAGGAGCTGGACTGCCGGTACGTGCGGGCCAACCGGCTCGAGGTGGTCGCTGGCCTGCTCACCGGACGGCTGGACGGGCCGGTCGTGGACCGAGAGGGGAAGGCGGCTGCCCTGCGCGAGTTCGCCGCGGCCGAGGGGTTGGCCCTGGCTCGCACGGTGGCCATCGGTGATGGCGCGAACGACCTCGACATGCTGGCGGAGGCGGGGCTGGGCGTGGCTTTCAACGCCAAGCCGGTGGTGCGGGCACAGGCACAGACCAGCGTGAACGTGCCGTACCTGGACACCGTGCTCTACCTGCTCGGGATCAGCAGGGACGAGGTCGAGGACGCCGACGCCACCCCCTGATCCGTTCGCCCAAGGGCAGGTCACTCGAGATGGCGAACCACGTGCGCACCGCCTCGCCGAACGGGCGAGGTCGGCGGAGCGCTGGGTCCCGTGCCGGGTGCTCTCGCCTCAAGCGGGCAGCACGTCACCCGGGGCGCGAGGGGCCGCGCGAGGGGCCTGTCACGGCCGGGCACTGAACTGCGCGAACCCCTGCTGGTACGGGCGGCCGGTCTTGCCGGGCTCGGTCCCGATGCGGGTGAAGTCGCCGCCCACCTGGACCCTGCCCTGGAAGCCGGCCAGGGAGAACAGCCCGAGACTGCTGTTGGCACCCGGGTCCCACGCGTCGGTGGCGCCGGTCTCCGCGTCGACCGCCATCAGCTTGTGCCGCACGGCAGAGGCGGACGGGCATCTGAAACCGGTGGTCGCGCCGGCCGTGTCGCCGATGCACACGTTGTCGAAGTGGCCGCCGATGTAGACGACGCCGTCGATCAGGGCGATGCCCTGCACCCCGCCGTCGGTCTGGGTGACCCACTCGCGCACCCCGGCGCTGGTGTAGCGGCCGGCGTGCCCGCCGGAGCCGTCGCCCCCGACATACACGTGGGTGGCGGTGGCCACGATGGACCAGATCGGGTAGCCCGGGTGAGTCCGGAACGGCAGGACCTCACCGGTCGTTGCCCGCACCTTCGCAAGGCGTTTTTGCGCCGTCAGACCATCGATGCTGCTGAACTCCCCACCGAGGTACAGCGCGGTCCCGTCGGGCGTCGGCGTGATGTTCATGACCGTCGCGTCGGCGGCCGGCTTCCACGCCGCGGAGACGCTGCCGGTGACGGGGTCGAGCGCGGCCGTGCGGGAACGCGCCACGCCCCCGATGGCGGTGAAGTTGCCCCCGACGTAGAGCGTCGTGGGACTGGCGTACAGGGCGAAGACCTTGTTGTCGGCGTCCGCACGGAAAGGCAGCACCGCCCCCGAGACGGCCGACACCGCGGCCAGGCGCTTGCGGGGCTGGCCGCCCACCGCCCCGAACAGGCCACCCACGTAGATCGTCGAGCCGTCCGGCGAGGCGGCCAGCGAGTACACCCCGTTGCTGGCGCCCGGGTCCCAGCTGCTGAGCAGGGCCCCGGTGGTGGCGTTGAAGGCCGCGAGGTAGCCGCGTGGTACCTCATCAGTCCCCGCAGCCGCCCCCGCCGGCCGGACCGAGGTGAAGTTGCCGCCGATGTAGGTCACCGAGCCGACCGTGAGGATGGCCCGGACGCGGCCGTTGGTCTGGAGCGTGGCATCGCTCTGCGCGGCCAGCGTCGACATCGTCGCTGACGCCGGGAGCGTGCCCGTCAGGGCGATCGCCGTCACCAGCACTGCCACCAACCTCGTCCGCCACGTACCCCGCATGTCGCCTCCCCTACGCCGAGTTCCGGCCCTGTACCGAGTCCCGGGCTAGGGTACGGCCGCGACGTCCCAGCCGGGCTCGCCAGCGGGGGAACAGCCCGAAAGGACCGTAAAGCAGGGCCGATCAGGTGAACGCGCTTCCCCGTCGGGGCGGGTCGCACGCCCCGAGCGCGGGGTGGTGCAGCGGTAGCTCCGACCCCCGCAGCACCACGGCGCGCCCACCTCCGCCGCCGGCTCGTTGCGGACCGTGCCGACACCCCGCCGCGGGCCAGCAGCGACGCCCGGCCTGCACCGGACCACTCCCGCCGTCGTGATGTAGACGCCTCGGCGGCGCCGGTGTGGACGACCGCGGTTGGGAGCCCGAGGGCGACCCGGTCCCGGGCTGGGTGCAGCGACAGCGACAGCGACAGCGAAACCGCAGCGTTCGCGGTCGCTACCTTGCGCCACTGGTGGACCCAGGTGGGCCAGGCCGCCTACCCCACCGTCAACGCCTGCTGGTCAACGCCTGCTGGTCAAACCGACGCCGGCATCCAACGGCTGCTTTCAGTCCTTGGGTGTCCTCAACCGGAGCAGCCGACCCGCACCGGCGGTGATGTCCGCCCACGTCCCGTCGAGCTCGATCTGTGCCACGGCTGCGGTCGGGAACCGCACGTAGCGCTCGGTGAGGACCCCTGTGCTCGCTGACATCGTCGGCTCGTGGCCGACCAGCAGCAGGGTGCGCACGTCGTGTTGCGTGCGTGCCACCACCTCCAGCAGCTGCTCAACGCCGGACTCGTAGAGCCCGTGCTCGAGCTGCAGCGACGGGTTCGCACCCAGCCCCTGGACCACCAGGTCAGCCGTCTCCCGGGTCCGCACCGCGTCCGAGCAGACCAGCAGGTCGGGCACCCAGCCCGTCGATGCCAGCCACCGGCCAACTCCTGGTGCGTCCCGACGGCCTCGTGCGGCCAGGGGGCGATCGTGGTCGGGGACCTCCTGCGGCCACGCCGCCTTGGCATGACGCATCAGGAGCAGACGGACCGGTGGCGCTGCGATGGGCTCGTCGGCCGGGGATGGCATGCACCGATCCTGCCCCAGGCCGGTACGCGTGCGCACCACGCGCACCACTACCGTTGCCTTCATGGCGACCACGGTGGGACAAGGTCCCGGCCCGCTGGTGGTCATCGGCGGCGCCGAGGACAAGGTCGGCCGTTCGGTGGTGCTGCGGCGGTTCATCCGGCTCAGCGGCGGACGCGGTAAGGCTCGGATCGTCATCGTTCCCACGGCGTCGTCCGTCGAACCGGAGATGGTCGAGGTGTACACGGATCTGTTCACCAGGCTGGGCGCGGCCCAGGTGCACTCAGTGCGCCCCGCCACCCGGCGCGCCGCCGACGACCCGGAGCTGGCCGCCGTCACGGCCGGCGCCACCGGCATCTTCCTGACCGGCGGCAACCAGCTCAAGCTGTCGCAGCGGATCACCGGAACGGCGCTCGGGCACTCGATCCGTGCAGCGCACGCCCGGGGGGCCACGGTGGCCGGCACGTCGGCCGGTGCCTCCGTGATGAGCGCGCACATGATCTCGATGGGTGGTGAGGGCACGACGCCACGGCATCGGGACAGCCAGCTCAGTGCAGGGCTGGGGCTTCTGGACGGTGTGGTGATCGACCAGCACTTCGACCAGCGCTCCAGGTACGGCCGGCTCATGTCCCTGGTGGCGGCATCTCCCTCGCTGGCAGGCATCGGCGTGGACGAGAACACCGCCGCCGTGGTGACCGAGCGTCGCTACCTCGAGGTCGTCGGTGCAGGCGCGGTGTTCGTCATCGACGCGCAGCACGCCGTCTCCGACGCCCACGAGGCCCGCTCCGGTGCCCCGCTGCTGCTGTCCGGAGCCATCGTGCACACGCTTCCCGCCGGTGCCAGGTTCGACCTGCAGCGCCGCACCCTGATCTCCTTCACCGAGCGCCACCCCGACCGCTCGGTCCAGGTCTCCCACGCAGACAGGGACGAGGCCAAGAGCCTGGCGGGACAGTTGCGTGCGACGCCGCGTCGCCAGGAGGATCGCTGAAGCTGGCGCTGGTGCCAGAGCGCTGACACTGAGCCGGCCCCGCGGGGGCCGGCCCGACCGGAAGGATCGGACCCGATGACTGAGGCTCGACCCACGCCGAGCGCGCCGGCCCGTCCCGACATGGCCATCCTGGAGACCAGGGTGTATCGGGGCCCCAACGTGTGGTCCTACGAATCGGCCATCCACCTCGTCGTCGACCTCGGGATCCTCGAGGAGCACCCCACCGACCTGCTGGACGCCCGTCCGGAGGGCTTCACGGACGCGCTCATGGAGCTGCTGCCGGGTCTGGAGCGACACTCGTGCTCGCGCGGCAAGCACGGTGGCTTCCTCGAGCGGCTGCGCGAAGGGACGTGGCTGGGCCATGTGGCCGAGCACGTCGCCCTGCAGCTGCAGCAGGAGGCGGGCCACGACCTCACCAGGGGCAAGACCCGCCAGGTGCGGGGGCGACCTGGGGTGTACAACATCGTCTACGCGTACACCGACGAGCGGGTCGCGCTGGCCGCCGGCACGCTGGCCATCAGGCTGGTCAACCACCTGGTGCGCCGCGAGCACGGCTTCGAGCCCCAGCTGGAGATCGACGCCTTCCTGCGCCAGGCTCAGCGCATGGGTTTCGGCCCGAGCACCCAGGCCATCCTGGAGGAGGCCGCCTCGCGGGACATCCCCTGGCAGCGGCTGAACCAGTACTCGCTGGTCCAGCTCGGGCAGGGCGTCCACGCCCAGCGGATCCGCGCCACCATGACCTCCAACACCTCCGCGCTCGCCGTCGACATCGCCTCGGACAAGGAGCTCACCACCAAGCTGCTCGGGTCGGCCGGCCTGCCCGTACCCCGCTCCGAGGCCGTCCGGACGCAGGAGCAGGCGGTCGCGGTGGCTCGTCGGGTGGGCTATCCCTGCGTGGTCAAGCCCCTGGACGGTAACCACGGCCGTGGCGTCTGCCTCAATCTGAGGAACCAGGACGAGGTGCGGGAGGCCTTCGACGTCGCCCGCGAGCAGTCCCGCCGGGGCACCGTAGTGGTGGAGTCCTTCGTGACGGGCAAGGACTACCGTTGCCTCATCATCGGCGGTCGGATGCACGCCATCGCCGAGCGGGTGCCGGCCCACGTGGTCGGCGACGGGTCGCACACCGTGGCCGAGCTGGTGGAGATCACGAACTCTGACCCGCGCCGGGGTGTGGGCCACGAGAAGGTACTTACCAGGCTCTCGGTCGACGCGGCTACCCTCCAGCTGGTGCGCGAGCAGGGCTTCGACATGCAGGACGTGCCGCCCGCCTCGCTGTCGGTGAGGCTGGCCCTGACCGGCAACATGTCGACCGGTGGCATCTCCATCGACAGGACCCTGGACGCACACCCGGATAACGTCGAGATCGCCGAGGAGGCAGCGCGACTGATCGGTCTTGACGTGGCGGGTATCGACTTCATCTGCCCTGACATCACCGAGCCGGTGCGCGAGACCGGGGGCGCGATCTGCGAGGTGAACGCGGCACCGGGCTTCCGGATGCACACCCACCCGACCGTCGGCGATCCGCAGTACATCGCCAAACCCGTGGTCGACTCCCTGTTCCCTGTCGGCGCGCCCAGTAGGGTGCCGATCATCGCCGTCACCGGCACGAACGGGAAGACCACCACGTCCCGGATGATCGCCCACATCTTCAAGGGCCTGGGACGCAAGGTGGGGATGACGTCCAGCGACGGCATCGTGATCGACGAGAGGCTGGTCATCAAGGCTGACGCGTCCGGGCCCAAGAGCGCGCGGATGGTGCTGCAGAACCCCCGCGTCGACATGGCGGTGTTCGAGGTGGCGCGCGGGGGCATCCTGCGAGAGGGCCTGGGCTACGACCGCAACGACGTCGCCGTCGTCACGAACGTCGCGCCCGACCACCTCGGGACGCGGGGCATCGACACCCTCGCCCAGCTGGCCGCGGTCAAACGGGTTGTGGTGGAGGCCGTCCCCCGCAACGGGTCAGCCGTGCTCAACGCTGACGACGACCTGGTGCGCGAGATGCGCCGGCACTGCTCCGGGCAGATCATCTACTTCTCCCTGGCAGCGCCTGGGGCCCCCGGCCGCGACACCATCGACAAGCACTGCCGTCGTGGCGGCAAGGCCGTGCTGCTGGAGCACAGTGACCGGGGCGAGATGATCGTCATCCGCGACGGCAAGCGATCCATGCAGCTCGCCTGGACCCACCTACTGCCCGCAACCTTCGGTGGTGCCGCCCGGTTCAACGTCGCCAACGCGATGGCAGCGGCCGGCGCCGCCTTTGCTGCTGGTGCCCCGCTGCACGACATCCGGCAGGGGCTGCGCACGTTCACCACCTCGTACTACCTGTCACCAGGCCGGATGAACCTCATCCAGGTCGGATCCTCCAACGGCATGATCGACGTGGTGGTCGACTACTGCCACAACGTCCCAGGGCTGCGCGAGCTGGGTGACTTCGTCGAGCGGTACACCGACCAGCGAGCCGGCGACCTGGCCAAGCCGTCCCGGATCGGCATGATCTCCACGGCGGGAGACCGCCGCGACGAGGACATGCGCGAGCTCGGCTCGATCGGCGCCGACCACTTCGACGTCGTCGTCGTCCGCGAGGACCGTGCAATGCGAGGTAGACCGGCCGGTCAGACGGCCGGCCTCATCGCCGAGGGCGTGCGGGCAAGGATGGCCGAGGGCGCACGGTGCAAGCAGGTGGAGGTGGTACTGAACGAGACAGAAGCGGTACGGCACTGCATGAACCGCGCCAACCCCGGCGACCTGGTGATCCTGTGCGTGGACCAGCACAGCGAGGTCATGAGCGAGCTCGAGCACTACAGCCACCACGCCCAGGCAGGTGCTCGGTCGAGCGACGGAGTCTGGGACCCTGACCTCGACCCGGCACAACTCAACCAGCAGTCGGCGGGCCCGCAGCACGTCGACGCCTGACCGACGTGGCGCGTCCCACCTCAGGCCTGGCAGCTGGGGCACCAGAACAGGTTCCGCCCCACCAGCACCCGCGTCAGGACCGGTGTGCCGCAGATCCGGCAGGGCCGACCCGTCCGCCGGTACACGTAGTGGGAGGTCTCCCGGGTGACCGCTCCGCGCGGGCGGTCCTTGCGCTCGATGGTGACGATCCTGCCCGCACGCACCCCCGCCTTCATGAGCACCACCAGATCGAGCCACATGCGGTTCCAGGTCTGCCGGGCGAGCGCGTTGCCCGCCAGGAACGGGTCGACGCGGTGCCGGAACAGCAGCTCGGCCCGGTACACGTTGCCGATCCCGGCAAGCACGGACTGGTCCATCAGCAACGCGGCCACCGGTACGCGGGAACGGGACAGCCGTTCCCAGGCCAGCGCTGGTACGGCATCGCGGCGCAGGGGGTCCGGTCCGAGGCGGGCTAGGACGGCTCGCAGCTCCGCCCGGTCGAGGACCTCGCAGACGATGGCACCGCGCAGGTCGGTCCAGCTCTCGTCGGTCTCCAGCCGCAGCCGTAGCGCACCCTTGGGCTCGGGCGCGGGCAGCGTGCCAGTGGTGAACGCGCCGTACAGACCCAGGTGCACGTGCAGGTGCAGCCCCGCCCCGTAGTCGTGGAACAGGTGCTTACCGTAGGCGTCGGTCTTGCGCAGCGTGCGACCGTCGATCAGGGCAGCGCCCTCGGCGAAGCGCCCCTGCGGGCTGCTGGCACGCACGGTGCGACCGACCAGCAGCCGGCGGTGGTCGCGCGCGAGCCGGTGGATCGTGTGCCCCTCCGGCACGTCAGGCTCCCGCTCTGAGCGCGTCGCGCAGCGCAGCGGCGTGACAGGCTGCGTCGGCTTCGTCGGTGTAGGTGGTGCGAGGCCAGAAGAACCCCCGCAGACCGTCGCCCTTGGTGCGGGGCACCACATGCATGTGCAGGTGCGGCACCGACTGGCTGACCACGTTGTTCATGGCGACGAAGCTGCCCTGGGCGCCCAGCGCACTCTTCATGGCGGCCGCCACCCGCTCTGCGCACGCCAGCAGCGGCTGCATCAGCGCGTGCGGCAGGTCGTGAAGGGTGTCGACGTGAGGCCTTGGCACCAGCAGCGTGTGGCCCTTGAACACCGGCCGGCGGTCCAGGAACCCGACGACCTCCGGCTCGTCCAGGACCCGCCAGGCGGTCACGGTACCGGCCACGATCGCGCAGAAGAGGCAGTCGACCCGAGCTGTGCTCACATCGGGAGTCTGGCACCACCGGGCACAGCGCGCGGAAGATGGGCCCGGCGAGGCGGCCCGGACGGAACCGCCCTGTGTCCTCCGCGTGCTGTGCCCTCCGGTAGCCGCGCCCGCCACCGTTCCGCCACCCCGACGGTGGGATCGTCTGCGGTGGGAGTGTCATGCGCGCACGAACGCAGATCACCACCGTCAGCGTGCTGCTGCCCGACGACCGTCAGGCTCTGGCGGTATTCACCGACGGGGCGCCCCTGCGGGCAGCCGTGGGCGGCGGACCGGGGTGGAGCAGCACGGTCCAGCCCGGCGAGAGGTGTTCAAGCCGGCGCTCAGCAGCCCGTACGCCGGGGTGATGATCAATCCAGCGGGGCCACCCGTGTCGTGCCCATGGGTCTCGAGAAGTTCGCCGTGCTGTACCGCCACACGCAGTTGCCGCCCTGACCTTGTGCTGACCCTGCACTGACCCTGACCCTGACCCTGACCCTGCGCCGGCGCGCGGTCAGCAGCCCCGCAGTTCGTCGGCGTACGAGGTCAGCGCCCGGCCGTAGCCCTTGGCGTCCGAGCCGGCCAGATGGCGCGAGAGCTCGGTGACGGCAACGGCAACCGCCTCGCCGTGCCGGCCGAGGTCATGCAGGACCAGCGCCCGGAACGCCGCCGCCGCCGTGGAGCCAGGACGTTCGCCGGTCAGCTCGTCCAGCACCGAGAGCGCCTGCGACGGCTGGCCCACGACCCGTAGCGACGCGGCCAGCCTGACTCTGGCTCCGGTACGGTGCGGCTCCAGCAGGCCACCGTCAAGCGCCCGGCGGTAGATCGGGATCGCGGCAGCCGCTGCGGCGCAGCGGTCGTGCGCGCACGCCAGCTCGTACACCAGCCGGGCGTCCTGCGGCGCCTGGTCGAGCAGGGCCTGCACCGCGTCTGCCTGGCTCTCGGGGGCGAGCTCGAGGATCGAGGCGAGCTGGTCCTCGAGGGGGTGCAGCCCGTGAGCCGCGACCACCTTGGACCTGACCTGCTCGGGTCCGTCCACGCCTGCTCCCACGGACTCCAGGTAGGAATGGCAGCCTTCTCGGTCGGCGTGCACCATCAGAGCCACCACGTCGCCGTCGCCTGCGCCGGCCAGGAGCGCGGTCAGCCCCTCGACCTCGCTGTCGTGGCTGGGGACGCCGTGCACACCCACCGCAGCCGCACCGGCCTTGAGCAGCTCCTCGAGCGCCTCGCGTGAACGGCCCCGCAGATACTTGTCCTTGTGCACGATGGCGAGCCGGTCAGCGCCTCTGCCGGCGATCTCGCCCAAGCCCGTGAGCAGCGCCTCGCTACGGTCACCTACGGCCCCCAGCCCGAGCAGCACCCGAGAGCCCGGAGCCGCCATCCCGCGCGCCACCTCGAGCAGCGCCTGCAGGCCCGCCTCGTTGTGGGCCAGGTCGAGAACGACCGTGCACGAACCGGACTGGTACGCGCTGGCCGGCCCGCAGGGCAGCGGGACGGTGTAGGTGTTCATGCGGCCCGGGTTGAGGTCGGCGTCCGGGATGAAGCTCCGCAGGGCGTTGACCACGACGTCCTGGCTCAAGCCGATGCCCAGACCCGCCGCGGCACCGGCCAGCGCGTTGGCGAGATTGTGCCTGCTCAGCCCGAACAGGGTCATCGGCACGTCCACGACCGGCACCAGGTGGACCGGGTCGGACCCCGGTGCCAGCAGGGTGAGCGCCCCGTCCATGACGGTCATCGCCCTGCCGCCGTGGTTCAGCGCCTCGCGCAGGGCGGGCGACTCGGGGTCGAGGCTGAAGATGAACGGCCGCCCGGGCGAGCCGGAACGCATCGCCAGCACCCGAGGGTCGTCCCCGTTGAGCACCACCCAGCCCCGGGACCGGGTCACGCGCGTGATGATCGCCTTGACCTCGGCGAGCTGGTCAACGGTGTCGATCCCCTGCTGCCCGAGATGGTCGGCCGTCACGTTCGTGACCACGGACACGTCGTTGACCGAGATGCCCATGCCCTTGAGCAGCAGTCCTCCCCTGGCCGTCTCCAGGACGGCCACCTGCACACCGTCGGCATCCAGGACGGCGCGCCCGCCCGCCGGGCCCGAGTAGTCCCCGTCCTCGATCAGCCGGCCCTGGACGTAGACCCCGTCGGTCGAGCTCCAGCCGGTGCGCAGGCCGGCGTCCATGCACATGTGCGCCAGCAGCCGCGTCGTAGTCGTCTTGCCGTTGGTGCCGGTGACCGAGATGACGGGTACCCGTGGACGAACGGCCGCCGGACCGCGTCCTAGGTCCGCGGCTGCCACCTGCTCGGCGGCGTCGCGGATGAGGTGCTGCACCGCGTCCACGTCGCCCACGTCCAGGCAGCGGTCCAGCACCCGCGCCACCTCCTGACCCAACACCTGCGCCCGGCCCGAGTGCCGCCAGGGAAAGGCGAGCACGACCTGCTCGGGCTCGGCCCCCGCCCGCGCCCGCAGTGCGAGCCGGGTGACGCCGGCCTCCGCCGCCACCCGACGGGCCAGCGACCGGAGAAGCCGCATCGTCAGGGCCTGGCGCTGCGAGGTGCCGGGCTCCCCCGGGCGGTCACGCCCCAGCCCGAGGGCAGTCGCCAGCGTGCGCGCCTGTGTCGCAGGGCAGCTCGCCACCGCGGAGGCGTCGAGCGTCAACTTGACCGCGGCCCGGGGGAAGTACAGGTTCGGGCCCTCCAGCAGGCGCAGCTCGACGAGGGAACCGGCAGCCGCGGTCATCGCCGCTCAGACCCCCATCGCGTGGTAGCCGCCGTCCACGTGGACGATCTCGCCCGTCGTGGCCGGGAACCAGTCCGAGAGCAGCGCGACGCAGGCACGGGCAGCCGGCTCCGCGTCCTTGACGTCCCAGCCCAGCGGCGCGCGGCTGCCCCAGTTCTCCTCGAAGGTCTCGAAGCCCGGGATCGACTTCGCGGCGGTGGTCCGAACGGGGCCCGCCGCCACCAGGTTGCAGCGAATACCGTCCGGTCCCAGGTCGCGGGCCAGGTACCGCGACGTCGACTCGAACGCGGCCTTGGCCACGCCCATCCAGTCGTACACCGGCCAGGCGTAGCTTGCGTCGAAGGTCAGGCCGACCACCGAACCGCCGGTGGACATGAGCGGCTTGGCCGCCACCGCAAGGGACTTCAGCGAGTAGGCCGACACCTGCAGCGCGGTGGCGACGTCCTCCCAGCCCGCCTGCATGAAGTTGAACGCCCCCTGCGGGGCGAAGCCGATGGAGTGCAGCACACCGTCCAGGCTGTCGACGTGCTCTCGGACGGCGTCGGCGAGCCCGTCCAGGTGCGCCTGCTCAGAGACGTCGAGCTCGACCACCGGAGCCAGGACGGGGAGCCGCTTGGCGATGACTCGGGTGATCTTCATGGTGCGCCCGAACGAGGTCAGCACCACCTCGGCCCCCTGCTCCTGGGCCAGCCTGGCCACGGTGAAGGCGATCGAGGTGTCGGTGAGCACACCGGTCACCAGCAGCCGCTTGCCGTCGAGGATTCCCATGTCAGTGCCCCATCCCGAGTCCGCCGTCGACCGGGACGACGGCTCCGCTGATGTACCCCGCACCCGGACCTGCGAGGAAGTGGACCACGTCGGCGACCTCGGCCACCGCACCGAACCGCTTGGCCGGCACCGCTGCCAGGTACGCCTTCCTGGTGTCCTGCGGCAGCGACGCCGTCATGTCGGTGTCGATGAAACCGGGCGCCACCACGTTGGCCGTGATGCCGCGTCCGCCCAGCTCGCGGGTGACCGAGCGGGCCAGGCCCACCAGCCCGGACTTGGACGAGGCGTAGTTGGCCTGCCCCGGCGAGCCGTACAGCCCCACGACGGAAGAGATCAGCACGATCCTGCCCCTGCGCTGCTTGATCATCGCCTTGCTGGCGCGTCGCACGCAGCGGAACGCGCCAGTCAGGTTGGTGTCCAGGACGCTGGTGAAGTCCTCGTCGCTCATGCGCAGCAGCAGCGTGTCGCTGGTGATCCCGGCGTTCGCGACCAGCACCTCGACCGGTCCGTGCGCCGCCTCCACCTGGTCGAACGCGGCGTCCACGGCGGCGGTGTCGCGGACGTCGCAGGGAACAGCGAGCGCACCCTGGGGACCCTCCCCCGACCTCGAGGTGATGGCGACCTTATCGCCCGCGGCGAGGAAGCGTTCGGCGATCGCGCGGCCGATGCCCCGGTTCCCTCCAGTGACAAGAATGCTGCGCGGCTCGGCGTTGCTCGGCGGGGTGGGGTCCGTCATGCCGGGAACGCTACCGGTTCTACCTGCAGGTAGCCTCGCCCTCGTGCGAGCCATCCAGATCACAGAGTTCGGCGGTCCTGAGGTCCTCACCCTGGCGGAGCTGCCCGAGCCGCAGGAACCCGCAGGCACCTCGCTGGTGGACGTGAGCACCGCGGGCATCAACTACGCCGACACCCATCAGGCGGAGAACTCCTACCTGGCGCCGCAGGAGCTTCCGCTGGTACCGGGCGCCGAGATCGTGGGGCGGCGCCGCCGCGACGGTGCGCGCGTGGTGGCGCTGCTCGCCGGGGGTGGCGGCTACGCGTCCGTGGCCGCGGCCCCGGACCTCGCCACCTTCGTCCTGCCGCAGGACGAGTCCGTGCTGAGCGACGCGGCAGCACTGGCTCTGGTGCTGCAGGGGACAACCGCCTGGCACCTGCTGCGCACCAGCGCGCACCTGGGCCCTGGCGAGTCCGTCGTGGTGCACGCAGCGGGCGGCGGGGTCGGCACCCTGGCCGTGCAGCTGGCCCGGCGCTGGGGCGCCGGGCGCATCATCGCCACCGCCTCGACGCCGCAGAAGCGTGAGCTGGCGGAGCAGCTGGGTGCGGATGTGGCTGTGGACGTCTCGCAGTGCCCGGACGCGGAGTCCGTGACCCAGACCATCCGGCAGGCCAACGGCGGTCGCGGCGTCGACATCGTCCTGGAGATGACCGGCGGTTCCGTGCTGGATGGTTCCTTGGCCGCGCTGGCCCCGTTCGGGCGGCTGGTCACCTACGGGATGGCCTCGCGTCAGCCCGCCCAGCCCATCAGCACCGCTGCGCTGATGGCCACCTCCAGGGCGGTCATCGGGTTCTGGTTGGTGCACACCCTGCGCAGACCCGGCGGGCTGCAGCCGGCCATGGAAGAGCTGCTGTCGCTCACCTCGGCCGGGGTGCTGCGGCCCGTCATCGGCGGGACCTACCCGCTGGCCGAGGCCGCCGAGGCGCACCGCGCGATCCGCTCGCGCGCCACGACCGGGAAGCTGGTTCTCGACCTGGGCGTGTGAGGGCTAGGGTCGTGCGGGTGCGACACGTCGATGCCGACTTCACGGCCCTGCCCCTGTCCGCCCTCGCCGACGCAGCCCTGAGCCGGGCACGCGATCTTGGCGCCGACCACGCCGACTTCAGGCTCGAGCGGAACCGCGACGCCGGTGTGACGCTGCGGGACGCCAAGCTCTCCTCGTCCTTCGACGCCACCGACTCCGGTCTGTCTGTCCGCGTGGTGGTGGACGGAACGTGGGGCTTCGCCGCCGCCGCGGCACTGACGCCAGAGGCCGCGGCGTGGGCGGCTGAGCAGGCGGTGTCCATCGCCCAGGTGTCCCGCCCGCTCAGCACCGAGCGGGTCGAGCTCGGGCCCGAGCCGGTGCACTCTGACGTGCAGTGGGTCTCCAGCTACGTGACCGACCCGTTCGACGTCCCGGCCGCTGAGCAGGCGGCCCTGCTGGAGGGCTGGTCCCGTCGGCTCCTGGAAGCCGGTGTCTCCCACACCGAGGCGGAGTTCAGGGCGGTCAAGGAGCAGAAGTACTACGCCGACACGGCCGGCACGTCCACGACGCAGCAGCGGGTCAGGATCCAGCCCTGGGTGGAGGTGGTCCTGGTCGGCCAGAACGGCATGGAGACGATGCGCACCATCGCACCGCCCGTGGGCCGGGGCTGGGAGTTCATGGTCGGTACGGTCGAGCAGGGAGCGTGGAACTGGGCCGGCGAGCTGGACGAGCTGCCGGAGCTCGTCCGGGAGAAGCTGGCTGCTCCTTCCGTGCAGGCGGGCCGGTACGACCTGGTCGTCGACCCCTCGAACCTGTGGTTGACGATCCACGAGTCCATCGGTCACGCCACCGAGCTGGACCGTGCGCTGGGCTACGAGGCGGCCTACGCCGGAACCTCGTTCGCGACGCTGGACCAGCTCGGCACGCTGCAGTACGGCAGCGAGCTGATGCACGTGACCGGCGACCGCACCGTGCAGAACGGCCTGGCGACCATCGGGTACGACGACGAGGGGGTACAGACCCAAGCCTGGGACCTGATCGCGGGCGGAACCCTCGTCGGGTACCAGCTCGACCGGCGGATGGCGCGGCAGAACCAGCTGGGAAATCCCCCGGGGCGTTCCAACGGCTGCGCCTTCGCCGACTCGGCCACTCACATCCCGATGCAGCGGATGGCCAACGTCAGCCTGCAGCCGGTCCCGGACGGGCCGGACCTGGACGGTCTCCTCGCGCAGGTGGAGAACGGCATCTACGTGGTCGGTGACAAGTCGTGGTCCATCGACATGCAGCGCTACAACTTCCAGTTCACCGGCCAGCGGTTCTACCGCATCGAGAACGGCAGGCTGGCCGGTCAGCTCAAGGACGTGGCCTACCAGGCCACCACCACCGATTTCTGGCGCTCGATGTCGTCCGTCGGGGGCCCGTCCACGTACGTCCTCGGCGGCGCCTTCAACTGCGGCAAGGCCCAGCCCGGTCAGGTGGCCGCGGTCAGCCACGGTTGCCCGGCGGCGCTCTTCCGAGACGTCAACATCCTCAACACCGTCCAGGAGGCTGGCCAGTGAGCGCCCAGACCGCGTCCAGCCACGAGCTGGTCGAGAAGGCCCTCGAGCTGGCCGCATCCACACCCGGCCACGCCGGCACGTCGGTGATCGTGACCGAGGACTCGACCGCCAACCTGCGGTGGGCGTGCAACACGCTGACCACCAACGGCACCAGTACCGGCCAAGGGGTGACGGTCGTGACGGCCGTCAGGACCGAGCGTGGCGTGTGCCTGGGCACAGTCAGCCGCAGCGGCGTCAACCTGCGCGACGTCGAGACGCTGGTGCGGGAGGCAGCCGCTGCGGCGGGATCGGCACCCGCGGCCGAGGACGCCGCCGAGATGGTTCACGGCGTTCAGGACGACGACTTCGGCGACGCTGCCGAGCACACCGGTCCCGAGGTCCTCGCCGGCGTGGCGTCCGGGCTGGGCGAGGCGCTCCGCACCGCGCGGTCGGCGGACCGGGAGATGTTCGGCTTCGCCGAGCACAGCGTGCAGACGACGTGGTTGGGCACCAGTGCCGGCGCCCGACGCCGCCACGTCCAGCCCAAGGGCACGCTGGAGATGACCGGGAAGTCCCACCAGCGCACACGCTCGACCTACGACTGCCAGTACACCCGCGACTTCTCCGACATCGACGTACTGGCCATGGACGCCGGAATGGTCACCCGGCTGGGCTGGCAGCAGAACAAGATCGACGTGGAGCCGGGCCGCTACGACACCGTCCTGCCCGCTTCGTCCGTGGCCGATCTGCTGGTCTACCTCTACCTCGTCTCGGACGCCCGCTCGGCGTTCGAGGGACGATCTGTCTTCTCCCGCAAGGGCTCTGCCGGGCAGACCCGCGTGGGCGACCGGCTGACCGACCTGCCGCTCACCCTCTCCGGGGATCCCTCGTTCCCGGGGCTGGAGTCTGCGCCCTTCGTCGCGACAGGGGCATCGCACCCGTTCGCTTCCGTCTTCGACAACGGGATGGACGTGGCTGCCTCCACCTGGATCGACGACGGAGTCCTGACCGCGCTCCCCACCACACGCTTCACCGCCGCGATGTCGGGGCTGGACCACCACCCTGCGGTGGACAACCTGGTGCTGTCGAGCCCGCGAGGATCGGGCGGCATCGACGAGCTGGTCGCAGGCACGGAGCGGGGTCTGCTGCTGACCTCGCTCTGGTACATCCGCGAGGTCGACCCCACCACCCTGCTGCTGACCGGGCTCACCCGCGACGGCGTGTACCTGGTCGAGGGGGGCGAGGTGAAGGGAGCGGTGACCAACTTCCGGTTCAACGAGTCCCCGGTGGACATGCTGAGGCGGGTGGACGCGGTGGGAGCCACCGACATCACGCTCAACCGGGAGTGGAACGAGTACTTCTCGCGCACCGCCGTCCCGCCGATGCGTATCAAGGGCTTCAACATGTCGAGCGTGAGCCAGGGTACGTAGACCGGGGCGGCCGGACGACGGCTTTCGACGTACCGTGGTGACATGGCCTGGACGCGAACGCCCAAGGACGAGGTGCACTCCCTCACCTCCGCACGCCGATCGCTCTCCGAGGACCTGGGCAGCCGTCAGCGCCGCTACATCATCTCGATGACCATCCGCACGGTGTGCTTCGTGCTGGCTGTCGTGGTCGAGGGGCCCCTGCGCTGGGTCCTGCTGGTCGGCGCGGTGCTGCTGCCGTACGTGGCCGTGCTGATCGCCAACGCCGGCCGCGAGTCGGGCGGGCGCCAGTCCGGGAGCGGCCTGGTCCAGCCGAGCGTCCTACCGGCCCAGCTGTTGGCCGATGCGCCACACGTGGAGCAGGACCGCTAGCCGGTGACGACTGCTGGGACAGTGACACGGTTTCGTGTAATACTCGGACCGCACGCTCGTCTCCCCCGTCGAGCGTGCCCCGGACGCCGGGTGGCATCCCCCCGTTGCCACCCGGCGTCCTTCTTCTTGGAACGACGGTCCGGCTCTTCTGCACGCGCAACATGAGGCTGAATCGCCTCCCGACGTCTGCGAACGAGGCTCGAGGTGACCTGGTGAGCGAGCCTGCGCCCCTGAGGGTTCCTGGCTCGGCCGACCTCGTCTGCAGCGCACGGGGCTGCCGGGCGCACGCCGTGTGGGCGCTGCGCTGGAACAACCCCACGCTGCACACGCCGGAGCGCCGCAAGACGTGGCTGGCGTGCGACGAGCACCGTCAGCACCTGACGGATTTCCTCACCCTGCGGGGCTTCCTGCGCGAGACGCAGCCCGTGATCGACCCGAGCTCCCTCGACCCGGACGCCATTCCGCAGGCCTGATCGGGCAGCACCCGACGGACCCGGGCACGCTTCGGCCCTCTACCGTGTTGACGGTGTACCGCTTCCTCTTCTCGAGCCGTTGGCTGGGCATCTTCGCCCTCTCGCTGGCTGTCGCGGTGGCGTGCCTCCTGCTGGGCATGTGGCAGTGGGACCGCAGGCAGGACAGGTTGGCGCGCAACGCTCTGGTCACGGAGAACTACGACCGCGAGCCGGTGCCTCTCGCCGACGTGCTGACTGGTGGGCTGGATGGTGGGAGCGCGCTCCCGACCCCTCTGACCTGGACGCCCGTACGGCTGCTGGGGCAGTACGTGCCACAGGCGACCGTGCTGGTACGCAACCGGCCCCTGGACGGCTCACCCGGCTACCACGTGCTGGTGCCGTTCAGGACCGGCGACGGGGCGGTCCTCGTGGTGGACCGCGGGTGGGTACCCGTCGGACAGACGGGCGAGCGCCCCGACCAGGTGCCTGCGCCGCCGGCTGGCGAGGTCGAGGTGGTGGCGCGGTTGCGACCGCCAGAGCCGGCCGATGACCGCCGCTCCCCCGTCGGCCAGACGCAGCGGATCAACCCCGCCGCGCTCGCCGACAAGCTCGGGGCCGGGGACGGCGCCGGTCTCGACCCCACAGACGTGGTGCTCGGCGCCTACGGGCAGCTCGGGTCCGAAGCCCCCGCTGCGGCGCAGGCACCCGTGGCCCTGCCCATGCCCGCGCTGGACGAGGGCCCGCACCTCTCCTACTCCATGCAGTGGGTGGTCTTCGCCATCGGTGCCCTGGTGGGATTCGTCGTACTCGCCCGGCGGACCGCCCAGGACGAGGCACCTGCCCCCGTCGGTCCAGTGCCCCCGCGACCGCGTCGCAGGCCGACGGCCGAGGACGAGGAGGACGCGATCCTGGACGCCGCCGACGCCGTGAGCAGGGCAGATCGGGGCTGATCTGGCGACTGCCACCCGGCACCGCACGCCCATACGGCACCATGGCCCCATGGACCTGGGTCTGGACGGGCGCGTGTACATCGTCACCGGTGCGTCGCGGGGGCTCGGGCGGGCCTGCGCGCAGCTGCTGGCCGAGGAGGGTGCGAGGCTGGTGATCGCAGCACGGAACCGGGATGCCATCACCGCTGCGGCGGAGTCGGTCGGCTCCTCCGACCAGGTGATGGGGCTGTCCATCGACCTGGCCGACCCGCAGGCTCCCGAGCAGTGCGTGGCCGCCGCCGTAGGCCGCTTCGGACGCCTGGACGGTGCACTCATCAGTGTGGGCGGGCCGCCGCCGGGCTCGGTGCTGGACAGCACGGACGATGTGTGGCGCTCGTCGTTCGAGAGCATCTTCTTGGGCGCTGTGCGCACCGCCAAGGCCGTCTCGCGGGGTGTGGGCACCGAGGGCGGCTCGATCCTGTTCGTGCTCTCGAGCTCGGTGAAGTCGCCCATCGCAGGACTGGCCGTCTCGAACGGCCTGCGTCCCGGTCTGGCCATGACTGCCAAGACCTTGGCTGACGAGCTGGGCCCGCGCGCGATCCGCGTCAACGCCGTCCTGCCTGGCCGCATCGACACCGATCGCGTGCGCGAGCTGGACAAGGCCGCCGCGGACCCGGCGGCGCAGCGACGGCAGGCGGAGAGCGGAATCCCGCTGGGTCGCTACGGGTACCCCGAGGAGTTCGCCAGGCCCGCCGTATTCTTGCTCTCCCCCGCTGCCAGCTACGTCACGGGGACGGCACTGGCCGTCGACGGCGGAGCGTTGCGCACCTTCTGAGGGCTCGTCGCACTTCGACGTGATGACCTGGTCGTGAGCGGCTGGTGGGTCTGCGCTGGGACGGGTGTGGTCGAGACATCCATCGAAGTGAGGACCGGGTCCGGTGCACGTCGCGGCTGCGCACAGCGGTTCTAGCGGCGGTGGTGAGCGCGGGCCTGACCGTGGACGAAGTCCCCGGTTCGTGCACGCTCTCGCGGTGGACGGTCCAGAAGGCGGTCAACGCCCCGCCCTGGTGCGGGCAGACCCGGACACCGTCGCGGTGCACCGGCTCGCGGTCTGGTGCGCCGGCTCGCGGTCTGCTGCGACGCCGCGAGGTGCGGTGATCGACCCGTGGGCGGCGTCCCGCGGGGCCCTGCGCGAGCACCTGCCTAGTTGCAATACCGTTTAGTTAGTGCGGACGATGAGGGGTGCAGGGTTGTGACCAGGTTGTGGCCAGGTGCCGTGGGCGGCGCGCTTGACGTGCCACTTGGTGTACTTGCGTTTGACCACTCGTGGTGCGGAGCGCCGTCGCCGGACGGGATTCAGTCGGGCCAGGAGTCGGGTGAGGAAGGTCCGCCACAACGACGGTGTGCCGGATCGATCAGTTGGGTGCTGAGGGGGGAAAGCGCCCTGCTGGGAGACCGTTTGGCGAACGATCCGCAGGGCGGCGGTGAAGCTGACCCGGTCCGGGTCGTGTCCGGCGTGCTCGGCTGCTTGGACCATCAGCGACCTGATCGCGTAGTGACAACACAGGTGGCCCCAGATCTCCTGGAGCACCAGGTCAGGCGACTTCGAGCGCAGCACCACTCTGGGGCCGCGTTGGTGGGTCTTGAGCTCGTCGAAGGCCGACTCGATCTCCCAGCGCTGGGCGTAGGCGCTGGCTAGGTCGACAGCTGGCGCCTGGACGGGATCGAGCAGTGTGGTGAACAGGCGGTAGGTCGTCGTTGCCGACTCATCTCCGCCGTCGCCCTCGCTCTCGACGTCGCGTCCGTTGTCGAGGGTGTAGTCGATGACGCGGACCAGCATCGGCTCAGTGTTGCGCTCAGGCGTGTGGGTCTTGCCGCGCAGGTGGCCCAGCCAGGTGCCGTCGGGAAGATCTTGGAAGTGCTCTGGTTTCGGGCCGGTCTTGTCGGTGCGGATGCGCCACAACAGGTCCGCACCCGTCGCGGCCGCGCTGCGCCACAAGGCATAGGAGAAGAACCCACGATCGGCGGTCAAGAGCATCCCGGGCTCCAGAGCCTTCGGGAGAAGAGCCTTGGCCAGTGCGGCCTCGGACTCACCGTAGGCGCCGACCTTGGCGGCGAAGATCGCGTGGGTGTCGCACTCGGCCGCCGCTAGGACCCGCGCCATCGGGAAGGCCGCCTTCTCGCCCTTGTTCACCCCCGCCCGGCCGAAGTGCTCGTCGTTGACCACACTGTCGGCTACGTCCAGGCAGGTTCCGTCGACCGCGACCAGGCGACGACCCGCCACCCACACCCCCGGGGTGTCCGGACCGCCAAGTGGCTTGGCGACCCGCGCGAAGAGGTCGGCAAGTGGCTGGGAGCCCAGCCGCTGGCGGGCCTGGAAGATCGCCGACTTGGACGGCAACGGGTACTCCTCGGCCCACCCCGAAGCCCACGACAGCCCATCGGTCAACTGGGCGAGCACGTCCTCATAGGACCCCTCGGAATACAGCCCTATCCCGATCGCGAAGTACGCCATCACCCGCGCCGGCAACGCCCGGTGCCGACGCTGGGTCCGACCCGCGGCCTCGATCACCTCATCGACCAGATCCGGCGGATACACCCGCATCAGAACACCTACCGAGACCAGATCCGACAACCGACGATCCGACTCAGGCTTGCGCCAACCACCACGAGGCATGCCACCAAACTACACCTATGTAGTCTTAACTGAACGGTATTGTGCCTAGTTGCGGCCGGGCCGCAGGGGTCGCGGCGTCGATGCGTCGTGAGCGAACCACCGGCTCCTGTTGCGGGCCGAGAACACTCTCTCCGCATGCGCCCTAGACCTGCTCGTGCGGACCCTTCGGGCCGACGACCCGACCGAGAGATCGGCACCGCGTTGGCCCCGAGGACCAGCTCAGCCGGGCTGCTGGCGTCCTCGACACCTGGTGGAACGAGATCGAGGTTGCTGGTCGTTATCGGCGCTACTTAACGCCTGCCCCGAGGCGGCGTTCATCGGCAGCCCTCCGGTAGACGTGTTCGACGGGTTCGACGTGTTCGACGTGGCTGACATGGGGCATCAACACTCCACCGCAGCGCCCGACATCCCGTTGACGTGTGAAGAGCCCTTCTGAGCTGGTCAGTGCGGGTCGTCAGCCAGGAACTCGACCCAATCCAGGTCGAGAACGCCGCCGGTCGGGCCCATGTAGGGCTCCTGGTCACCGTTGGGATCCGGGCTGGGTTCTCGTGGCTCAGGTGGGCCGATGACGAGGCCACGCTTGTTGCTGAAGACCAGGCCGCCTGGCGGGACCGGGTTCCCCGCGATAGCGAAGTCACCGCGGTGCAGCCCGTCGTGGTGGAAGGGGCACAGGCTCAGGTTCGACTCGTAGTCGGTGCCCCCGCCCTGGGACCACGGGTCGAGGTGGTGCACCTCGACGAACCGGGCGGCTGAGCAGCCGGGATATCGGCAGCCGCGGTCACGGTCCTCGATCAGGCGGCGGGTCCGTTGCGGCACGATGCGTTGGGCACGGCCGACACTGACCGGCAGGCCGTCCTGCTCCCACAGCGGTTGCACCGTGGCGTCGCAGCTGAACTGGGCGGCCAGGCCCGGTGGGATCGCTCCTGCCCCATTCACCCAGGCCGTTCTGCCCGGTCCGGTCGCCAGGTGCACGTACACCCGGTAGTGGCTGGCCCGGTTGGGCGACTCGATGGCCGCGAGTGAGCGACTGGCGACCTCGGTCAGGCCGTCGCCGTACGTGACGTCCTGCTGGCCCTGCACGAACAGCGCGTCTTTGGCCTCGCGCACGGCCTGCTCCACCAGGGCACCGATGTGGCCAGGGGCGTCGTAGCGCAGGTGAAATCTGCCGTCGTCGTCATAGGTCATCGACACCTCGCTGGGCGCCGCCGCGCGCTCGGAGGCCGACGGCCCGACGTCGTCATCGGGCGTAGGGCTGCTGACGTCGAAGACGTATCCGCTCAGAACCCGCTGCACCTGGGGGACCGTCAGGTGCTCAGCCAGCTCGGCGATCGACTGCTGGTGCGACGCGGGGGCCAACCTGGCCACGACCGCTGCCTGGTCCAACGACAACCTGCCGGCGCCGAGCCGGTCGAGCGTGGCGGGGATGTCCTCGCGACGACGGGCGATGCGCACCACGTCACGGGCCCGAGGCTGCGACAGGCCCACCCGAACCACGAGCCAGTGCTCGGCCGAGCGAAACCCACCTCCTGCCCACTGATCACCCTCCAGCAACCGTGACGTGAGATCGACCAGATCGGCATGGGCCCGGTTCAGCCGCCCCGCCAGGACAGCAGCGGACTCCTGCAGCTCGTCCGCGCTCCGCTCGCACTCAGTGACCACCATGATGTTATAGTACACACGTTCGAATACCGTTACAAGCGCCTGTCTACAAGCGACATCACGCCGGGACCACGGCCTCGTCCTCTGCGGACGGCTGACCGGCGAACTGTGTGTGGTACAGCTCGGAGTAGAGACCACCGGCGGCGAGCAGCTCGGAGTGCTTGCCGCGCTCGACGATCCGACCCCGGTGCACCACCGCGATCAGGTCCGCGTTCCGTACGGTCGACAGCCGGTGCGCGATGACCAGGGCGGTGCGCCCGTCCAGAGCGCTGTCCAGCGCGCGCTGGACGGCAGCCTCCGACTCCGAGTCCAGGTGCGCCGTGGCCTCATCGAGCACCACCACCGACGGCGCCTTGAGCAGCAGCCGGGCCAGCGCCAGCCGCTGCTTCTCGCCGCCGGAGAGCCGGTGCCCCCGGTCACCGACGACCGTGTCCAGGCCCTGGGGTAGCGAACTGACCAGGTCCCAGACCTGCGCGTCGCGCAGTGCCTGTTCCACCTCGGCGGGGCTGGCGTCCGGTCTGGCGTAGAGCAGGTTCGCCAGCACCGTGTCGTGGAACATGTGCGCGTCCTGGGTGACGACGCCGATGCGGTCGTGCACCTGGGCCAGCGTGGTCTGCCGCAGGTCGACCCCACCCGCCCGTACCGTTCCGCTGCTCGGGTCGTAGAGCCGGGCCACCAGCGCGGTGATGGTGGTCTTGCCCGCGCCGCTCGGACCCACCAGCGCCACCAGCTGCCCGGGCTCGACCCGCAGGCTGACGTCGTGCAGGACGGGGCCGGAGCCCTCCCGGTCCCCGTGCCCGACCAGTTCCAGGGACGCCAACGACACCTCCTCCGCGGCAGGGTAGGAGAAGCTCACGCCGGCGAGCTCGACGGCCAGCGGCCCAGCCGGGAGATCCACCGGGTTCACCGGGTCCTGCACCAGGGACGGCAGGTCGAGCACCTCGAACACCCGCTCGAAGCTGACCAGCGCGCTCATGACGTCGACCCGGACGTTGGCCAGCGCCGTGATGGGCCCGTACAGCCGCCCCAGCAGTGCCGCCAGCGCCAGCAGGGTCCCGATCGTCAGGGTTCCCGAGATCGCCAGCCAACCTCCGACGCCATAGACCAGGGCGGTCGCCAGGGCGGCCACCAGCGTGAGGGAGGTGAAGAAGACCCGCCCGATCATGGCGATCTTGACACCGACGTCGCGCACCCTGGCCGCGCGCGCAGCGAACTGCTCGTCCTCCTCCACCGGTCGGCCGAACAGGGTGACCAGCAGCGCCCCGGAGACGTTGAAGCGCTCCGTCATCCGGGTCCCGAGGTCCGCGTTGAGGTCCATGGACTCGCGTGTGAGCCCCTGCAGCCTGCGTCCGACACGGCGCGCGGGCAGGTAGAACACCGGGAGCAGAACGAGTGCGGCCACGGTGATCGGCCAGGACAGGACCAGCATCGCCCCGGCGACCAGCACCAGGGAGACCACGTTCGAGACCACCCCCGAGAGCGTGGAGGTGAAGGCCTGCTGCGCGCCGACCACGTCGTTGTTCAACCTGGACACCAGGGCTCCGGTCTGCGCGCGGGTGAAGAAGGCGACCGGCTGGCGCTGGACGTGGGCGAACACCTGGGTCCGCAGGTCGTAGATGAGGCCCTCACCGATGCGGGAGGAGAGGTAGCGCTGGACCAGCCCCACGATGGCCTCGACGAAGGCCAGTGCCGCCACCACCAGCGCCAGCGTCACCACGACGCGACGGTCGCCGGGCACGACGCCGTCGTCCACCAGCCGCTGCAGCAGCAGGGGGGTCGCGATCACCAGCGCGGAGCCGCCGACCACCAGGACGAGGAACAGCACGATCGGCCGACGATAGGGACGGGCGAAGCCCATGATGCGCCGGACGACGTCACGGGAGACCTTGTGGTCCTTCAGCGCGGGGTCCCTGGTCAAGGACATCAGCGAGGAACGACTACCACTGCCGGGACCGACCATGCCCTTCACCGACGTCCTTCTCCGTACCGTGGTGGGACGGGACGAGCGGCACGAACCAGTCCCGACGGGCTACAGCCCGTTGCGCGCACCCTTTGTTCCCCGCCCGAGCTCTGCGAGCCGGCTGGACTGCGCGAGCCGCTCGGCGGCCAGCTGGGCACCGGCGGTCCGGTCCCGCGCCCCGGCGAGCAGGTGCTTGGTCGCGGTCACCGCGGCGCGCGGTCCGGTCAGCACGGCCGCCACCAGCTCGTCGACCGCGTCAGCCAGGTCCTCGAGCGGTACCGCGCGCACCGCCAACCCCGTGGCCACGGCCTCCGACGCACCCACGCTGCGGCCACTGAGACAGACTTCCAGCGCCCTGGCGTAGCCCAGGCTCTGCACCAGCGGGCCGGTCCCGCCCAGATCGGGAACCAGTCCGAGCGTGGTCTCCTTCATGGCGAACGAGACGTCGTGCGCCACCATCCGCAGGTCGCAACCCAGCGCCAGCTGGAAGCCCGCGCCGACCGCGTGCCCCTGCACCGCCGCCACCGTCAGCGCGTCACTGTCCCGCCACCAGGTGAAGGCTCGCTGGAACTGCGCGATGGTCCGGTCGACCTCCGCCTGCGACAGGGCGGCCAGCTGGGGCAGGCCGTCCTCCCCCGGCACCTGGCCGGTGAACACTGCGTGGTCCAGGCCCGCGCTGAAGGACGGCCCGGTGGCGGACAGGACGACCACGCGCGGCCCCTGGTCCTGGCCCGACAGCCGCCGCACCTGCTCGCCCACCGCTGCGAGAACCCGCCAGGTAGAAGGGGTCTGGGAGTTGCGCCGCGACGGAGCGTCCAGGACGACGTCCCAGCGGTCCGGCGAGACGCGCAACGCGATGCCGACCTCGCGGCACCGCTGCTCCAGCTGGTCCATGCGCGCTCCTGGTTCGGATGTGGTCGACGGGACGGTCAGGCCAGCGACACCAGGTCTGCGTAGTCCGGCCCCCACAGGTCCTCGACCCCGTCCGGCAGCAGCAGGATCCGCTCCGGCTCAAGCGCGTGCACGGCGCCCTCGTCGTGGGTCACCAGCACCACCGCGCCGCTGTAGGAGCGCAGCGCTGCCAGCACCTCCTCGCGGCTGGCCGGGTCAAGGTTGTTCGTCGGCTCGTCCAGCAGCAGCACGTTGGCGGCGCTGACGACCAGCGTCGCCAGCGCCAGCCTGGTCTTCTCGCCACCGGAGAGCACCCCTGCGGGCTTGGTGGCGTCGTCCCCGCTGAACAGGAACGAGCCGAGCACCTTGCGCACCTCGGTGTCGGTGAGATCCGGTGCCGCAGAACGCATGTTCTCCAGCACCGTCCGGCTCGTATCCAGCGTCTCGTGCTCCTGCGCGTAGTAGCCCAGCCGTAGCCCGTGCCCCGGCTCAACCTGGCCGGTGTCGGGGTCGTCCACACCCGCCAGGATGCGCAGCAGCGTCGTCTTGCCCGCGCCGTTGAGCCCGAGCACCACCACCCGGCTGCCCTTGTCGATGGCGAGGTCGACGTCGGTGAAGATCTCCAGCGAGCCGTAGGAGCGCGACAGCGCCGAGGCGCGCAGGGGGGTCTTGCCGCAGGGCGCGGGGTCGGGGAACCGCAGCTTGGCCACCTTGTCGCGCACCCGCACGTCGTCCAGTCCGCTGAGCAACCGGTCGGCCCGCTTGGCCATGTTCTGCGCCGCCGTCGCCTTGCTGGCCTTGGCTCGCATCTTGTCCGCCTGCAGGTGCAGGGCCGCAGCCTTCTTCTCGGCGTTGTTGCGCTCGCGGTGACGGCGGCGCTCGTCGGCCTCGCGCTGCTGCAGGTAGGTCTTCCAGCCCACGTTGTAGACGTCCAGGACGGCCCGGTTCGCATCGAGGTAGAAGACCTTGTTGACGACGGTCTCGATCAGCTCGGTGTCGTGGCTGATCACCACCAGGCCGCCGGCGTAGCCGCGCAGGTAGTCGCGCAGCCAGGCGACGGAGTCGGCATCGAGGTGGTTCGTGGGCTCGTCCAGGAGCAGGGTCTGGGCGCCGGAGAACAGGATCCTGGCCAGCTCGACGCGGCGTCGCTGACCACCGGAGAGCGTGCGCAGCGGCTGGGTCAGGATGCGCTCCTCCAGGCCCAAGTTGCTCGCGATGCGCGCCGCCTCCGACTCGGCCGCATAGCCGCCACGGGAGGTGAACTGGGCCTCCAGCCGTCCGTACCGCTCCATCGCCGAGTCGCGGGTCTCGTCGTCGGCGGAGGCCATCGCGCCCTCGGTCTCACGCATCCGCACCACCACCTGGTCCAGATCACGGGCAGACAGGATCCGGTGCAGCGCGAGCACGTCGAGATCGCCGGTGCGCGGGTCCTGGGGCAGGTACCCCACGTCGCCGGTGCGCTGCACCGTGCCGCCGATGGGCAGACCGTCGCCGGCGAGCACCTTCGTCAGGGTGGTCTTGCCGGCCCCGTTGCGGCCGACGAGGCCGATGCGGTCGCCGGGACCGACCCGGAAGGTGACGTCCTGCATGAGGATGCGCGGGCCGGCGCGCAGCTCGACGCCATGAGCCGTGATCACTGCTTGTTCCTCCGTCGCGACTGGCTGCTGTGGACTGGTCGGGCCCAGATCCGTCGGCGCGCCCGCCGGGGTCAGGCTCACTAGTCTAACGGCGGGCACGACCGCCCCCACCCACGTGCCACACGGCGTGAGGTCCCCTCCAGGAGGTCCGCGTGAGCTTCAACAAGGGCGTCAGCATCGACACGAGCCACGCCTCCCGCGGCGGCGGCGGACGCGGTGGACGTGGCGGACGCGGCGGCCTGGCCGTGGGTGGCGGGCTGGGCGGGCTGGTCCTGGTGGTCGTCGCCCTGTTCCTGGGGGTGGACCCGGGCGCGCTCACCGGCGGCGGCGGCGGGCAGCAGCAGCCCGGGGGGTCCGCAGACCTGGCGGAGCAGTGCCAGGACGCCCAGGACGCCGACACCGACATCGAGTGCCGCATCATCGCCACCGAGAACAGCCTGGACGTCTACTGGGCCACGGCGCTGCCGGAGCTGGGAGAGCAGTACCAGCGACCTTCGACGGTGGTGTTCTCGGGCCAGACCAGCACCGGCTGCGGCAGCGCCACCTCCGCCGTCGGGCCGTTCTACTGCCCGGCGGACCAAACCATGTACTTCGACGCGACGTTCTTCGGCGTGCTGACAGATCAGTTCGGCTCCAGCGGAGGGCCGTTCGCCCAGCAGTACGTCGTGGCGCACGAGTTCGGCCACCACATCCAGAACCAGATCGGGCTGCTGAACGCGGCCCAGCAGGACCCGCAGGGCCCCGAGTCCGGTGCCGTGCGCACCGAGCTGATGGCCGACTGCCTGGCCGGCGTCTGGGCGCACCACGCCGCCAGCACCGTGGACCCGGACACCGGCGTGACGTTCCTGGCAGAGCTGACTGACACGGAGATCGCCGACGCGCTCTCTGCCGCCTCCTCCGTCGGGGACGACCGCATCCAGGAGAAGACGCAGGGCAGGGTCAACCCCGAGGCGTGGACGCACGGCTCCAGCGAGCAGCGCCAGCGCTGGTTCACGACCGGCTACCAGGCTGGTGACCTCAACTCCTGCGACACCCTGAACACGACCGACCTGTAGCCCCCGGCGGGCAGCGCCCTATCCTCTGGGCCATGTTCCCCGACCCCGCCTCGCCCCTGGCGCCCGCGCAGCCGGCTGCGACCGTCGCGCCGTCGAAGCGCCGGTTGGGCTCACGTGACCTCGCCCTGGTCGCCTCCTTCGCCGCCTTGATCGCGGTGCTGGGGCTGCCCGGCAGCCTGTACCTGTTCGGCAACCCCGTTCCGGTCACCCTCCAGACGCTCGGAGTGATGCTGGCTGGTTCCCTGCTGGGTGCGCGGCGCGGAGCGCTGGCCGTCCTCACCTTCCTCGCCCTGGTCGCAGCCGGGCTGCCGCTGCTGTCCGGAGGCCGCGGCGGCCTGGCCGTGCTCGTCGGTCCGAGCGCCGGCTACCTCGTGGGGTGGGTGCTCGGCGCCCTGGTCATCGGTTGGCTGGCGCAGCGCAGCCTGCCCGCGTACCCGCTCTGGTGGGGGGCCCTGGCCAACGTCGCGGGCGGCATCGGGGTGGTCTACCTGCTCGGGATCCCCGTCCAGGCGCAGGTGCTCGGCACCGGCGGCATCCTGGCGACCGGCATCGCTGCCGTCGTGTACCTGCCCGGTGACCTGCTGAAGGTGGTCGTCGCCACATCGGTCGCTGCTGCCGTGCATCGCGCCGTGCCCGAGCTCGCACCCGCCCGGCGCGGGGCGGGGCGCCGCCACGCCCGGTGAGCGTCCTCCTCTGCGACCCCGACCAGCGTGGGCTGCTGGCTGCGTTCACGTCATCCATGGAGCGGGGAACCCCGGTCGCCGTCCTCGACCCGACCTGGCCGCCCACGCTGCGCGCCAGCGCGGTGGCAGCCGTGGAGAGGGCACTGCACGACGGCCGGCTCTCGCCAGGGAGGGCAGCTGTGTTCACCTCGGGCAGCAGCGGCGCCCCCCGCGCCGTACTCAGGACGCACGCGTCCTGGCAGGCCAGCGTGGAGCCCTTGGGGGCCCTGTCGGGGGTCGGCCCGGGCGACACCGTCTGGACCCCGGGCCCGTTGTGGTCGACGCTCTCCCTGTACGCGGCCTGGCACGCGGGACTCGTCGGGGCGGGTGTGCTGGTGGGCACGGACGACCCGCGCCAGGCCACCATCGTCCACTGCGTGCCCGCTCAGCTGCCGCTGCTGCTCCGGCTCGGCCGGGACGGCGCCCTGCCCCGGCTGCGGACGGTCGTGCTCGCGGGGGACCGGGTCGGTGCCGATGCGGTGCGAGAGTGCGCCGTCCGGGGATGGCGGCTGCACGAGTACTACGGCGCCGCCGAGCTGTCGTTCGTCGGCTGGGCGAGCGACGGCGATGGCCTGCAGCCGTTCCCGGGAGCGGAGGTCGAGATCCGCGCGGACGTGCTGTGGGCGCGCTCGCCGTACCTGGCTCTGGGCTACCTGGATGACGCCGGGCCCGGGGCGTTGCGCACCGGCCCGCACGGCTGGGCCACCGTCGGAGACCATGCCCGGACGTCCCTGGCGGGCTTCACCGTGCTGGGACGGAGCACCGGCGCCATCACCACGGGCGGTCACACGGTGCTGGCCCACGACGTCGAGAGCACCCTGCTGACCGTGCCCGGCGTGGAGGAGGTCGTCGTCGTCGGGTACCCCGACCCGAGACTGGGCGCCGTCGTCACAGCGCTGCTGGTCGGGACCCCAGAGCGTGGACTGGTGCGCGAGGCCGTCGCCACGCTGCCCGCTGCCGCCAGGCCACGGCGCTGGGCGGTCCTGAGCACCGGGGCCCTCCCCCGCACCAGCGCCGGCACGGCGGACCGCGGTGCGGCCCAGGCACGGGTGGCTGACGGCAGCATCCGCACCGGCGCCCTACGCTGATCCCGCCATGACGCCGCCCTCCGACCCAGCGCTGGTCCCGCGGACACCGGTCGTCATCGCGGCACGTCGCACACCCGTCGGCACCGCGGGCCGTGGCCTGGCCGGGGTGGAGCTGATCGGCCTGGTCGCCCCGGTGCTGCGTGCCCTGGTCGACGACCTGGGGGCCCTCGGCCTCGACCTCGGCGTGGCCGAGGTGGTCCTGGGCAACACGATGGGCCCCGGGGGCAACCCGGCGCGGGTCTCCGCACTGGCGGCGGGCCTCGGCACCGGGGTGCCAGGGGTGACGGTGGACCGCCAGTGCGGCAGCGGCCAGGAGGCTGTGCACCAGGCCGGCTCGGCCGTTCTGGCGGGGGCGGATTTGGTCCTGGCCGGTGGTGCCGAGAGTGCGAGCACGGCCCCGCACCGGCTGTGGCCGGGCGCTGGCGGCTCGGCGCCGGTACGCTACCAGCGCGCCCCCTTCGCCCCCGCCGACCTGGGTGACCCCGACATGGGTCCTGCCGCCCAGACCGTGGCGGACCGGCGCGGGGTCAGCCGGGAGCGCCAGGACGCGTACGCGCTGCGCTCGCACCGCCTCGCGCTGGCGGCTGCGCGGGCGGGCGAGCTCGATGCGGAGCTGGTCCCGGTGGCGGGGCTGGACCACGACGAGCGGCCGCGTGCGACGTTGCGGGCCGACGTCCTCGCCAGGATGCCCGGAGCGTTCGTCTCCGGCGGCTCGGTCACCGCGGGGAACTCCTGCGGCGTCAGCGACGGAGCCGCTCTGGTCGCGGTCGTGCCCGAGGAGGTCCGCGCCGCGCTGGGCGTCCCAGGGCTCGCCCTGCGCGGGTGGACCGCGGTCGGCGTCGATCCGCGCACCCCTGGCCTGGGTCCTGTGCCGGCGGTCGAGGCGCTGCTGCAGCGCACCGGCCACCGGCTCCAGGACGTGCAGCGGCTGGAGATCACGGAGGCCTTCGCCGCCCAGGTGCTCGCCGTCACCGACGCCCTCGGCCTCGATCCGCTCGGCGCCGACAGCGACCGGGTCTGCCCGCAGGGTGGGGCGATCGCGCTCGGTCACCCGTGGGGGGCGTCCGGGGCGTTGCTCGTGGTCCGGCTCTTCTCCCAGCTCGTCCGCGGCGGACCCGCCGCCGATCGCCCCCGGCTCGGCATCGCGACCTGCGCCGTCGGCGGCGGTCAGGGGCTCGCCCTGCTGGTGGAGCGCGTCGGGTGATCAGCCTGCGTCAGGTGCAGGTCCGCTACGGCGACCGCGTCGCGCTGGAGCACGTCGACTGCGAGCTCGGCGAGACGAAGATCGTCGTGCTGGGGGCGAACGGCTCCGGCAAGTCGACCCTGGCCAGGCTCCTGAACGGGCTCGTCCTGCCCACCGCCGGGAGCGTCGAGGTCGACGGCCTGGACACCCGCAGCCACGGCGCCCAGATCCGCCGCCGGGTGGGCTTCGTGTTCACCGACCCGGACGCGCAGATCGTCATGCCCACGGTCGGTGAGGACGTGACGTTCTCGCTGCGGCGCCGCGGGCTCTCCCGTCAGGAGACGTCAGCACGCGTACAGCAGGTGCTGGAACGGTTCGGGCTGGCAGGCCACGCCGACCACGCCGCGCACCTGCTCTCAGGCGGGCAGAAGCAGCTGCTCGCCATCGCCTCGGTGCTCGTCACCGAGCCAGAGGTGCTGGTGTGCGACGAACCCACCACGCTGCTGGACCTGCGCAACGCCAGGATGGTCGCCGAGCTGCTGCACGGGTTGCCGCAGCAGGTGGTGCTGGTGACCCACGACCTGGACCGGCTGCTGGACTGGGACCGGGTCCTGGTGGTGGACCGTGGCCGGGTCGTGGCCGACGGCCCCCCGGCCAGCACCGTGGCTGCGTACCGGACGCTGATGTCATGACAGGCGTCTACCGCGCCGGGAGCTCGCTCCTGCACCGGACGCCGGCCGGCTGGAAGCTGTTGGGGCTCAGCGCGTTCACCACCGTCCTGCTGCTGTGGCGCGCTCCGGAGGCCGTCCTCGCCGGGCTGGCCCTGGTGCTGGCGGGCTACGCGGTCGCGGGCTGGGGGCCCCCGACGGCGCTGGCCCAGGTGTGGCCGTTGCGGTGGATCCTGCTGCTGCTGATGCCGTTCCAGTGGTGGACCCAGGGCTGGCGGGTCACCGCGGTCGTGGTGGGGACCCTGGTGGTGGCCGTCGCAGCCGCTGCGCTGGTGACCTTGACCACGCGCGTCACCGAGCTGCTGGACGCCCTGGTGACCGGGCTTCGCCCCTTGCGCCGGCTGGGGCTAGACCCCGAGCGTGCCGGGCTGGGCCTGGCACTGGCCATCCGGGCGGTGCCGGTGATCGGCGCGTGCGCGCAGGAGGTCTCCGCGGCGCGGCGCGCCCGCGGTCTGGAGCGCAGCCTGCGGGCGCTGGCGGTCCCGCTGGTGGTGCGTACCGTGCGGCACGCCCAGCGCACCGGTGACGCGCTGGCCGCCCGCGGCCTGGACGACTAGGCCCGTCTCAGGCGGCATCCCGCGCACCGAGCCACTGGTCGAAGCCGTCGTCACGGGCAACCCACCAGTCGCGACCACGCGCCAGCTCCGCATCGGTCAGGGCAACCCGGTCGAACGCGGCCGCGACGTGAGCGCGCAGGGCAGGGTGCATGCCGGTGACCACCAGGCGGGTGCTGCGCTCCGTCTTGTCCCAGTACCCGACGTCGCCGAGGCTGAGCTGACCGCCTCCCCCGTCCCATGCTCCTACCACGGCGGGCCGACCAGGCAGCCAGAACCGACCCCGAGAACGCGTCCCTGCCGTGGCTACGGCCTCGACCTCCTCGTGCAGGCGCTGCGGGTGCAGCGGCCGCCAGGTGCGCAGGTCCAGCGTCCAGACGCCGTCGGCGTCGGGAGCACCTGTAGGAGCCATGGCCAAGGGGTCGGCGCGTGCCAGGTTGCGTCGCGGGTCGGCGTGCAGGTTGAGCAGCTCACGGCCGGAGACCTCGTGCGGACCGCTCCGCACGGTTGCCGGCGCCCTCACGAGGTGAGCGAGCAGGGCCTTGACGGAGCTGCTCGGCGTACCCGGTAGCTCGTCGTCCAGACCGTCGACCAGGACGAGGTCGGCCTGCTCGACCTGGTGCGCCAGCACCTCCCCCGCCGCTCGCCGGTCGTCCGAGCAGTGCGCCAGCCCACGCTCGGTCAGCAGGTCGTCGCCGAAGAGGTCGACCTCGAACGTCCGTGCGTCCGCGACCGCGACGACGCAGAGCACAGCTCAGGCAAGCGTGCTCGAGCTGCGAGGTGACGTCTTCCACGACGCCCTCGCATCGCTGACGACGCGTCGCATCAGTCCAGACCTCTGCGCCTGGGACAGGTCGTGGCGCACCACGACCACGCGCGGAACGTCCGCCAGCGTCGCGAACGTCGTGGTCTCGCGCAGGACGCTGTTGATGCTGGTCAGGGCAGTGATCCCCAGTCGGCGCACGGAAACTCCTCAGACTATGAGACTCTTTCTCAATCGGGTGGAGCCCAGACACTACTACGCGAACCATTCTCATGTTGCCGGCACGGGCGCTGCAGCCGGTGATGGCAGATGACACCCTGGCGCCCATCACGGACGACAACCCTCCCCAGCTGCTCGAGGCTCGCACAGCGATCGCTGCCGCCCACCTGGGCCACGGGCACGGGCACGGCCGGGTCCATGGCAACCCCGTCACACGCCTGTCTCGCTCGGCGAACCGGATCCTCGGAGCAGTCGTCGCCCTGCTGCTGCTGGGCACCGTGGCCGGCATGGTCATCCTGTGGCCATCGGGTGACCTGCCGCGCGAGCAACAGGTCACGCAGGCCTTTGAGGGCGTCGACATCGTCCGTGGGTCAGTGGTGTCCGTGACGGATGAGGTGTGCCCCGGGATGAGCGAGGACCGGCTCCCCTCGGGCGAGATCCCCTTGGTGGCACGGTGCGCGACCGCCGTCGTGCAGGTGGAGGATGACGCCGGTGCCGCGGATGCCGGGCGCCACGACGTGATCGTTCCCTACGAGGTCTTCCGCTCCGGGATCAGCGCGGACGACGCCGTGGACATCGCCCGGTACGACGTGCGCGGCAGTGACGAGCCGGTCTGGGCCTGGGTCGACTTCGCCCGCGAGCTCCCACTCGGCCTGCTCGCGGGCGCTTTCGCGCTGCTGGTCGTGACGGTGGGGCGGCTACGCGGACTGGCGGCGCTGGGTGGGCTGCTGATGGGCTACGTCACGGTCTTCGCCTTCATGCTGCCCGCGCTGCAGCGGCAGGAGGACGGGCCACCGCAGCGACCCACCTCCTCGGTATGACCTCTGAAGACAGCCAGCACCTGACCCAGGTGACCTCCCTGCCCGACCTGTCAGGCCTGTTCCTGTGCGGCATCATCGTAGCCGGGCTCGGCGTGCTGAACGACGTCACCATCACCCAGTCCTCGGCGGTCTGGGAGCTGCGGCAGCTCGCGCCGCAGCTGGGGTTCCGCGACCTCTTCAGCTCGGGCATGCGCATCGGCCGCGACCACCTGGCTTCCACGGTCTACACGATCGCCTTCGCCTACGCAGGAGCAGCCCTGCCGACGTTGCTGCTCATCACGCTCTACGACCGCCCCCTGCTCCAGGTCCTGACCAGCGCAGAGATCGCCGAGGAGCTGGTCCGCACCCTGGTGGCCTCCATCGGCCTCATCCTGGCGATCCCACTCACCACAGCCGTGGCGGCACTCCTGGTCCTCTCCAGCGACCCTGGTGCAGCGGGTGACACGGGAGCCAAGAGAAAGCGACGACACCGCACGGACTGGACGGGGTGAGCGCTCAGAGGGTGGCGAGCACAAAGGACAGGACGAAGCCCGCGGCGGTGGCCATCGCCACCGCGGGTCCCCCGTCCTCGTACGCCTCCGGCATGAGCGTGTCGGCCAGCGACGCGAGCACGGCGCCTGCGGCGAAGGCCAACGGCATGGAGAGCGTCTCGGACGAGACCGAGGACAGGGGCCCGGCCCCGAGCAGGACCGCCAGGACGAGCAGTGCGGCGCACGCTGACCAGGTGCCGAGGATGAACGTCTGTGACCTGCCCTGGGCGCGCATGGACGCGCTCCCGACCAGGGCCTCGGGGAAGTTGGACACGAAGATCGCGCCCAGCAGTGCCAGTCCACCTGTGCCGCTGCCCAGCGAGACGCCGAGGGCCACGTTCTCCGGCACCCCGTCCAGGGTGACCGCCGCGAGCAGGGCCAGGCCCGCGCCGCCGCTCACGGAGGCTGTGGACGGGGAGCGGTCTGCGGCGGCGGCCTCGACGTCCAGCTTGTCGCTGCCGTCGTCATCCGTGGCGGGTCCCTGGGCGTAGCGGTCCAGCCACTGGCTGAGCAGGGTGAACACCAGGGCGCCGACGAGCAGGCCGATCGCTGCCCGCCAGATGCCGCCGCGCTCGTAGGAGACCTCGAAGAGCTCGAACGCCAGCGCAGCGATCAGGGCTCCGGCGGCGAAGGCCAGCATCATGGCCAGCACCCGCTTCGGGATCTTCATCCTGCCGCCGGCCAGTGCGCCCAGGACCAGGGCGCTGGAGGCGACGACGCCGAACAGCAACGACTCGGCCACGGGCACCTGCCTCCTGAGGATCGACTGCCTCCCACACGTGCCCACCGTAGGGTCTCGGCGCCACCGTGGTAAGGGTACAGGGTCTTGGCCCGCTGGAGGGCCGGCATCCTGCCGGCTTCGGCAGGAGGCGGCGTCAGCTCGGTTCGGTCAGCCCGACGCGTACCTGGCGCGAGCGCTGCACCGACTGCTTGAGGATGTCCAGGCGAGGGTCGCGCACATCCAGCAGCGGTCCGCGGAGAAGCCTCGCCGCACCACGCAGGAGCGGGTCGGCCAGCACCTCCTCGATCAGCTGACGGTCACCGCCGGTGACGAGCACGGCCGGTGCACGCATCGCGCCGGCCCATTGGGTCACGGCCACCTCGGTCGCCGCGCCCACCAGGCCCGCTGCCTGGCCCTGCCGGCGCCTGGCGAACCGCTGCTGCGACCACCCGCCCGCGGCGGTACGGCTCTGGACGTACTTCGTGCCCACCTTGTGCTTGACCAGGGCGCCCTGCTGCACCGTGCCGACGGCGTAGCCACCACGGCGTACCAGCAGCACCAGCGCGTCTCGCGGCTGCGCCGCGCGGGCGGCGAGGCCGACCACGGGGTTCTCCCCCAGGTCGGCCGGCGGGAACGGGATGGCGAGCACCGCCCTGGCACCGTCGGCGGCAGTCAGGACGACGGACTCCTCGTCCACGGAGACCTCGACAGCGCCGTGGCGTTCGCCGAATCCCGCCGTCCAGCGTTCCAGCCGCTCGGGGCCGACCTCGAGCAGGCGGTGGTTCACGACGTCGCGTCGCGCTGGCTCAGACGTTGAATCCGAGAGCGCGCAGCATCTCCTTGCCGTCGTCAGTGATCTTGTCCGGACCCCACGGCGGCATCCACACCCAGTTGATCCGGTGGCCGTCGACCAGGCCCTCCAGCGCCTGCGCCACCTGGTCCTCGATGACGTCGGTCAGCGGGCACGCGGCCGAGGTCAGCGTCATGTCCAGCACGGCGTGGTTGTGCTGGTCCACGGTCACGCCGTAGACCAGCCCGAGGTCGACGACGTTGATGCCGAGCTCGGGGTCGACGACGTCGCGCATGGCCTCCTCGACGTCGGCGGCGTTCGCGGGACCGCCCTGGGTCGGGGTCGCAGCGGTGTCAGTGGTCATGGGTCCTCCTGTGGGGTGGCCTGGTTGACAGCATCTCGCATCGCGCCCCAGCCGAGCAGGGCGCACTTCACGCGCGCGGGCATCTTGGCGATCCCGGCGAGGGCAACCGCGTCGCCCAGGAGCTCGGCGTCGGGCTCGTCCGCGCCGCGGGACTGCATCATCGCGAGCATGGCGTCGTAGCGGGACAGCGCGTCCTGGATGCTGCGACCGACCACCTGCTCGCACATCATGG
>JAABUN010001389.1_pt1 | contig 53844 bp, 54 predicted proteins | sample 5559311 | NCBI WGS metagenome assembly JAABUN01 (sample SAMN10711877, study PRJNA513370) | rock metagenome | isolation source: Antarctica rocks | place: Antarctica: Victoria Land, Siegfried Peak sud
TCCTGCTGAACTTGTATGATTAAATCCTTATCCATCTTCACGGCAATTTGCACATAACTTCTCTATCTTCAAAGAACTATTCTTCCTACTTTAATAAATTGCCTATTATTGGCCTGAATAGTTACAATAGAGTTAAACTCTTAGAAATACAAATCCCCACCTAATATAAAGAAAAAAGCATACCGAAAAGCATATATATATATATTGAAGGAAAACCTATCTCATAATTATTACACACTTTCTCTGACTGGTATTATGTTTCCGAAAGTTATTTATAAGTCAAATTAAGTAATTAATAATTTGTTAACGAAAGCTTGATTATAATACCACAAATTATTTCCCATTGTTATTTTGCCAATGCCATAAATGCAAACAGGCGTAAGTTCTGTATGGTTTCCATTTGTTAGAAATATGCAACATTCGTTTTTTTAGTTTTTTCTTATCATTGTGCCGAAGCTTGTAAATTCCAATCATAGCGTTTTGTAGTCCCAGGTCATCTACAGCAAAAACATCTTCCCTGCCCAGGGTAAACATCAGCAGCATTTCAACAGTCCATCTCCCTACGCCTTTTATCTGGGTAAGGTAACTTATTATTTCTTCGTTATCCATTTTGTCAAATTTCCGGTCATCTATGCCATGTTCAATAGTAAAACGTGTTACATTCTGTATATAATGTGTTTTTGCATTGGAAAGTCCTATTGCCCGGAGCGTATCAAAGGAGGTTTCGAGAATTTGACCAGGCTCCGGTTCCTTTTCTCCATATAAGTCTAAAAAACGTCTGAATATTACACTGGCAACTTTTGTAGACAGCTGCTGGCTTATAATAGATCTACATAAAGAAAGATATATTTTTTCCTGCTGCACCAATTGAAAAGGCTGCTCCTGGTTAATAGCGCCAAACAATTTTTTATCTTTCAGGAGGTGAGTAATGTAAAAAGGGACCATTTTAGTTGTTAATGGTTAATTATTAACGGAAACCATATATCATAATCAGATTTTAACTCGGTGAACATACCTTACAGCCCATACCTTTCACTCAATTGAATAACTGATATTACCATCTTTTTCGTCCTTCAGCAGAATGCCAATTTCCTTTAAATGATTACGGATTTTATCAGAGGTACTATAATCTTTTTTAGATTTGGCCTCTTTACGAAGATCTATCAATAATCCCAATACTCCATTCAGTTTGCCGTCTTCATCGGTATTTTCACTACGAAGGCCTAAGATATTTTCCAGGTATTCTTTAAAATAAGTTTGCATAAGGGTAAAGCATTCGTTACTGATTGCTCCGGAAGAAAGTTGTTTGTTTTTTATTGAATTGATGATCGGTACAATTTCGAAAAGATTAGCCAGAACTTTGGCGGTATTAAAATCATCATTCATAAAATCATCGAGTTCCAATAAAAGTTTCTTAATTTTTTCATTTAGTTCGATGTCTGTTTCAACATTAAAGGTGGGAGCTTCCAGTTTTTGTAGAATCTTATACGCCTCCCACAAACGCTTTAACCCTTTTTCGGCTGCACGCAGGGCTTCATTACTAAAATCAAGGGTACTTCTGTAATGAGTCTGCAAAATGAAGAACCTGATGGTCATTGGTGAATAAGCCTGCTTTAGCAAAGGATGATTGCCGCTAAACAAAGCAGTAAGTGCAATCTGGTTGTTATAGCTCTTACCCATCTTTTTACCATCTATGGTAATCATATTATTGTGCAGCCAGTAACGCGCAGGTACTTCATGATTGCAGATAGTGCTTTGAGCAATTTCACTTTCATGGTGCGGAAACTGAAGATCCATACCTCCTCCATGAATATCAAATTGCTTACCCAGGTATTTTGTCGCCATTGCAGAACATTCAATATGCCAGCCTGGAAAGCCTTCACCCCAAGGACTATTCCAGCGCATAATGTGTTCCGGTGGCGCCAATTTCCAGAGTGCAAAATCAGCTTTATTTCTTTTCTCTTCCTGGCCTTCAAGATCGCGGGTTGTTTCCAGCAGGTCATCTATCACTCTTCCGCTTAATTTTCCATAAGGGTAATTTTCAGCGTACTTTTTTACGTCAAAATAAACCGAACCATTCACTTCATAGGCATACCCTTTGGCTATAAGGATTTTGATCATATCGATCTGCTCCACAATATGACCCGTTGCCGTGGGCTCAATACTGGGCTCAAGGTTGTTAAACTGATTCATAGCCCAACGGAACAGGTTGGTATATTTCTGCACCAGTTCCATAGGTTCCAGTTTTTCAATAACGGCTTTTTTTGAAATTTTATCTTCAGCTGCTCTTCCTTCTTCTTCAAAATGCCCGGCATCGGTAATGTTTCTTACATACCTGATCTTATAACCCAGGTGTTTCAGGTAGCGGTGAATAAAGTCAAAAGTTATATATGGCCTTGCATGACCCAAATGACTTTCGCCGCTTACCGTTGGCCCGCATACATACATGCCAACAAGTCCGGGCGTAATGGACTTAAAAACTTCTTTTTGTCGTGTATAGGAATTTAAAACTTTTAATTCGGTCATGGTTAATTATTAAACTGCGCTTTGCAAATATAGATTTCGTTATGAAAGGAAGCAACAGATGGAGTTAAAACTTCTTTTGCTATCAGCCATCAGCTTTCAGGAGGAAATATATTGCATATTGATCTTTTGACAGCTGATAGCAAAACCTCAATTTATCCTTTGGAATTGAATTTAAAGTCTGATACAAGTGGAAAATGATCGGAATAGGGTAGCTTGATTTTTTTGTATTGCAGCACCTCAAATTTCGTTGCAGGTAGCATGTAATCGATGCGTAAGGTTGGTGAGATAAAAACAAAAGTTCTTCCCAGCCCAAATCCCTTTTCTACAAACGCGTCCTGGCGGTTCCCTTTTATAGTAAAATAGGTGTATGAATTGGGTACATCATTGAAATCGCCACAAATTATTTCAGGGTATTTGCTATTGTCAAGGTGTTCGCGCACTATATCAGCCTGCAAGCTTCTTAATGCGTACGATCTTCTGAATTTTGATATGATGCCCTTACCTGCATTCATTACACTATCTGTGTCATCTGCTTTTTTAATTGTTTTTAAACCACGGTAATCATTCCCGGTAAATAAAAATGATTGCAGATGAGTAGTAAATACGTTTATATTTTTACCCTTGATATCAATGGTAGCCATTATCAGGCTTTCGCTTCCTTTCAAAGAATCAGGACTAGGATACCGGATGCGAAAAGTATCCCTGATAGGATAACGGGAAAATATAGCAACTCCATGCTCGTATATTCCATTCCAGGGAATATGGTCACTGGCGAAGTAATGATATGGGTAATTAAGTTGTTTGGTGATGTAAGGAATATTTTCATCAAAAAGATCGGGCCGTCTTGATTCAAAAAATTCCTGTAAACATAAAATATCTGCGTCCTGGCTTTTAATAAACTCAAACATTTTAAGACGGTTACTGGTTCCACCTCTTGCGTGTTTGTTCATTTCATCCCATCGGGATACATTCCAGGTAAGTACCCTGAAAGCATCATTTTGTTTTGAAATATAAAAAGAACTAAAAGGATTGAAGGCAAAAAATGCATGAATCTGAAACCAGCCAAGCAGTATGGCAGCAAAGGAAAGAAAGGCCCATGTGGATCTGAACAGCAGCCAGAACACAAGAAACAATAAAACTATTACAGTAAAAAAAATAAAACCTACTCCTAATATAGCAACCATCCAATAAGTAACAGGGTTGCAATAAGCTGCCATACAAGCAATTAAAAAGAATAGTACAGCTATGACATTGGCAATGATAAAAAACCTTTTGGTTAATTTCCGGAATATTGGAGCCATGCCTTAAATTTACAAATCATCTCCATTAGCCGCTCTTTTTAAGATATCTTTTTCTTCATCAGTTAGAAAGTGAAAGCCTTTTTGATTGATCTTATCTAATATTTCGTCCACACGTTTTTGGGTTACATTTGGAGTTTTTTTATAAGGTTGCGCATCTTTCACCTTGTAAAAGAATTCTTCTTTAGCCAATTTATTTTTATTCTTACTGTCGGGATTAAACAAATTTTCCACCCAGTCAAAAAAGTTATTCATCCATTCGCTCCAGTCATTGCCCTTCCGGAGCTGATAAATAAACAGAAAGCCTAAGGCAGCACCTGACAAGTGGGCAATATATTTAGGCGGATCACCTTGCGTTATAGTGGTAAAATCAATAATTACATAAAGAAGGGTTACTACCCATAAGGGTATACCACCGTTAATCATCGGGAAGATTCTATAGTCGGGTGAAACAGTGGTAGTAGCTATTGCTACAGCCATCACAGAAGCGTTTGCCCCAAAGAAAACAGCATCAGAAATGTGTGGCTGCAGTGCAGGAAAAATCTGATAGGATAAAACATAAAAAAAAGCACCTGCTAATCCTCCATAAATATAAATAGGAATCAGTTTCCTGTTGCCTGTCATATCTTGTAAAATATAACCAAAGGACCATAGAAATAAAACATTACCGAGTAAATGAAAGAATGATTCATGAGTGAACATGAATGTTAATACAGTCCAGGGCCTGGTACCTAATCGGGTTATATCGGCTGGAAGTGTAAACCATGAAAATATGTTATTGTGATATGCGTTTATGTTCATATCCGAAATCAGGTAGATTACGTAAATGAACTTCAGTAACACAAAAAGAACAACGTTAAAAATAATTAAGTTGATAAGGGCGTTTCCATCCTGTCCTAATGAGATCCTGTTACGGCTTCTTATTTCCCTTACATTCATTGTATTTATATTGAAATGTATTAAATACTAATTTACAAAAGAACGGTTAGAAAGATAAATTATGTATTTAAAAATAGTTTATTTCTTTTTTATATATAAGAAAAAACAAGTTAGTAAAATGTCTTTCGGTTTGTTTTGTTCCAGATCAATACAAGCGCTAAGCCGGCTAAAGCTCCCCCTATATGGGCCCAATGCGCTACATTATCGTCTAGTCTGGGCGATATTGCGCTAAACACATCAACTAAAATTAAACCTGGCATTGCCCATTTTGCTTTTATAGGTATTGGAATAAAATAAAGGTATAATGGTGTTTCAGGAAATAAATAGGCAAAGCCCGCGAAAATTCCCATGATTGCACCTGACGCTCCAATTGCGCTTCCATTTGAGAACACAAGATGTGCAAGTCCGGCAATCAATCCACAGATCATATAAAACTGGAAAAAACGTTTAGGCCCCCAATAATTTTCAAGAAGGCTGCCAAACATCCATAATCCAAACATATTAAAAACTATATGCCAGATACCGCCATGCATAAACATATGGGTAACAAGCTGCCATATCCTAAAATCTCCATAACCTAAGGGTTGTAATGCAAATAAAGGAATTAACGAATAACCTTGTTTTTCAAGAACAAATTGCGCCAGGAAAACCACAACATTGGCAATTATTAAATTTTTGACTACAGGAGGTAATGAAGTTCCAAATCCGAATTGTGCCATTCCAATTTATTTTAAATATAAATAATATTATTATCCAAGTTTTCTTTTAAATACTATCAAACAGAAAGATAACGTGGCAAACGATTCTCAATTAAGACAGCTGCCGATAGAACATAAGTAGGCCACAAAAACACGAAGGCACGAAGAGACAGTAAGAAGTTTTCTTTATCTTTCTTTGGGCCTTCGTGTCTTTGTGGCCCTTTGTTGCAAATTAGTAATATTTGTGTCCTAACGTAGATCAAGATAGAGATTGGTCAGATTTTATTTCTCAATTGTAACTGTACTACATTTTCAATATGCTGTGTATGCGGAAACATATCAACCGGCTGAATTTTCATAACAACATATTTTTCATCAAGAATATTAAGATCCCTTGCCTGAGTTGCGGGATTACAACTTACATATACCACTGTCGGAGCCTCCATCTCTAAAATTTTTTGCGTTAATTTTTCATGCATACCAGCTCTTGGGGGGTCAGTTATTATAACGTCTGGTTTACCATGTTGTTCAAAAAAAGCATTTCCACACACATCAATTACATCGCCTGTAACAAAATGTGCATGACTGATGTTATTAAGGGCTGCATTTTCATGAGCATCTGCAATTGCTTCTTCAATTACTTCTACCCCTATTATTCTTTTTGACTGCCTGCTTAAAAAAATTCCAATACTTCCAGTGCCACAATAAAGATCGTATACAGTTTCATTACCAGTTAGTTCAGCGAATTCACGGGTAATTTTATATAAATTTTCACCCTGGTAAGTATTTGTTTGAAAAAAAGACTTTGGTCCAATCTTGAACCGAAAATCTTCTAATGTTTCTAAAACATAACTGTTACCTGAATAATGCCGGGGCTGAAGATCATCAATGCTGTCATTCCATTTAGGATTGATTGTGTAAAATAAACTACTTATTGCAGGTACTTTTTGAAGTAACGAATCCAATAATATTTTTTGTTCAGAAGCATCGTCATATCCAAAGCAAATATTCACCATAATCTCCCCTGTCCGGCAAATTCTTACTGTAAGGTTACGCAACCACCCCTCGTGTTGTTTGATGTCATAAAAAGTATAGCCTTGCTGATAAGCAAATTCACGTATGAAGTTTTTTATTTGGTTCACAGGTTCCAGCATCAGGTGACAAGTGTTGATATCAACCACCTTATCGAAAATCCCGGGAACATGAAAACCAAGTGCGTTTTCATGTGGTATCATTCCATCACTGCTGATTTCCTGTTGCAACAGGTAGCGGCGGTTACTAAAAGTAAATTCAAGTTTGTTGCGGTAACGCCTGGATGGTGAAGCGCCCAGAATGGGTGCTATAGGTGGAAGCAGTACTTTACCGATCCTTCGCAAATGCTGTTCTACTTCGTTTTGTTTATACAGCAATTGTTTTTCATACGGCAGCATTTGCCATTTACATCCTCCACAGACCCCGAAGTGTTCACAGAAAGGCGCTACCCTTTCTTTAGAATACTCGTGAAAGTTGACCACCTTACCTGAAGCCCAGTCTTTTTTGTTTTTAATTATACGAATGTCTACAATATCGCCGGGCACTGCTCCTTCTATAAATATTACTTTTCCATCAATCCTGCTGATTGACTTTCCTTCTGCTGCATAATCTTCCACTAACACTTTTTGTAATACCGTCAGCTTCTTTCGCATCATGCAAAAATAGGATTGAAAAACTTAAATGAGATTACCAGTGTCGTGTCAGGCATAAAATGTCGTATTAAGGCTATCAGCAGTCAGCTATCAGCAGTCATCAGATGAATGTGTATTAAGTTTCCTCCTGATACCTGATAGCTGACGGCTGATAGCCTTACACCTATTTCAATCTTGCAGCCCAGTCATCCATTTTCTTTTCCACCACTTCAAGTGGCATGCATCCATCTTTAAGAAAAGCATCATGGAAAGCTGAAATATTGAAAGTAGCGCTTAATTCTTTTGTGTACCTGTTTCTCAGTTCACGGATCTTTAATGCTCCGATCTTATAGCTTAAAGCCTGTCCTGGGATTGCCATATAACGTTCAATTTCAGCTATGGCTCCCTGTTCACTAATGGCTTCATTATCCATCATATATTTAATCGCCTGTTCACGCGTCCAGCCTTTTTGGTGGAGGCCAACGTCAACCACTAAACGAATGGCCCGGTGAATCTCATCTCCAAGAGCTCCCATGTATTGATAAGGATCTGTATAAAGCCCCAGCTCCTTACCTAAAGATTCACAGTAAAGCGCCCATCCCTCACCGTAAGCACCATACCAGCTGAATCGCCTGAACTTTGGCAGGCTATCATTTTCCTGTTGCAATGAAATCTGGTAATGATGCCCGGGAATTGCCTCATGTAGAAATAACGATTCCATTCCCGATGTGGTATTGAATTTTGTAGCATCCAGAATAGGTATATAAAATATACCGGGACGGCTACCATCAGGAGAGCCCTGGTTATACTCAGCACTAGCGCTGGCAGCACGGAAAGCTTCGGTTTGGCGGATTTCAAAAGGTGTTTTCGGAACCCTTCCGAACATCTTACTTAGATTCGGACTTATAGTTTTCTGTATTAATTTAAAAGCTGCAAGCACATCACCGGATGTTTTAAAAGGCATAAACCTGGGATCATTTTTCATATACTGAAAGAAGGAGTCGAGGCTGCCATTATATCCTGTTTCAACTTTCGTTTTTTCCATTTCATTACGTATACGCTTAACTTCTGAAAGACCAAGATTATAAATTTCACCAGGTGTTTTGTTAGTGGTAGTCCAGTAACGTATCAGATAGCTGTATCTTTTATCACCACCAGGCAATGCAGAAAATCCTGAAGAGGTTCTTGCTTTTGGAAGGTATTCATGCTGTAAAAAGTCACCCATTTTTTTATAAGAAGGAACTATATCTTCGGCAATATTTTTTTTATATAATTCTTTTAACCTGTTTTTATCGGTATTGGGAAAAGAAGCAGGAAATTTATTAATAGGTTGGTAAAAAAGGCTTTTAACCGGATCAGTGGTTTCCATTGCCCTTATTTGCGGTATTATTTTTTCAACGAGTATTTTTGGCAAGACAATTCCTAAAGAAATTCCTTTTTTAAAATATACAATGGCAGAATCTGTCCAGGATGAATATCCCTTAACACGTTTTAACCAGTCGTCATAATCTTTAACAGTTTTAAATGGTTGATTTCCGTCTCCGCTTCCTAATTGTCCCATCGTAAGGGGTAGTCCGCCAAACTGGTTAAAAGGCATGTAGTTATCCGGAAAATTAAAACCCTGCAGGCTTATTTCCATCTCTCTTTTAAAAATGTCGTAACTGATCCTGTCGTTCTCTATTAGATCTTCCCTTTTGTATTTATCTATTTTGTTGAGATAATCTGTAAAAAAAGATTTGAGCGTGTCTCTGTAACTATCAGTGAAATCTACAGGTAACTTATCATTATAACGGTTGTCACCATTTGAAGTGGCTTCTAAAGGAAAGAGCTTCATTCTTTCTTCATAATAATTGTTAAAAAGAGAATTAAGATCTTTGTTTTCGGTAATAGGTTTATTATGGGGTGTTAATTTACACGAAGCTGCAAAATATAGTAAACAACTAATTAAAAAGAGGTTTCGCATTTTGTGTGGATTATTTGGCTAAGCTAATTAAGATTTCAATACTGCCAGCTGATGAATTAGCGAAAGGTTATTTGATCTTAGTGTTAAGTTAAGTGTAAATGGACGTATTCGCTATCAGCAGTCAGCTATCAGGTATAAGGAGGAAGCTTAGTACACATTGATCTGCTGACTGCTGATAGCTGACGGCTGAAAGCAGAACGCGTCAGTTTATAATTAAAACAATATATCTATATAAAAAAAAATTAAGTTCATCCCAAAGTGTAGAAAGTGTTCAATAAAGCCAATGTATAATGAATTAAAACTATGAAGATGAGAGGTGTAAAGTGTAGAAATAAGCTAAGCAGGAATCAGATTGTATTTATCAAAGATAAATCCGGCATGTTTTATGTTGGCAGGGATATTGAATAAATTATATCACTAACGTTACACACTTTTAAACAAATTAAATAATACATTATGAAAAGCATAATTTTTGCAGTCCTGCTGGTAATTGGTTTTGCTTCCTGCGATACTACCTCTTCAGCTACAGGTTCCGATTCCCAATCTGATAGTTCTTCTATGAACAGAACATCAACTGGCTCAGGCAATTCAGGTACATCAGGTACTACCAGTAGTTCAACCACTACTGATACTTCAACTTCTAAAACAGATACTTTAACAAATAAAAGAGACACTTTACCTAAATAGTAATAGTGTTAAGTAGTATACAGAAGAAGGCTGTTCTAACGAACGGCCTTTTTATTTATTATAAAGCTACATTCATCCTGCAGATAAACATTATTAAACTTTGCAGATGGCAGAGTAATTGAATAGTATAATAAAGTTTCAATAAATTACCGTAAAATTCATTTATGAAAAATCTTATTCTTTTTGCCTTAATGAGCTTTGGTGTAGCTTCTTGTGGTAATAATGAAGCCGGTCATTCTACTACAGAATCTAATTCTTCCATATCAGATACAGGGGCTTCGGCTAGCCAATCAATTCCTGATAATAATTCTTCTGCTGATACCAGCGCTGTTCAGGGAAAAGGAACAGATAAAATACCTTCACGTACAGGCACTACAGGCCAGGGTAATACGGGTGTAACCGGAGCTGCAACAGGTTCTCCTACAGGAACCGGGAAAGATTCTGTTAAGTAATTATATTATAAAAGTTTTATTACTGGTTTCATGTGAATCATGAACTGATTAAGAAGTTGCTATAAGCAGCTAGCTTTTAACTATCAAAACACAACTCCGGCCAAGGTTTGGCTGAAAGCTAACTGCTTACAGTAATTACGTTATGATGTATAATGTAAAATTATTTCATAAAAAGGTTGCTGCAGAAGGAAGTTTTATTATTTATAGAATTATGATGTTAAAATCACAGTAATATGAAATGGCACTATTTTTATACCTTGCTTAAGGTTAAAAATTTTGTTAATCTATAAAATTTGAATACTATGTTATGGCAAGGCAGAGAAGGCAGCTCGAATGTAGATGATCGACGGGGAGTTTCCGGAGGTGGGCTTGTAGCCGGAGGAGGAGTTGTAGGAGTAATCATTCTATTAGTTAATTTTTTCCTGGGTGGAGGAGATGCCTCGCAGCTTCCGCAGGTTTTACAGCAAGGCACCGAGCAGCGTCAGCAAATGAATCCTGAGGAGAAAGCTGCCGATGACAGAAGAGCTGATTTTGTAAAGGTAGTATTAAGGGATACCGAAGTTATCTGGGGTGAGATCTTTCGTCAAAAAGGTCAGAAATATGTTGATCCCCAGATGGTCTTGTTCACACAAAGGGTTGAGTCAGCTTGTGGGAACGCAAGCTCAGCTAGTGGTCCCTTTTATTGCCCGGGTGATCAGAAACTTTATATTGATCTATCTTTTTATCAGGAGCTTTCCCAACGCTTCAATGCACCAGGTGACTTTGCCATGGCTTATGTAGTAGCTCATGAAGTTGGGCATCATATTCAAACCTTACTGGGCACTTCGGAAAAAGTTGCGCAACTGCGCTCACAACTGAGTGAACGCGAGTACAATAAATATTCAGTAATGGTAGAACTGCAAGCCGACTTTTATGCAGGTGTATGGGCACATTATGAAAAAAATCTTACTACCGCTGATAAAAGAAATGTACTGGAAGAAGGTGATATAGAAGAAGCATTGAATGCAGCTAATGCTATCGGCGACGATCGTTTGCAGAGGGAAGCACAAGGGCAGGTAGTTCCTGATTCTTTTACACATGGCACATCAAAACAAAGAATGTATTGGTTTAAAAAAGGGTACGAAACAGGAGATATTAAGCAGGGAGACACATTTAATGCACCAGATCTTCAAAGATAATCCGCTTCAATGGAAGGCCCTTCGTTAGTTATACTTAAGGAAGAAACGCAATCCTTTAAAGGTCATGAGGTGCTAGTTGCTGCAGGATACGCGGAGCTAGACTATGAAAGATTACTTCATAAAAAAGTCACGGGTATTAAAACCTGGGGGAAACATTATTTAATTTGCTTTAAAGGATTTACACTTAGGATTCATTTTATGTTGTTTGGCAGTTATCGCATTAACGATCCAAAGAAAGGGAAAAATGCAAGTATCAGTCTTCATTTTAATAATGGAAAGTTCGATGGATACGTTTGTAAGGTAAAGTTACTTGAAGGTAATCTTGAAGATATTTATGATTGGTCACTTGATATGTTGTCGCGTGAGTGGGATCCTAAAAAGGTAAGAGAAATTTTGTTGCAATATCCTAAAGAGAGTCTAATTGGTGATGTATTACTTGATCCGAATTTGTTTTCCGGCGTTGGAAATATAATTCGTAATGAAGTACTATACCGCGTTAGATTGCATCCAGATTCAAAGCTGGGAGCCATCCCGGCACGAAAGCTGACTGCTATGATAAAACAAACCCAAGTGTACAGTTATGATTTTTTGGAATGGAAAAAAAAGAATCAATTGGCAAAACACTGGGAAGTGTACACGAAGAAAAGATGTCCGCTAAACCATACAGTTTTGAAAGACTATACCGGCAAAACAAAAAGACGAAGTTTTATATGTGAACAATGTATGGTGAAATATATTTAATGGTTAATTGTAAATTGTTAATGGTTAACGGAGAATGTTTACTGTGAAAAAATTCAGGTACTTACCGTAACAATTAATAATTAACCATTAATCATTATAATGTTTTAATCATCTCTGAACACTCCTTTTCTACTTCTGCAAAGCTTGCTTTATAACGAACGATCCTGCTGCCAATCATAAGTATAGAGAAACTGGTTACTGCGCAAGTTGCCATTGCTACAGTCATGGGTATTGCACTGTGGTTATTCAGCCAGCTAACAATAGCTGAAGCTAATGCACCAATACTCATTTGTATACCACCCATTAATGCAGAAGCGCTGCCTGCTTTTTTACTGAAAGGTGCCAGCGAAAGTGCTGAAGTATTCGGAAATACAAATCCCTGGCAGCATAGAAATATAAAAATCAATCCGACAGTACTGAGTACGCCCAGCCAGCCATTTATTGTAGCTATTAAAAAGATTATACCAGTGAGTGATTGACATATTAAAGCAGCTACAACAATCTGTTCACTTTTAAAACCTTTACTTAAAAGAAAAGTATTAAGCTGGCTTGAGGTAATAAGACCACCTGCAATGGTGGCAAAGATCCAACCGTATTGTTGTGCAGTAACTTTGTATAATTCCATAAAAACGTATGGAGATCCGGCTATATAAGCATAGAGGCCTGCAGATGCTATAGATCCGGTTAAAACATACGTGTAGAATTGTGGATGTACCAGTATCGAGTAAAAATTAGTAATTATTGATTTAGGCCGGAGTGAAAGAGAAGTATCAGGTGGCCTGCCTGCAGGTAACACAAAATGAACCCCGGCAAGTATTAATATTCCTATAACAGTGAGAATAATAAAAATATAATGCCACCCAAAGAATTCGCTTACATAACCACCTGTAGTAGGCGCTATCATAGGTGATACGCCAACTACCAGCATTAATAAAGCAAATACCTTTGCATTTTCCTGGACCGGGAAAATATCCCTTACCATCGCCCTGGAAGCAACCATGCCTGCGCATCCGCCTAATGCCTGAACAAAACGCAGTGCTATCAATACTTCCACTGATTTTGCCAGGGCACATCCAATCGAAGCAAGTATGTATAAGGAGATACCGAAGTATAATGGATTCTTTCTTCCATAACGATCAAGCAGCGGCCCGTATAATAATTGCCCGAATGATATGCCAATGAAAAAACTTGATAATGAAAGAGAAACATTTGCTACCGTTGTGTGCAGGTCTTTAGCAATGACCGGGAACCCCGGTAGGTACATATCTATTGAAAACGGACCTATTGCGGATAGTATTCCCAATATTATGATCATTAAAAAATACCTTTTTGAAGTCATACTTTAATATGCGAAAGTAATAAGTTTAGTGGCAAGATTGTTAGCTCAAGTGAACATATAAGAGCAGATAAGGATGCTTCAATTGAAGCAGCCTTATCTGCTCTTATATGTTGAATACAGTTTATCTTATAAAGCTTACAAAGTCTTTACGGGTAATTGTTGTTCCTGCTCCTGCTTTTGATTTGTTAAATAGTATAAAGAAATGGCTATCCACCCTATCCAGAAAAGATATGCCCCTATATGAAAACGTTCACCTAACAGGTGGTGTGAGATGGTGTGGCGGAAATCATTATATGTAAAATATAAACCTGTCAGCGAAAGAAAGCATGCAATTCTATGGAGTGTCTTTCCCTGCTTTAGACTTAATTTCTTTTGAATAAGTGTGTGTAAATAAAATAAAATAGATAACACAACAAGTATAAGCAACGCACCTTTCCACCATGTTTTAAAAAAATTATACTGCCTGTAAAATAAACTCATCCCGGCTTTGCTTACCAGTGATGCTTTAGACATCAGGTATCCGGATGTTACTGAAAGAATTAATAAAAACAATGCTACACCTTTACTTCCTTTCATGTTGAATTAATTTGAAGCAGCAAAATAAGTAAGGTTAATCCTAATGTAGAATTTTAAATTCATCAAAATGCTGTTCAGCTGCTTTTTCAGTAATTAAGTTGTCAACCCGTGCTTTTGATGGACCTTGTTTACACCATTCAATAAATTTTTGCAGTTGCTCATCGGTGCCATGAGCCATAACCTCAACATGATGTTCCGGTGTGTTTTTAATCCAGCCGCTTATACCAATTTCTATTGCTTTTTTTCTTGCTGACACGCGATAAAAAACACCTTGAACTTTTCCCTGGATGATAAGATGAAGAGTCGCCATAATATGAAAATACAAATAAAATAAATAGCCCCTAATATCATGATTGTTATCCCTCGCAACATTTTGGTGGCTGTGAACAACGGTATCATAAAACTTTATGCTTATTATATCAAGTAGCTACCTCATGCCCCATACCTCATACCTATTTTTAGAGCATTTATAAATATTTTCTCACACTCTCTTACCTCATGCGCCAGCTTCGTAACTTCGTGCCATGCTTGAATACGATTATTTAAAAGGACTGAACGAGCCTCAACAGGAAGCAGTATTGCATACCGATGGAGCGATCATGATAGTGGCGGGAGCCGGAAGCGGAAAAACGAAGGTGTTAACCACCCGTATTGCACACCTGATGAATCATTGTCATGTGGATGCGTTTAATATACTTGCCCTCACTTTTACCAATAAGGCCGCTGCTGAAATGAAGGAGCGGGTAGAAAAAATTCTGGGTAATAATGAGGCCCGTAACCTTTATATAGGCACTTTCCATTCTGTGTTTGCCAGGATATTACGAACAGAAGGCCCCAGGCTTGGCTACCCCAGCAATTTTACTATCTATGATACCGATGACGCGAAAAGCGTAGTAAAAACAGTGGTGAATGAAATGAACCTGGATGATAAGCATTATAAAGCCAATGTAATATATAACCGCATATCGGCATCTAAGAATGCTTTGGTAGGTCCTGCCGAATATGCCAATGATTATTACATTCAGCAGGAAGACATACGCAGCAACCGTCCGGCGATAGCTCAGATTTATGACGCTTACGCAAAACGTTGTTTTAAGAATGGCGCAATGGATTTTGATGACCTTCTGCTGAACATGTACAAGCTGCTAAAGAATATTCCTGAGGCGCTTCACAAATACCAGTACAAGTTTAAATATATTTTGATTGATGAGTACCAGGATACCAATCCGGCTCAATATGAGATTATCAAATTGCTGGGAGCCGTGCATGAGAATGTGTGCGTTGTAGGAGATGATGCGCAAAGTATCTACAGCTTTCGTGGCGCTACCATCCAGAATATCTTGCAGTTTCAGAAAGATTACCAAGATGTGAAGATTATTATGCTGGAGCAAAATTACCGTAGCACACAAAGCATCCTTAATGTGGCTAATGATGTAATAGCTAACAATAAAGGTCAGTTGCCGAAAACACTATGGACAGAAAACTTGGAAGGTGATAAAATACGCCTGGTAAGAACTGCCACTGACAATGAAGAAGGTAAAGTGGTGGCAGATATCATACAGGAACAAAAGCTACGAAACCATTTTCATAATTATGAATTTGCTATTCTCTATCGTACAAATGCACAGAGCCGTAGTTATGAGGAAAGCCTTCGCAGGATGAACATACCTTATAAAATTTACGGTGGTATCAGTTTTTACCAGCGCAAGGAAATAAAGGATTTTCTTGCTTACCTGCGCGTGGTAGTAAACCCCTTTGATGAGGAAGCGCTGAAACGCATCATCAATTATCCGGCGCGGGGCATTGGTAAAACTTCTGTAGACCGCGCCGTGATGAACGCTAATGAACATAATATTTCTATGTTCCAGGTGCTGGAGCAGGCGAGCCGATTTGGCTACAAGGCCGGTACATTGGAATCTATTGAGAATTTTGTGATGATGATAAGGATGTTCCAAAGCGAACTGCAAAAAAAGAATGCTTTTGACGTGGCTTTTCTAATTGGCAAAAGCACCAATTTTATTAAAGAGTTATTAAATGATAAAACTACGGAAGGGTTGTCTAAATACCAGAACGTAGAAGAATTGCTGAATTCAATTAAAGAATTCACGGATACGCCCAGTAATGAAGAAGGTGAAGTAGGAGATAAAAGCCTGGGAGCTTATTTACAGAATATCTCGCTGCTTACAGATCAGGATCAGAAGGAAGTAAATCCGGATGTGGTAAAATTAATGACGATCCATGCTGCCAAAGGATTAGAGTTTCCTGTTGTATTTGTAGGCGGAATGGAAGAAACCCTTTTTCCGAATACTATGTCAATAAATACCAGGGAAGAGCTGGAAGAGGAACGCAGGCTTTTTTATGTTGCCATAACAAGGGCAAAACATAAATTATGGCTCACCTATGCTAAAGACCGTTACCGATTTGGCAATCTGCAGCAGAACGAACCAAGTCGGTTTTTAAATGAATTACCTGAGAAACATTTGGACCGTAGCTTCGCCGGTGGTGGCTTACGGAATAACGGGGGAAGTGGCTGGAACGATAAAAGTGCTTTCGAGCGTATGAATCCATCAGCAGGTTCAAGGGCAGATAAGCAGTATGGTCCGCCACCTCAAAGAACGGAAAGTAAATCTTCCTATATTGCAAAGCCCATCATTAAAACCGTTGAGCACGTTCCCAGTGCAGATTTTGCTCCCAGCGATACTTCAGATTTGAAAATAGGTCAGAAAGTGGAACATCAGAAATTTGGCTTTGGTGAAGTAATCAAAATGGAAGGCGCCACCCATAATCCTATCGCTACAGTAAAGTTTGAACATAATGGTGAAAAGAAAATTATGCTGAATTATGCGAAATTGAGGATTATAGAATAGGTGTGAGCCAGCATGGATCAACCTGTGAGGTTTCTAAAAACCTCACAGGTTTGAAATTCAGGGGTGCACCTTTATTCAAGACCTGTGAGGTTTTTAGAAACCTCACAGGTCGACCCTGACTTTCTCCCACTGCTTAGATTCATGATTAAACTGCTTGATTAGCTTTGCAGGGTTTCCTGCGGCCATGGAGTAGGGAGGTATATTTTTTGTAACAACACTTCCTGCGGCAATGATTGAATATTTACCTACAGTTACGCCGGATGTTATTACAGCATTAGCGCCTATCCAGCAACCTTCATTAATAACTATTTCTGATACGGTACAAGGCTGGTATCGAAAAGCAATATTTACATCTTCAAATCCGTGATTCAATCCTGATATCACAACGTTTTGTGCTGTCATGATATGATCATGTAAAACTACCGGCCCTATTATTACATTTGAAGCGCCTATAAATACATGGTTGCCGATCTTCACCGTTCCCATTCCGTTATTCACAAAACTAAAATCTTCAATAGTAGCATTATGGCCTATTTCAAAATAATTATAAGGCATAAGATCCATACGCGCCCTGCGAAAGATCACCGTTCCTTTTCCTTTTTTATGATAGAATGGATTTATAAAATTTCGAACCCACCACCTTGGACGCATTCCTTTTTCAGTAGTGATTAGCTTTAGGATTAAAGCGCGCCACCGGGGATCAGATCTTAATTTTTCCTTCAGAGACATGAGTGATGATATCGATTATCTGTTAAACTTACAATTTATACGATTCTGATGGGTGTTTGTTGCGCACAATCTTTATAAGCCAGTCTTTCTTACTTGTTTATAGTCCGGTGTTTTAAATATCTTCAAATAAATAATTATTATTATGAAGAGGTGTTTTTTACTTATTCTGATGATGCAGGTGGTATTTGCTGCTTTTTCACAAGACGCTGATAAGATAGAAATTCTTAAGATCCTCAACGATCAAACTGTTTACTGGAACAAGGGTGACATTGACAACTTTATGAAAGGTTACTGGAACAATGATTCACTGATGTTCGTAGGAAAATCTTCAGTAACTTATGGCTTTCAAAACACCCTCGCGCATTACAAGGAAACATATAGTGATGCTGATAAAATGGGTAAGCTGTTTTTTGAGGTCTTAAATGTGAAAAAGCTCTCTAACGAATATTACTTTGTATTGGGAAAGTGGTTTCTGAAACGAAATGCCGGAGATGTAGGCGGGCATTATACTTTATTATTTCGAAAAATAAAAGGGAAATGGATGATCGTTTCTGATCATAGCAGTTAGCTACATTTCAACCATGAGGGAATTTTCTGTTCCAGGTTTTGTAAAGAAACCATAATAAAGCAGCAAGACTTATTAGCATCCAGAGATAAAAAATGATATTTCCAATTGTAGGACTGTATTCAAAAAATAACCATCCGCCAAATATTCCTGCAGTCATATTAATAAATAACCAAACCATGCCGGCAAGAAAAGACCATGCGATACGCTGAAGGAAATCCTGCACATCTGTTTCTTCCTGATTCATTTATTGTAATAAAATTAAAATTTAGTTGAATTGGAATTTACTTTATAACAAGTCATTCCCTTATTTATTCCATCAGCAAATGATAAAACGCACTTGAATCACCATTAAAAACATTAAAGTCAACTTTATGAAGTATACCATTTACTCTTCCTTCTTCGCTATGCTGCCAGAACAGCCAATCCCGTGTGATTCGGGGCCTTTCTTTTGTTAAATAGTGTGCCACCCATAATGGATACTTATCAAAATCGCCTTTTAAGTAAAGGTTGTAAAAATCCACATTTGTATAGATAATGGGAATAACGCCATAGTATTGCTCTACAGTTTCAATAAATTCTTTTACATTTTTTTTTAGTTTATCTGCGGGCACACCAAAAGTTTGTTCAACATCCAGTACCGGTGGAAGATCACCTTTTTCGAGCTCCACTACATTAATAAAGTTTTGTGCCTGTGCCCTGCCGCTTTTAGTAGCTAAAAAATAATGATAAGCTCCCCTTACTATCTTAGCATTTTGTGCTTTCCCCCAATTGCGGGTATAATACATATCTACTGATCCAAGCCCTTCGGTAGCTTTTATAAAAGCAAAATTTATCTGAATATTTTCAACCTGCATAGCTTTCACTTCATCCCAATCAATATACTTCTGGTACCTGCTAACATCAATGCCATGAATAGGAAAATTTGAAGGCATCTCAATTCCAAACTCCGGGTAAAGTACAAAATGAGGCTGTTTAAGATTCCATAACCACCAGGCTGCTATGCATATACATACAAGTACCAGCAATGCAATAAGAGACCGGGCACTAGTCTTATTGTTTTTTAGGCGAGCCATAGAGTTGCAAATATAAGGCTATCAGCCGTCAGCTATCAGCTATCAGCTGCGGTTAAACTGTATTTAAATTTATACAAATTTATAAGTTGAAACTTATTATTGTTTTGGAATGAATAAGCTGCTGATAGCTGACAGCTGATTGCTGATAGCTGATAGCTATTTTTCATTTAACACTTTCCATAAAAGATCTTTCAGTTCTGTTAATCCCTGTTGAGTGATAGAAGAAATAAACAAGTGTGGTATGTCAGGTGGTAGTTCTTTTGTAATAGCGGATTTTAATTCATCATCCAGCATGTCTGATTTACTAATGGCTATAACAAAATCTTTTTGAAGCAGCTCCGGGTTGTATGCGTTTAATTCATTGAGTAATATTTCAAAATCTTTTTTATGATCATTACTGTCTGCTGGTATCAGGAACAACAAAATTGAATTTCGCTCTATATGTCTTAAGAAACGGTGTCCCAGGCCCTTTCCTTCAGCGGCACCTTCTATTATGCCAGGAAGGTCTGCAATACAGAATGATTGATTATTTCTATAGTCTACAATGCCGAGCTGCGGTGTTAACGTGGTAAAAGCGTAGTCCGCTATCTTAGGTGTAGCAGCAGTAATAACCGATAAGAGTGTTGATTTACCTGCATTGGGAAATCCAACCAGGCCAACATCTGCCAGTACTTTTAACTCCAATATCTTATAACCTTCTTCACTTGGTTCTCCCGGCTGGGAATGCTCAGGCGCCTGGTTAGTGGGAGTTGCAAAATGAGAATTACCCAAACCACCTCTTCCGCCTTTCATTAAAATAATCTCCTGGCCGTCTTCCAGTATTTCAGCTTCTATATTTTTTGTTTCCGCATCTCTTGCAATGGTTCCCAGGGGCACTTCAATAATAAAATCTTTGCCACTTTTACCGCTGCTGTTGTTGCCTCGCCCTGGCATCCCGTTTTCAGCATGAACATTTTTGTAATAACGCAGGTGCAGTAAAGTCCATAACTGTTTGTTGCCCTTTAAAATAATATGGCCACCTCTTCCACCATCACCTCCATCAGGGCCGGCCAATGCATTAAATTTTGTATGCATAAAATGTTTAATGCCGGCGCCACCATGCCCGCTCTTACAGAATATCCTGATCTGGTCTACAAAGTTTGATTTTTCCAAATTATAATTTTTGTGCAACGAATAACAAAGATAGATTGTCAACTAGTGATTAAACTCTATGTGTATGAAAAAGATTTTACTGTTATTCGTTATTCTGAATTGTATGTTTTTTAGTTGTGAAAAGAACCAGGTAAACGTTACGCCTGCCTGTATACTACAACGTATCGAGCAAATAAAAAAGCAACCCTTATGGAACCCGGCTGCAGAGATAAATGAATATACCTACAACGGAAAAACCGTATACCTCATCAGCGCAGATTGTTGCGATCGGTACAGCCAGTTAGTAGATGAAAATTGCAATTACCTATGTGCTCCAAGTGGGGGAATTACTGGCCGTGGCGATGGAAAGTGTGCCGACTTTTCTGAAAAGGCAAAGCTTGTAAGATTGATATGGAAAGATGATCGTACTAAATAGGTGTGAGGTAAGAGGTGTGAGGAAGAAAAAAATTATAGATCTTTATACTGAAATTAAAAAATACCAGGTATATGCAGGTTTACAAAAAGCCCCGTTAAAACTTAACGGGGTTTTTGTAGAAAATGAAATAACAAATTGTATTAGCTAACCTGTTCCTTCATTGTCTTAGATACTTTTTTTCTTTCATCTTCATCAAGAATTACCTTACGCATACGTATGTTCTTTGGCGTTACTTCAATGCATTCGTCCTGCTGAATATATTCCATGCATTCTTCTAAAGTCATTAACGTTTTTGGGGCAATGCGTGAAGCGTCATCGCTGCCACTGGCGCGGTGATTGGTTAATTTTTTTGGTTCTGTTGCATTAACGATCAAATCTCCTGGTTTGATATGCTCCGCAATGATTTGACCGGTATAAACTTCTTCTCCCGGGTCTACAAAAAATATCCCGCGATCCTGCAATTTATCAATGGAATAGCCAGTTGTTTTATCCTGGTTTTTAGAGATCAGCACCCCGCTGTTTCTTCCGGGAATAGCGCCCTTCCATGGTTTGTACTCAAGGAAACGGTGAGCCATAACCGCTTCACCTGCGGTGTTGGTAAGCATTGTTGAACGTAATCCTATCAACCCCCGGGAAGGAATTTCAAACTCAAGATGTTGCATGCTTCCCTTGGTTTCCATGACCAGCATTTCACCTTTACGTTGAGTGACTAGGTCTATTACCTTACCACTAAAATCCTGTGGCACATCTACTACCAGGTTTTCATAAGGTTCGTTTTTCTTACCACCGATTTCTTTTACTAAAACCTGCGGCTGACCAATAGTTAACTCAAAACCTTCACGCCGCATTGTTTCGATTAATATTCCCAGGTGAAGAATGCCACGACCAAACACCAGGAAGCTATCAGCGCTGTCTGTATCCTCAACCCGTAATGCAAGATTTTTTTCTGTTTCTTTCATCAGCCTGTCTCTAAGGTGACGGGAGGTAACAAACTTTCCGTCTTTACCAAAAAACGGCGAGTTGTTAATGCTGAATAACATACTCATAGTAGGCTCATCAACACTTATTACCGCGAGGGCTTCAGGAAAATCAGGATCGGTCATAGTATCTCCGATTGTAAAATCTTCTAATCCAACTATAGCACAAATATCACCTGCAGATACTTCAAGGGCCTTCTTCTTACCCATCCCTTCAAAAGTGTACAATTCTTTTATCTTGGATCTTTTTATTGTTCCATCGGCCTGAACCAGTGCAACAGTCTGCCCTTCTTTCACAATGCCTCTCGCTACTTTTCCTACTGCAATTCTTCCAAGGAAAGAAGAATAATCTAATGAAGTAATTTGCATCTGTAATGTTCCTTCGTTTACATCCGGTTCAGGCACGTATTGAAGTATGGCATCCAGTAAAGGAAAAATATTTTCTGTAGGTGTTAAAGAGGTATTCATCCAGCCTTGTTTGGATGAACCATAAATTGTAGGAAAGTTTAACTGTTCTTCCGTAGCATCCAGGTTATAAAAAAGTTCAAAAACAGCATCATGAACTTCTTCCGGTCTGCAGTTGGGCTTATCAACTTTGTTGATAACTACGATAGGTCGTAAATGAAGTTGAAGCGCTTTCTGTAAAACAAAACGCGTTTGAGGCATTGGGCCTTCAAAAGCATCTACCAGCAACAATACGCCGTCGGCCATTTTTAGAACACGCTCTACTTCTCCACCAAAGTCTGAGTGACCAGGAGTATCAATAACATTAATTTTTACATCTTTATATTGAACTGCTGCATTTTTGCTAAAAATGGTAATGCCTCTTTCTTTTTCCAGGTCATTACTATCCATTATTAATTCACCGGTATCCTGATTGGCGCGGAATACATTGGTTGAATGTAAGATTTTGTCAACCAATGTAGTTTTTCCATGGTCAACGTGCGCAATAATTGCTATGTTGCGAATATTCATAATTTGATATTTTTGCTTTCACTTCCTACTTTATAACTTTATATTAATGCCGGTAAGATGAAAAGAGGCGCAAAGGTACAATTTTTCTGGAGAGGGGCAAACAAGCGAGAAAGTTAATATTGACCGCTAATATTTATAAGTAGTTAGATTAAGGTGATCTTTATTTTATTATAAGACTTTTATTAAAGGAGTGAATAAAACCATTTATGTTGTTGACAGCCCTTGTGCCCTTAGTGGAATATCTTAGTGCCCTTAATGGTTTAATGAACCTGAAAATTAGAGACATCTAACCACTAAGGACACAAAGATAATCCACTAAGGACACAAGGGTTAAAACTACATATAACTATTAAAATACATCGAGTTACTAGACATTTATTGCAGTACCATATCTAAATGCAAATCAAAACCTATTATAAAATTTTCTTATAAGCTGAACAAGAATGCTCAATGCAATACTTAAAACAATCATAGTTGTTATTGGAAAGTAAAATCGAAAGTTCTCTTTTTTAATCCGGATATCTCCCGGCAGATGGCCGAGCCAATTTAATTTATCATGAAAAAAATAAATGGCAACACCCAGAATTATTACTATTGCTCCTGCAATAATGATATATTTTCCTGTTTCAGCATTCATGTAAAAACATTAGATTCACAACAAATATAAAGTATGCGCATGAAATGGTTCTATGTTGTAGTAATAACTATCATAGTTGTGTACTTATTAGGCCCTCATCCTGCTACACCTTTGTATAAAAATATGTTGCCAACTGTGCCGTCTGATGCACCTGCGCTTGAAAATTATATTAAAGCCCGCGAATCCAATCATAAGTTAAAACCTGATAACCAGGCTAGAATAATATGGTATGACAGCTTAAAACAAAAAACAGAGTATGTTATTATTTACCTGCCAGGTTTTACAGCAAGCCAGGCTGAGGGTGAACCTGTGCATCGAAACACTGCCCGTAAATTCGGCTGTAATCTTTATTTATCAAGACTAGCCGAGCATGGTATTGATACAACCGAAGCTTTGGTTAACCTGACTGTAGATAATTACTGGCAATCGGCAGAAGAGGCCCTTGCCATCGGTAAGCAACTAGGTAATAAAGTGATATTAATGGGAACCAGCACCGGTGGGACTTTGGCATTGATGCTTGCTGCCGCATACCCTGAAGTAAATGTACTATTATTGCTTTCTCCTAACATTGCAATTAATGATCGATTCGCATTTCTTTTAAATAATCACTGGGGACTTCAGATAGCGTATACTGTACTGCATGCTGAATACATAACTTCAAAGGATCAAAGAAAAATTTATAAGCAATATTGGAGTACACCTTACAGGGTAGAAGCAGCTGTTCAGTTAGAAGAATTACTGGAAACTTCTATGAAACCAGAAACTTTTAAAAAGGTAATACAGCCGGCACTCTCATTGTATTACTATAAAGACAAAGTACACCAGGATAGTGTGGTAAGTGTTGCTGCTATAAAAATAATGATGGAGCAACTAGGCACGCCTGATAATTTAAAAAGATCGGTTGCCATACCCAACGCAGACAGCCATGTGATAGGATCTTATATTAAGTCGAAAGCCGTGGAAGCTGTGCAAAGCGAGATTGAAAAATTTATGATTGAAGTAGTAAGATTAAAGCCTTTGAATTAAATCTATAAACAGGATTGATAATAGTCATGAATGGACGCATTTGCTATCAGCGGTCAGCTATCAGGAGGAAACTTCTGTTGTATACGTTTCCTCTTGATAGCCGATAGCTGACTGCTGATTGCAATAGCGACAATTTAAGGTTGACATAACACTAGTACTGTAATGAAAAGTCACTATTTTCTGCTGTAATGGTAGTGGTTAATATTCCGAGGCCTTCAATTTCAATTTCCACAATATCATCTTTTTGAAGCCACCGTTCTGAATGGCCGGCAACCTCTTGTTTACCCGTTAAACTATGATTGAGGTTAAGATAACATCCCATAACAATTGCACCGGTTCCAATAATATCGCCTGGCTGCAGATCCGAACCATAAGCGCAACTTTCTAAAATTTCCGCAAATGTCCATTCCATATCAGCAAGATTAGAGTTAATTAAAGGTTTACCATTTACTTTGCATGCCATCTTAAGATTATAACTGTTTCCTCTTTTGCTTTCTCTTGTGATTCTAAATGGCTCCAATTCATCCGCAGTAACTAACCATGGTCCTAAGACGTTGGCAATATCCTTACTCAAAAGTTTGTTCTGTACTATTATTTTGTTCATAATCATATAGCCGCCTATATATTGATCGGCCTCTTCTGCAGTAATATTTCTGCAATGCGATGAAACAACCAGGGCAACACCCATCTCAAAATCAAGCTCTTCAAAATGATCAGGCATGCAACTTACATCACCCACACCCCGAACACTATGATGATTTATAAAATGAAAGGATGCAGGGGGTTTAGTATCATCCGGATATAAACCTAAGCTGTTTAACTGATTATTAAATACAATTGCCCTTCTGCAGGAAGCAGGCAGCGGAACAGGTGAAATTAGGGGTACAGAGTTAAGAGACAAACCTTGGTTAAGTGAAATTTTCCCTTGTGCAATGGATTCATTGATAGCTTTTGCAACAGGGAAATAGTCATCCCAATAATTCAGGAACATACTCATGGTAGAAGGCAATTCAGGATGAAGGGCATCCATATCATACAAAGTATTACCTGCCAGAATAGCTAATTGGTCATGCCCCTCCTTGATATAACATACCAGTTTCATTAACTCTCATTTATTGAATAATAAAAGGAATTCGAAAGATAAACATAATATCCAGTCTGATGTCAATCATGAACAGACTATAAAATTTGCCATCAGTAGTCAGCTATCAGGTAAGAACACAAGCACCAGTTTGCTGCTAACGGATAGCTGACTACTGAGGCAAATGGTATCATTTAATTGTTGACTTAAATCCATATAATACAAATGTGATCAAATTGTTAAAAAGAACGTTATCAATGATAATCACTACATATATCTATAGCATATAAGTTAGGTATAGTTTTTTCACTATATGTACTTAATTGTAAAAGATAAAATAGATTAAGTTTGCAAGGTAAAAATACTAGCATTAATTTACTGTAAATGAAATTTAATAAAATTTATAATAAAGGACAAGCAAGACTTTTCAAAAGCCAATATGTTGAAATGCTGACGAAGACACATCCTCTTGTAATTTGGGCTATGTATTTACCTTTAATTATTTATTTAGTGCTGCGCAGCTATAACAAATTCAATTTTCCTCCAATTTATATTACTGCTATTTTTCTTGCAGGAATGCTCTCCTGGACATTTTTTGAATACCTCATGCATCGGTTCGCATTTCACTTCATTGCTGATAATCCAAGGATTCAGCGTTTTGTTTATATTCTTCATGGCAATCATCATGAATATCCAAGAGATAAGGAACGTTTGTTTATGCCGCCGGTTCCCAGTTGGATTATTGCTTCCTTGTTTTTCTCCTTGTTTTACTCAGTCTTAGGAACTAATGTGTTTATGTTCTTCCCAGGATTTATATTTGGTTATCTTATGTATGGATCCATGCATTTCGCCATACATGCCTGGAATCCACCTTACAAATGGATGAAACCTTTATGGAGAAATCATCACCTGCACCATTACAAAAATGAACATCGGGGATTCGGCGTAAGCACCACCTTATGGGATCGTGTTTTCGGCACAATGTTCGACCTTAAAAAGGAAAAGGAAGATAAGGAGAAGGTAAAAGAATTAATGCATAATTAAAGTAGTGTTAAGTTAAGCATGGAATTGCTATCAGCAGTCAGCTATCAGCTATCAGGAAATCAATACCAGTAGATTTTCCTCCTGACTGCTGATAGATGACGGCTGATTGCATTCTCATGATTGACACGACACTAATAGATCCAGAAGCTTACCATTTTTCATTTTCATCGATATTGATATCATCCTGCCGGAAAGCTTCGCGTGTTTTTATTTTCTGTAATTGCCTCTTAATAATAAGTTCTCCAATTAACCTGCCTGCATCTGAATCAGGACAATTCTTTAATAAGTTCATCAGGTTCAATTCATTGATATCCAACCTGTATAATACAAAAATCAGTTTGTCAAAATTATTCAGGATTAAATCATTTATTCTTAGGCTTAATGCTGATAACCAATGATCGTCAGTCTTATCTGTACAGGTAAAGATCAGTTCACGTTCAATAATTTCCCTCACTTTATTTATATGATACTCTGTATTCATAACATAGTTTGAACTCTTTAAAACTTTTCAGCCACGCCTAATGCAAATAACGCATAATCATATTTAACAGGATCATCCTTGTCGAACTTTTTTAAACAGGCAGTTAATTCCAGTGCTGCCTGCCAATCTATCTGAGTTCTTTGCAAAAGGTGCAATCGTTTTGCGACACGCGCAACATGAACATCTATAGGACAAATAAGTTGTGCCGGGGAAATATGTTCCCAGATGCCAAAATCAACGCCCTTCTTATCTCTTCTTACCATCCATCGAAGAAACATGCTGAGCCTTTTGCAGGTTGAATGTTTAGCAGGTAAAGCAATATGCTTATGTGTTCTGGGTGGCGCGTTATCCAACGAAAAGAAATAGTAGTAAAAACCATTCAATGCATTTTCTATGGAGCTATCTTTGGGCTTCATAAATTTTATAAATGCTGTTTCTAAAGAATCACTTTGTGAATAGTGGTACTGGAAGAATTCAATAAAATACAAAAGATCTGTTGCATTAAAAGTTCTGTGCTTGAATTCAACGAATTTTTTCAGATCACTCATTTCGTGATTTCTTATGAAATCATAAGGAGCATTGTCCATCATCAGCATTAATTCTTTGCTTTTGTTTATTATCGTGGTACGGTTTCCCCATGCAAAAATGGCTGCGAAGAATGCTGCGACTTCAATGTCCTGCTTTTTTGAAAACAAATGTGGAATACATACAGGATCATTTTTAATAAATGAAGGCTGATTGTATTCTTCCACTTTATTGTTGAGGAATGACAATAGTTTTTGAAAATCTTTCATATCATCGTTTGAACTATGATTCATGTGATTATATGAGGACTATGATGTGTATCCTATATTTCATAGTTCTGATAGAATCAAATAAATCACAATTCAAATTATTGTTCAATAGCGTGTTTGAGATCTTCTATCAGATCATCAGCATCTTCGATGCCTACACTTAAACGGATCAATGAATCTGACAATCCATTTTTAATTCTTTCTTCCCTGGGTATGGATGCATGTGTCATAGAAGCGGGATGGTTTATAAGAGATTCAACCCCACCAAGACTTTCAGCTAATGCAAAAATTCTTGTAGATGACAATAGCTTAAAAGCAGTTTCCATACTATCATCTTTAAGCGTAAAACTCATCATCCCGCCGAAATCACGCATTTGTTTTTTTGCGATCAGGTAGCCAGGATGATCTTCAAATCCGCACCAGTAAACATGTTTAACCTTAGGATGATTTCTTAACCAGTTAGCAATGATAGTCCCATTCTCGCAATGCTGTTTCATACGCACGTGGAGTGTTTTAATGCCACGTAAAACTAAAAAGCAATCCATGGGGCCAGGAACAGCTCCACAACTTTTTTGCAAAAAGTACAATTTCTCCCTTAGAGCATCATCGTTCATTACAAGGCACCCCTGAATAACATCGCTATGTCCGCCAAGGTATTTTGTAGCAGAGTGCATAACAATATCAGCACCCAGGTCTAAAGGATTTTGCAGGTATGGCGAAGCAAAAGTATTATCTACACAAACCATGATGTTCTTAGGTTTCGCAATTGCTGACACCGCTTCAATATCAACAATATTCATTAACGGGTTAGTGGGTGTTTCAAGCCAGATTAATTTAGTATTGGTATTGATATATGGTTGTATGCTTTCAGTATCCTGCATATTTACATATTGAAATTTAATACCAAATTTTTCAAACACTTTAGTAAAGAGCCTGTAAGTACCTCCATACATATCATTAGCAGCTATCACTTCATCTCCCGGTTGTAACAATTTTATAACTGCATCAGTAGCAGCTACACCGCTACTGAATGCAAGCCCGTGTTTCCCATTTTCAATAATAGCATATGCCTCTTCCAAAGCTTTACGCGTAGGGTTTTGTGAACGGGCATATTCAAAACCTTTATGTTGACCAGGTGCAGATTGAACATAGGTAGATGTTTGATAGATTGGAGTCATTATAGCACCTGTGCTTGGATCAGGTTCAGCGCCGGCATGTATAAACTTAGTAGCGAGCTTCATAATATATGATTAAGATTATAGTTCTTGTAAAGATGGAGGATATTTTTTTAATGGTTGGTTGCAGGCAGGTATCAATGTTTAATTTGTTATTATTATGCCATATAAAGATTTTAAATAAACAGCCGCAGAGATTTCTCGCGGCTGTTTATATTACCTTATGTTCTTATAACATTACATCAGTATTGACTACTTCTTTTTGATTGATTTTACCGGTGTTTTTGATAGCGGCTTTGTTCTAATTATAATAGGAATACTAACGCCAGTGTTTTCCCAGGCTGCCGAAAGATTAAAACCCAAAGCTGTTTTATCAAAATAAATCGAAAGAACATCAGCAGTTTCAGGAAGCCTGTTTACGGGCACTTCCACCCTGACAAGATCTTTTTTACTATCATATTTAAAACTTCCCCAGGTATCTGTTTCAGTGTTTATGATTACAGTCCAGTTGTTCAGGGTAGGTATTGCATACAAGGTATACTTCCCTTTTGGAACCGGTTTACCATCAAAGATAACATCTTTAAAAAATTCAATTTCAGTGGCTTCATTAGCACCCAGCCTCCATACTTTTTCATATTCAACCAGTTCCCCAAAAACTCCCCGGCCATTTCTTTGGGGACGGCTGTAGATAACTCTTGCTATTAGCGGTTCAGTAATCTTATCCTGTATTTTTAAAATGGGATAATTAACCGGATAATAACTCATATCCATAGGTGATTGATCCATAGGTGGTAGCTTAGTTTGGCAGAATGCAGTAAAGCCAATGGTCATAGCTATCAAAATCGTAATACAATGTTTCATATTTTTTTTTATGGTACAAATATAATAGTTGTCATTTTCTTAGAAGTAGTTGCAAGTGATTAAAAGCAAAAGCTTTAAGTTCAGGAAAAAACACCTGATAACATTCTTTCAGTGCGATGTAGTTGTTTTCAAAAATGGCAAATGCTTTCTCTGACTCATTGATGTATTTTGCTCTTCTTGCCAGGCCCTCAAAACTTCTCCTGATACCTTCATGGAACTGGTAATTATACAACCAGTCATGCGTTATCATAAAAGGAAGCATCTTGTTAAAATTCTCAGGTATAATATCTTTATAAGATGAGAGAACCTGGTAAGTTTCTTTAGAAAAGGCGGCCAGTGCTTCATTGTTCACAAATTGACTGGTATCTGTCGCTAAAAAGTGATCGTACATCACATCTGTAAATACTGCTGAATAAAGTCTGTATACCGGCCGGAAGAATTGTTTTGCTTTATCAGTAATAGGATGGCAATCAGTAAATTCATCAATGGCTCTGTGTAACATAATACCTTTTTGAATCTCGTTATTATAATCAAATTTCTTTTTCCCTTTTACGAAATCACTGATCATGTTTCCCACCAGAATGTCTGGTAAATGAAAAGATAAATAGGCATGAGCAAGATAATTCATAATAATTTTAAGAAATAGTCTGTAATATGAATATAAACGAAAGCTGATTGGTAAATATTATCCTGTTGTTAACCCGGGTAATTAATGGTACCGTTGATCAGTTAATTGCTCTTATACAGCCACCAAAAAAACTATACTTTTGCAGATAATTAAAATTTAAATTAATATCAAAATAAAAGCATAAAATGATTAAGGGCCCGATATCTCAATTCATTGAGCACCATTACAGACATTTTAATTCAGCCGCTTTGGTTGATGGTGCAAAAGGATATGAAAAGCATCTGCTTGAAGGTGGTAAAATGATGATTACTGTTGCTGGTGCAATGAGCACTGGTGAATTAGGGATATCATTGGCAGAAATGATCAGGCAGGATAAGGTAGATATAATCAGTTGCACGGGCGCAAATCTTGAAGAGGATATTATGAACCTGGTTGCACATTCGCATTACAGGCGGATACCTAATTACCGCGATCTTACTCCGCAGGAAGAATGGGAACTATTGGAAAAAGGATTGAACCGTGTAACGGATACCTGTATCCCAGAAGAAGAGGCTTTCAGGAAGATACAGCAACATATAGTAAAAATCTGGAAAAATGCAGAAGCTGCAGGAGAGCGGTATTTTCCACATGAATACATGTATAAATTATTATTAAGCGGGGTAATGAAGGAGGGATATGAAATAGATGAAAAAGATAGCTGGATGATTGCTGCTGCAAAAAAAAATCTTCCGATTGTTGTTCCTGGCTGGGAAGACAGCACCATGGGTAATATCTTCGCATCTTATGTAATCAAGGGTGAGTTGAAGGCAGGTACCATGAAAAGCGGAATAGAATATATGGTCTGGCTTAGTGAATGGTACAGGAATAATTCTTCAGGTAAAGGAATTGGTTTCTTCCAGATTGGCGGTGGAATTGCCGGTGACTTTCCTATTTGTGTAGTTCCTATGATGTACCAGGATCTTGAATGGCATGATGTGCCTTTCTGGAGTTATTTTTGTCAGATAAGTGATTCCACTACTTCATATGGATCATATTCAGGGGCTGTTCCAAATGAAAAAATAACCTGGGGTAAGCTGGATATTCACACACCTAAATTTATTGTTGAAAGCGATGCTACCATTGTTGCGCCGTTAATGTTTGCGTATATACTGGGATGGTAGTGATGAGCTGTCAGCCGTCAGCTATCAGCTTTCAGCTTGAACCTGATTGTCAAACAGTCTTGATTAAATTGATTAAAGTATCCTATAAAGGGAGCGAGCATTTACTTATACATACAGTAAATGCTCGCTCCCTTTATGTTATAATACGCTTCTTCCTGTTTAAGGCTAAGCTGATGGCTGATAGCTGATAGCTGACAGCTGACAGCCCATCACTGCAACGGAATGTCCCTCTTAAGCATCTGATCCCTGTTAGCCATCTCCCATGCGGTATAAAAAATAAGATGATCTCTTTTTTCCATGAGGTTAAAATTAATTTTATCAACGGTATCGGTAGGACGGTGATAATCGGCGTGTGTTCCATTAAAGTAAAAAATAATGGGCACTCCTTTACGGGCGAAATTGTAATGATCACTCCGGTAGTAAATGCGTTCTAGGTCTTTGGGATCATTGTATTTGTAATCAAGTTCAAGATGAGAATATTTGTTATTGATCATCTCGCTGATTGGTTTAAGGTCAGAGCTTAATTTATTATCACCAATTACATATACATAGTTCATAGAGTCGCCATAAGTACGCTTAGGATCTATCCGGCCAACCATATCAGTATTCAGGTCAACACTTGTTTTCTCCAATGGAAAAAGGGGATGATCGGTATAATACTCCGATCCCCACAAACCTTCTTCTTCCCCTGAAACAGTCATAAACACCATAGTTCTCCGGGGTCCGTTGCCATCAGCTTTCGCTTTTGCAAAAGCTGTAGCCATTTCCAGAACGGAAACTGTTCCACTACCATCATCATCAGCACCATAATATATAACACCTCCTTTCCTTATACCCAAATGATCATAATGAGCAGTAAGAAAAACATACTCGTCTTTTTTGTCAGACCCTTCTATAACTGCTATAACATTACTACTGGTGCCTTTTTCGTAACTAACGGAAGTATAATTAAAAGCTACTTGTTCCTTAACTGAGATATGATCTTGTAAAGAAAATGTACTTGCGCTATCTAATTTTTGGAGTAAGCTTTTTGCGTTGTCCGGCTTAAATATTTTCCCAAGTAAATCATGTGAAATAAACGCATAATTATTTATAGTACCTGTATCATTTTTGTGCGGTAGATAGGGCCCGGTTAAACGCTGGACTTTAGCCATATTTGAATCAATGGTTACCATTCTCCTTGATATAACAAAAACACCTGCAGCTCCTTTATTATAGGCTTCCTGAACTTTACGTGTTAATGACCATGCAGATAGCGAAGGATTTCCATTTGTGGTTTTAATATTTTTTGACGATGGAAGGCCGGTTGCCAGTACCACAATAGCGCCTTCAATGTTCAGCTGATCATAATCGTTATACAATGAATCACTAATGCCATAACCACCAAAAATTATTGATCCTGATTCTATCTGCCGGTTTTTGTTTGTTCTTGCATACATTATAAAGTCTTTGCCATATACATATTCTTGTTTGCCAATCTTAATAGTACTAGACACCATACTATCCTCCATAAGAGAATACTTTTGCTGGTAAGAGCCTGCATTGCCAGGCAATAAATTCAACGACCTGAAATATGTTTCTATATAGGTAGTTGCCTTTCTCTGACCTTCAGAAGCGGTTTCCCTTCCTTCCATTTCAGGACCAGCCACTATGCTAAGGTGTTTTTTAAGATCAGCTGCGGTTATAATAGCCGCATACTTTTCAGGGTTGGTTTGAGCAGTTACACAGGTAGTAATTATGATTAACCATAGTACAGCTATTGATTTCAACATAGATATTGTAATTTAAGGCGTGAATATCAAATCTGAAGCTATGATTAGCATAACCTTTCAATTTTTAAAGCAATTCAATGTTTAAGAAAATTTTAGCTCCATTCCTTGTCTTCCTCTTTCTTAAGATCTTTTACAACCCTGGCGGATATCCCGATACTTATTTCATACAACAATAATAAGGGAATGGTAACAATCATCTGACTTACAACATCAGGAGGAGTAATGACTGCTGCAATAACTAATATAATTACAAATGCGTATTTTCTATTAGAACGAAGAAAGGATGGGGTTAGTAGTCCTACCTTAGAAAAGAAATAAACAACCAGCGGAAGTTGAAAAATCAAACCGGAACCCAGCACCAATGATACGATATTATCAATGTAATCACTCACCTTAAAATTATTCTTGATCTGGGGATCAAGTGTGTAGGAGGCAAAGAAGTTAATAGTGTAGGGAGCAATAAGGAAGTAGCCAAAACTTATTCCCAGGAAGAATAATAAGGAAACCCAAAAGATAACACCCCTGGTTTTTTGCTGCTCTTTATTAGTAAGTGCAGGTTTTGTAAAACGCCAGAATTCCCAAAACACATAGGGAAAAACCAGAATAAAACCGCCAACCATGGCAATGGTGAAACTCATCATAAACTGGCTGCTCATTTCCGTGCTTTGAAGATTTAGATTAACTTCATCAAGGCACATAGCTTTACCCAACCCTATTGCATGACTGGTTTTACAAAGTAAACGGTAAGTTATAAAATTCTTGTGGGCAGGGCCCATGACTATGTCGTGGAAAAAAAGATCTATTTTTACGAACACTATTATTGAGCCTACCAATAGGGCGATCACAGAACGCATAATATGCCAGCGCAATTCCTCCAGGTGATCAATAAACGACATTTCAGCCTTCTCCGGGGAATTCTTAAAGAATTTTGTAAGTGACATTTTTTTAGTTATGGCGGCAAAAATATTATTTATTGTGGATGATCCGCCTGTAATTTACGTGTTATAGTGCTATAACGATTTGTTAATGTAAAACCGGAACAAAGTTAATAGCTGTAATCCAGAATTTGCAGGTTGATATAGAAATTATCAAAGGAGTTAATATTACGTCCGCTTTGATTGAGTAAGGTAATTATTTTAAAATTTTCATTTTTACCATTTCTATTCTTGTATCGCTTACGCTCATTATATCAAATTCATAGTCGCCAATAATAATGCGTTCTTTAATTTTAGGAATGGTTTCATGTTTATGAATGATAAAACCTGATAATGTTTCTGATTCCGTAGAGGGTAAGTCAAGTTCATATTTCTCGTTCAGGTAATCCAATTCGAGGCGGCCTGAAAAAATATATTCTTCATCCGATAGTTTCTTTTCTTCAAAGTCTTCAGTATCGTATTCATCTTTTATTTCTCCGAATATTTCTTCCAGCAGGTCTTCCATGGTAACTATACCTGCGGTTCCGCCGAATTCATCCACTACCCAGGCAATGCTTTTTCTCTCTTTGGAAAATTTAGAGATCAGTCCGGTAGCACTCATGCTTTCAGGAACAGCAGGAATAGGTAATAACATTGACTTCACATTTGTGGGATGTTGGAAGAGATCTAACTGGTGTATATAACCAAGGATGTGATCAATGTTGCCTTCATAAACCAGCAACTTACTCAATTGAGTATCAATAAATTTGCGGTGTACTGCTTCCATGTCAACAGAAATATCTATGCCCACTATTTCCTTGCGTGGCACCAGGCATTTACGGATTTTTACATTGGTAAGTGACAATGCATTTTCAAATAGTTCAGTGTTCAGGTCCTGGTTGTCTGGATGCTGTTCCCGTGTCTGCTGAAAAAAATGCTCAACGTCAGCTCTTGAAAAAGCATCTTTCTTTTCATCTACACGTACATTAAAAAGATACTTAAGGATCCCTTCTGCCACATAAACAAAAGCTCCTGCTACAGGGTTAAAAATTTTATAAAAGAAGTTAGTAACGGATGAAATTATTCCATTTAAGATCAACTCGCTCCTCGCCCTCCAGATTGCTTTGGGTAAAAACTCTCCGAATAATAAGATAATAAAGGTTGATGTTAGGGTTTCAAAGAGTAGCCTGATAAAATCAACATACGGATCAGGTATTTTCTGCCTGGTTCTGAGCCATTCCCATATTGGTTGCAGCATTTCGCCTACCAGTAAACCATAAACAACCAGGAAAAGATGAAACCCAATCAGGGTGCCGCCAATAAATTTAGAAGGCTCATCCAGGAAATCAGACAAGAGGATACCACTGCGGCGACCTTGTTTCTTTTTTAATTCAACGGTAAGTTTATTAACGCTTATAAAGGCAATTTGAATACCTACAAAAAAACCAACCAATAAAATAGATAAAACAATATAGCCTATAGTGTTCCAGTTGATCATAGCGATACGAATGTAATTAAAAAAACATAAAGAGGATATATTTCAAATGGCTGTTTTTGTTTCTGTTTGAGGTAATATAAGCCATTTGTATAGTTATTTCATTACTATTCAGACCTTAATTGCGGTAACTCAGGAATGCCCAATATTCAATGTTCAACAGGTTGAAATATCTAAAAACTTTTGTCCTATTCTTTATTGGGTATTGAAAGTTGATCGTAGAGTATTGAATATTTATAAAGTTTAAACTTTGTAAAATAAGTGCAAGTCAGGTTAGTAAAAATTGTTCTACCGCTTCACTAGCTTCCTTGCAGGCATGTTCCAGATCGTTATTAATTATAGTTTTATGAAAGTAATGTTTAAAAGATATTTCATAAGCGGCTTTATTCACTCTGGCATGAAGTGTTTCGATACTTTCAGTTCCGCGACTTTCAAGCCGGCGTTTTAATTCATCCACCGAAGGCGGTTCGATAAACATTGAAAAAGAATTTTCTAAATATTGTTGCTGAACATGAATAGCGCCTTTAACATCAACGTCAAGAATGGGTACTTGTCCATTTTGCCAGATACGGTTAAATTCACTTTTTAAAGTGCCATAGTACTTTCCTTCATATACCATTTCCCATTCTACGAATTCATTGTCTTTTATTTTTTTATTAAATTCTTCGATAGACATGAAATAATAATCCATACCATTCTTTTCATTGTCACGTGGAAGGCGGGTGGCTGCTGAAACGGAAAATACCAGTTGAGAATACTTTTGAAGAAGAAACCTGGTAATAGAAGTTTTTCCAGCGCCGGAAGGTGCTGTAAGAATGATAATTTTATTTGGAGAATTTACCATTGTTGGCTTTTGAATTGGTAGCAAAGAAAGGGAATAATCAGGTATGAGGTATCAGGTATGAGGTATCAGGTATGAGGTATCAGGTATCAGGTATGAGGTATAAACCCGAAGGGATGATATGATTATAGAAAGAATATATTGTTAAAAGCGAACCCTGAAAGGGTGACATGATTGCTTGCAATCATGTCACCCTTTCAGGGTTCTGTACAAACTTGATAATGCCTCCTATAATCATATCACCCCTTCGGGGTTGTTGCTCATACCTCATACCTCACACCTCATAGCTGATACCTCATAGCTGATACCTAAATCCTTGTAATATCAGCACCAAGCTTCTTCAGCCTCTTATCAATATATTGGTATCCACGGTCAATTTGTTCGATGTTTTGAATAATGCTTTTCCCGGATGCGTTTAATGCTGCAATTAAAAGTGCAACACCTGCACGGATGTCGGGGCTGCTCATTGTTATTCCCCGAAGGTGCTGCTCACGGCCAAGGCCAATAACAGCAGCCCGGTGCGGATCACATAAAATGATCCGTGCACCCATATCAATAAGCTTATCAACAAAAAATAACCTGCTTTCAAACATCTTCTGATGCACGAGTATGCTGCCTCTTGCCTGGATGGCAACTACAAGAATGATACTGAGCAGGTCAGGTGTAAAACCAGGCCATGGATGATCATAAATTGTCAGCACAGATCCGTCCATAAAGGTTTGTATCTCGTAAACTTCCTGTTCCGGGATATGAATATCATCCCCGATGAATTCCATTTGAATGCCTAGCTGCTTAAACTTTTCAGGAATTACACCGAGGTGATCAAGATCTGCATTTTTAATGGTGATGTCGCTTTGAGTCATAGCTGCAAGTCCGATAAATGACCCAACTTCAATCATGTCCGGCAACATTTCATGATCTGTTCCCCCTAAATAATTGCGGCCTTCAATTACAAGCAGGTTGCTGCTGACTCCGCTGATATTTGCGCCCATACGGATCAGCATTTTACAGAGTTGTTGTATATAAGGCTCGCAGGCAGCATTATAAATAGTAGTAGTGCCTTCAGCCATTACAGCGGCCATAAGAATGTTTGCGGTGCCAGTAACTGAAGGCTCATCAAGCACTATAAAAGCACCTTTTAATTTTGATGTGGTTAAATGAAAAAAACCATCCCCGGAATGATAGCCAAAATCCACTCCTAATTTTTCAAAGCCTTTGATATGGGTATCAAGATTCCTGCGTCCTATTTTATCACCCCCGGGTTTTGGAATGAATGCTTTTTTAAATCTTGCTAACAGGGGTCCGGCTAACATTACCGATCCTCTTAAACGGCCGCTTTTATTTCTATAAGCTTCACTATGCAAATAGTCGATGTTTACATTATCAGCCCGGAAGATACAGGTATCACGTTTTAGACGTTCCACTGTAACATTCATATCTTCCAGCAATTCTATTAAAAGGTTTACATCTAATATATCAGGTATATTAGTAATGGTCATTTTTTCAGGGGTCAATAATACAGCACTTATAATTTGAAGTGCTTCATTTTTTGCACCCTGTGGAACAATTTCACCTTTTAATTTTTTGCCGCCTATAACTTCAAAGCATTGAGCCATACATTCTTACTTTACATGTTAGCAATATAAAAGTAAACCCTGGTCAACATGAGGTTACCAGGGTTCATCAAGCTTAATGATTAATTATTAATGATTAACGGGAAGCTGTAATATTTCAAGCATTATAACCTTAATCACTATCCGTTAATAATTAATAATTAACCATTAATAATTAAAAACGCTTTTTGAATTTATTATTGCCGTTGTTACTATTATTATTATTACTATTATTTCGGTTAAGGCCACCACTACCGTTTCGATTGTCACCACTACCGTTTCGATTGTCACGACTATCGCGGCTATCATTACTTCTGTTACTGCGGGGTTGAAATTTTTGATTGCGCTTATTGCGATAATCGCCATAACTACCCCTATTATCCCTGTCCCTGTTTTCATTCGGGCGGTAACTTTTAACATAGGGTGTATTGGTAAATTCCAGTTGTCCTTCTGTTAAAATAGACAGTTCACTTTGAATGGCGTCATCATGAACGGTCTCTTTATGCCAGTTGTTATATGCGAGCTTCATGTAATAAGCAACAGCATTGGCAAACCCATTTCTCTTTTCGGGATTATCCTCCTTCAAAGCCTTGTTGATTATCAATTCAAGGTTTTTGCCCAGATGCGAAAATCTTGGATATCTTTTCGGATACTTTAACTGCATAGGGCCTGCCTTTAAAGTTTCCCTGGTAGGGATAGGGTAAGGTGAATCTATAGTCAGTTTAAAATCCGATATCAGAAAAAGGTGATCCCACAATTTGTGCCTGAAGTCCTCAACATTTTTCAGGTGAGGATTTAAAAAGCCCATTAATTCAATTACAGCATAGGCATTTTTCTGACGTTTTTCTTCGTCTTCAATTGTCATGAGATATTCAATCATCTTTTGAATATGGCGGCCATATTCTTTCATCATCAGATGATTTCTAGTGGTATTATATTCCATCAACACAGTAATTATAAGTATTTATAAGATCAAAAGTAATAAAGTCTTACCCAAATAAAGAAAAAAGAGCATAATTAGCATTTTACCTATTATTACGGGCTCCAGTAAACTGATAGCAATTTACCTTTATCCTCCATTATGAGAATAGTATTTGACATCCATGAGGCACCGGAAGCATATTTGTTTGCATCCGGTAATTTTTTAACAGAGCTGATGATAGAAATGGCGGGAAGGTACAGTCACCATTCTTTTATTTATTTGATTCATGAACGTTTACAGAAGACCGGCAATTTGCCGGATAATGTTTCCATTCATTACATAAACAAGATTTTGTTAAAATGGTTGGGTAAAAGATTCTGGTATAAGTATTTTTTAATAAAAGAATTAAGCAGTTTAAAAGCGGATCTTTATGTAACTGCTGATAACCTATTTCTAAACAAAACAGGCATTCGTGTCTTGCTGTTTTTAATTCATGCAACTGAAATTTTGCAGGATAAGGCTCTAAGTAAAAAGAATATGTCAGGTACTAAAATGCTTGTTAATGCCATACGAACAGCTGACACAATCATAACATTTTCGGCTAACGACCGGCAGATAGTTCAAATGCAATCACCAAAGCCGACGGCTAAAGTAGAATTATTTTTACCCCGGCCGGTTAAAATTCCTGAATTAAAATGGACAGAAAAGGAAATGGCTAAAATTGACTTCGCGGGAGGTGTAGAATACTTTTTGTTTGCTGGTGATTTGCACGAACGCTACGATCTGATAGGATTATTAAAAGCTTTTTCTTTGTTCAAAAAATGGCAACAGTCGAACATGCGATTAGTGATTGCAGGAAATAGAACTACCTGGACGGAAGAATTTTCAAAGCAATTAGCATCATTTAAATACCGGGATGATGTGGAATTAATGGTCAATCCATCAAAAGAAACGCTTCAGAAAATAATAGCAGGTGCCTATGCTTTTGTTTACCCGGCAGCATACGATAATTTTCCTATTAGTATTTTACAGGCGATGCAAGCCGGAGTTCCGGTAATTAGCTTCCCCATACAAATTTGTAAAGAATGGTGTGCGAATACAGTAATGTATCCGGAAACCAACGATGCTTCAGGGTTTGCCAAAAGCATGCAGTTGATCTATAAAGACGAAAGATTAAGGTCGGATTTCATAGATGCTGCAAAAAAACACCTGGCAACACGGGAGCAAAATGACCTGGCAGAAACATGCATGAACTTTTTTGAGGTAACTATAGCAAAATAAATCATAGTAACTTCGCACCAACATATGATTATGCAACAATCAACAATAACGATAGATGTAATGCTGGATGATGATAAAGTTCCTGTTCAGATTAACTGGAAGGCAAGTGACAGTACCGCTGATATGGCTCAAAGAGCAAAAGCCATGATGCTGGCTTTCTGGGATAGTACTGATAAATCCGCCCTGCGTATAGATCTTTGGACCAGCGATATGATGGTAGATGAAATGGGAGATTTTTTTTACCAGACTTTTATGACGATGGCGGATACCTACAATCGTGCAACCCGTCATAACGAATTGGTAGATGAAATGAAACAATTTGCAAAGGTATTTTACGCTAAATTCAGAGAACAACAACTGAAAGAAAGTAAGGCATAAGGTAAATGGTTAATGATTAATGGTTAATTATTAACGGTTAATTACTTAGATCTATGAATATTTGGCGAGCTCTACACCTTACCTAATGTTATCATTAATCATCAACCACTTCCCGTTAACAATTAACAATTAATCATTAACCATTAGTTTTATGGGCTTAGAACAAACCATTAATGCAGAAATTAAAACAGCAATGCTTGCAAAAGATGAAAAAACGCTTAGATCTGCACGGGCTATAAAAGCAGCTATTATTATAGCAAAAACTGCTGAAGGTGCAGGTGGTGAATTAAAAGAGGCTGACGAAGTTAAGCTATTACAGAAACTGGTAAAACAACGCAAAGATTCACTAAGCATTTATCAGCAGCAAAATCGTGCAGACCTCGCAAAAGTGGAACAGGATGAAATTGAAGTGATTGAAAAATTTTTACCAAAGCAGCTAAATGCGGAAGAATTAAAACAACACCTTACAAAAATTATTGAGGAAGTTGGAGCACGTTCACCCTCAGACCTGGGAAAGGTGATGGGAGTTGCAAGCAAACAACTTGCCGGCCTTGCAGATGGTAAAGCTATCAGCGCTGCTGTGAAAGAACTATTAGCAGGATAATGAAAATGTTCAATATTCAATATTCAATAAAGAACGGCTTTTGAATCATGCTTGAACGTTGAGTATTAAATATTGTTTTGAATATTATCGGTCTTCTATTTCCAAATGGCGTTAAGTAATAATTATTAATTAATATAAATCGGGTGATTATAGATATCATTTTTGCAATAATTATTATAACAGCCCTGGTAAAAGGTTACATGAATGGATTTATTGTTGCCATTTTTTCTGTAATTGCTTTAATGGTAGGGTTAGCCGCGGCTATTAAATTATCAACTGTTGTGGCAGCCTACCTGAAAAACTCTGATAGTCTCTCAAACAAATGGCTGCCGGTGGTTTCTTTTATATTGGTATTTTTAGCCGTAATGTTATTGGTGCGTCTAGGCGCTGCAGCTATTCAAAAAATGATGGAGTTGGTTATGTTAGGATGGCTAAACAGGTTAGCAGGCATTATACTTTATTCGTTGCTGTATACGATAATATTCAGTGTGGTTTTATTTTACCTGGAAAAAATACACTTACTTACACAGGAGGCAATGAGTAACTCTTTCACATATCAATTCATTCAACCCTGGGGTCCGAAAGCCATTGATAGCTTAGGAATAGTGCTGCCTTTTTTTAAGAATATGTTTCATGAACTGGAAACTTTTTTCGCAGCTGTTGCCACTAAAAAAACTTAATACTAAGGTGTAGGTGAATATTGAGATGCCGCTAATTGTCTTCGGCTATCAGTTCACTATGTAACGTTCCTCCTGATAGCTGGCTGCTGATAGCAATAATTATAGTGATTTCATGATTGGCAAGACACTACCGGTTATTAAATGAGGCTTATAGGATAAATACCCGTTTTAAGTGTATATTGGTTAATACAAGTCACGGAATTATTCATTACTTTGTACAAATTGGTAGATTTTGAATTTCCTGAAAGTGTTTTTTGCTTCAAAACAATTATTTTAGCAAACAAATGACTTAGTATTTTAACTACAAAGGATGAATTACGAAATCAAACAACAGGATAAGTTCAAATTTATTGAAGAAGGAGAAGGAGAGCCGCTAATTTTATTACACGGTTTGTTTGGTGCATTGAGCAACTTCAAAGATTTGGTTGATTTTTTCAGTAAGCGCTATAAAGTTGTGGTGCCTATACTTCCTTTGTTTGAGCTGGATATATTGCATACATCTGTCGGGGGGCTTGAAAAATTTGTTTTTAGATTTATAGAGGCAAAAAATTACAAAAACATTCATTTATTAGGTAACTCATTAGGTGGCCACGTAGGATTATTACATGTTTTAAGGCACCCTGAACGTATTAAATCTTTAATTCTTACAGGAAGTTCCGGTCTTTTTGAAAATGGAATGGGTGATACTTATCCTAAACGGGGCGATTATGAGTATATAAAAAAGAAAACACAGCTTACTTTCTACAGCCCTGAAACCGCTTCAAAAGAACTTGTAGACGAAGTTTATGAGATTGTAAACAGCCGGATTAAAGTTATTAAAATTATTGCATTAGCCAAAAGCGCTATCAGGACTAATCTTGGCGAAGAGCTTAATCAAATCACGAAACCAACATTACTGGTTTGGGGTAATAACGACACCATTACCCCTCCTTTTGTAGGACGGGAGTTTAACAAACTGATACCAAACAGCGAGTTATATTTTATTGATAAATGCGGCCATGCTCCTATGATGGAAAAGGCGGAGGAGTTCAATAGCATTTTATATAAATTTTTGACAAAACTGAATGAGTCTGCAGCGGTGGCGTAAATTTTGACGTCTTAATACTTAAATTTTCAAACCCCGTGCTAAATAAGGACTTAATTTCTGCTTCACTACCAACACTTTCCCTAACTGATACTGTTTTTCAGGCTTTGCAGCTAATGACTGACTACCATGTTAGTCATCTACCCGTTATAACAGATGAAAAATATTTAGGTTTGGTAAATGAAGACCAGCTACTTAATATTGAAGATGATAGCTCTTTGCTGGAAACGTTTCAGACAGAATTTTCAAACATTTCAGTTAATGCAAACATGCATATGGTTGAAGCAGTTCGCATGACCAACGAGTTTAATTTAAGTGTAACCCCCATTGTAGATATAGATATGAATTGGGTTGGAGCCATAACTACTCCCAATCTCCTAAAATTTGTTGGTAAAATGTATGGAATGGAAGACGCTGGCGGAATTATTGTTCTTGAATTAGAAAAACGTGAATTCTCCTTTTCCCAAATAAGCAAACTCGTTGAAACAAACGACGCCTATATCACCCAATTAAATACTTATTTCGATACTAACCTGGGTTTATTATACGTTACAGTTAAAATTAACAAATTCGAGATTTCGGATATTGTCGCTACCTTTCAGCGGTACGACTACCATGTTAAATATTATTTTGGGGAAGAATTGTATGAAAACGAATTAAAAACAAATTATGATCATTTAATGAACTACCTCAGTATATAATTTATATAGTAGTTCTCATCCCCTTTTACTGTCAATTACGTATAACAATTTTAAGAATCAGCGATTCATGCATATGGGGAAAAAGTTTTACCTGGCAGCAGTTATTGGAATTTTAGTGCATTATACCTTGTACGCACAGCCAGGGAACCTGCAATCGCCAATTACAACCACATCTTATACCAATAGTGGTATCCCTTCTTATAACGATACCCTCGTCAAAAAAAATCTTTTCGTCATCAGCGAAATCATTATAAGCGGCGCAAAAAAAACCAAATCTTATATTATTGAACGGGAACTGCCTTTTAAAACAGGTGATTCTATTGTTCTTAATGAATTAGTTCAAAAATTTGAGCTTGCTCACAACCAGCTAATGAACACACGCTTATTTAATGAGGTGGTTGTATCATTGAAAGGCTTTAAAGGATACCTGATAGAGATTCAGGTTGATATTAAAGAAAGATGGTATTTGTTTCCTATACCTTACTTTAAGTTAGCTGACAGAAATTTATCAGAATGGGCCAAGCAAGGTTATAATTTCCTAAGATCTAATTATGGCGCCAAGCTGGCATGGTATAATTTTACCGGCCGCAATGACAAACTCAAAGCCTGGTTTATATCCGGGTATACCCGTCAGCTGCAATTTTCATACGATCAGCCTTATGCCGACAAATCGTTAAAGCATGGGTATGCAATTTATTTATCTTATGCTACTGCTAAAGAATTAAACCATACTACTACCAATAACGAACAAAGATTTATACCAATTGAAAAGTCATTAAACCCACCTGATTCAGTATCAGGCTTGTTTAGAGGCCAGGTATTAAATGAACAATTTAATTTTGCTATAAGTTACACTTACAGGCCTGCTATTAAAACCAGGCACTCTTTTCGTTTAAGTTATAATACTAACAGAATAGATGAAACTGTTGCTATATTAAATCCTAAATACTTTAATAACAATAAACGTTTTATCGCTTATCCTGAATTAAGTTATGCTGTTGAATATATTAATGTTGATTATGTGGCTTACCCTTTAAAGGGTTTTATGGGTGATGCAGGATTTATTCGAAGTGGAATAAATAAAGATATAAATCTATGGCAGATTAGTGTAAAGGGAACCAGGGGCTTTCAAATTGCAGATAAAACTTTTTATGGATTGCAAGCGTACGGTGTGCTTAAATTACCCTTTGATCAACCTTATTATAATCAACGTTTATTTGGTTATGGTGATCTTTATTTAAGAGGACTTGAAAAATATGTAATAGATGGAGTGGCAGCGCTTATGGTGCGGAATACACTGCGGCAACAAATTACCAGGTTCAGTATTCCATTTTCTTTTTCTAAATCGCATAACCTAATTCCGTTTCGCGTGTATGCAAAGGCATATGGAGATATGGGATATTCTTATAATAAAAACTTTCCGCAAAATTCCCTCGTTAACCGGATGCTATATACTGCCGGAGCCGGTATCGATTTTGTTACTTTATATGACGTAGTATTTCGTTTTGAATACAGTTTCAATCAGTTAGGCCAAAAGGGCTTATTTTTACATTTTAAAAACGATTTTTAGTTATCATCACGCTTTCTCATTAAATGGTATGATAATCATTAAAAAGATAAGTACACATTAAGCCCGCCAAATAAACAAGCTTTAAGAGGATTATTTAAAACGAAACTGCAATAGCTGCCAACTAATGCACAAGCTGGATTATCAAAGAAAAATAAATAAATTAAATGAAAGTAGCTATCTACAGCCGTGTAGTTGATTTAGATTACCGTACGGAAATGCAGCATTTTTTTGATGAGTTATTCAGGCAAAAAATAGCTCCTGTTATTTTTCAGCCATTTTTTGAGCAGATCATTTCTACTATTCATTTACATAAAGATATTTCAACCTTTGCATTATCTGCGGACCTTGATGATTCCATTGATTTTGTGATTAGCCTGGGAGGAGATGGAACGCTTTTAGATACGATCACCCTGGTTCGGGACAAAAATATTCCGGTGATGGGAATAAATTTTGGAAGGCTGGGATTTTTAGCAAGTATCGGCAAAGGAGAATTGGCTACTGCTATAACTGCGGTTGTAAACAGAAATTTCATTATTGATAAAAGATCTTTGGTACATCTTGACGCTAACCGCCCGTTATTTGGGGAGGTTCCGTATGCTTTGAATGAATTTGCTATTCATAAAACGGATACATCACCCATGATAAAAATTCATACTTATTTAAACGGCGAATTTTTAAACACATATTGGGCTGATGGACTAATTGTTGCTACACCAACCGGATCTACAGGTTATTCATTAAGCTGCAATGGCCCTGTCGTATTCCCTGATTCCGGAAGTTTTGTAATTACTCCTGTAGCGCCACATAATTTGAACATCCGGCCGATTGTAATACCTGATAATAATATAATATCTTTCGAGGTAGAAGGGAGAACAGAAAATTTTATTTGCACACTGGATTCAAGGAAAGAGGTTGTTGACAAACAGGTTCAGCTTGCCATCAAAAGGGAAGTATTTACATTTAGTCTGGTAAGGCTCAATGAAAATAATTTTTTACAAACACTGCGTACTAAATTATCGTGGGGATTAGATACAAGAAATTAACCGTCTTTTTGCATAAGAAAACGGTGCGAAATTCGTTAGTAATAATATTTAACTGTTATTTTGTATGATGATTAAGAAATATTTGCTTCTGTTTACTATAGGAATGCTGGAAATATTAAACTATGTAAACGCCCAATATCAAAGTACTGTACAGGAAGGAGAATTTGGAATATCAGCAGGTGCAGCACATTATTTTGGCGATTTAAATACCAGGGCTAATATCAACAGGCCTAAACCGGCTTTAGGCATTTTTTTTCGCAAGCAGTTTGGTAATTATATAGCTTTAAGGGTTTCAGCACATTATGCTCAATTAGGTTATTCAGATATTTATTCTACCAACGAATTTCAAAAAAGACGCAACCTCAGCTTTAACACTAATATATGGGAACTCGCTGTACAGGGAGATTTTAATTTCTTTAAGTTCGTTCCAGGCGATCCTTACAACAGGTTTACTCCTTATATTACTTTGGGGGCCGGCGTTTTTAGTTATGATCCTTATGCTTATCTTGGTGGCAAGCAGGTATTTCTAAGGCCATTAGGAACCGAAGGACAAGGATATTCCCAATACCCTGACCGCAAACCTTACGGAACTATGGCAATATGTGTTCCTTTTGGAGTAGGGGTTAAGTACAATCTTACAGAAAGGGTTAATATTGGCTTTGAAATAGTTCATCGTTTTACTAATACTGATTACCTCGATGATGTAAGCAGTACTTTCGTGGATCCTTCTATTTTTCCTACACTTCCTGATGGTTCAGCTTCTGTTGCCCAACTGTTACAGGATCGTTCTTATGAAACCGGTGAGCCCATTGGGTTTGTTAATGGCACGGCTCGTCAGAGAGGGTATCCAAAACAAAAAGATCAGTACCTAATGGCTGAACTGACTTTTTCCTTTAATCTTACCTCATACCGGTGCCCAAGAGCTGATTAATTTATGATAAACTTACTATTATTGCTATGGGCAGTCAGCTTTCAGCTAACAAGAGTACTCCAGTGATAATTTGGCTGATGGCTTTAACACACCATTAATTATATCCTCAAAGCTTATAAATCAATATTTTCAAGGTTTCCCGATCTTTTATGTACTTTTGCCTCCCTGAAAATATATTGCCATGGATTCGCTTAAAGCGAAAATAGATCTGCAACAATTACCTCGTCACATTGCTATTATTATGGATGGCAATGGCAGATGGGCTAAAGAACAAGGACAAGATCGTTTGTTCGGGCATTTTCATGGAGTGGAGAGTGTTCGTAATATCGTTGAAGGATGTGCTGAACTTGGAATTCAATATTTAACCTTGTACGCATTTTCTACAGAGAATTGGGACCGCCCTGAATATGAAGTTGCAGGACTGATGGAACTTCTTGTTGATACAATACGCAAAGAAGTAGAAACATTAAATAAGAATAATATTAAGCTGCATGTTATCGGAGACTTAAATATGTTACCTGAATATGCCAGGGGTGAAATGCTGGAAGCACTGGAACTTACAAAATCAAATACCGGCCTTAACCTGGTAATGGCACTAAGCTACAGCAGTCGCTGGGAATTGGTGCACGCCGTTAAATTAATAGCTGAAAAAGTTAAAGCAGGAGCGTTGGAATCTGAAAATATAACTCAGGAAATACTATCACAAAATCTTTGGACCAGTGCATTCCCTGACCCGGAATTAATGATCAGAACAAGCGGGGAATATCGTATCAGCAATTTCTTATTGTACCAATTGGCTTATGCTGAATTGTATTTTACAAATACGCGCTGGCCGGATTTCAGGAAAGAGAATTTGTACGAAGCTATCATTAACTTCCAAAGCCGGGAAAGAAGATTTGGAAAAACGAGTGAACAGATCAGAGAGGAAGAATTTTCCTCAACCTCGTAAAGCGGTGTTAAAACATATGATTTAACAAACAGTTTTAATTATTCCCATTAATTTGCTAAATCAAAATTAACTTTTTTATGTGTAATCTGAATAGCAAATGCTGTCCTGAACTTCAAAAGTTACTTAAAACACAAGAAAAAAACTAACTGGATGCAAAGAAGATTCCCTGGTGTAGTTGTTTTGTTTTTCTCTTTAATATTGGTTACTGCGGCAAATGCCCAGCAGGCTGATACAACTAAACCCACCTCTGTTGACCCCGAGTTACTAGCGATTATTACTGCAAAAACACCTAAAGAATATAATATTGCCGGTGTAACTATTACGGGTACTAAATTCCTGGATGCAGCATTATTATCCTCAATCTCCGGTATAAACGTGGGTGATAAAGTACAAATACCCGGAGGCGACAATTTTAGCAAGGCCATTATTAATTTATGGAAGCAAAAGTTGTTTTCCAATGTTCAAATCTATTACACAAAGCTGGTTGGTCGTGATCTTTATATTGAAATACATGTGCAGGAGAGGCCACGTTTATCAAAAGCAATTTACCGGGGCGCAAAAAAATCCGAAACAGAAGACCTGACTAAAAAGGCAGGCCTGGTTCCGGGAAGAGTGATTACTGAAAATATGAAGATGATTGCCCAGGAAAATATTGAAAAGTTTTATAACGAAAAGGGTTTTAAAGGAGTGTCTATTAAAATTCTTGAGGAACCTGACCGCAGTTTGGTAAATTCTCAAAATCTTGTTTTTGTTATTGACAAAGGCAAAAAAGTTCGTATCAACGAGCTGCACTTTTTTGGTAATGAGAGTGTAAGTGAAAGCAGGCTCAAAAAACAAATGAAGGGTACCAAGGAAATGACCAAATTTACATTGTTTCCTACAGAAGATAAAAGTGTATATGGAGAAACCAAACATATAGCCCTGAAAGAATATCTTAAAGACTGGGGCTTTCTGTCTTTTACAAAAACAAAAGAATTCCTGGATCCATATTTCCGTTTTAAATTATTCAGCTCTGCAAAATTCAATGAAAAGAAATACCTGGAAGATAAAGACAAGGTATTGGAATATTATAATTCACTTGGTTACAGAGACGCTTCTATACAGGCAGATACACAGTATTACACCAAAAAAGGAAACCTGAATGTTGATTTAAAAGTTAATGAAGGAAGAAGGTACTATTTTGGAAATACTACCTGGAGAGGCAATACAAAATATAACGATTCTGTTCTTACTTTAATATTAGGTATCACAAAAGGTGATATTTATAACCTGGAAACGCTTAATAAGAAACTTGGTAAACAAATGACCCAGGAAGGTGGTGATATCAGTGGTTTATACCAGGATGATGGTTATCTCTTTTTTAGAGTGGAGCCCGTGGAAACAAAAGTATATAACGATACGATTGACCATGAAATCCGCATTGTAGAAGGTCCGCAAGCCACAATAAAAAATATAAATATTAGCGGAAACGATAAAACCAAGGAATATGTTATCCGTCGTGAAATAAGAACAGTACCAGGTGAAAAATTCAGCAGGCAGGAATTAATTCGCTCAAACCGTGAAATAGCCAACCTTGGTTATTTTAACCAGGAAAAAATTGGTATTGATCCTGTGCCTAACCAGGAAGATGGAACCGTCGATATCAATTATACTGTAGAAGAAAAATCTTCTGATCAATTAGAGCTTTCTGCCGGATGGGGTGGTGGTATTGGTTTAACAGGAACATTAGGAGTGTCCTTTAACAATTTCTCTATCAGGAATATTTTTAATAAAAACTCCTGGGATCCTTTACCAACGGGTGATGGACAAAAATTAAGTGTTCGTATTCAAAGTAATGGAAGGGCTTTCCGCTCATACAATGCTTCCTTTACTGAACCATGGTTAGGAGGCAAAAAAAGAAATTCACTTACTTTCAGTTTATACAGCACTAAATATTCTAACGCTTATGATCCTTATACCGGAACATATAGCAAGAAAGCGGGGGATACGGCTTACCTTAAAACCCTGGGAGTTTCCGTTGCCCTTGGTAAACAGTTGAAATGGCCGGATGACTATTTTACTTTGGTATCCTCGGTTAACCTGACCCAGTACAAGCTGAGAAACTATCCTAATCTTTTTCCAGGCTTAAGTGACCTTACTGCTACAAACATAAGTCTTAAATTTGCTTTAAGCCGTTCCTCAATAGATCAGCCGATCTTCCCGAAAAGTGGATCGAACTTTCTTGTAAGTGCACAGCTTACCCCACCATATTCGTTAATTGATCCATCAATCGTAACATCAACAAATCCATACAGGTTTCCGGAATTCCATAAATGGCGTGTAAACGGAGAATGGTATGTTCCGATTGGTAAACCTATGGGGGCTGATAAGAGCAGGCAATTTGTATTAAAGGCTGCTGCTAAATATGGTTTCATGGGACGTTATAACAGCCAGCTGGATTATTCACCGTTTGAACGCTTCCAGGTAGGTGATGCAGGGCTTACTAATAACTTTGGTATTTTGGGTTATGATATTATAGCACATAGAGGTTACCCGGTATATGATAATTCCGATCCAAAAGTTAATCCTGATCAACAACAGGCAGCTAAATTCTTTACTATATTTAATAAATATACCTTAGAGCTTCGTTACCCGTTTAGTACCAATCCCAGCAGTACCATTTATGGCTTAACTTTCTTTGAGGCGGCTAATGGATGGTATAATTACAAAGACTATAATCCGTTTCGTTTACGTAGAAGTGCCGGTGTAGGTGCCCGGTTTTTCCTGCCCATGTTTGGATTACTTGGATTTGATTACGGAATCGGATTTGACCGTTTAAAACCAGGCGGATCTCTTAAAGATGCTTCCAGGTTTACTTTCATGTTAGGATTTGAACCTGAATAGGTTGTAATTAGGAACAATGTGGGATATGAGATTAACCTGAAAGGATTATTGTAATTATCTGTTAACAATTAATCATTAGTAATTAACAATTAATAATCAGTCTTGAATGAAAAAAATATTGCTATTTGTTGTTTTATTTCTGTCGGTTGCTTTTTTAAGCCAGGCTCAACGTTATGCCATAGTAGATACGAAATATGTTCTGGAGAAAATGCCCGACTATAAGCAGGCTCAGCAAAAACTAGATCAGTTTAGTGTTCAGTGGCAAAAGGAAATTGATGATAAGCAAGCTGCTTTAGATAAGATGTATAAAGATTATGACGCAGAAAAAGTAATGCTGAGTGATGAGTTAAAGAAAAAAAGAGAAGACGAATTGTTTCTCCGCGAAAAAGAAGTTCGTGAGTTGCAACGAAAGAGATTTGGATTTGAAGGCGATTTATTTAAAAGAAGGCAGGAGCTCGTTAAACCTGTACAGGATAAAGTTTATAATGCGATTCAAAAAATTGCAGTAGCACGTTTATATGATTTTATTTTGGATAAAAGTGAAGGAATTACAGTTATATTTGCCGACCCAAAACTTGACAAAAGTGAGGACGTTTTAAAAGAACTAGGTGTTAAATAATTACTAAACGAATTATAACAGCCAACTGCGCACTCTTTCATTTCAACTATAAAAACAACTTAAATACATAAGACGGTCAGAGGTCTTATGGGGTAACAAAAAAAATAATCATGAACAACACAAAACACTTTTTTACAATTGTATTAATGGTTTCAGGCTTTTTAGTAGCAGGCACCCAAACAAAGGCCCAGATGAAAATTGGTTACGTAAACACTGGTGAATTATTACAAAGTTTACCAGAAGCAAAGAAAGCTGATTCGCTTTTAAACCAGTTCCGCGAAATTTTAGATAAAAATGGTAAAGATTACCAGGAAGAATTGGAAACAAGGGCTAAAAAGTTTAATCAGGATTCAGCAAAATTAACTCCTGTAGCTAAGGAATCAGACAGAAAAAAATTACAAGATCTTTATGCAAGAATCATGAACTATAGCCAGGAAGCACAAAAACAACTGGAAGATAAACAACAGGAATTATTAGCACCACTTCAGAAGAAAACATTGGATATAATTTCACAGATAGCTAAAGATAATGGTTATACGCATGTTTTTAACAGGGAGGCATTTCTGGTAGTACCAACAGGTGATGATCTTCTTCCAATAATAAAGAAGAAACTGAACCTGAAATAATTAAAATTCCCTGGTGATATAATAAGTTTACCTGGATTAATGATCTCATTTTTCCAGGTTTTTTTATGTTCCGGTGCTTGCAAAGCATGTTTACTCAATTTTAAATTTGATAACTCAAAGCTGGAAGCTGATAGCTGATAGCCGACTGCTATTATGGCCTTATTGCAACCTATAGGTGTTTTTGATTCAGGATATGGAGGACTAACAATATTAAAAGAAGTTGTAGCCAGCCTTCCTGAATATGACTATTTATATCTGGGCGATAATGCAAGAGCTCCTTATGGAACCAGATCTTTCGAAACAGTGTATAAATATACACTTCAATGTGTACAATGGCTTTTTCAGAAAGGATGCCCGCTTATAATACTTGCTTGCAATACAGCTTCAGCAAAAGCCTTACGAACGATCCAGCAGAATGACCTACCTAAAATAAATCCAAACAAACGGGTACTTGGTGTTATTCGCCCTACCTCAGAAATTATAGGCAATTACACTGATACAGGAGAAGTAGGAATACTTGCTACATCCGGTACAGTACTGTCGGAGTCATACATTATAGAAATCAATAAGTTCTTTCCATCAGTGACCGTTTATCAGGAAGCATGTCCTATGTGGGTGCCCCTGGTTGAAAACAATGAGCATAATAGTAAAGGGGCAGATTTTTTTGTACAAAAGCACATACAGAATATCTTTTCCAAATCAAAGAATATTGATATTATTTTGCTTGCCTGTACGCATTACCCTTTATTAAAAAACAAAATTCTTCCATTATTACCTCCTGCCGTTACCTTAATATCTCAAGGTGAAATAGTAGCAAAAAGTTTGATGAATTATTTAAAGCGTCATCCGGAATTAGAAAAAAGCTGCAGCAAAAGTAGCATACACCAGTTTTTTACAACAGATTCACCGATTGATTTCGATAACCATGCAGCAACATTTTTTGGCGGGCAGGTTAATTCAACGCAGATTTATTTATAGTGTGATATGTCAATTATGAACTGAAAAAGAAATTGCGATCAGCAGTCAGCTATCAGCTATCAGGAGAGAACACAGCAACAGTTTAGCTGATAATTAATTGCTTCATTTTATTGTTGGCATAAATGGTGTGTTAACCCACATTGCAGCTAAATCACCTATTTTCATCAATTTTTGATTGATTTTGAGGTATCATATTTGTAAAATCCTTGCTGGTAAAGGGTTTATATTTTTCGGGTTGCTTGTAGTACACAGGGGG
>JAABUN010001390.1_pt1 | contig 53770 bp, 47 predicted proteins | sample 5559311 | NCBI WGS metagenome assembly JAABUN01 (sample SAMN10711877, study PRJNA513370) | rock metagenome | isolation source: Antarctica rocks | place: Antarctica: Victoria Land, Siegfried Peak sud
CGGCGCCGATCAGCGGGGCCGAGACGCCGAGCGCGGCCGCCCGGCGCACGAACTCGCGCCGGGACAACCGGCCGGTGCCCAGCCCCCGGACCAATGCGTTGACTTCCTCGGGACGTGCCATCGTGTTCGGCCTCCTACTTTCGCGTCGTTACGTTCCCCACGGCCCCAACACGGCGTTACTTGCAGATAGTCATTCTCGCGCGCTCGGGCCAAGCCGCTCTGTCCTGCCCATCCGAGCGCCAGCGGCTCCGCCGCCGGTGTCCAGCGCGCCATTGCACTGCGGTTGCGGCCCCTGGTCGCTACCACCCCCGTGGCCCCGACCATCGGCCCAACCTGACGCTCGCCCCGCTTTCCTCACGCGCATGACCGCGCGCGCGACCGGGACATCGAGCGGATCGTCATCTACGGCCATGGAGGTGCAGATTACCTGGCATTCCTACCACGAAGCGGGGCGAACAGTCAAGTGGTAAGACATTATTCGCCGATATTCCGCCGATATCGGGGCGTGCCTGGGCGGGGGTCAGTCCAGGAGTTTCCCGGTGCGGCGCACGCGGCGCACGGTGCGTGCTTTTCCGTTGGAGTCGTCGACCACCTGGGCGATCATCCCGCTGGGCAGGTGTTCCGTGGGGACGATGGCCCAGACCCGCGTCTCGAGGCCGTAGACCTCGGTCGTGAACTGCTCCACCGCCTTGGGCGAGGGCTCGTCGCCCGCCCAGCGCATGAGGTCGGTGAAGTCGGCGTGCAGGCGCTCGTACTGCTGCACATCCGCGCTCACCAGTCGCCCGCCCCGCTCGATGCAGCGCAGCGCGTCGAGATCGCCGCCGAGGTCGCTACGCCGCGCCCGCAAATCGGCGATGTCGGTGTACTGGGCGCAGCCGGTGACGTTCGCCGCGTAGTAGACCGCCTCGTGAATGTCCCGCCATACCTGCCTGACGCGCTCGCGCGTCGCGTCCCCCGCGATCATTGCCATCGGGTCCTTTCCCGCCGCTCGCGGCCAATCGCTGTCGCCGTCATACCGCCAGGAGTCCGGGGTTCACCCAGCGGATGTACCGCGCGCCGTGCGCCTCGCGCGCGGCGTCGGTTTGCTCGGCGCGGGACAAGCGCAACGACCCGCGCATCTGGAGGCTTTCGAGTAGCAGATACAACGCCCGTGGCGGGGTCGCCACCCCACCCTCGGCGAGGTGGGTCAGGAGGGCCGCGCTCGTGAGTACGCCGTCGGGATCGGGCCAGAGATCCCTGATGGCGCGGAGCGTCGCTTGCTCCAGGGCCGCGCGTTGCGTCTCGGTCATCGGTCCCCCCCTGCGGCGCTGGCCGTTGTCACGCCGTGTGCTCCTCCGCGCCCGAGCGGCGGGCGAGCCGGTCCGGTGGGCGTTAGCCGGGGGGCGGGCGACCCAGGAGCACCGCCGTCTCGGCCAGCGCGGCCGATTGGTCGGGCGACACCCGGTCCACCCCGCCGCCCGCCGAAGCCAGATCGCGCACCACCGCTGCGAGTTCGCGCACCCCTTGCAGCAGGCGATCCTCGAACTCGACGTGGCCCGGTCCCCCGAGATCGGCCCGTCGCCGCTGGAGCAGGCGATCGGCCTCGGCGAGGGTCGCCTCCACGCGCCCGAGTCGTTCCTGCAACGCCGCCTGTTCGGTCATCGTCGCCGCCCCAGCGAGCGGTCGCCCGCATCTCGCGCCACGCCCCATGCCACGCCCCACGCACGCCCTATGTGCGCCCTATGCACGTCGTACCGGCGCGTCGAGCAGCGTGAGGCAGCCGCACTCCCGGCACGGCGGCAGAAGCGCCCGCAGAAGCGCGGCGGCGACCTCATACGCCGCGTGTGTCCCCAAAATCGGATCGTCGGGGCGCGCGTCCGGGCCGACCAAACCGGCGAGTTGGCCCCGGAAGCCGGGCGCGGCGGGCCGGTCGCCGTACCAATGGTCGTTGGCGCAGAAGCTCGGCACGCGCCCATCGTCCCGCACCAGTTCGATCCGGCGCTTCAATTGCGCCAGCCGTGGCGCGCGGATCGCCAACTCGCGCCACGTCACCTCGCGCCGCACGAGGGGGGCGTCCTGCGTGCCGCCCCGCCCGCGCCGGACGCCGGGCGGCGTGTCACCCGCCATCGGTACACCGCCGACAGCGCCGCGCCCGGGGCACCATCAGGCCGTTCGCGCCCCGTCGCGCCCCGTCGCGTGCCGGGGGGGCCGCCGCTGAACCGGGCGGCATCACTTCCCGTGCCCAGCCGGCCCGGCGATCAGGATCGCGACCGCGCGATGGAGATCGCCCGCCGCCTCGCGCAGACCGGCCAGTTCGCCCGCGATCCGTTCGTCCGTCAGCCCATGTCCCGTCGCCGCGGTCGCGACCACGCGTGCCTGCACCAGCGCCTCGGCTTCGCGCAACACGCGTGTCGCATCGTGCAGCGCCGCCCGTACTTCCTGCATCGTCACGCCTCCTTTCGCCGCCACCCACGCCACCCATGCCATTGATGCCGCCCACGGGCGCGCGGCCTTGTCGCCATGCCGCCCCCGCTGGCGCGCACGGGATTCAGGAACGCCACCCGCCCGGTCGCGCCCCTGGTATACGCGGGGGCGCATTGTTCTCCGGCATGGAGCGGTAGAGCCGCCGGTCTTCGGCCGTGGCCGTCTCTTCTCCGGCGGGCGGTGTCGCCGCCGTCTCGCTGCCGAGCGTGGTGAGCCGGACCAGCCCGTGCCCCTCATCGGTCGCGTAACCGGCGTCCACGAGCGTCGCCAGGAGCGCTTTCCGCAGGTCGCGGGGGATGCTCGCCATGTTGCAGACTTCCTCGAAGGAACTGGTCTGGCGCGTGGTGGTGGCGTATTCCTGCTGGAGTCGTTCCAGGACCACACCCAGGTGGGTGCGCGGCGACCGATAATAGCGCTGTGAAAAGGTCATGACGGGTGCTCCCTATCGCGAGGTGGATGGTCGCGTGTCTCCCGAGGCGGTGCCACGCGCGCTGCTGGATGCGCCGGATCGGCCCAGCGCCAACCCTGTGTCATGCGGCGGCGGGTAGCGCGCGTGGGATCGCCCTGCCTGCCAGCGGGAGGGCAAACGGGAACATCCCTGCCGCCGTTTGGGAGGACGCGGGCGCGTCCCGGCCATTGGGGCAGGGTGCGCCCGCGCCAGCCATGGAGACGAGGTTGACTTGGCGAATGGCGAGCGCCGCTGGGCCGACGGTGCCGGTGGTCGCGGGGATGGTGCGGCCATCGTGTGCGCGGAAACTCGTCCGCAGCCGGGATCTGCAGATGGGCTGCGGGTCGCCAGCAGGGAGGATGACCCGATGAACAGCGGCCATATGCGCTCCTCGAGTCGGTGTACCGGCATCACGGCACGCAGCGCTCGATCGCGCCCGATGGGTTGCCTCCCGGCATACCATCCCCGCATCGCGTCGAGGAAAGCACCGTTGGGAGTCCACCATTACTATGCTTTCAGTATACCACGCGCGGGCGTGCGATCGCTCCGACGTGGCGGCGGGGGGTGCGGTTCAAAAGTTTGGGCGGCGAGTGCAGACGGTGATGACGACGGGACGGCAGGCGGTTGAGGCCCCGTTGCGCTCTGCCACCACCGCGCCTCGGGGGGCGGCGGCCCCACGAAACCGCCCTGCGGCGGTGAGGACCGTCGCCGACGCATCGTCGGCTAACCCGCGCAGGCGGGTTTCGTGGCCCGCAGGCCCCGAGGCGCGGTGGTGGCAGAGCGCAACGGGGCCTCAACCGCCTGCCTCGCCGTCGTCACCATCTGCGCGAAACTTTGAACCGCACCTGCGGTGGGGTCGTGGGCGCTGCCGCCCCGTCCCGACCACCCGCCCGAGATGATGAATCCCACCCGCCGCGCCTACGGCTGCGCCGCCGGGACCAAGCCAGCGGCCAACCGCCCGAGCAGGACTGTATACGGTGCCGCGTTCTCGGGGTGCAGCTCGAAGCGGGCGCGCTCGAAATACTGCACGGTGTAGGACTGGCCGTTCTCCAGGCGCTCCTCGAACGGCTCGGAGAGGGGCAGGCCGAAGAGGGCCAGCGACTCACGCGGGCTGTAGCCGGGCTCGCCGAAGTCGAGGCCGTGGGCGTGCCAGTAGGCGCGGAACTCGGCGCAGACATTGTGGCCGGTTGTCGGCACGTACTCGCAGGTGGACCCGCTGCGCTGCGTCGCGCGCGCAAAGGGGGGCGTGTTCAGGAGTCCGCGCCGTTGTGCCGTCTCCAGGCCAAGTAGCCCGAAAAGAACGTTGTAGGGTTCCTGGTTCTCGGGGTGGTGCTCGAACCGCTGCCGCTCGAAATACTGGGCGCGGAAGCCGCCTTCGCCGAGCTGCGCGCTCAACGGATAGCCGAAGATCGGCAGGCCGCCCTGCGCCTCCCAGTAGGGGTAGAACGGTGGCGCGACCGTGTGCCCGGTCTGCGGAAAATCGATACTGCCGATCGCGTTGGTGAGCGGCCCGCCGTTGAGGATGATGACGACGCTCTTCACTCCCGCGAATTGGCGGGCGGTCGCCGCGATTTGCCCCGCCGCGCGCGGGTCGTCGCAGACGCCGCCGAGGGCGATGGTGCCGCTGAGGGAGACGATCGCCGTGCCGTTTTGCAGCGCCACCCTGGCGACGGTCAGGTTCGAGGCGTGGAGCGAGGTGATGTAGCCCGACTCGCCGTAATCCCGCTGCTTGAGCGCCAGGAGCTTGGTCAGCGCCTGCGTGATTCGCTCTGCAGTCGTGTCCCCACCGGCGATTCGCACCGGCACGGGCACGAGGCTGTCGCCGCAGCCGACTCTCTCGCCCGATATTCCCCCATCGTCGAGGGCGATCAGATAGATGTTGACCAGCTCCTCGGGGCGGAGGTGGGCCGCTGGCGATTGCACGAACCCGTCGGGGACGAGCGGAGCGCTATGCACAGCGCCCGTCGCCTCCGCCGCCGCGAAGGCCGATGTCGCGAACGGGCCGAGCAGGATGGCGAGCGCGATGGTGACGATGCCGAGACGCCAGTGGCCGCGCCGTTCCATGTTTTCCCCTTGCCGTTTGGGATGATGATCCGGCGGCGGTCACTCATGACCGCCGCAGCGCGCGGGCGCTGACGTCCGCTCGCTACAAGGAGGAACGTGTCGTGGGTAGAAACGTTTTCGCGTCGGGCGCGACCGACGGCGCGGTGGCCCCTCGACTACCGCCTACCGACTGTCGCCTACCAGCGGGCCCATGGCCCGCAGCGTGCGCATACATCGTTCGGGCGAAATGAATGTTTGAGCGATGGAGCAGGACCGATGGCAACTCTACCGGAGAAAATCGCGCCAGGTATCTATCGGGTCGACGCGCTGGCAATCCCAGGCGCGATCGCCGTGTTCCTGGTCGCCGAGCGCGACGGCTGGACCCTGATCGACACCGGCCTGGCCGGGAGCGTGCCGCGAATCATCGCCGCCGTGGAGGCGCTTGGCGGCGACGCCGAGACCCTGCGACGTATCTATCTCACGCATCACCACCCCGATCACATCGGCGGGGTTGCGGGGCTGGTCGCGTGGGCACCGGGGGTGGAGGTGATCGCCCCGGAGCGCGAGGCGGCGATCATCAGCGGCGCGCAGCCCCCCGACACGAGCGAGAACCCGCTCCTTCGCGCATTGACCGCGCGCCAGCAGCTCCCGCTCCACCCGATCGCGCGCACCGTGGCCGCAGGCGACATCGTCGCGGGGTTCCGGGTGATCGCCACGCCGGGACATACCCTCGGCCACACCTCGCTGCTGCACGAAGGCCACCGCCTGCTGCTGACCATCGACGCCTTCGGTCGGCTTTTCCGGGAGATCCAGGTCGGGGGTGCCAAGCCGTTGTGCACCGATCCGGCGCTGGCGCGGCGGAGCGCCGCACAGTTGCTCGATCTCGATTTCACCACCGCCGCCCTCAGCCACGGCCCGGTCCTGCGCGAGGGCGCACGAGAACGCCTGCGCGCGGTGGTCGCGCGAAACAACTGGTGAGGGCGCGTTATAGACCCGGCGGTCCCGCTCCGACGCTCGCCGTCGGCGCCGTCGCAGGCGAACTGTGACTCGACCCATGAGGTGGCGGTATCTGGAACCATAAAGTGGCGGCACTGTCCCGCAAGAGCGGCGACAGGGCGGTGGGGGCGGTGGGGCGGTGGGATTCCGCCGTGCAATCGGAACCATGACATGGCGGGAAGTTCAATGAGGAACCATAAAGTGGCGGGAAGTCGGAAATTTCTCCCGGCACAATGTCGGGTAGGCGTAATCGCGCGGACAAATCTTGTGCATCCCCTCCACCGCGCCTTGCTGTCGCCGCTCATCGCTGATAACCGATAGGGCGTGCACGCCCATAGTGCCGCGCTGCCCGCCCGGCGTGGCGTGGTGAGCCAATTCCGCTGCCCGGGAGCGCCCATCGACCCCTTACCCGAAACGCTTGTGCCGGCTGCCGAACTGTGGACCCGCGGGTCGGACCCGCAACCACGGTGGTGGGCGCTCGGGCTGGCGCGGCCATCGCGGCGGTGGCCATTCGGGCGATGAGGTCGGTATCCCCCCCGTGCCGGGTGTGCCTCCGCTATCCCGCGAGAACCCCTCGCGCGTCCGAACGGGTTGCCCGGCGGCGTCGCTCGAACCTCCGGGGTCAAGCCGAGCGAGGCGTTGTGTCCCTTGTGCTTGCAATACCATCGTCTTGCGGGCAATCGACCGGATTCTCCTATCTTGTAATTGCTCGGGAGTGTGATACGATTTGGTGGGGGACGTGTGGTACGGAAATACCCCCCGATCCGGCCTATCGCGACGAAACCGCCGAGCGGGGCGCCGACGCTGCGCCGGTTTTTGTTACCCTCTGGGGTGAGGGGAGGGGAAGTTGCCATGCTGTCGGAGGAGATTCGCTTCTGCCAAGACCACCTGCAAGAGTAGCTGACGTTGTATCGCGGCCGCTTCGTCCCGGTGAAGGACGAGGAGCTGATTAGGGCGTTCGATACGATGCAGGACGCGCTTGCCGAGGGGGTGCCGTTTCGGCATGGCGTCGTATCTCGTGCGGCGTGTGGAACCCGTGCAGGAGGAACTGAAGGCACCTGCGCTCAGTCTGGGGTTGCTCAAGGCGCATCTTGTGCCGGCAACACTCGCAGATGATCACGCTGCCCGACGATGAGTCCTCGATCATTCCCGCGCCGCCGGCGCTCCAACTCGAGGGGCCGAAGGTCTCCGTGGACATGACGGTCGTGAGTGCTATCGTTCGGGAGGCGGCGCGGAGGGACGGTGCGGTCCCGACGCCCGAGACCCGCTGGGGCCTGATCGAGACCGGTGCCTCCGGCACCAGCCTCGACGTGGAGGCCGCGACGCGGCTGGGCTTGCCGAGTATCGATCGCGTCAAGGTCATGACCCCTTCCCATACCGACGCGGAGATGGATGTGTACCCGATCGCGATCGGGCTTGCCGGGTTCCCGCGACATGGAGATTCCGCGCGCGACGGGCGCGTCGCTCGCCGCGCAAGGACTCCTGCTCCTGATCGGGCGCGACGTGCTCCAGCAATGCACGTCCCATTACAACGGCACCACGGGCGACATCACGCTCTCCATCTGAGGTGGTAAGGCGAGGATTCGCGCCGGCCGGCGGGCCGCATCCCCCTGGCAAGCCCGGCGTCGACATCGGTAAGGGGAGTCGCGCTGAGCAGGGCCTCGGCTCGCGGTGTCGCCACTTCCGTCCGCAACTTCCCACCCGTGCCTGCCCCTTCGCCGCGTATGTTCCCGGGCGGCGGGGTGGCACATGGCGATTTGCCAATCCGGTCGCAGCTGCTACAATCCAGCCCCCCCGCCAATGCGGGTAGGGGGCGGGCGACGGGATGGCGGCGGCGACCACGGTGCCACACCGGTAGAGGAGCCTGGGATGGGGACGCCTCCTTCTCCACCCCGTGGTGCGGAACGAACTGACGGCACGCAAGATGCAGCGGAGAGCAGTAATCGCCACCGTCGCGGGGCGCTCTTCGCGGCAGACGCTCGGCACCGAGGCCGAGGCGGGGTTCCGGGCTAACGCGTCGTAGAAGGATAGAGTATGGCTATGAGCGCGCGCGTCCCCAGGGGGAGTTTCGGCGACTTCCTCAATGCCTCGAAGCGGTATGACCGCGACGACCATACCGTCGCCCTTTCGCAAGCCAGGCGACAATCGCCTGGTGCCGATCTGCTGCGACTGCTGCAACCGTTGGCAGACGCGGGCGAGGAGGGGCATCCTGAAGGTGTGTTCCTCACGGATCTCGCGAGACGGAGCGAGATGGGCTACGACACCTTCTCCAGGACGATGATCCTGTTGCAGGAGATACAACTGCTCGCCATCGACGGTGCCCCGGGGGAGGAGGTGGCGACCATCACCCCCGCGGGCAAGCAAGTTCTGGCACTGCTCCACTAACCGATGGGTGTGGACTGGGCACCGATCGTGGCATTCTATAGCGGTGCCAGCCCCTGGGTCATCGTCGCCGCGCTGGGGATCGTCGCAGGAACGGCGGACATCGTGTCCCGTTTCCGCGACGCGCCGCTGAGGGCGCTGCTCACACGGTCGGCACTCCTCTACATGGGGATCAACGCGGTGGCGTCGGTCCTCGCCCTCGTCGCCGCCCGCGCGCTCAAATGGGTGGAGCGGAGTGATGCCGCGAATCCGGAAGCATACTGGCTCCAGATCCTCCTGGTCGGGCTCGGGGCGATGGCCATCTTGCGCAGTTCGTTCACGCTGCGCGCGGGTGTGCACGAATTGACGCTGGGCTTCAGCCCGATCCTCGACATCTTCCTCCGCGCCGTGAACAGCGCCGTCGATCGCGAGCGTGGTCGCGCCCGCGATCGCGTCGTGCGAAACGTGATGCAGGGTATCACGTATGATGACGCCTGCCGAATCCTGCCCGCGTACTGCATCGCGCTGATGCAGTCGCTCCCGCAACCCGATATCGATCAGCTTAACGGCGATATCGCGTCGCTCGCCGGTACCCAATTCACCGACGCCGCGAAAGCGCGACTGCTGGGGTTGGCGATCATGAATGTCATGGGCGAGGGCATCCTCGCCGCCGGCGTTGAATCGATCCGCCAGGATCAAGCCCCCCAGGGCCCTCCTGCCTCGCCGCAGCCCCCCGGCCGTGGCGCGTCGGTATGGTGGAATCCGAGGGGGCGACGATGATCGAACATGGGGCGCAGTTGCCGCAGGGGGTGGACCGCGTCGGCACACCGAGGTGGACAACTCCCCCCACGCCGTTCGGTGCCGTGCGGCGTATCCGCACCCCTCCACTCATCCCGGGTACCGCACGGCCTAACGGTACTTCGTCCGCTCGGGTCGGGGCGACGCGCAGGGGTCGAGGCCATGGCCGTGCCAAGGGTGCTCGTGCGGGGCGCGCGGCGGCGGCGGGTGTGTGGGGCTGCCTGCGCGGTCCCCGCGTGTTGACAAGGCCAGGCGAGGGTAGTTACGAGCGGGGTGCCGCGAGTCGGCGGTTGGTGGGCGCGGGGGGCTTCCGGCGCCGGTATCGCCGGACGGGAGGCGGAGGCACCGCCCAACCGCCGAGCACCCGTGACCTCGTGGCACCCACGCGTCGCTGCGTCGGCACGGTCCGTATCCTGCGGTTGACATGCGGTGTACACTGATCTCCCGTGATCGTTGTCCCCTCGCGATACCGATGCAACCGCCGGGAGCAATGGAGAACCAGCGATGGTGAGCGCATTCGCCCACCTGCCATACCGGCAGCGACGCAATCAGGAGTTGTTGCATCGCCTGAGCGACGGCATCCTCGCCCTCAAACTCGAGGCGCAGGGCCGGACGCACGTCGGTGCCTTCGGTATGCCCGACCCGCGCGAGCAGCGTCGGGACATCGCCGCCTTCCTCGCCGATCTCGAGTCGCAGGTCGAATATACGACCGAATCGGCGGACGGCACCGCCGTCGACATTGCCTTCTCCGGCCTGGCCCAACGGCTCGTGCGAGATGCTTCGGGCGGGATCGATGACCGGATCGCCCAGCTCGATCGATTGCGCATGCGGCTCCTGACCGGGGCCGATCCCCTCTCGGATCGCGAGTACCGCCTGCTCGACCGCCTACAGGCGCTTCTCGAGGAGGAGACGGCGGACGATGTGCGCGGCCTCTTCCGGTTCTAGGTGCCCGACCTCTTCGCGGCCAAACTCGCCGAGATCGGGCGGCACCTCGACTACCTGCGCGCGGCGTACACCGGGCTGCGCGCCGCCACCTACCCGAGTCTCGCCGAGCGCCTGCGCCTGCGGCTCGAGCAACTCGACGCGGTCGGGCGGGAACTTGCAGACCTGGAGGCCGCTTTTGCCGGCTATCGTCCCCCGCCCAACCCCGCGCTCGATACCTGGCCACAACTCTTCGCGAAGTTACGCATCCTCGCCATCGCCGTGCAATCGGCGCGCACCGACGAGTTGCCGGCATACTTAGCGGCCGTGCCGGACGAATCCTTCTTCGCGACGGTCTTCGAGGCGCTGCATCGCGAGGTCGGCCTCGTCGGCGTGCATCCGGTGGTCTCGCTCCAGCAGCCGCATTGGTTCGCCGTGTTCAAAGATCCGCCGACGCATCCGCTCTATCTCGCGCCCGAATCGCTGGTCGGCGATCCCGGCGAACTCCCCCTCGTCTTCCATGAGATCGGCCACGTCCTTTTCCGGCTCTGGGATCCCGATTTCCCGCAGCATGTTACCGGGGTGTTCGGGAGGACGCTCCAACGGCAGACGCGAGCGATCGCTGCGGTCGGCGATCCGCAAGAGCGCGCCCAGAGATTGGTGTCCCTGCAGGCGTGGGTGCCGCTCATCGCCAATCAACTGGAGGAGTTGGTTTGTGATGTCGTCGGGGCGTTGCTCGGCGGGCCGACTTTCGCGGTGGCGCTCGCCGTGGGGCTCTTCGTGACCGCGACGAAGCCATTCGATTACGAGCAGGCGGGCAACTATCCGCCGCTCGATTGCCGCATGCGCGTGATCGGCATCGTGCTCAGAGGCCAGGGGTTGGACGACACCCTCCTCGCCGACATCGAGACGAGTTGGGCGCAGGTGTGCGCCATCCCCGGCACGGCACCGCCGCGACACTACGGCTGGCTCTACGACGACACCTTCCTGACGGACATCGTGATGGCGGTGACGTCTTTTCTCGTCGCGAAGGGGGTGCAACCCTACCACGCCGGATGCGGCGGGCTGCGCGAGCGGTTGGCCGAGGGGTCGTCGGCCCGCCTGGCCGATGCCGCCGCGTACCGGGCGTGGGCGACGGATCTCGCCGCCGCGCTCCGACGGGACTACTCGCCCTCCCAGTCGTCCTCGTCCTCCCCATCCCCCGGTTCGAGCGCGTAGCGCTCGAGCTTCTGGTCGGTGAACCGCAGGGTGATCGGCAGGCTGATGTCGATCTCCGGCGCCCCCCAATTCAGTTGCGACAGGGCGAAGATATCGCCCAGGATGGCCGGTAGGTCCGGCCCGCCCCCGGAGGCGGCCACGATCTCGACGCGGATCGGGCGCGGCGTCCCCTGCCGCAGGCTCGGCCCGCCCGCCAGGACGAGGAAGGCGACCGTCGATCCCTGGATGAAGTGGCTGCCGCTGAGCGCGCGCCCCGCCCCGCCCCGCTCGGCGGCGAAGAGGCGGAGCGGGATGGCGGTGCGCTTCTCGATCGACACGACCGCCCAGGATAGGGAGGGCTCGGCGGGGTGGGCCTCGGCAAAGCGCCTGAGGGCGGTGCGGATCCCCTTCAACTCGACGTCGAACACCCGCCCGTCGCGCTGGAAGAGGATGCCGCGCGGGGCACGATCGTGGGTCGCGAGGAAGCGTTCCAACTCCCGGAGCACGAGCGGGCCGACGATCTGCGCCGGGATCCGCTCGCGCCGGTCGATCTCCTGGTACTGGAAGACCACGTCGGTGCCATCCGCCGCGCCGATCGCGGTGGCGCCCAGCAGGCCGCCGTGGGCCGTGCGCGCGACGTCGAGCCCGAACTGCAGCTCGTGGCGCAGGGCCGTCGCCAGCCCCCAGGGCCGGGTGCCGTTCTCGACGAGCAGGTTGAGGGCGTTGCGATCGGCGTACATGCCGAGGCGCCCGCGGTTGGCCTCGTTGCGCAGCTTCCCGGCCGAGAAGCACTTGATCGGCAAATCGACCTGGCTCTTCACCCCGGCGTAGACCTGCGCCGCCCGCGCCGGATCCGGCGGGAGTCCCAGGAGGATCAGCCCCGCCCGGCCGCCGGACGCCAGCCCCTTGACCTTCGCGATGATGTCGCGCGCCGTGGCGTTGTCCCGGTACGAATCCGCCTCCGGCGCGAACGTTGCCCGGCCATGGCTGTCGCAGAATGCCCCCGTGCGCGCGAGGAAGTCGTCGAGCAGGCCGCGGTCCTCGATCCCCGCCGGGTAGACGACGTAGGGGTTGGTGAAGGGCACCACACGGACCGGCCCGTGCCGACGGAGCGCGTCCAGCTTGCGCGGTCCCCAATCGCGGCGCGCCCCGACGTCGCCGGGGAAGCGCTCGCCTGCGCGCAGGATCGTCGGCCCCCCGGGTGGGCCGAACGCGAGATCGGGGAGCGGGAAGGGCGCCAACGGGGGGCGCAACGGCGGGCCGAGGGCGATCTGGCCGCCCGCGAAGGGTGCGCCGCCCAGGTGCCTCGCGGCAGCGGCGATCCGCGGCTCCCGCTCCTCCGGCGGGAAGGCGGCGACGTCGCCGAGGGCGCGGACCTCGGGGCTGCCGATGCCAAACTTCGGCTTGAGGAGCGTGGCCGCCGCCGGGTAGTGGCGGCTCTCGTCGCGCTCGTCGCCAGGGCGGTACATGATCGTCACGGCGCGGTCGGTCGGCGCGATGCGCCCGCGGATCTGCGGATAGCGGCCGCTGAGATACTCGTAAGTCGAGCGCTCGTCGGCGCGGGTCGTCTCGCCGATGGTGCGATCCGTCATCGCCACCAAGTAAACGGATTGCTTGATGCTGCCGTAATCGTTCACCAGGCGGGCACCGCCCCAGCCTTCGTCGATGTGGCGCGGCAGGTCGCCGTTGGCCAGGTAATCGGCCAGGCTGCGCTTGCCGATATAGGTGGTCTGGACATCCAGCACCGCGCAGAGTCCCACGCCGGTGACCGGCACGATCCGGAAGGTGAAGCCGCGGAAGAGATCGACGGCCGCGCCGCCGGGGACGGGACGCGCGGTCGGGTGCCCAGGTCCGGGGTATGGCTCGTCCGGGGCCAGGTCGAAGAATTCGTCGGCGCGGTAGCCGCCGACCAACGCGGGATTGCCGCCGAGATGGCGGATCAGCGACTGCTGGAGCAGGGCGGCGGCCAGCTCCGCCTCGGCCGGGTCGCCGGTCCCGTCGAGGCCGTCCAGCGCGATCGCCCGCACGTCGTCGGTCGGCGCGATGGTGCGGATGATGGCCCCATCCCCGATGTACTCGACCGGGTTCGTCGCCCCGCCCTCGGCGACCAGGTAGGCGAAGCGACCGTCGATCTGCCGCTGCGCGACCGGTCGCCGCAGCAGGCGCCACCGCAGCTCCCCGCGGATCTTCTCGCGCAACTCGGGGGTACTCGGCACCGGGTCGACCGTCCAGAGCCGGTAGCCTAGAGTCGCACCGGGCGGCAGCACGAGCGGGAAGGCGTTCAGGCGCAGGTCGGCCGGGGCGGGGCTCACGTCAGTTCGTGCCATGCGATCTCCTCCCCGCACACCGCCTTGAACGGGCAGTGGGGGCAACTGCGCGCCGGGTCATACGGCCCCTGCAGGTCGTCGAAATGCACTTCGGTGATCGCGGAGAACAGTTGGGGTTGCAGGTCGGCCCAGCGACCGACCTCGAGCTCGAACGCGGCGTGACCCGCGTCGTCGAAGCGGACCGTCTCCTCCTCGCCGCTCACCGGGTTGAACACCGTGGCGGTCACCCGGTCGAGCGCGAGGGGCCGCACGGATCGGAGCACGGGCCAGAGCGCATACGCGAGCAACTGCCGCCGCACCCCCCGCCCCGACGCGGCCGAGCGCTCGGGATCGCCATAGCATTTCCAGTCGTAGAAGTGGAACGTGCCGTCGCCCGGCTCGATCCCGACGTCCAGGCGCGCGCGCAGGCGCGCGCCGGCCAGGGTGTATACCAGCCCCTCCGGCTCGATGTGCGCCGCGCTGGCCCGCCGCACCTGTCGGAGGAGGGTGGGCCAACCGTCCCAGGCGAAGGTGTTCGCCAGCCACCGGTCGAGTCGGTCCTGGGTCGCCTCCAGGAGGCTGTCGGTCGGCAGGCCATAGGCGTGGTCGAAGAGCGCCAGGAAGGTCGGCAGGCCGCAGTAGTCCGCCACCTTACTCTTCGTGGCACCGCGATATGCACCGGACGCCGAGAAGGCGAACTGGGCGGTGGACAGCTGGCGCGCGAGTTCGCGGAGCGTCGCCTGATCGATGGGCCGCCCGGCCTGGGCGGCGCGCAGCGCGTGGGCGACGAGCTGGTGGTAGAGATCGCCGGCCCACGCCGCGCGATGCTTGAGTTGCTTCAACTCGTGCGCCCGGCGCCAGGGATGTTTTTCTGGCTTGCGCCAGCCCTGCTTCTTGCGCGTCAGCCAGCCGAAGTAGGCCTTCTTCTGGCAGAAGCGATAGGTCTGTTCGGCGGAGGGGGAGTAGTCGACCAGCGCCGGGGCCATCGCTCGCCGCGCGGGGGCGACGCCGGATCGTCGCCGTGGTCGCGCGGGGCCTGTGGTCAACGGCACGGCAGCCTCCAACCTTCGGGTACGCGCGCGGTGCGGGGGATCATGAGACGAGCCCGAGGGCGGGAGCACGTTGCCCCGCCCATGCGAGCACATTACCCGTGTGGGGTTGCCACCCATTTTACCACTGGACGTACACCCCGGGCAAGGAACGGGCGCCCCTCCTGGGGCGAGTTCCGGCAGTGCCGGGAGGGTGGGATGTAGCATACAAGTAGCACATGTGTTCTAATAGAAAGGTCCGCCGCGCGGAGCGGAAAGGGCGATACGCCGGGGACGTCATGCCGCCGCCGACCGTCGCCGTCATTCCAATCAGGAAGGAGGCCTGTCATGCGCGAGAGTCGGCCGTCGTCCCGCCTGCCCCTGTATAGCCCGTCGGGGCTCGCCCTCTACGCCTGCCCGCAGCGGTACTTCCTGCAGAAGATTGTCCACCACCCGGCCGACGAGGCGTTCAGCCCGGCGCTGGCGCGGGGCAAGGCGATCCATCGCGTCCTCGAGGCCTGCGGGCACGCGCTCCGGCGTGGCGAGGAACCCCTGGGGAATCTCGAGGCCCGCGTCGCGGCGGCGCTGCACCGGGACGGCTACCCGGACGAGCGCGCCTGGGCCGAGGACGCCGCGGCTACCCTCGCACAAGTCGCGGTCGGCGTGCGGCATCTCACCGCCGGGCGTCGGGTTTTGGCCGTCGAGGCGTTCCTCCGCTACCCCTATCGGGGCGATGCGGCGACGCCACCCTTCGTCCTCGGCGCGACCGCCGACGTGATCCTCGAGGGGCTAGACGACCAGGGCGAGCGCTTCTTGGAGGTGATCGATTGGAAGACCGGGCGCGGGCGCGGCGTCGACCTCATCCAGGAACTCGCGCTCCGCATCGTCGCCAAGCACAGCTACCGGGGCTACGCCTACATCGTCAGCACGACCGCGTTCCTGGCCGAGGACGCGACCTGGTCGATCGTGCGCGACGACGTGTCCTGTCGACGCATCTGGGGCGAGCTGAAGGCGACCGTCGCGGCGATCGAGGCCGAGGAGCGCTGGGAGCCGCGGGCGAGCACGCGGTGCTTGTGGTGCCCGTTCTTCCAGAACGGCTGCGCGCTCGACAAGACGGACGAGACGGGTGACATCGGGCACTGGTTGGACGGAGCTGGGGACGGGCTACAGGGCGAGCCGTAAGCGACGATGACACGAGCCGGATCGTCGCGGGAGTTACCCACCTTTCCACCCCCCCCCTTCGCTCCCGAACGTTCATGGGCGCTGATCGGCGTCGAGTATCCGCACCGCACCGTCCGTTTCGACGCTTAACTATCCTCCAACACCAGGCGGGCGGGCGGAATTGCTGCTCGCCTGGTGTTGCATCCTATCGTGCGTAATCCGCCACCACGAATCGGCGACGTGACGAGGTTGGCCGCTTTCGTGCCCAGGGAATAGGCGACGCTATCGACCCGGTGACTCGCGGCGAAGCGCTCTGCCAGGATAGTGAACCAAGGCCCGGGCGCAACCCGCGCCGTTCGCAACTTGGCGCCTGCGGACCTTAGCGACGCTTCGGTTTCGGTACACGATGGGGGCACTGGTGGCCAAGTTCACTGGCGACGTTGTGCTCCTTCCGGTCGGTATGGACCGGCTTATCTGACATCACCGATCGATGATGCCCCCGGCGCGTCATGTCGAGAACCGCGCGCATCGCCGGGCCGTACCCCGCCACGCTGACCCCGATGCACCCGATAGGCTATGATGATCGGACATCGTCGTTGGTCGGCTTCGCGGGCTGCCGTTTGACGGGCGATCTTGCACGATTTCGGGCGAGCGAGTAATGTACGGACATAGCGAGCCGGGGTGTAACCGTCGGCCCCGCCGGACGACCGGAACGCATATCGAGGAGGTATAGCAGTGGCTCTGGTACGATCTACCATCGAGCCGAGCCACTCGGAAGGGCGGACGATGCTCGGGGTACCCGTGTCGGGCGACGCCGCCTCCGTGACCACTGAGACGGCGTCGCCGGAACCCCACCACCGCCCCTACTCCGTGAGCCTGCGCGCGGATGCGCGCCGGTTGCCGCTGGCCGACAGGACGGTCGATTTGGTGGTGACCTCACCGCCCTACTGGAAGAAGCGCGATTATGGCGTCGCCGACCAGATTGGCCAGGAGCCAACGGTGCACGAATACGTCGCGGCGATCGTCACGGCCCTCCGCGAGTGGCGCCGGGTGCTGCGCCGCACCGGCTCCGTCTTCCTGAACATCGGCGACACCTACCACAACCAGAGTCTGGCCGGCGTGCCGGCCCGTGTCGAGGCCGCCGCGCGCGACGACCGCTGGCTCGTGCGCAACCGCTTCATCTGGACGAAGACCGGCGGCATGCCCGAGCCCGCCCGCAATCGGCTCGCCGGTCGGCACGAATACATCCTCCACCTGGCGGTCGGCAAGGACTACTATTATGATAAGCTCGGCTATGCCGCCCGGTTCGGCAATGGCAGCGGTGCCGATCCGGGGGATGTCTGGCCGATCGGGCTGGAACGGAACACCGGGGAGCATCTCGCCCCCTTCCCCGAGGAGATCGTCGAACGAGCGGTACTCCTGGCTTGTCCTGGTGCTGTTTGCGCCGTCTGCGGGCGGCCACGCCGCCGCCTGACGCAGCGGACCTCTGTTCTCGACCCGAGGCGCGTGCAGGCGCGGCGGGCGATGGAGCTCGCCCGCGAGCATGGACTGACGGAGGAACACTTCGCCGCCATTCGCGCGACCGGCATCTCCGACGTGGGTAAGGCGCTCCAGGTGCAGAACGGCACCGGCCGCAACGCCGCGCGCGTTCAGGAATTGGCCGCGGAGGCGAAGGCGGTACTGGGGGGCTACTTTCGCGAGTTCACCTTCGGCAACCTGACGACCGCCGGCTGGACCGCGTGCGACTGCGGCGCGGAGACGATGCCCGGGGTGGTGCTCGACCCGTTCTCCGGCACGGGTACCAGCCTACGGGCCTGTACCGCGCTGCGTCGCTCGTCCGTCGGTATCGATCTGGTTCCGGGCATGGGTTGAGTCACCGCCACGACTAAACCGAAGCCCAGGTGAAACCTACACACTCCGCGCCGCAGACCATGTAGGTTTCATCGGCTCTTTAGTTTAGACTGAGGGAGGATGATGTCCATGTCACGCTACGTTGTGCTTCCGGACCGGGTGGCGGCAAGCCTAGCGGCTCTGCGGGAGCCATACATCCATCCGCACTTCGCCATGTATCTCTGCCTCAAGCGCGCAGCGAAGGCTTTAGGGCGACAGCGCGACCTCCCGCTCAATTACATTGAATTCTACGAGGCCTATTTCAGGGTCGACAAGGCCAATCCGAAACGGCCGTGGCTGCGTCCCTTTCTCGACGAGCCACCCTCGAAGGCGAACCGTCTGCTGAACAAGAATGCCGCCGGCTCCTACGCGCCCTCCTCCTTGCGCAAGACATTGCTCAACGTTGTGGACATTAAGGGGGAGAAGCCGCCCCGCTATTCGTTTCAGCCAAAGCATTGGGAACTTGCCCGCTCAGTCTTGATGCGGGGTGCCCAGGTGCCCATCGCCGACCTTGTTATCGTCCTCTATCGGGATTACGCCTTGGAAACGACCGCTCGAGTGCCCTCGATCGCGGCTTGGATCGCCGTATTCCGTGAGGAGTTCGGCTATGAACCATCGCCGAGCAATGACGCGCATGAGCAGTTCGATCACCTCTACAGCGACGATGGTGAGGCACGGGAGGGTGAGGCATGGTTCAAACCGCTGGATTGATCGTCACGGGACCACCTGACCTTGGCGGGGGCGGCCCCGCCCGGTCTGCGCTGAAGCTCCGCCCGATGTCCTCCGCCCAGTTAGGGCTCGCCCCGCCACCATTCCCTTGTACCCTGCCCGACGACGACGCGCGGCTTCTCGAGGTGCGCGCACTCCTGGAGGACCGGTATGCCGGGGTCATCCTCACCGGGCCGCCCGGCACGAGCAAGACCTGGTATGCAGGACACATCGCGGCCAAGCTCGTGGACTGCGACCCCGAGCGCGCCCGGTTCATCCAGTTCCATGCCTCCTACCAGTACGAGGATTTCGTCGAGGGGTACGTCCCCCAGGAGGAGGGCGGCTTCGCGCTGGTGGACAAGCATCTCCTGGAGATGTGTGAGATCGCCCGCGAGGTCCCCGGACAGCTGTGCGTGCTGGTCATCGATGAGCTGAGCCGCTGCGATCCCGGACGGGTCTTCGGGGAGGCGCTCACCTATATCGAGATGTCGCGGCGCGACCAGGATTTCGCCCTCGCCTCCGGTCGTTTCGTGTCCATCCCGGATAACTTGTTCTTCATCGCGACGATGAACCCGCTGGATCGGGGCGTCGACGATGTCGATGTGGCTTTGGAGCGGCGGTTTGCGAAAATTGCGTTGGACCCCGACGAGACGCTCCTCACCGACATTTTGACCGCTAACGGGGTCGATGCTGCCCTGCAGAAGCGAATCCTCACATTCTTCCGGGAGCTCCAGAAAGGGGAGAATCTCCTGGCCAAGGTTGGCCACGCGTACTTTCGCGGGGTCAAGGATCAGGCCAGCCTCGAGCGCCTCTGGACGCACCAACTGCGCTTCTATCTCGAGAAGGCGTTCCGCCTGGACCCGGATCGCTTCAATACACTGCGGAATTCCTGGGAGAGTATCGTCGTCAGGCCGACGCAGCAAGCCCCCGTCACATCGGATGGACCCACACCTCCAGCAACGGACGATGCCGGGACGGACCCCGTGTCGACATGACGATCGCGCACGCTGAGGCCGTGCCCATACCCTCAACCGACGGTGTCTCGGATATCGCGTCGGTGGGCGAGGAGTCGCTCGTCGGCACGTATCGCTTGCACGGGCGGCTTGTGTATCCGGCGGTGGAACACCGGCCCGTCAACAACCTCCCGCTCGATCAGATCGTGCGTGGTCGGGCCCTGGACCTCTACGAGGAGGTCCAGAAGCGCGACTACCTGTCGATTCAGATGAGTGATGGCAGGCTCATCTTGCAGGCGAGCGGCTGCGTCGGGCTGCTCCCGCTGAATGACCACGTCGCCATCGATATCGCCCCGCGAGCGCCGATCGGCAATCTGATGCGCCTGTTCGAGGTCAGCGGTGCGGTGCCCCGGATGCCGACACCGCGGCTGCTCCAGCGATACAGCGCGTCGGCAGATCGGCCGCCCTCCCTGGTCAATGTTCTGACCCTGGCTTTCCTTGATGCCGTCGAGCTCGTGGCGGCGCAGGGGCTGCATCGTGCCTACCACCAGAACGTCACGGATACCTCCTTCCCGCGCGGTCGGATCATGGTGGGAGAAACCATGCGCCGCCACCAGGCGCGTGGCGCGACGCATCGGGTCACCGCGGCGTGGCACGCGCACTCGGCGGACACGCCGCCGAATCGCTGCCTGAAGTACACCATCTGGCGCCTTGCCGTGCTCTACAACCAGGGCAAACCGGCGAAAAAGGCCCCTAGGAAGGAGAAAGAAGAACATGCCCGCATCATCGCGCGGTTGAATCGGGCATATGCCTACTTCGCGGCAACCGGGCTGGATACCCAGGCGCGCTTCCTCGCTGATCGACTGGTGACCGAACCCGCGACCATGCCGGCAGTGCGCGTTTACTACGCCCAGGCACTGCAGCTCGCCCTGATCATCATCCGGAATCAGGGCATCGCTTTCGGACGATCTGGCGTGATCGACGCGCCGACCTTCCTCATCAGGTTGGACGAGGTCTTCGAGGCCTACGTCCGCAAGGCGCTAGCCCAACGCTTACCGTCCGTTGTCGCCGGGGTGGAGGTGCTCGATGGTAACCCGGGACAACCGGGCAACCGACCGCTCTTCGCGCGCGGATCGGATACGGGAACGGTGGACAAAAAGGAATCGAGCACCAGCCCCGACATTGTCGTCCGCCGCACAGCAGCGGTCCCGCCCGCGCCATACCATCCCGTGGTAATCGACGTCAAGTACAAAGAAATGCCGCCGAAACGCGAGGACATCAACCAGGCGATCGTATACGGGGTGGCGTATGAGGCACGGCATACCGTCCTGCTGTATCCCTACGATCCTAGCAAACATACGGGCGACCGGCTGCGGCAACTCGGGCGGATCGGGGACATGATCCTGCATCGTTACTTCTTCGACCTCGCCGCCCCGTCGCTCGAGGAAGAGGAAGTAGCCTTTGCCACGACGATAAAGCAGCTCATAGGCGGGAGCTCGACGGGGGAGACGGCGTAGGATACGGGCCAGTTAAACTGGGGGTTATTGTTCTTCAGTATGGGGGCAGCGCACGATTGCGGGGTCAACTGCACGGTGTACGTGCGTTTTCATTTTTACCGTTGGTTGTTCCTGACTGGTCCTCCAGTATGCACGAAACAGCGAAATAAAACGCAGACTGAACCCAACGCTCTTTCCATCTCTATGTGGTTAGTCTTGTCTCTTCAGCACTGCGTAAGATTTTAATTGTAAAGTGTACGCGCTCGATGAGCGTTCTAATGCTACCTTGCTTGCAAACGTATCTATGCCGATCAGTTTTCGCGTACTAGCGGGCGGAAGAACTCGGCCAGCGAGAGGTCGAGCGCCGCGCAGATCCGCTCGAGGCTCAACACCGTGATATTCGTCTCACCCCGCTCGACGCGACCGATGAACGTGCGGTGCAGCGCGGCGAGATCGCCGAGCTGCTCCTGGGAGATGTTGCGCGCGACACGCAACGCGCGCATGCGCACGCCGAGTCGCCTTGCGAGGCGTTGCGCTGCGGGATCCTGAGGAGTATCCATGGGTTCCTATGGTAGACCGATGGCCCAGCACCCTCGACAGCATAGACGTAGCATTGCCGCGCGATCGTGTCATCCCTGGTCGGAAGACTGCCGCGATGCCGCCAGGAATCCCGAGGGATGCCCGACCGACAGCGCCCGGGCTAGGGGGACGCGCCATCGTCGCGCCCGGCCACCGGGATGGTGGCCAGGACAGCGGTTACCTCCGCCGCCCGCCCCTCATTGCCCATCTCCCGGTACAGCGCCCGGGCCTCCTCGAGCAGGGGCCGCGCCCCCGCCGCATCGCCGGCGTGGAGCATGATCTCGCCCAGCAGTCCCGTGGCACGGGCGATCGCGTACCGGTCCCCGATGCGTCGCTCGAGCGGGAGACCTTCCTCGACGAGCGCGCGGGCCCGGGGCAGATCGCCCTCCATCCCCGCCAGTTCGGCCAATCTGGCGAGGGCCAGCGCCATCACGCGATCGTCGGCGTGGGCGCGCCCGTGGGCGAGGACCTCGTCGTAGCAGGCCCGTGCTGACACATGGTCGCCGCGTCGCGCCGCGAGTTGGCCGACGTTGATGCGGGCGATGGCCAGGCCCATGCGCGCCGAGGGGCCATCATCCTTGACCACCGCCGCGTGTCGGGCGACCAGGCTCTCCTCCATCATGGTCGCCTCCATGACGGCGTCCCCGGCAAGCCGAGCCAGGTAGCCGAGCGACAACGTGGCTTGGGCGATCAGGTGTGGCGTGCCTACCTCCTGGGCGAGGGCGAGGGAGCGCTCGGCCAGCGCGGCCCCCGCCGCGAGGTCGCCCTGCCGGATCGCCAGCGCGGTCGCGTTATGCAGGAGCTCCGCTCGCAGCGAGGGGTCGCCGCCGGGCAGGGCCAGCAGGGCGTGTAACCAGTGCCGCCCCTCGGTGAAACGGCCGCGTGCGTGCCAGTAGGGGATGAGGATGAGGCCGAGAACGAAGCCCCTGACCACATCCCGCCCCGCGAGGCACCACAGCATACTTGCCCGCAGATTGTCACCCTCGCGCTCCAGCAGATCCAGCGCCGCCGCGTCCGGGCCGCCCGGCATCTCCAAGAGGCGAAAGCCCGCCGCCAGGTAGTGGCGGGTGTGCCCAGCCCGCGCCCGCGCGCGCTCGCCGCTTTCCGCCAGCCGTTCGTCCGCGTACTCGCGCAGGGTGTCGAGCATGGCGAAGCGCACATTGTCATGCCCTGACCCGCCCTCGTGCACCAAGCTCTTGTCGACGAGCGCCTCGAGGACGACCGGGGCGGCGAGCGTCGGCGGCGACAGCCCCTCGGCACGGTCGCACACCGCCGTGGCCGCCCCGATGGTGCAGCCGCCGGCGAAGACGGCCAAGCGGCGGAAGACGAGCCGTTCGTCGGCCGTCAGCAGGTCGTGGCTCCAGTCGATCGCCGCGCGGAGCGCCCGCTGGTGGGGGGGGAGGTCGCGGGGACCGTGGGCCAGGAGCCGCAACCGGGACTCCAGCCCCGTCAGCACCTCCCCGGGCGCCAGGAAGCGCAACCGCGCCGCCGCCAGTTCGAGGGCGAGGGGCAGCCCCTCCAGCCGCGCGCAGATCCCCGCGATGTTCGCCCGATGCGCTTGCGGGTCGAACGATGGATCGGCGGCTCGGGCGCGCTCGACGAAGAGCATGGCGGCCGACGCTGTGTCGAGCGGCACCACCGGATACCGCGTCTCCCCCGTGATTCGCAGCGCCTCCCGGCCGGTCGCCAGCACCCGCAACCCGGGGGCGGCGGCGACGAGGTCGGCGAGAAATTGCGCCGCCTCGACCACGGGATCGATGTTGTCGAGCACGAGGAGGAGCGGGCGTCCCCCCAGGTGCGCCGCGATCTGCTCGGGCAGGGGGCGCGCCCCGCGCTCGGCCAGCCCCACCGCCCCCGCGACCGCGGTGGCCACGAGCGTGGGGTCGCGCAGGGGGGCCAGATCGGCGAACCCGACCCCGCCCTTGGAGGCGGCGGCGAATCGCGCGGCCGCCTCCAAGGCCAGTCGGCTCTTGCCGACGCCCGGGGGGCCGGTCAGGGTGACGAGCCGGGACTCGCCGCCCAGCAGCCGCGCGACCGCCGCCAGGTCGTCGTCGCGCTCGAAGAACGGGGTGCGCGGGCGCGGCGGGGGGGAGGGAGGCATGATGGCCGGTGCCGCGTCGGGGGTCCCCGCCCCCGAGGGGTCGCCGGCTACCGCCACGAAAGCCTCCAGTGCGGCGCCGGATAGCCCAAGTGCGTCGGCGAGTGCGCGGATGGTGTATAGCGAGGGCGCGTGCCGCCCCTGCTCGTAGCCGCCGATCGAGTCCGTCGTGAGGCCGGCCCGTTCCGCGAGCTGCTCCTGGGTGAGGAGCGCCCGCTTCCGCAGGCGGCGAAGGCGGGCGCCGAACGCTGTCGCACGCTTGGTCGGGGCCATGCTCACGCCTCCCTCATGCCGACGGCCCGGTAGCCCCGGCGCGGGCCGAACCGCGTCCCCTCGTCGCGGCGTTCCGGATCAATCGCGGATTAATCGCGGATTGATTCACTGTCCCGGCACGCGCCGCCGGGGGATGATGGAAGTCGCCGTTCAGGGCGCGGTACCGTCGGGCACATCGTCGTCGGGCAGGAGCAATACATGGACCCGCACACCCAACGCCGCCGCGATAGCCGCGAGGTGCCTGAGCGAGGGATTGCGCACCCCGCGCTCGACGTCGCCGAGATACACGCGGTGGATCGTCGCCCGCCGCGCCAACGCTTCCTGGGACCAGCCACGGGCGAGCCGGAGCGCGCGGATACGCCGACCGAGGCGCAGCGCGATCGCGGGGAAATTCGGGGCGTCGGGGGCACCATCGTCTGCCACCCGCCCAGTGTAGGCGACGGAGCAGCACTTTTTGCTATGTCTATGCTGTCACGCTAAAAGTGACAATAGCAGAACATCTGTGCTACTATCGGCATCCCACGCCGCACCGACCGGGCAAGCCGGTGTGGTTGCAGGGGCAGGGACGGCACCCCGGGGAAGGAAAGGGAAACCATGCTGAGTGACGACGAATTCCGGGCGTGGTGCGAGGGGCACGGGGTATCCGACGAGGCGCGAGCCTTCATCGGGGACATCCGTTCCTCGCGACCCGCGCGCCGGGTCGGCGGCGGGCGGGGTAATGTCAGCGGCATCTATCCGAGCGAGAAGATGGGCCGGGGCGCCCAGTTCGAGGGGCACCGGACGGAACTGCCCGGCATCATCGCGATGGAGTACGGGGCGGAGTACCTCGAGTTCTACGATCAGCCGCGGAAGATCAAACTGGCCTACAGCGGACCCGACGGGAAGAACCGCGGCCACCTCCATACCCCCGATTTCTTCTGGATCGGCCCGGAGGGTGCCGGGTTCGACGAGTGGAAGACCGAGGCGAAGCTCGAGGAACTCGCCGCGACGAATCCGCACCGCTATTGCCGCGACGAGGCGGGGCGCTGGCGCTGCCCGCCCGGCGAGGCCGCCGCGGCCGAGTACGGCGTCGCGTACCGGGTCCGCACCGACGCCGACATCGACTGGATCTGGATCCGCAACATGATCTGGCTCGAGGACTACTTGCGGGAAGAGGTCCTCGATGTCGACGAGGCCGTCGCCGACGCCCTCATCGAGCGCGTTCGCGACGAGCCGGGGCTGGCCCTCGCGGACCTGCTCGCGGACGCCCCGGCCCTCGGGGGCGACGCCGACGCGATCCACGCCCTGATCATCCTCGGTCGCCTCTACGTCGACCTCCGTCGCGCGCCATTGGCCCACCCGGTCGGGGTGCGCGTCTTCCACAGCGAGGCCTTCGCCCAGGCCCACGCCATCGTCGTCGCGGCCGACGATCGGGCGGTCCGCTATCGCGGCGGGCAGGTCCGCATCGCGATCGGTGCCAAGGTCCGATTCGAGGGCCGGGAGTGGATGATCGTCAACACCACCCACGAGCTGACCGCACTGGTGGACGACGGGGGCCGGCTGATCAAGCTGCGCAACGACATCATCGCGGCGAGCGTGGACGCCGGCGAGTTGACCGGGATCGAGGTGGAAAAGCCTGCGGTTGGGGACGACCCGATCCTCGACCGGCTGCTGCACGCGAGCCCGCAGGCACTGGCGAAGGCCTTGCGGCGCCGAGAATTATTGGACACCGCCCCCGACACGATCCCCGAGCGGACCCGGGAGCGCTGGCGCTCGCGCGAGCGTGCGGGCGAGGCGGAGGGTGCCGCCGGCGATCTGGCCGCGCTCCTCGACGACGATCGGAACAAGGGCAACTACGTCCCCCGGTTCACCATCGAGGAGGAACGGCTCATCGCCGAGGGCCTCGCCAAATACGAGACCGCCAAGCAGATCAGCGAGTCGGCGGCGTATCGGCAGTACGTGGCCTCGTGCGAGGAGGCGAAGCGGAAGCCGTGCAGCGCCAGGACCTTCAGCCAGCGGGTCCATGCCCAACCGAAGTACGAGCAGGCGCAGTCGCGGAAGGGGCGACGCGGGGCCTACCAGCACGCGATCTGGCACTGGTACCTGACCATGACGACGCCCCGGCACGGCGATCGGCCCTGGGACGTCGTCCACGTCGACCACACGCAGCTCGACGTCGAACTGGTCGACTCCGAGACCGGCGAGAACCTGGGGAAGCCCTGGGTGACCTTCCTCATGGATGCCAAGACGCGGCGCTTGCTCGCGATCGCCCTCACCTTCGATCCCCCCTCCTACCGCTCCTGCTTCCTGGTCCTGCGCGAGTGCGTCCGTCGGCACCGCCGCCTGCCGCAGACCCTGGTGCTCGACAACGGCAAGGACTTCAAGGGGGTCTATCTCCAGGTCCTGGCCGCGGCGTATCGCCTCACGCTGAAGTATCGCCCGCCCGCCGCGCCCCGTTTCGGCTCGGTCCTGGAGCGCCTCTTCGGGACCGTCAACACCGAGTTCATCTACCATCTCGCCGGCAACACGCAGATCATGAAGAACGTCCGGATGGCGACCAAGGCGCACGACCCGCGGCGCTTCGCCTGCTGGACGCTCCGGGCGCTCGACACGGCCCTGGGCAACTGGCGGGATCTGTATAACGGCACGTTCCACCCCGCCCTCGGCCAGAGCCCCGACGACGCCTGGGCGGCAGGCGAGGGGCGGGCCGGCAAGCGCGGCTTCGTGATCGTCCGGTACGACGAGACTTTCCAGATCCTGACGATGCCGACGACGGAGACGGGCAAGGCGACGGTCCAGGAGGGGCGCGGCGTCAAGATCAACCACATCTACTACAACCACCACGCCCTCGCCGACCGCCGCGTGGTGGGCACCAAGGTGCCGGTGCGGTACGAGCCCTACGACATCGGCACGGCCTACGCCTACGTGGGCCGCCGCTGGGTGCGGTGCCGCTCGGAGCACTACCTGGAGTTCCAGGGGCATTCCGAGCGCGAGCTGGAGATCGTGACCAAGGAGCTGCACCAGCGGAACGCCGGCCGCACCAAGAATCTGGCGCTCACCGGTCGCCGCCTGGCGGACATGATGGCCGCCAACGAGGCGACCGAGAAAATCTTGCTGCAACGGCGGCACGACGCCGAGGCTCGGGGCCTCGGCGATCGGACACCCGACGAGCCGGAGGCGTCGGTCGCCATGCCCCCCGTCGGGTCCGCGGCCCCCCCGGAAGTGCGGGTCTGGGCCGACGCGGACGAGGTTGAGGACGACGAATCCGAGGAATACGGGGAGTACGAGCGATGACCGACACCACGCCCAAGGTCGAGCCGGGGGGGTTCCCCCGGGGGTTGCTCGACGCGTCCCGCCACGAGCGGGTCGCCTATTTCCGGGCGTACACCGCCCGCCACCCGGCGTTGAACCAGGCGGTTGCCGCGCTCGTCGACGCGCTCGACGAGCCCGGCGACGCGGACCTGGTGCTCCTGTACGGCCCGCCCGGTGCGGGCAAGACGACGCTCCTCGAGGTCGTCATGCACCAGGTGATCAAGAAGGCGCTCCCCGGGCTACGCGACGACCCCGGACGGGTCCCTATCGTCGGCTTCCCGGCCGTCGCGAAGGGGGCGGGGCAGTCGTTCAGCTGGTCAGACTACTGGCGCCGCGCGCTGCTCGCGATCAACGACCCGCTCGTCACCGATAAGCGGCTCCCGCGCGCGCCGCTGCGCCTGGCCCAGGGCACGCTGCCGGCCGGGGTGCCGACGAAGATGGAGGCCGGCTCCGCCCTGCTCATGGGCTGGGAGGGGGCGCTGCGGGAGCGGCGGCCGCAGGCGGTCCTGATCGACGAGGCGCAGGACATGTTCGCCGGCCTCTCGTTCGGTTCGCTGCAGAAGCAACTCAACAGCCTCAAGGGGCAGGCGGACCGGACCGGCGTCCTGCACGTCCTGTCCGGGACCTACGACCTGCTGGTGGCCACCGAGCTGAACGCGCAACTGACCAGGCGGAGCATCGGGATCCACCTGCCGCGCTATCTCCTCGAGCGCCCGCAGGATGTCGCGACCTTCCGGAAGGTCGTGGGACAATTCCAGCGGCACTTGCCGCTCGCGGAGGAGCCGAACCTGACGGGGCAGTGGGAGTTCCTCTACGAGCGCTCGATCGGTTGCGTGGGCGTGCTCAAGCAGTGGCTCACGCGGGCCCTGGCGCTCGCGTTACGCCAGGGCGTCCCGACGCTCAACCGCAAGCACCTGGCGAAGGCCGCCTTCAGTCGCCCCGCGGTCCTGCAGATGCTGACCGAGGCCCGTGACGCCGAGGGGGACCTTGCCCGGCGCGATCTGGAAGCGGGCGATGGGCTGGATCGGCTGTTGCGCAACCCGCTGCCGATCACGATGCCCACAGCGGCCAAGCAACAGCGCGACACCGCCACGAAGAAGGGCGGGAAACCGTTCGAGCGGACACCGGGGCGTGACCCGGTCGGCACGGCCGCGCATGAGGGGTAAGGTCGCGTCCGGAGCCGTCGCCGACGAGTACGGGACGTGGGATACCTCGCCGATCCCGGTACCACCGCGCAGCCGGTTGCACCACCTCAAGCCGATCGGGGTCGGGACCGGCGCGGTCGAGAGCCTGACCAGCTACCTCCTCCGCCTCACGGGCTCCCATGCCACCGGTCTCCATCCGCTGGCGGTGAAAGTGGTGGCCCCCCTCCTCGACCCCGATCGCGTGTGGTGGACCGGCACGACGACCCACATGTTCTTCAGCGTGGCCGCCCGGACGATGGGCGGGATCGGCGAGATCGCCGAGACGTGGACCAGGGCGCTGGCGACGCTGACGATGCGCGACGACCTCCGGTCCCTCACGCTGCTCCCCTGGTCCGGCGTGGTGTCCGCGCGCGGGTTGCTGCAGCAGAGCGCGGCATGGTGCCCGGCGTGTTACGAGGAGTGGTCGGCGGCCGGGGCGATCGTCTACCAGCCGCTCCTGTGGCATCTCGCCGCGGTCACGGCCTGTCCGCGACATGGCCGCGCCTTGTCGACACGCTGCCCGCACCCGGGGTGCGGCGCGGCGCACAAACTCCGCTCGACGTCCACCCAGCCGGGCTACTGCTCCGCGTGCGCCGGGTGGCTGGGCTCCGCGGAGCCGCCGAGGCCGGCACACGCCCTCGACGACGCGACACGCACATGGCAGTCCTGGGTGCACGAGACGATCGGGGCCATGCTCGCCGACGCGGCGACACGCCCGCACCCGTTCGGGGGCGAGGATCTCATGGCCGCCCTGGTCGCCTGTACCGCGGCCGTGGGGAGCAACAACAACCTCGCCCGCGTGACCGGCCTGGGACACACGCTGCTGACCGGGTGGCGCCTGGGCCACCGGTCGCCGTCCCTCCCCGCGCTCCTGCAACTCTGCCATCGGCTGGGCACGACCCCCCTCCGGCTCCTGACGGAACAACCGCCAACCCTCCGCCCGATCACCTCGGGGGGGGGGGCGGTATCCGGCCGACAGGCCGATAGTGCCCCCCTGGACTGGGGAAGCATCCGGGCCGCGCTGGCGGCCCAGGTACGCGCGCCCGATGCCCTGCCGCCATCGTTGAGGGAGGTGGCCCGGCGGCTCGACTGTAGCGCCGCATCCCTCGCCCGGGTCGTCCCCGAGGAGGCGGCGATCATCGTCGCCCGTGCCCGCGCCCATCGCGAGCAGCGTTCGCGGGAGGCGCGCCAAGGGCGCGTCGCCGAAGTACGCCGGGTGACGCTGGAACGCCACGCGGCGGAGCTCGGCACGACGGCCAATGAGGTGAAGGCGGCGCTGGCAAACCCCACGATGTGGTGGACGCCGGACGCCGAGGACGCCCGCCGCGCCGCGCTCGCGGCGGTGGGCACGGCGAACGAGGAAGCCGTGCCAGCGCCGGCCCGCCGCCGGGTGAGCGACCCGCACCCCGCCACGCCATCATGGCTGAGGCTGACCGACGAGGAGCGCCGGGCGCTGACCGCCGCCCTCGCCGGTGGCGTGACCGCCCTACGCAAGCAGCGGCTGCGCGCGATCCTGCTGCTGGGCGAGGGGCAGCGTCCCGATGCGGCGGCACACGCACTCGGGGTGGGCCCGGGGGCCGTCTACGCCTGGGCCAAGGCCTGGCGGGCCCGCGGGCTGGCGGGCCTGGACGACGTGCCCGGGGGGCAGGCGCCCACGTTCGATGCGTCGACCAGTCGACCGCTCGCGGAGCGGCTGGCGGCGAGCCCGGCGGCGTACGGCTACCATCGAACCGTGTGGAGCGCCCCGATGCTCCACACGGAGATGACCAGGCTGGGCCATACGGTCAGTCTGGGGACCGTGCAACGCGCGGCGGAGCAACTGGGGTGGCACCCCCAACGGACCGTCCCGGTCCCGCCGACCACCCCGCTGCTCGCCCTGACGACCGAGGAGGAAGGGCTGTTGCGGCGGGCCCTCGCCGCCGAGGGACACGAGCCCTACCGTCGGCGCATCCAGGCGATCCTCCTGCTGGCGCGGGGCGAGGCGACGAGGACGGTGGCCACCGCGGCCGGGATGAGCGGCAGCAGCATCCTCGCCTGGGCGAAGGCATGGCGCGCGGGGGGGATCCCCGGCCTCCTCGGTCGGCCGGGTGTCGCCGGGAGCCCGGTGCTCGACGCGGCCGCCGAGCACCTGCTGGAAGAGCGCTTGGCGGGGACTCCCGGGGCATACGGCCACGCGGCGCCGGCCTGGACGTTGGCCCTGTTGCAGGCCGAACTGGCCGAGACGGGCCGCGTCGTGAGCCAGGGGACGGTGTGGTGCGCGCTCAAGCGCCTCGGATGGCGTTATGCACGACCGGGGTATGTCAAGGTGCCTCCATAGGGTGCCGATCCGACCGACCGGAATGACGATGGCGAGACTCGAGGAGGGTACGACGATGGGTGACATGGGCGACGTTACGATGGCACGCCAGGATGTGTCGGAAACGACCGAGATGGCGGGGGGGGAGGAGGAGATCGACCGTCAGCTTGGCATAGTGCATGCGCCGCGCGATGAGGACGAGTCCCTTTCCCACGTGAATGGTCAACGGGGGGCGAAGGATCTGTCGGTGTCGACCGCAGAGAACCTTTCGGACATCCCGTCGGTGCCGGTGCGGCAGTACGTCGCGCCGAAGGCGGGGATGCGGGCGGCCACCGGGGCGTCGGATCCGCCCGCCCGTCACCTCGCCCGGATGGCGCGGCATATCTCGGTCACCGGTGCCCGCCCCGGCGAACTGTTGTGCCAGGACGCCATCTCCGTCGGACAGGTGGCAGGGGGGAGCAATATCGTCCTGCACGTCGTCGTCGACGTCCACGATGGTCATGCCTTCGGCCTCCTGAGCGCCGCATCGCAACGCGACGCGGCGGTGGCGGTCTTGGACCGCGACGTCCTGCCTTTCTACCGCGACCGGGGGCTGCCGGTGGGCGCGGTGCTTACCGACAATCGCCGGGCGTTCTGCGATGCCGATACGCACCCGTACCCGCGCTACTTAACCCGCAACGGGATCGAGCACCGGATCATGCGGGTCGGTCACCCGCTCGCCGTCGGCGTTATGGAGCGCTTCATCCACATTGGGCTGGGGTCGTTCTTCCCCTGGGCCTTCCGGCCCCCCCTCCACACATCCGTGGATGCCCTGCAGGTGGACCTGAATGCATGGTTGGTCGGCTACAATGCAACCTTCGCGCACCCGGCACGCCATAATAACGGGCGACGGCTCGATTGATCGAGGTGCCAACGCTGGTCGTGCTTGGGCACGTCACCAGTTGCTTTAGCGCTGCCTGATGGCTCAAGGGTCGCTCTTCGGGCGGAAGGAGGCGCGCGCGCGCGGCGAGCAGTAGCTGCGCGGCCTGCTCGTGCAGCACGCCGACCGGCGCAACGCCGAGCATGTGGCCGAGGCCGTCGCCTCGGCGCCGCCGCGCACGCTCCAGCGGCGGCTGCCCGAGGCACCCTGGGACCACGAGGCGGCGCTCGCCGCCGTCCAGCGGTAGGTGGCCCCGCGCCGCGCCGCCGCCGGTGGGGTGTTTATCCTCGACGAGCGCGCCTTCCCGAAGCGAGGCGACCGCTCGGTCGGGGTGGCGCGGCAGCGGTGCGGCACCCTGGGGGAGACCGCGAGTTGCCAGGTCGGCGTCTTCCTCGCCGACCATACCGGGCGCGGCCAGGCACTCATCGACGCTTGCATTCCGGCCCGGAAGCTGCCATAGTGGGCTTCGTGGCCTTCAACAAGCAGAGGGAGACGCCATGAGCCCGGCGATCCGCAACCAGCTCCCCACGCCGCGTCGCCGCACCGCCCCGGTGTCGGACGCCGTCGTGCGCGTGTTCGGCCCCCGCTAATCCTCCCAGCCAGGAGACAACACGAGCGCCGCCGGGCGGCTCACGCCCGCCGTGTGCGCGTGCGCTGTTCTCGCGCGGACATACGCCGTCGCGGCCGTCGCGCGCGAACGGCCGTGCTGTGCGCGCCATGAAGCTGAGGGATGGAGCGGGGGTCCTTGGGAAAGGATCGCCCGATGTCCCCGCTTCGTTCCTGGACCCTCCTCCGGTGCTATCTCCGCCCGCACGCGATGCGCGTGCTCCTCCTCGCCGTCGTGCTCGGCGCGGGCCTCGGCCTCCAGCTCGTCGCGCCGCAGTTCCTGCGGGCCTGCATCGACGCCGCCCTGGCCGGGCCCGCCGCCTCGGATCCGACCGCCGCCGCGGCCCGCTACCTCGGGGCGGCCCTGGCGGCCTACCTGGCGGCGCTCGTCGCGACCGCCGTGGCCGAGGATCTCGGCTGGGCGGCGACGGTCGCCCTGCGCGCCGACCTCGTCGCCCACTGCCTGCGCCTCGACCTCGCCTTCCACCACGCGCAGACCCCCGGCGCGCTGGTCGAGCGCGCGGACGGCGACGTGCGCGCCCTCGCGCACCTCTTCTCGCGCCTCGTGCTGCAGGTGCTCGGCAATCTCCTCCTCTTGGGCGGCGTCCTGATCGCGCTCTGGCGCACGGACGCGCGGCTCGGGGCGGCGTTCGCCGCCTTCGCGCTCGCCGCCCTCCTGGCCCTGGCCGGCCTGCGCCACGCCGGGGTGGCGGCCTGGGACGGGGCGCGCGCCGCGCGCGCGGAACTGCTCGGCTTCGCCGAGGAGCGCCTCGCGGGTGCCGTCGATCTCCGCGCGAATGGCGCGGTCGGCGCGACCCTGGCGCGGCTCGCCGCGGCGCAACGGGCGCTCGGCGCGGCGGAGGCGCGGGCCTGGCGGGACGCGGCCCCGCCCCGGGATGCCCTGGGCGTGCTCTTCGTCGTCGGCACCGCCCTGGCGCTCGGGCTCGGCGGCGCGCTCGCCCGGCGCGGGGAGATCTCCGTCGGCACCCTCGCGCTCGTCTACGCCTACGCCACCACCCTCTTCGCCCCGCTCGCGCGCCTCGGCGGGGAGGTCGCGCAGGTGCAGGTCGCCGCGGCCGTCGTCCCGCGCGTCACCGCGCTGCTCGACACGCGCCCCGCCATCCCGGACGGGACCGCCGCGCTCCCCGACGGCCCGCTCGCGGTCGCGTGCGCCGGGGTCACCTTCGGCTACGACCCCGCCGACCCGGTCCTGCGCGACATCGCGTTCGCGCTCGCCCCCGGGCAGACCCTCGGGGTCCTGGGCCGCACCGGCGGCGGCAAGACGACGCTGACCCGGCTCCTCCTGCGCCTGTACGCGCCGCAGACGGGGATGATCCGCCTCGGCGACGTCGCCCTGGACACCGTGCGGGAGGCCGCGCTCCGCGCGCGGGTCGGGGTCGCCACCCAGGAGGTCCGGCTCTTCGCCGCCACCGTCCGCGACAACCTCACCCTCTTCGCCGACGACGTGCCGGACGCGCGGCTCCTGGCGGCCCTCGACGATGTCGGGCTGGGCGCCTGGTGCCGGGCCCTCCCGGACGGCCTCGACGCCGCGCTGCCGCCGGGCGGGGGGGGCCTCTCCGCCGGGGAGGCGCAGCTCCTCGCCCTGGCCCGCCTCGGCCTGGGCGATCCGGGCCTGGTCATCCTCGACGAGGCGGCGGCGCGCCTCGACCCGGCGACGGCCGCCCGGCTCGAGCGGGCCACCGATCGTCTCCTGGCGGGGCGCACCGCCATCGTCATCGCCCACCGGCTCGCGGCCGTGCGCCGCGCGGATGCGATCCTGATCCTGGAGGGTGGCCGCGTCGTGGAGACCGGCCCGCGGGCCGCGCTGGCCGCCGACCCGACGTCGATGTTCGCGCGCCTGCTGCGCGAGGACGCGGGGGAGGTGGCGTCGTGAGTCCCGCCACCTTGCTACGCCGCATCCTCTGGGGGCGGCGCGGGGCGTTCGCGCTGGCCGCGCTCGCCTTCTTCCTCGTCTACGCCCTGGCGCTGGCGCTCGGGCTGCTGACGCGCGCCCTCTTCGACGCGGCCGCGCGCGGCGCCGGCGACGACCGGGGCTTCCTGGCGCTCGTGGCCGCGCTCGTCGGGGCGGGGCTGGGGCGCGTCGCCGTCTTCCACGGCCTCCCGCGCGCGCAGGCCGTCGCCGAGCACGCCATCGCGGCGGCCCTGCGCCACAATCTCCTGGCGGGGCTCCTGCGCCCCGGCGCGCCCGCCCCGCCCGCCGGGGCGCTCGACCGCTTCCGCGACGAGCCGGACACGGTCGCCGCGCTGGTCAACCCGGCGTGCAACACCCTCGCCCTCGGGGCCTTCGGCGTCGCCGCGCTGGCGCTGATGCTCGCCGCGAGCGTCACCGTGACGCTGGGTGCCGTCGTGCCCCTCGTGGCGATCGCGCTCGTGGCCCGCCGCGCGGCGGGGCGGGCGGCCGCCGAGTACGCGGCGACGCGCGACGCCACCGGGCGGGTGGTCGACCTACTGGGGGCGGCCTTCGGGGCGGTCGAGGCGCTGGCGGTCGCCGGGGCGACCGAACGCCTGGTCGCGCGCCTCCGCCCGCTCGACGCGGCGCGGCGCCGCGCCGCCCGGCGGGAGGCGTTCTTCGCGGCGGTGGTCGCCTCGGTCTACGGCCACCTGTCGACCCTGGGGACCGGCCTGGTCCTGCTCCTGGCCGGGCGCGAGCTGCGGGCGGGCACGCTCGGCGTCGGCGATGTGGCGCTCTTCCTCTACCTGCTCGACTACACCGGCGGCCTCGCGGGGAGCGCCGGGCTCCTGGTCGGCCGCTATCGCACCGCCGGGGCGGCGCTCGCGCGCCTGCGGGCCCTGCTGCCCGGGGCGCCGCCGGGGGCGCTCGTCGGGCCGCACGTCGACGCCCCCACGGGGGCGGCCGACCCGCTGGAGACGCTCGCGGTCGCGGGGCTGACCTACCGCTACCCCGACACCGGGCGCGGGATCGCCGACGTCGACCTGACGCTGGCGCGGGGCTCGTTCACCGTCATCACCGGGCGCGTCGGGGCGGGGAAGACGACGACGCTGCTGGCCCTGCTCGGCCTGCTCCCCGGCGCGCGCGGCACGATCCGCTGGAACGGGACGGTGGTGGATCCGGCGACCTGCTTCCGGCCGCCCCGGAGCGCGTTCACGGCGCAGGAGCCGCGCCTCTTCGCGGGCACGCTGCGCGAGAACATCCTCCTCGGCCTGGACCTGCCGGATGACGCGCTCGCGGCGGCGGTGCACGCGGCGGCCCTCGACCGCGACGTGGCCGGGTTCGCGCGCGGGCTCGCCACGCCGGTGGGTCCGCGCGGGGCCATGCTCTCCGGTGGGCAGGTGCGGCGGGTGGCGGCGGCGCGGATGTTCGCGCGGCGACCGGACCTGCTGGTCTGTGACGACCTGTCCGGGGCGCTCGACGCGGCGACCGAGCGGCTGCTCTGGGACCGCCTGCGCGCCGACCCGGGCGCCACCGTCCTGGCAGTGTCGCACCGGCGCGCGGCGCTCCGCCGCGCGGACCGGATCGTCGTGCTGCGGGCGGGGCGGGTCGTGGACACGGGGACGCTGCCGGAGTTGCTCGCCCGCTGCGCCGAGCTGCGCGCGCTCTGGGCGGTGACCGACGCGGGGGCCTGAGCGACCAGGTGCCGCGCGGTGGCGCTGGCCGCGGGCGGACGGGGACGGTGCGTAGCCGGGGTATTGTCAACTTAAGTTGCCAGGGCGAGCGGTGGGGCGATCGAGGGTCGGCTGCCGCCGGAAGCCGCCGCGCGTCAGGCCATGGCCGGGGTGCCGGTGACGGCCCGCCGGCTGGCGCCGCGTGCGGCCCTGGTCCGGCGGTGGTCGTGAGCGGAGAGGCGGTGGCGGCGCTGGCGGCAGTGGCTGGCGATCGGGCCGTAGGCGGCCAGGAACCGCTGGGCGTGACCGGGCTCTTGAAGCGGCGCATGCGCCGCTCGCGCTCCCGCGTGGGCCGGAGGGCGTTCGCGGCGCGGTTATTCATGTGCCTTTCAGGAGCCTATGGGACTGAGGCTCAAAGCGATCTCCCCGTGGGACTGGGAAATGCGAACAAGCGGGGAGGGTGGCCGATCGATGGTTATCCGTCACGTCGCGGTAGGTTTTCTGTATCACGCGGACTCGGGGCGGGTGCTGCTGCACCGGTGCGCGGCGGACAGGCCCCCGAGCGCCGGGCAATGGGCGTCCTTCGGGGGCGGCAGCGAACCCGAGGACGGCGACGATCTCGTGGCGACGTGGTGCCGCGAGATGCGTGAGGAGCTTGGGGTCGCGCTCGATCCGGCGAGTATCGTCTCGCTGCGGCACGGCACCTACGCCGACGGCTCGCGGTGGCACGAATACGACGCCGCGTGGCTCACGCCCGCCGAGGACTTCATCCTGACGGAAGGCCAGCGCTACGGGTGGTTCACGCTCGCCGACGCCCTCGCACTCCCCGATCTCGCCGAGTACGCGTACGGGAGCCTGGCCGCATTCCGCGATCGCCTCGCCCGAGCGCGATGAGGAAGCACGTTGCCACGCCGCCTGCCGGTGCGGCCAGCCGATGAGCTTCGCCGCCTGGACGCCCAGGCACGTGCCCGCTTATAGACGCGGGCGATCGCGGCATACGCCGCATTGTTGCACCATGCCGCGATCGTCTCGCGTGCGGTGTTTACGCTTCTGCCACGCGGCGTGCTAATCGGGCGCGCGCACCGGGGCGGCGAACGGGGCGGGCAGCGCGGCGAGGGTGCGGATAGACTGCGGAGGAAAGTCGGGCCAGGCCACCGGCGGCCAGCGATCCGCGTGCAGGTGGCGATCGAGGAAGCGCTGCCAGCGCCGCAAGCCATCGACGGCGGCGTCGAGCGACACGGTGCCCTCGCGCAGCGCATCGGCATATTCGTCCAGATCGAGCAGGCGATAGTGCCGCCCGTCGGTCGGGACGATCGCGTCGATGTACAGGTCGCGGAACAGATACCGGTGGCCCTGCGCCTCAACCGTGACGAGGTCCACGTACCAGGAGTCGCGGCCACGCGGATCGACTTCGTACACCGTCCCGTCGGGCCGCGTTTCCCGCACCCAGCACGGGTTGGAAAAACTCACGCCCACGTCGAGCAAGACGAACGTCCGCTCCAGGCGCGTGCGGCCGGGCCACGGCTCGAACCGGTCCGGCAACGCGAACTCGTAGGCGACGACATTGTCGTGCCGGACACCGGGCAGCGGGCCGAACAGGGAGGAGTCTTTGTGCTTCCCGCGCAGGACCTCGACGGCTTCGATCGTCGCCATGGGTTGCCGTCTCCCGGTGCGCGCAGGCACCCCGTATGGCGCACGCTGCCCCCGCCAGGCAGGGGACCTCGCCGCGCGTATGCGGCCCGCTGGCGCTGCCGTCGACCGCGGCGCCCCCCAACGCCGCGCAGGCCGCGTCGTCGGTCGCCGTGACAACGCCCCGCCCTGGTACCACGGCGGGCAGTATAGCAGCTGGGCGTGGGGGGGCCACGCCGCCAGCGGGCCTCACCGAGATATTCGGGGGCGGGTGGCAGGCCGTCGATCGTCGGGGCCAGGAGCCGCCGGTGCAGCACTTCCCGCCAGAGGGTGAGGCCGGACAGGGCATGCAAGGGTGTCCCTTTCAGCCTGGGATTGCACTGCGGCACATTTCGGGGGATAGTTGGAACTGCGGGACGTGACAGCAATAGCTTCATGCGACCGAGGCACCGAACTTCGTGCGACTGCGTGACCTGGCGCGATGCGACGGGGGCGCCCAATGCGGGCGCCCCCGTCGCACGAACGCATCACCAGAGCGGGTGTCACGCAATCGCACGAATAATCGGGCGTGCCGGACCATGTGGTGTCGCGGTCGCATGAGGGAGCGAGGGGTTGGGCCGCAGTTGCACGACGTGGACGACGCAGCTGGCCATCAGTTGCATCTTGGTCGGCGAAAATGGTGCCTCAGTGCAATCCCAGGCTGAAAGGGACATGCGCGCGTTGCCGCGTGGCAACGGCGACCTCGTGGTGAGGAGTGCACGATGGGGGACCGGCTATGGGTCAGGTCCCCGCCAATCACGACGGCGGCGGATAGCACGCCCGGGACCGTGCGTCGGACGGTTGGACTCGTGCTTTGCTCCTCTCGGCCCCGGATCGGCCCTCCGCAAAAGTGCCCGCCGGGCGGCGCACGTAACCCAGGCCGGGCCCAGCACCGCGACGTCACCTTGTCGCCTCCGCTGCGCCACGCACCCTGAGCGGCGCAGCGTCCGTGACACCCTCCGGGCCGCTCAGGGATTCAGCCAGAGCCGCCGATCGCCCAGCGCCGCGCAGAGGCCGATCAGGCCGCCGAAGAGCAGCAGGGGCACGAGCGCCGCGGGGGTCCCCGAGAGCACCGCCAGCGCGACGCAGGCGAGGGGCGGGGTGCCCGCCAGGAGGATCCGCCCGCGCCGCCGAGCCAGGCGACCGCGCGCCGCGAGATACCAGGTGCCGCCCATCATGCCGGCGGCGGCGGCGGCGACGAGCACGATTGCCACGGTGTGCATAGCGCCTCCTCGGGGTGATCGCCCGGATGCCGCCGGGGCGGACGGCGACCCCCGCCGACGTGCCCGACCGCATCGGCTCAGTCTACTCGAAACGGCGCATCCTGGGTGGATTTCGTCCGCATCTCGGAGCGCCCGCGGGGTTGGCGGTCGCCCGGCGGCCCCGCCCCGACGGCGACACTGCCCGGCAAGGCGGCGCTCAGGCGAGCGGGGCTGCCCCGTTGCGACGGCTCTCCCGCGCTGTCGGTGCGTAAGGTTTTGCCGCTGGCATATCGGCCCGAATGAGCGACCGATGATCGCCCGATGGCCGCGCCAGCTCCCGTTTCCGGGTCGCTCCGGCACGCTTTTCGTCTCTGTAAGATCGGGAACGTAGTGACGGTAGTCCGATACGTAGTGGCGGTGTCCGAGCGCTATTGGCGGAGATGCTGCTGTAGATCACCTGCTCTCCTTCGTTTGTCCGATACGTATTGGCGATGTCCAACGCTCGTTGGCGGTAGCAGGAAGGGGACCGCATCTGGCTTCGGCCCTGCTGCGGCGAGGACCGGGCATGCCGCAAGCGACAACCACGGCACCGCCGGATCGTCCGATGGGGGGGCATAGACGACGCGGAAGCCGAGGCGCGGGGTGCGATGATCGCTCGCGCCACGGCAGCGCGTCCCGACGCGGGTGAAGAGTGGGTTGGCCCTCCAGGATCCGCCGCGCACCTCGTCGGTCTCGTGGGCGGCCACGGCGGCCGTCCATTCCCGGGCATTACCGCTCATGTCGAGGGCACCGTGGAGGTGCCGCTACGTATCGGGCTCAAGTCGGGAGGTGTTGGGCCTGGGGGACGACCACCCGCGCATCCGGCAGGCTGGGCCCGACACGTAGCGACACCAGGCCCAATAGGTGTTGCACGCCATACCCCAAAGGGGTCGCCAGACCCGACGAGTATTGATTCCTGCGACAGACCCTCCGGGAGATGGGGTTCACCGACGTCGCCTATGTGGCCGGTGGGGGCGCGGCGTGGGCGCAGGCCGGGTTCCCGCTCGTCCCGCCGACCGACGGCTAGCACGACCACCGGACCTGCAGGGCGACACCGCGTCGGCCTGTGGCGTCGTCAGGCTACGGGGCCGGGGTCATCTTCGCCCGCCAGCCGGGTCCGGGGCTCACCGCGGCAACGCGTTCGTGGGACGCGGGCTCACGGTGAGGCCGGCAGGCTCCGCACCACACGGCGGGCACGACGCTCCCCGGTTCCCGACGGCCTGGTTTAGCTGGTGCCTCGTGGATAGGGTGTGGGAAAGCCTCCCACGCTCCCTGGCGCGACTGGGGCGCACTGCCGCCCGTACGCCAGGGCGTGTTCCTGTGGTGGTACAATCCCGCCGCTATGCGACACGATTGCTATCGTTGCGTCTTCATCGGGCCACACCGGGGGCATGCGACGCAAGTGCCTTGCTACGACACAGGAGGGCCCGATGCTGCTCGACGCCGGGGGCCATCGCCTCCACCTCGAGACGTTCGGGCGGGGCGCCCCTACCGTGGTCTTCGATGCGGGCCCGAGCGATGGCGCGGCGCGCTGGGGGGCCGTGCCCGCCCTGGTGGCCGCCTTCGCGCGGGTCTGCGTCGACGACCGGGCGGGCCTGGGCCGGAGCGAGGTCGGCCCGCTCCCGCGCACGAGCGGGCGGATCGTCGCGGAGTTGCACGCCGCCCTCGCCCGGGCGGGCGTCGCGCCGCCCTACGTCCTCGTCGGCCATTCCTTCGGTGGGCAGAACCTGCGCCTGTACGCCAGCCGCCATCCGGCGGATGTCGCGGGCCTCGTCCTGGTCGACGCCTCCCCTCCGGACCTGGCACGGCGCTTCGCCATGATCCTTACCCCGTCGGCATGGGCGCGCTTCCTCGCGGGGCGGGAGCAGAATCACGAAAGGTGGACCGCCTGGCGAGCGATGCGGAGCTGGCGGCGGCCGCGTCCCTCCCGACCGTGCCGCTGGTCGTGCTGGCGCGCGGCGTCGCCCCGCGCGCGGAAGACTCCCCGCCCGCCTGGCCGATCGCCGCGTTCGAGGCGGTGTGGCAGGGGCTGCAAGGGCGGCCGGCCGACAGCGTCCCCGGCGGCGTGCTGTGGCGGGCCGCGCGCAGCGGGCACCACGTCCGGCGGGACGAACCGGACCTGGTGGTCGCGGCGATCCGGCGGGTGGTCGACGCGGCGCGCGCCCGGGGTCCGGAACCCGCCCCGCCCGATCGGTAGGCGGCGCATCGCCTCGGGGCGCCATCATGCGCGCGGGGTCGCCGGGCTTGCCGGTGTCGCTATCGCGGAGGCCCGCTGGAGACGACGACGCTCCCGATCCGCGGATACCGCGCCTGGCGTGAGGACACCGTGGTAGCGCATCCATGGGTGAGGGAATCATGCACGCCGCGCACCTGCGACCCCACACCGCCGCCGATCGCGCCGCGTGCCTCGCCATCTTCGACAGCGACGTCCCCGGCTTCTTCGCGGCCGCTGAGCGGGCCGACTTCGCCGCGTACCTGGACCGGGCCGGTGCGCGGTACGCGGTGTTCTGCGCCGCCGATGGGACGGTCGTGGGCGGCGGCGGCCAGGGCGGCCGTGCGGATGGGACGACCGCGATCGTGCGCCGGGGGCTGATCCTGCAGCCCTATCACCGGCGGGGGCTGGGCCGACGGCCGGCCCTGGCACGCCTCGGGCAGGCGGTGGCGGACCCCGCGATCACGCGGGTCGTCCTCCACACCACCGGCCGGACCGCCGGGTTCTACCGCGCCCTCGGTTTCCGCGCCACGGCCGTCCTCCCCGATCATTACGGCCCGGGACCGGACCAGCACGCCATGGTGGCCGCGGTCGACGACGCCTCCCGTCGGCGCCTCGCGGCGGGGTGAGCGGGCGGTGCCGATCGCATCAGCGGCGGGGCGTCGGGGACGCGCGGAAGGCCAGCAGGCCCCCGCGCGAGGCGTTCGGCTCTTTCTGGGGCTGGTGCCATTGTCGCCCGCTAGATGCGACTGCGGCGCACCCCGGCGACGCGTTCGTGGGACCCAGGCCCAGCATCGCCTCGGGAACGGCCCTCCGGTCGACGCCGAGGCGATTCCTTTGTGGGACGCATCCCGACTTCGGCGGAAGATCTTGCATCGGGCTAGCCCTCCATACCCGATCTTCCGCCGAAGTCGGTATCAGCCGGTACGCGACACACGGTGTCGCGGCGGCGCCCCGGTTGCACGACGATCCGGGTGGTGCGCCGCCGTTGCGCGAAAGCTCCCCCCTCCACCGCCGTTCGCGTGGCAGTATACTGGTGCCGGTGGCACTATTGCGACGCGACTCTACTGCGTCAACGGCGCGTCCCCAACGGGGGGAGCGTACCCCAAGCGCGCCCCGAGGGGCAGGGGCACGCGCCGTGGAGCACCCGGCTGCTCCACGGCGCGTGCCGATAGAATCGCGATCGGATGACCCCTGGTATGGTGGGGAGGAGCCGATGGTCGAGCGGGCTGACGCTACCCAATCGGCGTTCCGACACGCCGCCGCGCTGTTGGCCGCGATGGTCGTCTCCGGCGACTATGCCAGCGCCGTGGCCGCCGTCTCCGACGGCGCGGCAACCCGCTGGTGTCGCGCCGTCGGCGGCACGACCGCGGTCGCCCCGGACACGATCTTCCCGCTCGCCTCGCTCACCAAGCCGCTCCTGGCCGTCGCGATCATGCAGCTCGTCGAGCGGGGGCTGGTGCTGCTCGGCGACCCGGTGGCCGCCTACCTCCCGGAGTTCGGCGCCAACGGCAAGGGCGGCGTCACCGTCTGGCACCTGCTGACACACTCGAGCGGCCTCGCCGAGTTCGACGACGCGGCGCGGGCGGCGCTCGATGGCGCGTATATGCGTCGGGAGCCGCGCGCGGCCTTCTACGCGATGGCCTGCGCGCTCGGCCTCGACCACCCCCCGGGCGTGCGCCAGCGGTACAGCCGCCTCCCCTGGACCGTCGTCGCGGAACTCATCGCGCGCGTCGGCGGGCGGGACCACCCCGCCTGGCTGCGGGACGAACTCTTCCTCCCGCTCGGCATGCGCGACACCGGCTTCGCCCCCGCCGACCCGGCGCGCCTCGCCCGCGAGCCCGCCGCGCTGCCCGCGCTCGACACGCCCGCGGCGTGGGCGTACCGCGACAGCCTGGCGACCGACCTGTACAGCACCGTCCCCGACCTGCTCGCCCTCGGGCGGGCGCTGCTCGGCGGCGGGCCGGGCGGGGCGGCGCGCGTCATCGGGGCGGGGGCGGTCACGGCGATGGCGACCCCGCAGCCGGATCTCGTCGCCGCGGAGGGTGACGCGCTTCGCCCCGTGACGACCCAAGGGCTCGGCTGGGCGCTGCGCGGCCCGCGCGGCACCCTCCTCGGCTCGCCGCGCGGCTTCGGCCACGCGGGGGGTGCCGGCGGCTGGCTCTGGATCGACCCGGGATACGACCTCGTCTTCGTGCTCCTCTCGAACAGCGCCGGGCCGCCCCAAAGCTGGGGGATGCGCCTGCTCAACGCCTGCTACGGCGCGCTCGACCGCCGCGACGACGCCTGAGCGAGCGCAGCCGGGCGACATACGCTGCGTCAGACGAGCGCGTCCGCGAGGAAGCGGATCACGCGCGGCCAGGAGTCGGTCGCGGCGGCGGCGTTCGCGGCGGCGGTCCCGCCGAACAGCTGGGCCGCGCCCGCACCGAGCTGGATCCGGTCGCCCGTGGTCGGCAGGTTGGGCAGCCCGATGAAGGGCCCCGCGTCCGGGTAGGCCAGCGCCGCGTCGGGGTAGGTCTGGCCCGCCGGGCCGACAGCGCGGCGGGCCAGGCCCGGTCGTCGCCGCCCGCGACCCTCAGCACCGGCCCGGCGATCCGCTCGACCGGGATCGTCGCCGCCGCGACCGCCGCCTCGTCGCGCAGCGAGTCGAGGAACGCCGGGAGCAGATCGTACGGCCGCCCGGCGCGCCGATCGGCGTCGAGCGCGGCCTGCGTCGCGGCTGAGGCGTTCGGCTCTTTACGGTCCTGGCGCCATTGTCGCCCTAGACATGGGACTGGGTCTCACCCCGGCGACGCGGTCGTGGGACTCGGGCTTAGCGCCGCTCCGGTGGCGGTCCGACGGCTGTTCCCGGTGCGCCTCTCACCACCCTGGTGCGACTGTGGCTCGATTGGGCTCTCCGATGTGACTGGGACACATCGCTCAGAGGTCGCGCCAGCTCATGGCGTAGCTGCGCCAGGGCCGATAGCCGTCCCGACCGTAGAAATCGAGCAACCAGGTCCACCCGATGCAGCAAGTGCCGACGCCGCGGGCAGACAAGACCGCCGAGCCGTGTGCGACCAGCGCCGCGCCGATCCCCCGGCCGCGCGCGACGGCCGCGACGCCGACCGCGCCGAGCCCGCCGCAGTCGTCGCCGAGGAGCGCACTCCAGGGCACGTCATGGCGCGGCGGGCGCGACCGCGCGGCGGCATAGAGGATCAGCGCGCCGACGAGCGCGCCGTCGGCGCGGCGTGCGATGAGGGAATCGTCGGCGACCCCGTGCGCCGCGAGGGCGGCGTAGGCCCCCTGCCATTCCGGGAACTCGCGCTGCTCGAATGCCAGGAGGTCCGGGAGGTCGGCGGGTGTGGCCACGGCGATCGCGATCCCTGTGGGCGCGCGGCCCCACCCCGGATCGGGCGCGTGCGGGGCGCGCAGGTCGCGGATCAGGTCGTAGCTCAGGCCGTCGAACGCCCAGCCGCGCGCCCGGAAGAACGGTTCGGCCCCCGGCAGGTTGGTGGGCACGCCCGGCCAGAAGCGCGGCTCCCCGCCGCCCAATTGCACGCGGCGCACGCCCTGCTCGCGCAGGTGCGCGAGGGCGCGGTCGTGCAGCGCCGTGCCATTCCCGCGATGGCGGGCGGCGGGCGCGACCACCAGGGCGGGCAAGTACCCCTCGGGGGGTGTCCCCGGTCCCGACCGGCGGGTCTGGGTGGCCACGAAGCCGAGCAACCCCGACCCCGCCTCGGCGACGAAATGTGCCCCCTCGCTCTCCGGATCGAGCGCGCCGAAGATAGCGCCGAGCCGGTCGGCGGCCAGCGGCCAGGTGATGCCCAGCGCGTCGCGCCAGAGGGCGGCGACCGCTGCGGTATCCCGATCGAAGTCGAAGGGCCGCACGATCACCGTCCCCCCCACCGTCGCGTCGGTCGGCGTTGTCGATCATCCGGGCCGGACCTTGCGCTGAGCCTTTCACCAGCTTCTGCAACTTGCGAACAACGCACCAAGAGCAACCGTTCGCTCGCGTATGTCACCGCGTCGCATGAACAGTGTCGTGACGATGGCCCGCAGTTCCACGAAGCCCCCGCCGCGATGTCACCCAGTCGCACGAGCGCAGCAACGTGGCGAGGATGTCCCTCAGTCGCATGAGGGAGCGGGCGTTTCCGTGCGTATGGTGCCGCAGTCGCAGGAGAGAAAGACGGGCCAGGCCTCAGTTGCACGAATCCGGCTACTCGGCTGACCACCAGTCGCCTCTTGACCGGCGAAAATGGTGTCTCAGTTCCATCCCGTGTTGAAAGGGACAGCTGCGACCTCATGGCGAGCGCCCGCCATATGATTGACGAGGCCCAGGTCGCGAACGTGACAGGACGGCGATATTTCACCATGGCCCGGTTGGTATTCGCCTGGCCAAGGCGTAGGGCATGAACGCACCGCTCGTCAGGCCTCCGGCGTGGTCTTCGCGACCCGCCGTTGCCGCGGCGGGCCGCCACGCTGGTAGGTCGTCGAGGGCAGGACGGCCAGCCAATCGAAGTCGGTGAAGCTCTGGGGGGAGAAGGGCGTATAGCTCGGATTGCGTGTGCTGCCGGTGCGTGTCGCGAGTCCGGCGACTCCCGGGGCGGGGAGCCCCGCTCCGCGCTGCGTCGGGAGCAAGACCGCCTGCCCCGGTGTGCTCGTCAACAACGCTTCGAGCGTGCCGGGTTCGGGCTGGCCGATGCCATTGGCCTCCGAGGTGCCCACCCCGGACCCGATGCTCGCGTAGCGCGCGCCGAACAGTTCCTTCAGGTGGGCACCCGCCGACCACCACCTGCTCGGATGAGGGCCGTATCGCCACTCGATCCTGCTGCGCCCCAAGTGGCTGTTGTGGGCGAAGGCGAGGACCTTGCCCCGGCCACGCTCGCGAGCGACGATCGCGGTCAGGTTGTCCGCCATCGTCGCATCGCGTATCCCGAGCAGTGCGCTGATCCGGTTGGGCGACTCGCGCGCCAATGCGGCGTGGTAGTTCAGGAGCTGCCGGGCGACCGCCGCGTACTGCAGCGCCTCCAGGTAGCGCTCACGGCCGCTCCTGTCCACCAATTCGGGACGCCGTATCTGCAGTTCGCTGAGGAGCTCTTCCGTCTCGATGCGCAGCGTGGCGGCTGCGGCCGAGCGCCCGACCCCGGCGGATGGGTCCAGCGACGCAGCGGCGTTCTCCCAGTCGGCATCGGCACCGAGCAACGACTCGATGCGTTCGCGACGCTCCGCCCCATCCGCACCATCGAGCGACGTGAGGTAGTCGAGGACGAAGCGCAGGACGACGCGCGGGCTGTCGGTGCTGACATTCTCGAGCGGGATATCGAAGCCGTAGAACCGGACCTTGACCTGGTGGGCGGCGTCGGCGTTGTACTGGCGCATCCACGCCACAAGCTCGCGATTCGCTTCGAGCCGGCCGAAGCCGTAGCTGAATCCGGTCTCCCGGATCGCGCCATACGACGCCGGACCGCGACCGGCGACGCGCTCGTTCACCACACGCCCACGAGGGAAACTGCTCTCGACGGCGATGGCGCGGTAGCCGTGCGCCTCCACCAGGCGCTGGAAGAAGCGATTGCGGAGTTGGAGGATCGCCTCACCGCCGTGGAGGGCTTCGCCGAAGCCGAGCAATTCCACCGGGTCACCCAGCGAGGTCATCATCCCATCAACGGCGGCGTCGCACGCCCCCGGTGCATCGACCGGGAACGCCAGCGCCTCGCGTGCGATCCATTCGTCGAGCGTCGCGAACGTGGTCGTGGGGCCAGACATCTGCACTCCCCTCCTTTGGGCTCGATCCGGGTCCGCGGACGGGTCACCATGAGGCGGCGGCTGTCTGGCGATACAGCTCCGCATACTCGAGCGGGCTGCGGTAGCCGAGAGTGGCGTGGCGCCGACGGCGGTTATACCACACCTCGATGAACGCGAAGATTGCCAGGTGAGCCTTTCACCGGCTTGTGCAACTGCGGCTCGATGAGCCCCGCCGGTGCAACTACCGCTCACGTCATCGATGGACTCGCGCAACTGCGGCTCGCGATTGCCCCAGAGCGGCACCATTGGGCCCCTCTGGGGCTCACCCCCCTGAGCGGTTCCGCAAGCCCTGCCCAGGGGGCCTTGGTGCGACTGGCTAAGGCCGTGCAACTGCGGTGAGCCTTTCACTACTTTGTACAACTGCGGCGCACCGTTTCCTGCACGCGGTGCCCTCGATCATGGGCTTGGTGGGTCCCCCGGCCCGGCGTGCGCGGTCGGAACCGCGCACGCCGGCGCCGCTGTGGTGGCGAACTGCGGCATGACCGCGGCGGCGAAGCGCCGCAGGGCGCTCCCGTCGGCCAGCCCGGTGCGGAAATACAGGATGAAGTAGTCGGCCCCGGCCGCGAGGAGGGCGCGCAGTTGCGCCGCCACCTCGGCCGGTGTGCCCGCCACATTGGCGCGCCGGACCGCATCGAGGCTGACCGCGCCCCGATTTCGCGTCGCCGCGTCGAGCTCCTCGCCCGGTGCGAGGAGGATCACGAACACCTGCAACGTCTTGCGGATGGTGGCGTAGTCCCGCCCCTCGCGCGCGCAATGCTCCCGCAGGATTGCGAGCTTGCGGGCGACGGTCGCGGGGTCGTGGGCGATCAGGTTGCAGGCGTCGGCGTGCCGCGCGACGAGGCGGAGCGTCGCCCGCTCGCCGCCGCCGCCGATCCAGAGCGGGACGTGCGGCCGCTGCACGCCGCGCGGCCGGGAGGGCATTGCGTCGACGCGGTAATATCGCCCGGCGAAGGCGGTCGGCCGCTCCGCCCAGCACGCCCGGATGACGCCCAGCGCCTCATCGAGGCGGGCGAGTCGTGCGGCCGGTGCCGGGAAGGGATAGCCCGAGGCGCGCGCCTCGGCCTCGTACCAGCCCGCCCCGAGGCCGAGGTCGAGCCGTCCGCCGCTGGCGGCGTCGACGGTCGCGGCCATGCCGGCCAGGAGCGCGGGGTGCCGGAGGAGCACGTTCGTGACGAGCGCGCCGAGGCGGATCGTCGCGGTGTCGCGCGCGAGGGCGGCCAGGCCCGTCCAGCACTCGAGCACCGGGGCGTCCTCGTCGTCGGCAGGCGCGTCGCCGGGGCGTGGCTCGGGCAGGAGGTGGTCGCTCAGCCAGGCGGAGTGGTAGCCGAGCCGCTCGGCCTCGACCGCGACGCGGGCCATCGTCGCGTAGCGGGCCGCCGGATCCGCCGGGTCGCCGAGATCGCGCTTGAACCCCTGCGGCAGCACCACCCCGAAGTGCACGGGCATGTCCCGCCTCCCCACGCTCTGCGCGTCCCCGATCCCAGGCGCAGTGTAGCGCGCCGTGCCGACGGGTACAAGCGCGACCGTCGTGTCGGCCGCCACCGTATGGTTCCAGTCACATTTCAGTCACGGTTCCATATTACCAGCATACGCCTTCCGTTCCGTTTCCCTGAGTAGCGGTTATCGCTCGATAGGGAGGGCTGCGTACCGTCAGAACGCGGGATGTGCGCACCCCCGCTGTCTGCCCGGGGCGTCAGTACGCGGGTATGTGCAGGTGGGCTGCGCGTCCCGGTCGCGAGGACCATGCGCGCGTCATACGACCCTGGGCAGGCCGGAACCCGGGCTGAAAAGGATGCCGGGACGTCATTCCGCCCACGGACGCTTGTCCTCACCGGAACACGTCGGAAGGCGTATGCGTGTAGGCACACGTCTTCGTGCAGTGACCGCCAAAAATCAGCCCGGGCATCCCTGCTTCAGCCGCGGATGGAACGGCTGCGGCCGTTGCCCCGCCCGTGCAGCGAGTGTGGCTTCCCGTTGCCCCTTTCGTGTTTGCCGGGAGGCGCGGTTCACGGCGTCGCGTGGCGCAGCGCCAGGTCGACGAGGCCGGTCAGGAGCGGCGCGCAGGCGCAGCCGACGACGAGTGCCCAGACGCGGCGCGGGCGCGGGCTGGCGAGCGTCGCCCAGACCCGGTGCCCGAGGGCGGCACCGAGCATGAGGACCCCCGGCGCGAGCAGCGCGAGGGCCGCCGCGGCGGGGGTCCGACCCCAGACGGCGAAGACGACCAGCGCCTCGGCGACGCCCGCGAGGGCCCAGCTACGCCGCGCGCCGCAGCCCAGGCGGCGCGCCAGCGCCAGCGCCAGCGCCGCGACCAGGACCGGCAGCGCCGGGGGCAGCCAGACGGCGAGGTCGTGCGCCTCGTGGAGCCCGAAGCGCCGGTCGGCGCCGCGCGCGGTCGCCAGCCCCGTCGCCGCGCCCCACGTCGCCCAGAGCGCCAGCAGCCCGAGCAAGGCGGACGGGCGGCGGAGGAGGGCGCCCAGCAGCGCGAGCAGCGCCCCGGCCCACAGGGCGACCACGACCGCGAACCAGGGGTTCGTGCGCGCGAGGCCCCAGGTCGTCTCGATGCGGAAGGTGTGCTGGAGGGGGGCCTGCGCCGCGAAGACCGGCAGCCGGGCGATGGCGGCGGTGCGCGCCGCGGTGCGCTCGTCGCCGAGGGGGCCGAGGAGCGGCCGCGTCGAGAAGCCCAGGATGAGGCAGGCGAAGCACGGGGCTGTCCAGGGCCGCCAGGGGCACGCGCGACGCAGCGCCAAGCGGCACGACAGGAAGCCCAGGGCGGCGACGAGCCAGCCCCAGGCGAGCATGGCGTGCGGCGCGGACCAGCCCGTCTCGTCGAGGCCGAAGGCGGTGTGCCAGAGGTCGTCCAGGAGCCCGGCCAGCCCGAGGCCGACGAAGCCCGCCCCCGCGATGAAGACCGGGCCGGGCGCGGCGACGCGCAGCGGCCAGAGCCGCACCACCGGCCCGAACGACTCGCGGAGCCCGCGCTTGAATGCCATGAGGGTGACGACGACCGCCGTCAGCGTCGTCGCGGTGTAGATGAAGAGGTGGGGCGGCGAGGAGAAGGTATCGAAGACGTGCGTGGCGTGCCAGCGCCGGTCCCAGCCGAGCCCCACACCGAGGGTCGCCAGCAGCAGGCCGATCGCCAGCCGCAGCGCGGCGTGCGCCCGCGCCGGGGCGTCGGCCGGGGATCGCGGCATCGCGCACCTCCTCGTCATGGTCGCGGTGTCGTCGGCCACGGCGTACCACGCACTTCGGGCCGCGTGTGACTACCACTATAGAGCCGCGTCACACGTGGCCCGGCACACGCCGAAATACCAGCGTACGCCTTCCGTGCCGGAAACGACATGGTTGTAATCACCACGACGAGGGGCGCATACGGCATTCGGCCGCCGCCTCTTCGTGGTGTTCCCCCGCGTGCCCTGGCAACGCCGACACGCCCCCGCGGAGCAACCGCCCGATGCGCGGCGCGAGATAGCCCCAGTACGCCTCGCGCAGCGGGCCGAGCGGGGTGTCCGGCGTCACCGGATGCCACGCCGCGCCGCGCAGGTACACCTCGGCGGACAAATCCACCAGCGGGGCCGCCGCGGTGTGCGTCAGCGGCTCAACGAGGAAGAGCGCGTAGCTGACGCCCTCCTGCCGGGCCGGGACGCGCAGGCGCCGCACGACGCGCACCGCGACGCCGGTTTCCTCGCGGACCTCGCGGATCGCCGCCGCGGCGAACGTCTCCCCCGCCTCGCGCCCGCCCCCGGGGAGGACCCAGTAGGAACCCCCGGTCTGCGGGTCGCGGTGCTCGACCACCAGCAGTTGCCCGCGGGAGAGACAGAGCGCGCGGCTCCCGGTCAAGCGCCGCCGCCGGTTGGTCATCGCACCACCCGCTCCGCTCCAACGCGCCGAGCACGGTCTCGCGCTCCCGCCCCAGAGCCTGTCGTACCACGCGCGATCGTGCGAGCGACCATGCGACTACAACCATAGCCGTTCCACTGTTACAACCATAAGCGTTCCGGCGGTGATGCGAGTCCGCCGATAGCGGTCACTCGGTTTGCCGCGCGCTGGAGCTAATTGCAGGCATAACCGTTCCGCGAGTGCGGCTTACAACCATAAGCGTTCCGCGAGTACGCGGCAGCGAGCCGGATCGGCGGATTCCGGGCCGATTACAACCATAAGCCTTCCGAAACGGAAAGGACATGGTTGTAATCGCAGACCACGTTCGTGTCGCCGGGGACATGCTCCGTTGCCCCGCTACAAGCATACACCCGGCCTCGTCTGTGCAAAAAGTGTGCAGGGTTGGAAGCACAAAGTGGCGGCAGCCGCCATCTTATGGTTCCAGTCACACGAACCCATGACGGCCTGCCTGCTGAACGGGGTCAGAGTTGGTTGGTGACGAGGCGGCAGATGCCGCGTAAGGTCTCGAAGACGCCGCCGCCCCGAATGGCGACCGACTCGTAGCGCGGCACCTTCATCGGGTTGAGGTACTTGTCGAGGACCGGCACCGGCAGGGCCGAGGGCAGATCGATCTTGTTGTATTGCATGATCAGCGGGAAGGTGCGGAACTGCTTCCCCTGTTTGGTCAGGTTCTGCGCCAGTTCCTTCAGGCTGTCGATGTTGTCGCGCAGGCGCTCGCGCTCGGCATCGCCGACGAAGACGACGCCATCGGCCCCGTTGAGGACGGCGAAGCGGGTGCGCTCGTACAACTGCTGTCCCGGCGTGGTGTAGAGGTGGAAACGGACGGTGAAGCCGCGCACCTGGGCGACATCGAGGTGCATGAAGTCGAAGAAGAGGGTCCGCTCGGTCTCGGTGGCGAGCGAGAGCATTTCCCCCTTGGACTCTTTTGGCACGCGCCGGTAGATGTACTCCAGGTTGGTCGTCTTACCGGAGAAGCCGGGGCCGTAGTACACGACCTTGGCGTGGATCTCCCTGGTGGCGACGTTGATCACCGCCATTATTCTTCACCTTCATGTGGGTCCAGCTGCCCGTCTTCGCCGTCTTCGTGGAAGAGCAGATTGACATTGTCGCGGGCGATCACCCGGCTATCGGCATACGTATCACGTCGCGCCGCCGCCTCGGGGACGAGCGGGGTGAGGCGCAGCAGCCAGCGTTGGGTTAACGCCTCGGTCGCCGCCGGCGGGTTGTCCGCAGGGAAGGCCATCGCCAGCAGCCACTGATCGAGGATCGGCTGGGTGAGCAGATGGAGCCCATCGCGTTCCTCGATCGTCGCGCGAATCGGCCACTCCCGGAACGTGCGCGAGAGGGTGCGACTGGCCAGGAAAATCGGGACCAGCCGCGCCGCCAGCATCGCCAATTCCTGGCGATCGGCCCCGGTGCCGGGGTTATCGAAGGCGATGATCTGGCCGGCACGGTCGATCAGGAGGCCGTAGACCGCCCCGCAATAGCGCACCTCCTCCTCGAGTTGTTCGAGGATCGCCGCCGCCCGATCCGGCCCGATATCCAGGAGAAATGGCGGCAACACCGAGGTCGTCATAGGCCCATCCCGCTCCTTAAGCGTCGCCAAGTGTCGCCGGGTGTGGCCACCCGCGACGTTGCTAACCCGCCATCGCCCCGGCGGCGACGATCAATTCCTCGCGATAGCGCCGGGCGAGCAGGCGCAGGCGACCCAGATTAACGCCGGCACTCGCCAGCAGGATCAGGACCAGTTCGTCGTCCAGGGTGTTGATCATGATGGTGCCGCCGTCGTACTCGAAAATCGCGCTCTCGATCGTGCCGCGCGCCATCTCGAGGCCGATCGCCTTCGCGACCATCAGGCCGTTGGTGGCCACCGACGCGAACTCTTCGGCGTCCAGCCCCTCGTTGTGCGACGCCTCGATCAGGAAACCGTCGGTGCTGACGATCGCCACGAGTTCGACGCCACCGGCGACCTGGAGTCGCCCCAGCAACGTAGCCAGACTCTCCGTTGTGGACATTGCCACGCTCCTCCCCCGAACATCCCTTAAGGTCGCCCGGTCTGTGCTGTGTGAAACGAGTGTCGCCCGACTGCGATCTCAGCGTCTCGCTCGATCAGGCGAGGCCCGCGCGAGGCCCGTGCACGATGCAATCCAATGGTGCCATCTATGGCCCCCACAGTCAATCGGGGACACGGAGTACTCCCGTACTATCTTTCCCCGCGCCGTTCGGCTACTGCGCCAGGGCCATCGGGACGAACGGTGAGATATGGGGTGAGGATTGGGGAGAAGTGTGGCGCGCGCGTGCTATGATCGCGCCCGATGGAACGCGCGCGAGGTGGGGGCCATGCCGACGTTGCTCAGGATCCAGAGCGAGAACAACGATTTCCAGTACGCCGACACCCTGCGCCGCAACCGCGTCAGGCGTCAGCGCGCGCGCGCCTTCCTGGTCGAGGGGGTGCGTTCGATTAACGGGGCGTTCGCCTACGGCTGGCACGTCGTCGCGCTCCTCTACGCGCGCGATCGGTCGCTGTCCGACTGGGCGCGCGAACTCCTGGCCCGCGCCGAGGTCGATTTCCACTGGGAACTGCCGTTAACGCTGCTGGCGAAGTTGAGTGGCAAGGAGGAAACCTCCGAACTCCTGGCGATCGTGGCGATGCCGGATGATCGGCTGGCGCGCATCCCGTTGCGCCCGGAACTGCGCGTCGTCGTCGTCGATCGCCCGGCGAGTCCCGGTAACCTGGGGACGATCATCCGCTCCTGCGACGCGCTCGGCGTGGACGGGCTGATCATCAGCGGGCACGCGGTCGATCCCTACGACCCGGAGACGATCAGCGCGACCACCGGCTCCCTGTTCGCCCTGCCAATCGTGCGCATCGGCGGCTCGAACGACCTCGCCCCCTGGCTGGCGGACGTGCGCGCGACCCTCGGTGGCCTGCGCATCATCGGGACGAGCGCGCAGGCCGACCTGGACGTGGCCGACGCCGATCTATGCGCGCCAGTATTGCTGCTGATCGGCAACGAGACGCGCGGCCTCAGCGCGGCCTACAAGGAGCTGTGCGACACACTGGTCACCATCCCGATCGTCGGCTCGGCCTCGTCGCTGAACGTCGCGACCGCGACCGCGATCCTGCTCTACGAGATCGATCGGCAGCGGAGACGGGAGTAGGAGGTGATGAGTGTGGTTCAAAGTCTTGCGCGGCGAGGGCGGGGGGGTGCGGCGGGGCGGCAGGCGGTTGCGGCCCCGCGTTGCTCTGCCACCACCGCGCCTCGGGGCCTGCGGGCCACGAAACCCGCCTGCATGGGTTAGGCCCGTCGCCGATGGGTTGCCTCCTCACCCGCGCAGGCGGGTTTCGTGGTGCCGCCGCACCCCGAGGC
>JAABUN010001391.1_pt1 | contig 53696 bp, 52 predicted proteins | sample 5559311 | NCBI WGS metagenome assembly JAABUN01 (sample SAMN10711877, study PRJNA513370) | rock metagenome | isolation source: Antarctica rocks | place: Antarctica: Victoria Land, Siegfried Peak sud
AGGCGACGGGGGCGACGAACGTGACGTGGGTGTGGTGCCCGAACGTGGTGTCGAAGGAGACGACGCCGCTGGCGGCGCTGTACCCGGGGGACGCCTACGTCGACTGGGTCGCCCTCGACGGCTACAATTGGGGCGGCATCCGTAACGAACCCTGGCGCAGTTTTGCGGAGATCTATGGTTCCTCCTATTCGGCGCTGCGGCAGCTCGCGCCGACCAAGCCGATCATGATCGCGGAGGTTGCCAGCGCCGAGCAAGGCGGCGACAAGGCGGCCTGGATCAGGGATGCCTTCGGCACCCAATTGCCCACACGCTTCCCGGCTATTAAGGCGGTTGTTTGGTTCAATTGGAACGACGGTAATTCCGCGTATACCTGGCCAATCGAGAGTTCCGGGGCTGCCAGCGCCGCCTTCGGCACGGTGATCGGTGGCTCGTCATCGTATCTCCCCAATCGTTTCAAAGACCTCCCCGCAAGGCGAATTGTGCCATTTGTGGGAACGCCCTAAACGGGACTGGTCAGCGTCGAGCGGTACCCGGGGCGGCGTGTGCTTCCCGCACGCGCCGCCCCGGGTACCGTTTTGTGTCTGCCGAGCAGTGACGGACCATGCGCTCGGCGGCGTGTCTGAACACCATTGGTACTGTGCTGGGGGAGGAAAATATGGGCTCTTTGGCACGAGTGGAATAGGAGGTTTCACCCCTTTGCAAGGGTCGCGTGAGCCACTAGAGTAGAAGTAGTTCGCGACATCGAACGGTCGATAGCGCGAAAGGGCAAACCCATCGCGAGGTGGGGACGCAAAGCCAGGGATCTCGCATCACAGCGGTGCTGAGACCGCCCGGTTGCCGATGCTAGGACGGACGTCCCCCGGCGCGCACGCCGGTAGGCGGCCGTGCAATGCCTCGTCTTTTGTGCCCCCACCGCCACGCGATACGTGACGGATAGGGGACGCGATGTACCGCTACCATCCACGGATCTGGACGATCATCATCGTCGTCATGTTCTTCAATATCGCGCTGAGTCCGGTCTCGGCAGCCCACCTCGCCCTTCGTGATGCGGCGACCGATGCGACCATGTATACCCTTTCCCGCGCCACTAGTGGCGCGGGAAAAGTCGCGACCACACCGATGGCCGAGCAGTACACGGCGGGCACGATCGTGCAGTTGTTCGCTGCTCCGTCGACGGGGGCGCTCTTCCTCGGCTGGACCGTCGATGGCACGGACCGCGGATGGGCTCCCTCACTCACCGTAACGATGGATACGCCCCATACGATCGGCGCCGCGTTTGTTCCCCGTAGTCCCTTCGGCGATACTGGCGATGATGAAGCCATTGTGCAATTGGCGGCGCGTGGTATTGTTCGGGGCTATCAGGATGGTCGCTTCGGCCCGCAGGATGCCGTCCTGCGGGCGCAGATCGCCGCTTTCATCTGTCGTTCGCTCGCTTGGGAAGGGGAGAGGCACCCGAATCCATTCTCCGATCAGCAACAACTTGACGAGGATCTTTGGAGTGATGTGGGCACTTTGGCAGCGCGTAGCATCGCACGCGGTTACGCCGATGGGACCTATCGTCCAACCGAGGCGGTAATTCAGGCCCAGGCGATTAGTTTCATCGCCCGCGCGATGGCTGCTGCGGGACAGTGGCAGGCGCAACCCGACGCGCCTGCACTCTATCCCGAACTCCCGGCTTCCTCCGGTCATCAAGGCGATCTGGCGACCTATGTCCATTATGCGGGTCTCCCGCCCGCCACGAGCGCCGACCGGTGGGATAATTGGTCAGCGACTGCGACACGCCGCTGGTTCGCGCAGGCGCTCTGGCAGGCACTGTCAAGCATCGGCGGCGCATCCGCCACCTCCGTGAGCCCGACCGTGACGCCAACAATCCGCTCCATCAATCCCGTCCCAGCGGCCGTAACCCCCATTCATACCGCACCATCGATCGCGACTGCGACCTCGATCCCGACCGCAATACCGAGAATGACTTCCACACCAATTCCTACGACCACCGTGATACCGACGCAAACTTCAACGCCGATGAGAACGTCTTCGGTGAGCACAACAGCCACCCCGATGTGGGATACATCCACGCGTACACCGATGCTGACCGCCACTCCTACCAGGACCTCAACATCCACCGCGACCGTCATACCTACTCAGAGGGCGACGGCCAGGCCGAGTTCGACGCCCACGCCGCTTGCAACGAGCACTCCGGCACCGACTACGATATCGACTGCGACACCACTGCCGACCCGGAACCCGACCGTCACTATCACGCCTCTGCCCTCGCCGGACACCAGCGGGTTCGTCGGACGGCAGGGTACACAATTCACGCTCGATGGACAGCCGTTCCGCTTCGTCGGCTTCAATCTTTTCGACGCCGCCGCGACCGCAAACTATCAATGTGGTTGGTGGGCTCGCTATAGCGACGACGAACTCGATGCGGCGTTGGGAGCGATGAAAAAGCAAGCTGGTGCCAATGTCCTCCGCTTCTGGGCCTTCCAATCGTACACCGCCGGAGGAACTGATTGGTCGGGGATCGACAAAGTCCTGCGGTTGGCGCGCAAACATAATATCAAGGTAATCCCGGTGCTTGAGAATGGTCCGGGACACTGCGGGAATTATGGCAGCGCCAAGTGGGAGCAGGGCGATGTCTTCTATCGCAATGCCAGTCGGCGCGATTACACCTATGGCTCCCCCCTCTCCTTGCCCGATTACATCGACCGGATCGTCGGTCGCTACAAGGATGATCCGACGATCATGGCCTGGATGATCATGAATGAGGCCGACACCGGCGATAAGGACGGGCTGTACACCTTCGCCGCAATCCTCAGCGCCCAGATCAAGACACTGGACTCGCGCCATCTGGTTACGCTCGGCACGCAGAGCAACGGCGTCTCCGGCTCATCCGGGAGCGACTTCATCCGGCTCTATGGGTTGCCGACCCTCGATTTCGCCGAGGGGCACGATTATGCCTTCTGGGGCAGCGACACCGATCCACTTCCAGGGAGTGCGGACGGCCACACGCTACCCGATCCACGCAGCGCCAGCTGTCTCTCGACCGCCTACATCCCGAATCAGGCGAAGATCGCCTGCTCGATCGCTCAGGCGCACCAAATCCTTGGCAAACCGTACCTGATCGGCGAGGCGGGCATCGGCGGGGGGAATGGCGTGGCCGGGCGACAGCGACGTGCCGACCGGATCGGTGCGAAGATGGATGCTTTCTTCGCCAATGGTGGCAGCGGATATATCGTCTGGCAATGGAACCGCATCGTCGATACCGAAGGCTTCGACGTTCTCAGTACGCTGGGTGATCCTCTCCTGCCCAGGATGAAAAGCCACGCCGATACCTTCGCGGCGCAGCGTTAAGGACAGGACGTTGTACCCCAGAGCTTATGCGTGAGTTGGAGCGGTGACAAAAGGCTCTCTTCTGGCGGGAGCGCTGTGCCTAACGCAGCCAACTAGCCAAGAGGAGAGCACGATGGAGTGTACGCTGGCCCCCGCCACGCTCGCAACCGCTACGCCGTTGACCGTCGGCCCGCCCACCCTGCTGGACGCCTTTGCCACCGTGCCCGAGCCGCGTCGCCAAGCGAGGATCGACTATCCCCTTCCGGCGATCCTCGCCCTCGCCGTGGCCGCCATTCTCGCGAATCACTGCTCCGTCCTTGCCATCGCCGCGAGGGCGCGCCGCAGGGGCACCGCGCCCTCGCGGCGCTCGGCTTTGTCGGCGGGCGCGCGCCCTGCCAGTCGACGCTGCAACGCCTCTTCGCCAAACTCGACAGCCCAGCCATCTCGCACGCCTTGAGTGCCTACTTCGCCCCCACCGTCGCGCCTGGCCAAGCGGAACGCGGCGGGCAGGGGATCGCCATCGACGGCAAGGCGCAGCGCGGGCGGCTCCGCTATCAAGACGGCGGCAGCCCCGTCCATGCCCTGAGGGTGTTCTGCCACGACCACGGCGTGGTGCTGGCCCAGGAGCCGATTCAGCACGGCAAGGAGAAGCGCGAGGTCGAACTGACCGTCGCCCCGGCCCTCGTGGCCCGCCTCGACTGGGCGGGTCGGGTGCTGACCGGGGATGCCCTATTCTGCCAACGCCATCTGTGCCAGCAGGTACTGGCGGCGAGCGGCGATTATCTGCCGCTCGTCAGGGAGAATTAGCCCGCACTGCACCACGATCTCCGCCTGCTCTTCGATCCCCCCGCTGGCGATCCCGGCCTCCCGCCCCTGGACCGGCGGGAAGTGGCGACCGTGGAGAAAGGCCACGGCCGCACGCACGACCGACGGCACCCGATCGCCTCGGCAGATCTGGTGGGCTACAGCGACTGGCCGGGGCTCGCGCAGGTCTTCCGGTTGGAGCATACCTGGCGGGAAGACGGCCAGCCCAAGCGGGCGCTGCACTATGGCGTTACCAGCCTGCCCCCGCACGTCGCGTCCGCGCAGCGCCTCCCGGAACTGAAGCGGGGACACTGGGGCATCGAAAACGGGCTCCACCGCGTCAAGGACGTGACGCTGGGGGAAGACGCGAGCCCGGTGCATCAAGCCGCGGGGCCAAGTATCATGGCGCTCTTACGGGATACGGCGGTCAGTCTCCTGCGCCACGCCGGCTACCGCACTATCGCCAGTCGGCTCCGCTACCATGCGGGTCGACCAACGGAAGCGGCAGCCCTCGTCATCCGCCCACTTACTCGCACATAAGCCCTGCGTTGTACCCGGCGAACAATCAGCGGCCCAAGCGTCGCATCATCGCCGGATGACAAAGGAAGAAAGCCAGCGCAGTTGCGGCGGCGGTCGATGATATCGGGATCGCGCCCTGTGTCGTCGCAGTCATACCGCCGCCACTGGTCGGAGGGATCCATCGCCACCGCAGATGCGTACACCGTCGGGAAAGGGTAAGGCACGTAAGCTGTTGTCCACGAATCGCCCGTTCATGCGATCGAGGGCGGAGGTCTTCGGCAGGGAACTGGTACAGACGGAGGTATGCGCCCTAGCAGCCCGCTCCGTCGGCGTATCGAGCCGTGTTGGTATCGGGAGTAGCGCGACAGTTCCGCCGAACGTGCGTACGAATCAAGTCGCTGAACATCCCCCTCCGCCTGGAAAAGTCGGCTATTCTTGAGACGCCCCGTGATTACTGTCCAGTCGGCGGGGTAATACTCTCGGGAGTATTCCACCCTTGATATTGTACGCTCAGGATCGTGCCGGTGCTGCGCGAGGTTTGTGTGAGACGACTTGGTGTGCCCGTGCTTGGATCGAGTTCCAGGCGCAACTCGGCGTCACGTCTGCTGTCGTACCACACGAAGACGCCGTTGGCGTCACTTGTCGCCGCGAGGAGCGAGCCGACAGGTGGCAGAAACGCTTCGATCTCCTGTTGCGGATTTTGCGCCGTCGATGGGTTCCAGCTTTGATCGGCGGCACGTGTCCAGGCGCGGTTCCCGACGACAATCCGCTGATCGGTGCGCGTGCCGGTTGTCGCCTGATAGGTGGTGGTACTGGCGAACGTCGTTGGCTCTCGCTGGCCGGCCAGCGTCGCGAAACGGAACTGGATCGTCGCCACTGTGTCATTGCTGTACTGGATCCGGCCCACTAGTGCGCCGCTGCGTACACCTTCAATGATACGGATCACATTTTGTGGCGTACTGGCTATGCCGCTCGGCGTCCGACTTGGCATGATCGTCGGTGCTGAGGTTGCGTTACCGGACACCGCTGGGAGCAGGGAGGGGGGCGCTGTCGGCACACCTGCGGCGAGCGGTGGAGCGTCTACGGTGGCTGTGGGGCCGGGGAGTGCATTTGTTGGCGCAACCGCCGATGGTGCGGAGGTCGGGACGAGTACCGCTGTGGGGGGCGGCACCACCGACGCAAGCGCGATCTCCGACTGGAATATCGGCATGGCGGTCGCCAGCAGGCGGGCACCGAGTCCGACCCCGACGATGAGTAAGGCCGGGACGAGGAGCAGTGTGAGTCTGGTGCGCCAGCGACGACGCAATAGCGTGGATGGAGGAAGTAACTCGCGGAACGCACTTCCGGTGAGCACGATCGCGATGAAGAGAATAGCAAGTGGTGTCGTTGGGAAGGGAAACGCTAGCGTATTACTCATTGCACTCCATATTAAGTCAGGATCGCTATCGCCCGACACGTGATCGCCGCTGCTCTTGCTCACCTTGGGGGTGGTGCACCCCGTGTAGCGACATCGGGACGACAGCGCCCATGTGCTGCTCCGACGCGACGCCTTCTAGCGTCGCGTCGCTGGGGGTGAGATAATCGGTATTCAGGATGTAGCCTTCCGACCCCTTGTAGGAGATGATTCGTGCGGGTACGCCTACTACCACCGCGTTGTCGGGGATGTCGCGCGTCACGACGCAATTTGCCCCGATGGCCACGTTGTTACCAATGTGGATGCGTCCGAAGATCTTCGCGCCAGGACCGATGAAGACATTATCGCCGAGGATCGGCGTCCCTTTGTATGGCCCTCGACTCGACTGCCCGATCGTTACCCCCTGGCTGATATTGCAGTTTGCCCCAAGGATTACGCAGCCGTGGATCACGATGTCGCCAAAGTGGCCGATGAATATTCCAGAACCTATCCGCACAGCGGGAGGGATCTGAATGTGCCACTTGTATTCGTAGCGCTTGAGCACGATCCGCATGATCACGTACAGGGGCGTGAATAAGGGGCGCGGCATGGCGACCCGGAGATACGCGACCAGGCGCAACAGGAAGGCATATTTCGCCCCCGGTGCCTCCCAATAGACGAACAACATTCGGAGGAAGGTCGACAGATTCGACTTGCCATAGTATCGATGAAGATCGGAGCGCCAGAGAAAGCGAAGTCTCACCAACTTCATAAGATAACAACCCCCTTGTGTGCTGCTCGCTCGCGTGCCTCAGTAGCCAGCGCGATAGGCATGAATCATTTTGCCGTGTGGATCTCGCCGGGTGATACCTCTGGCGATTGTGGCGAGGCGTGTTCGTCCACTGGGACCATGGCGATGCCGCGCGCAGCCCGAATCACCGTGGGAGCCATAATCAGCGCCTCGATCGACTGTGCGGCGAACCAACCAAGGACCAACCCTGGCAGACCGCCGATGATCGCGCCGATCGCCGCGAAGCCAAGCTCGGTTGCCGAGCCAGCGGAGATCAGGAAGGCCGCCGAGGCAAACCGCCCATGGATGCGACTGAGGGTGACGAAGTGATCCTTGATGATGATCGGGAAGATGCAGAGGGCGAGCAGGCGCAGGGTCCAGCCTGCTTCGGCGGCGTAGCCGCGACCGAAGAGTCCTAGTAGCAGATCGGCCCCAACCTGCAGTACGAGATTTGCCGCGATGGCGGCGGCGAGCGCGATGCCGAGGGTGAAGCGCATCCGTTGCGCCAATGCTGCGGGCGAGCGCGAACCGACAGCATAGAGCGCAGTCACGAGCGCCAGCGTGCCGTAGAAGAAAGGTCCAGAGACGATGGAGGCGACATAATAGTAGGCGCTCGCCGTCGCGGAGAGTAGGCTGGTGACTAGGATCGGCAGGGCCAGACCGGGAAGTTGTAACGCCATGTTGAGGAAGTGATGTCCCAGCGCACGACGACCGAATCGCCGCAGCAAGAGCCAGCGCGGGCGCATCCGACCAAGTTGAGGCCAGATACCGCGTCGCGTGCCGAGTACGAGCAGGCCGATCAGGGAAAGAAGATTCCCGATGATCCAGGTCCAGTAGATCGTCCCCCAATCGCCGCCGCCGAGCCATAAGGCAATCGCGACAAGGACAACGAGCTTGATGACGGCGAAGCTCGCATTCCGCCAGAGCTGCAAGCCCCCTTTGAGCAGGCCGATCAGCGCCTGATCGAGCACCATCGCGATCGAGGCCACGCTGACGCCGAAAGCGAAAAGGACGACCTTCCCGAGGGATCCGGTCAGCGCGCTCAAATTCGGTGAGACTAGCGGAGCGATGATCGCGAAGCCGATGCTGCAAACGAAGCCGGTTGCCCCTGCGACAAGCAACCCGGTCGCGATCAGCGCACCCTCCTCGCCCGGTCGGCGCGGCAATTCGCCGATCAGCAGGGTGCCGAGACCGAGCATTCCCGCCGTGCTGAGCAAGGTCATCGTCGAGACACTCGTCCCGGCGAGGCCCACCGCCTCGGCGTTGAAGAGGCGTGCGGCGATCAACCAGTACAGCGCCCCGACGCCGGACGTGATGATCATCGTGCCCATCAACGCACTCGCGTTGGCGAGGATCTGACGGTTGGCGACGACCCCGCCGAGTTGCAGCAGGAGCGTGCTGAGTCGTTCGCGTATGGCACCCGCTCGATAACCTGTCACGAATCACTGTCTCCGCTGGATTTTCGCGCGCCGGTAGACGGTTTGGTCATTGTCGGAGCGGTAGAGTACCGCCTCGATGGTCGCCGTGTCGGGGATATCGGCAGGGAGGACCACCGCATCGGTCCAGGTCGCGCCGCTGGCAAGGCGCACATCCCAGACGGATATCACTCGACCGTCGGCCTGGAACTCCAGACGATAGGAAGTAGCGGCGGCCGGCTCACGATTCGTCATCCCGATATTCATCGTGGTGGCATCATCGGCGGGGAGCAGCCAGAGCTGGGTGAAGCCAGTCGTCATCTCTTTTTGCGCCCCAGTCACGGTGATCGCGGCCGCTCCCATCACCATAATAACCGCCAGACCGCAGATCGCCGCCTGGGTGACAGACAGCCCCTCCATCGCGGACACAGGCGCGGCGATGGCACGCCGCCGCCGAAGCCATGCGACGAGTCCGGCGATCCCGATTATGCTAACCAGTGTCGCGACCCACGATACTGAGCGCAAGCCCCATGGTGTCTCATTGAGCGCTAGCCCGGTCAGTACTACCAACGCCAGGCTCAAGCCCAGAGCGAAAAGGAGCTGTTCGGCACGGGAGAGCACTCCGCGCGGGAAGGCTGCGGCGGTGAGGGCTACACCCGGCAGTACGAGGACGAGGGGGACAGCGACGATAATCCAGATGGCCCGCCACCCATAGGCGATAATCAGCGTGCCTGAAAGCACCACGAAGCAACCGAACGCGAGTACCGGCCCAGCAGCTTTATGGTTCACGAACATTCCCCCCGAGTTGATAGATCTGGATCGCGCCGCTGTCGTAGACAAGGTTGACATCAAGCAAACGGTCGAACTTCGCGAGCCCATTGGCGTCGAGCGGCACGGTGTGCGTGTTGGCGTTCTCTTCGTTCGTCTCGAAGTAGACGCCATTGCGCGGCAGGGCTGTCGCGAGACGGCGATCGACGAGCAAATACTCGATATCCCCTTGTCGGATGATCGCCGCCTGGATCGGGCCGAAACCGGCGCTGGTATATAGCGGGCTGACATCGACCCGATCATTGAGGTGGGTCACTAGATACTGTTCCCCAGTGGACCCGAGCAGCAGACGATTGGTACGGTCCGCCGCGAAGCGATTGTTCGGGCCGAGGAAGTTCAGCGCCCAGTCGGCGCTCGCCAGCCCCTGCGGCTCTACGGAGCGGGAGTCGCCGCCGACCACATAAGAGCCCGGCACGCGGGCCCAGATCGGTCCCGCGCCGACGATCACGTTTCCGAGGAAGGTGATCGTGAGCAGCGCGACCCCGAGCACGCCGAGCGACCAATTCGCTGGGTTCAGGCTGACGAGGCGTACCACCGCCAGGGCGAGCACAAAGGCGACGCCTAAGAAGAGGGTGACGGCGGCGCGGGCGGAGATTTCGCCGCCCGCCTGGGTGAGCCGGAGCCCAAGGCTCGCCGGATAGGCCAGCGTCGCCAGGGCCAGGGCCAGTGCGAGACCGCGCCGTCGGTAACGCCGCCAGAGGAGCCAAAGTCCCGGCAGCAGGCCGAGGAGGATGACCCCGGTCGAGAGGAGCGCGGTCGCGCGCTCCCACAGCGGCGTCACCTGCCCAGTTGAGTCGCGGAAAAGGGTACGACTGGCCGACTCACCGCGAAGCAGGCGGACGAATTCGATCGCCGAGCCGACCGCATGTGGCGCCAGATAGCCGATCACCAGACTCGCCACGTAGATGAGCCAGCCGAGCGCCACCACCCCGCCGAGGATGCCGATCCACAGCGGGCTCGCCTCGTTGCGCCCCTGTCCGCGCAGCCCAAGCATGGCGAGGATGCTGCCCCAGAGAAGCAGGAAAGCGAAGACGGCATAGGAAGTCAGGTGGTGCGTGACGATCGTCCCCGCCAATCCGAGCAGGGCGACCAAGGTCAATCCAACCCAACCCGGCGCGCCCGCACGGCGGCGGGCCAACGCGAAGAGAGCCAGCAGCGCCAGCGGCAGGGCGAGTGATTCATACGAGAACTGCCCGTCGAAGAAGATCAGCTTGGGGTTACTTAAGTAGAGGAGCGCCGCCAGCCCGGCCACTCGTGCTGAGCCGCCGACCCGCTCATAGAAGAGGTAAAGGGCCAGCGTCAGGACGAGGCGCGCGACCCCCAGGACTAGCGAGCCTGCGATGTAGAGGGAGAGGCTGCTGACCGACGCGAGCGCGCTAGTAGCGATCTCCAGTCCGGGGAAGAGCGGACTGACCGGGATCAGGCTGTTGGGGGTGAACAGCTCTCCCGAGCGCATGATATCGCTGGCCGTGCGCCAGTGGATGAACTCGTCGTGGTACGAGAAGTAGAGCGGATACTGGAATGCCTTGACCAGGAACAGGCCGACCCCGAAGATGACGACGAGCCCCAACCGTTCCTGACGGGTCGCGCTCGCGCTCAACAAGCGCGCGGCAATCGGGACGAAGAGCGCGGCGAGGCCGAGCCAGAGGGACAGATCGGTCCATTGGTCACCGGCGCGCCCGCCGTTATAAGCCGCGGCGATCAGGACCATGCCGAACGCACTAGCGAGGCTGATCAGTGGCAACCAACCCCACATGCCGGAGGTGAGCGTGTGCTGTCGTAGCGCCATCCCAGGGGCCACGGTCGGCGTTTCTCGCTCCACCGGTGCCACGACAACGGGCATTGTCTCGGTCCGCATCGTCAGCTTCTCCCGGTGCCGATAACGGGCATGGCACGTAGCGATGCGCCCCTCTCAGTGGCGCTGATGTCACGATCGACGTCGGGGACGTGAAGCAGTTCCGGGTCGTGCTCGGCGAGCCGGGCGCGGACGGCAGAAAAATCGAGATCTTTCGCGACGACATGGACGATTTTCGCCTCGAAGCGCGCGTGGCGGAGCGCACGCGCGCTGTGGATCTGCTCGAAGTAGCCCCGTGCCGCGTTCCGCATGACAACTGGTGTACCGAGGGTATCAAGCAGGAAGACGCCGTAGAGGGTCCATTCCCCGAAGCGGTTCTGGGTCCAGTCTCGCCCCAGGAGGCCGCTATCCGCGCGCCCATCGCCGAGTGAGCGCAGGATCTGGTAGAGCGGTTCGGGGCCGTACAACTGCTCCAGGTAGCCGTGCAGATCGCGCATGACGCGGCGCTCGAAGCAGTAGAGATCGAGGATGAAGTCGCCGTATCTCATCGCGCGGCGCGGCTCGACGCCGAGCAGCGCTCCTATATGGCGTACACGCGTGCGCTCGTAACGCAAGTGGGGCAAATTTAGCAGATAGTCGCGCGGCGTAGTACCCTTGCTATAGTAGAGGATCGGGCGACCGTTCGCGACGAAATCGTCCTCGGTAACCTCCCGTAGGAGTACCGCGTCCGCGCCGAGATTGCAGAAACGCTCCGTGGTCGTAAACTCGGCGGCACGGAGCTTGATTACCTGCTGACGATACCAGCCGGGCAGGGTACGCTCCTGCGGCAAGAGGATCTCGTCGTCGGCGAGGAGGAGCGCGTCGCTGGCCAAGCCGGTGCGGGCAAGGAACGAGCGCAGCTGCGACACGTTGTTGGAGATCATCGTGAGGCTGCCCTTGGGCCGGAAATAGCGCGCGTACGACCGGAGGACGATCTCGAAGAGCGGGCCGAGATCGCGCTCGTGGATGCAAATGAACGCATCGATCGGCGTCGTGACGGCCGGTGGCGGTATTGGTGTCGTGAGCATGTTTGTCTCCACTGTGCCCTGTCTAGTGAGTCGGCTGAATCGTGTTCGGATAGCGAGGTATCCGTGTCGTGTCGTGCGCTGCCAGTACCTCGTGATAGAGTCCCAAGACCGCCGTCGCACAGTCGTCCCAGGTGGGGAGTTGGAAGTTCGTCGGGAGGAGAGGGTCACGGATCTGTCTGAGCAGTGCTGTCGCGACCTGACCGGGCGCGCTATCCAGCGGGATCGCCCGGACTAAGCCGTCCTCGGCCAGCTCGCTGAGACCGGACGTATCGGCGACCAGCACCGGGCGACCGAGCGCGAGCGCTTCCATCACGGCGAGCGGGTGGGCCTCGTAGTCACTGAGCAACGCCACCACATCGGCCCGCGCGACCGTCGTCGCGAGTTCCCGGCGCTCCTGCGCGGGGATCGAGCGGATCGTCACCGCCCCCGCCAAATTCAGTGCGGCAACCTGCTGTCGTAATTCGGTTTCGTATGGCCCGGCACCCAGGATCAGCAGCCGCGCATGGGGGCAAACTGCGCGCACGAAGGGAAGAGCCGCGATTACGCGGTGATGCCCCTTGTAGCGTTCTAGCCGACCGATCGAGACGATCAGCGGCCCGTCCGCACAGGCGGGCGCGACGCCCGCGAGGGTGGGGAGCTGCGCCCCATTGCGGATCAGCGCGAAGCGCTCCGCCGGGAGATCGAGCAGCTGGGCGAAGCGCGCACCTTCATAGCGCGACACCGGAATCAGGCGCGCGGCACGGCGCAGCAGCGGGCCGAGGATGCGCCACTGGGTGTCGCGCGCCGCGTTCCGCAGGCGAGAGCGATTTCCACCCGTATGGAAGGTGACGACGTAGGGAATATGCCGACGCAGTGCGCCGTACATCGCCAGCGGCGCGGTGAGCGTGTTGATCCCCTGGCTGTGGACGAGATCCCACGGCCCCGCCGCGATGATCCGCCCGATCTCCGGGGTGTAGTAATAGTCGCGCCCCTTCGGCCAAGCCATGATTCGCCGGATCTCGACTCCATCGACGACCTCTCGCGCCGGTAGGGTGCCGCTCGTATCGATCGTGAGTACAGTCGGCTGTATGCCCCTCCCGATCAGCCGCCGTGCCACCTCGTAGGTGTGCGTCTCCACACCACCCTGATGGGGGAAGTAGTGCGGGGTGACCATCAACACACGCGGATTGCGCGGCGGTATCGATTGCGTGGTCGTTTGATCCCTGGTCATCTTCGCCATGCCTCGCTCTTTCCGCGCTCAGTTCTGTGCGCTAGGGGTGGAATCGGCACGGTAGTGTACTATCCGCGACACTCACTGTTAGGTTGTTGACCGCGATCGCAAGCTGCCGACTGCCGACGCTGTACGGGGTCGCCGGATTCTGGCTCGTCAACTGAATGGTGTTAACGCCTTCCTTGAGCGGTAACGCGAGCCCGTCGATCGGCTGCTGCCCGCGCGCCGTGAGCGTCACGTTCGTGACCAGTTGCCTATTGACGGCGATGGCGATGCTGTTCGGAGCCTGTGCCGTCTCGAATTGCCCGCCGAGGCGGACTGTGGCGGCGCGATCGAGCACCACTCGGATCTGTGGGGCGCGACCATCGCTCCATCGCCACCAGAATTTGCCGTTCACTTCGGTCTGGTACCAGCCGCTCGTCAGCATATATGAGCACCCCGCAATCCCCTGCGTCTCGGCGGTGAGGCCGTCGCGGACCCCCGCGAAGTTGAACCAGCCGCGATTCCAGGGGTGGAGCACGGTCGGCGCGATCGTCGGGTCGAGCGGCAATCCGGCGGTGAAGTCGGTTTCGCCGCAGCCATTCCCATCGAGCATGATCTGCTGCGGGTTACGGCCCTGCTGCAGGACCACGCGCTGCGCCAGCGACCAATGATCAAGCGGCGTGCCGGGGAGCCAGGAGAGCGTGCCCGCCGAGATGCAGGTCCAGGGGCTGGTAGCGACGGTGTCACGCAATCGCTCATTCAAGTTAAGCCAGGCGAAACTCTGGACGATTAGGACGATCGAACTCGCCGCCGCGATGACTTGCACGATGCGCGCACGCCCACGCCACGTGGAAGCGAGTCGGTCCCGCAACACCACACCATAGCTGACTCCTTCGATGATGGCTGGCAATAGGAATATCAACGCAACGAAGACCGTCCAGCGACTGTAGAGGAGCGCCAATCGCCAGCGTGAGACATCGACTGCCCAGAGGACAAACATGATCGTCGTCCCGAACAGGCAGAGGGTTGCAACGCCAAGCATCAGGCGCTCCAACGCCGTGCCCCGCCCGCCTACTAGCGGCGTGGCAAGCAGGACAAGTGCCGCGATAGCAGCCAGTCCCAGCCCAAGGATGGGAAAGCCGGCCAGCGTGGAGGCGAACGTCTGCCCCAACTCGCCGAGGGACGACTGCTGTCGTTCGTAGCTTGACCTGAAGAGGAAGAAGCTGATGGCACCGGTCACCGTCAGCGCGAGCAGGGCCGCACTCCAGGCCCAGAGCCAACGCCGCTCATCTAGATTACGCCATCCTCGCAGCATAGCGACAGCCGCAGCGAGCAGGAGGAAGACCAGCGACAGCGGGTGACTAACGTAGAGTCCGACGATCATAACTACGGCGATGAGGAGGTGTTTGCGCCGTAGCCCGGTGATGATCACGAGCATCAGGGGCCAGGCGAACTGCACCGCCAGGTTGGCCTCCGAGACGAAATTGATGCGCCCCGGTAGGAGGCCGATCCCGAGCCCCAATGCTGCCCAGATGAAGAGTGGACGCGCAGTATCGCGCACGATCCACCAACAAAGCGCCAGCATCAGGAGCGGGATAGCGGCATACGTCATTCCAAAAATGACTTGTAGGAAAGTGAGGCTGTTAGTGAAGTGGCTGGCTAAGATAACTGGCAGATGTAGTGGCCAATTGATCAGGCGATTATTCGGGGTGAACGGGCGTTGCTGATCGAGTGCATTAAAGAGGTAAGCCGCCCCATCCCAGGACAACGCCGTGCCGCAGAGCGCGGCGCTGATGAGACCGATGGCGGTGAGCGCGAAGTATGCTTCGACACCGACAGGGCGATAGATGCGTTTTGTGATATCTAGCAAGGTCTCCCTCATCGCGTCGTGCTCAGTCTGCCATGGTAGCGGGGGTGTGGCGCGACCCCGCGCGCGAACGGTTCAGGCGAATGCGCGCCTGCGCCAGCGCATAGCCGGTAGTAGTTGTCACAAAGCCCGCGACGATCGAGCCGGCACGCAGAAACCCCGCCGGTTCGCGGTGGCGCAGCCCCTGATAAAGGTTGCGGACCACGCCGAACGGTAGAACTCGCAGCGTGTAAGTCCGCTCGGAGGAGAGCCCGGCGTCCGTTCCCACGAGCTGCGCGACGTGCGCTTTCGACAATCCCTCGGCATAGCAGCGCGCTTGGAAGTATCCCCAACGCGCGCGCTCGGGTGTGACCCGGTGGCGCACCGTTGCGGCGGGCTCGTAGATGAATGAGCCGCCAGGCCACTGCTCTAAGGCGCGAATACACAACTCGGTCTCCTCGCAGCCGACCGGACGGGTGCCGACGCGACCAAGTGTACTCTGGAAATCGCCAACCCGTGCCAGTACATCCCGGCGCACCGACATGTTCGCGCCGATCAAGTTGCGTACCGGGGCCGTCTGTCGCGGCTGCCCGAGGTAGCTCGACCCGACGACCCAGCCGAACTCTTCCGGGAACCAGCGTGGTTCCGGGCCGGTCCAGTCGGGGACGATCTTCCCGCCGACACCCAGAACCTGCGGGTCGCGATACCCCGTGAGCAGCGTGCCGAGCCAAGTCGGTGCGGCTATGGCATCGTCGTCCAGGAAGGCGATAATCTCGGCACCGGTGCCGGCGATACCGCTATTACGCGCGCCCGAGAGGCCGCGCGTGCGCTCGTTCGGGACGACTCTTGCCTCTGGGAACGCGACGCGCGCCCGCTCGAGCAATGCGGGATTATGATCGATTACCACGATAAGCTCGGCTGCCGGAACTTCTTGCGCGACTATGGAAGCGACCGCAGCGCGCAGATCGTCCCAGCGCTTCGTGTCGTAGGCGCAGATGATCACCGAGCAGCGCGCGTTCTCCATTAATCGGCCTCGGTCGGGAGGGAAGTGGCCGACGCGAGGACGGCGTGAGGCGCGTATGTGGTGCTGCGCTCGCGCAGAATCGCCTTGAGCACGCGCCAGCCGTCCGGGAAGGTGCGCAGTCGTCCTTCGCCGTGGACGCGCGGTGCTTCGAAGCTGGGCACTTCGGCGATTCTCAGCTTCGCACGGAGGGCGCGGACATTCATCACTGTCTCGATCTCAAACCCGTCGCCGCTGAGCGACAATGCCGGGAGGACGCGCTTCCAGAAGGCATTGTAACCGTAGCACAGGTCCGTGTATTGGCCACCGAAGAAGAGGCGCACTAAATAGACGAAGCCCAGATTGCCGAGGCGGCGGTGCAGGGACATGTCGGCGGTGCCGCCCCCTTGAAGGAAGCGCGATCCTTTAGCAAAGTCGGCCCCGCTGAGTAGCGGGCCGATGTAGGCCGGGATCTCCCGCGGGTCGGTGGAGCCGTCCGCGTCGAGCATCACGATGATATCGCCGGTGGCGGCAGCGAAGCCACTTTGCAATGCCGCACCCTTCCCGCGCCGCTGCTGCGTGACCACCTTGATACTCGGCAGCAGTTTGCGAGCGACCGCCACGGTGTCGTCGATCGAATTGCCATCGACGAGGATCACCTCATCGACCCAGTGCGGGATCAGCGGCAGGACATACGGTAGATTCTCAGCCTCGTTCAGCGCTGGGACGACGACGGTGACGCGGTGCTGCTGGTAGGCGGGCGGGGTTATGGTGGATGGCATCGTGTCCTCCAAACTAGCGGTGGGTTCATACTCTTTGGGATGGGCTCGGTTCACGTTCGGGCATCGTCGCGTGGTTACCTCCTGCGTTCCTTCAAGGTGGCTCTACGCGTTTTCGAGGCATATCGCGTCGGTAAGGCGGGCGGGCCGATCGGCGCTGATCGCAGCTAATACGGCGGGTAACTGCTCGACAAGCGCGAGCTTATCGAGGCAATCGCATGCCCCGGCGCGGCGCGCGGCGTCACAATACTCGCGGTCTAGGTAGTTCGTCACCGCGATGATCGTAATGTCGGACCAGTGGAGACGAATATCTTCCGTCGTCGCCAGACCACTCCGGTCTGGAAGATCGAGGTCTAATAGGACGATCGCGGGGTGTACTCGCGCGATTTCCAGTAGCGCCGCTTCATCACTGGCCGCTTCCCCGACCACTTCATAGTTGGCATCGAGGAGCACGAGGTAGCGAGCGAGGGTGTTACGGAAGATCGCCGAGCGATCCACGATCACGATGCGTTGCGGCGTTTGCACAGTGGCGCCCCCTAGGGCTTGATCAACAATCATCATACGTCTTATCTAAGTCTACGAGGCGGTGATCCGTGTGTCAGGATGCCTTTCTGCTAAAAATGGATAGTGAAGAATCACCTACACCCGATGGATCGATGCGTTCAGCGGAGCACCCATTCGTACTGGGAATTTAGGGCTACAATGAGGTATTGACCACTAGTAGAAAACCACTACTATGGGCGCTCTACGGTTATAGGAATAGGAGTCATGCAGTTGACGCTGGTTGGCTAGACTTGGCGCATGAGTGCGCCGAAATGTCAGCCCGAGGACTACATCAATTTCCTGGTGGCGTGCCCGCGCACGACGCCTTCACCCGGCGGCTGCACCGGCTAGAGCCCGACCCGGCGACGCTGTGGACGGGGTGCTGGTGCTCGACGACAGCACGCTGGACAAGCCCTATGCCCGCGCGATGGATCTCGTCACGCGGCACTGGTCGGGGAAGCATCGGCGGGTGGTCGGCGGGATCAACCCCCTTAACGCTCCTGTGGGCCGACGGCAAGACGCTGATCCTGTGCGACCACCGCCTCTACGCCAAGGACGCCGACGGCCTGACCAAGAACGACCACTTCCGCGCCATGCTCGACAGCGCCGAGGCGCAGGGCTCCGCGCCCGCGTGCGTCGTCTTCGACAGCTGGTACGCCAGCCTGCCGAATCTCAAGGCGGTGCGGGGCTGCGGCTGGTGCTGGGTCACCCAGCACCAGCGCAACCGCCTCGTCAATCCCGACGGCACCGGTACTCGCCCGCTCGCCGACTGCGCCATCGCCGAGGGTGGCACACGCGTCCACCTGCAAGGCTACGGCTTCGTGCTGGTCTTCCGGATCGTCTCCCCGGACGGCGACACGGAATATTGGGCGTCGAGCGGCCTGGCGCTGGCCGACGTGCAGCGGCGCAAGTACGCCGAGCTCGCCCGGGGCATCGAGACCGACCACCGCGCCTCAGGCAGCACTGTGAGGTCGAGCGGGCGCAGGTCCGCGCCGCCCGCGCCCGGCGCAACCACAGCGTCTGCGCCCTCCGGGCGTTCCTGCGCCTGGAGGTCCGCCGTCTTGCCACCGGCATCAGCTGATGGGAAGCCAAGGCCGACATCATCCGCGCCGCCGTCCAGGCCTACCTCGCCGCGCCGACTAATACCCTCGCCGCAACTGCGTAACCCCTAAGGAAGTTAAAGACCTCAGTTTTTCGACTCCTTCCCGAATCTATAATGCTTCCCCCTGTTGGTGTGCCCGTTCGGCCATGTCCGAATCGGTCGGATTCGGCGAATTGAGCCTAACCGCGTATTGATAGGCGGAGGCCATGTTGAGATGCCACGCCGGTACCGGGAGAGGCAGTGCAAGGCACGAATGGCATAGCCCCTGCCCGCCTATCCAATGGTATGGTAGAGAGTGCTTGATTGCTCAGTCGATCGGGGGAAGCAACCCTTGCCGTAAGGCAAGACTGATCGCCGAGGCAGTGTTGTTAACACCGAGCTTGCTAAGGAGGCGTGCGCGGTGATTATCGACCGTGTTTGCGCTGATGCTGACTTGCCGAGCAATTTCTTTGCTGGTGAGCCCTTGCGCCAGGAGAGTCAGAATCTGCAGCTCGCGCTCACTTAGTGCATCGACACGTCGCTCTTGCTCCCGGTCGCTTTGGATCTGGTTCATCAGGCGGCGTGCGACCAATGGGGTTAAGGCTGTCTCCCCTCGGACGACGGTGTGGATCGCCCCGATCAATTCCTCGACCGCCACCTGCTTCATCACATAGCCGTCCGCTCCGGCCCTTATCATCCCTCGGATGTGCTCATCATCGGCGTGGAGAGTCAGCAGGATAATACGGACGTGATCATTTATTGCCTTGACGCGCCTCACGATATCGATTCCACTGATGCCAGGCAGGACGAGATCAGTGATGATTACGTCCACATCGCCGCTCTCGGTGAGATGTGTTAGCCCTTGCTCGCCGGTCCGGGTCTCACCGACCACAGTAATATCGGGCTGAGCATCAAGGATCATTCTGACCCCCTGACGGAAGATGTCGTGATCTTCGATTAATAGCACGCGAATTGTCTTCTCGCTCATGCCCTGCTATCCATCACCCAACTTCCGATCGCGCTGACTCGTGGCGCGAGGTGATATCATTGCAGCTTGCGCCCCACGTGTTTCACTCAACACAATTCGTGTACCGACACCCAAATTATGCATTCGAAAATACCAGTTGTATTTTTTAAACATAGAGAGCGCTTTTGAACCCGGACTTACGCCAGTGGCAGACGGACGCTGAGGCAGGTAAGCTGTTGCGCGGTACGAAAGAATTCCAGCTCGCCGCCTGAGAATTCAACACGCTCGCGCATCCCGCGTAAGCCCTGGCTGCTGTGCTGATTACTCATTGCCTGTTCGGTAGTCGTGCCGAGGCCATTATCGCACAGCCGAATCTCGAGCAGCTTGTCATGAAAGTCGAGGGTGATCCAAGCATGAGACGCTTCAGCATGCTTGCGGATATTGGTGAGTCCTTCCTGGACAACGCGAAAAGCGACCAACTCCCCCTCGTTTGAGAGTGAACGGATAGCACCGTTCAGGTCTAAACTGATATGCGTCTTACTCGCATCGTGCATCTGTGCCATGAGTGCACGTAACGCGGAGACGAGCCCAAGATCTTCCAGAATTCGCGGGCGTAACTGGAATGCCATATCATTCAGCGCCGTAGCACAGTTCAACAGGGCATCCCGCGCCTTGGTGAGCGTTGCCGTCGTGTCGAGGTTGATCGTCGGCTTGATTCGCTCCAGGTCGATCTGGAATACCGCCAAGGTCAGCGCATGGCCGGCCTCATCATGGAGGTCACGTGCTAGGCGGTGGCGCTCCGACTCTTGCACCCAGAGGAGTTCCTTTTGGATCGCTAATGCGCGTTGGCGCTCAATGTCGAGTTCAGCACGGAGCGAATCGAGTCGTCCAATAATTGTGGCCAGTCCCTGGATTGCGTTCAAGTCGTCGCTACGGAAGCGCTGGCGACCCACTGGATCGGCGATATTCAATACTCCGCGCCCGGAAGCAGCGAACGGGACCGGCACGCTGATGAACGCGGCACTACGATTACCGAGCGGCTGACGCCCGACGATGTCAGTGAATTCCTGCGCATCATTGATTAGCAGGGAGCGTCCCGTTTCGGCGACCATGCCAGCGACCGGTACGCCAAGGCGCACGCGAGCATCGATCACCCGATCGCTCGCGATTCCGGTCGCCGCGACGACGTGAAGTTCGGACGCGGCCAATGACGGCAGCATCAGCGAGGTACGCTCGCTCCCCGTCAGCCGACGTGCTAAGGAGAGGACTGCATGAACATCGCTTTTCGCGGTGCACTCGTGCATAACGATATCGTCACGTTGTGCGTTGTGATCCATTTGTCGCTACTCCCCTCAAGACGAGCCGGATGCGCCATGAGCAGTATTTGATTCGATGAAGCGGTGTCCGCAAGGGACGCTTCCATCCTCTCAAACAAGCACCCACACGATGAAGCTGAATGTGCGAACCGGTATGGCGTGATCTTCGGTCGGATCTCTCCACTGTCTACTACGTAGCTTTATGGCTGAAAGGATCATTCCAGCTACGTATTGATCTACGTATACGTATTATAGAACGGATTTGGTTGGTGAGTGGTTTCTCCGGTCTGAACACCGCTACTGTTCATCATACATGGGGGTTGAGCGATACGGACGTTGTCTTTACTACTCGTTGCATAGCACCCTGGTATGACGGCGCAGCGTCTTGAGGCAGATGAGGGCGTAGGCGAGGTCGAGGAAGGCCTGGTGCAACACCTCCCGGCGCTCGTAGCGGATCGCCAAACGGCGATAGTGGTTCAACCACGCGAAGGAGCGCTCAATGGTTCAATTGAGCGGAGTTTCGGGTGGCTGGCGCGCTTCCGGCGGCTGGCCCGCGACGACGAGCGCCTCGCCCAATCCCTCGCCGGGTTCCACCTCATCGCCTTCGCCATCCTCATGGCAGCCCGGCTCGCACGGTTGTTAGCGCAAGATGCTTAACACCCTCTAGTTTTACAACGTGAGATGAGCCGAGGGGCTTGATATACTGGCTGGGCAGAGGAGGTGCCCATGGAAATCACCCTGCGCGCGCCGGAATTAGCCCCGCCATCCTCGGCCCATCCGCCCGTGAGTGCCCTGGCTGCCGACGAGGTGCGAGCGCTGCATGACGAATTGTTGGCCTACCATCGGGGATTTGCCCCGCTCTTTCACCGCACCGAGCAGCGCCACTGGGCGCTGAAATATCTGGAGGGGCGGCTGCTGGCGCTGGAGCGCAAGTCGATCGAACCGATGGCGGATGCCCTCGAGGGGGGCAACGTGCAGGCGATGCAACAATTTGTCAGCGCCGGGGCCTGGGATGACGACGTCGTGCTGACCGAGCACCAGCGGCTGGTGGCGGAGAGCCTGGGCGACGCGACGACCGGCGTGCTGATCCTTGATGGGTGCGACTTTCCCAAGCAGGGGGCGCACTCGGTCGGGGTCGCCCGGCAGCGGTGTGGGCCGCTGGGGAAGGTGGCGAACTATCAGGCTGGCGTCGTCACCTGCTACGCCAGCGCGCGCGGCTATACTCTGGTCGACCGGCGGCTATACATACATGAAGACTGGTTCACCGAGGACTACCGCGCGCGACGCGCGCGCTGCGGGGTCCCGCCGGACCTGACGTTCCAGACGCGCACGGAGCTGGCCTGGGCGATGATCGCCGGACTGCGGGAGCGCGCCGCGCTCCCTTTCGGCTGGGTCACCGGGGATGAGCACTTCGGGAATACGCCGGTGTTGCTGGACCGGATCGCCCAAGTCGGCCTGCGCTACTTCATGGAAGTGCCCCACAACGGGCGCGTCGCCCAGACGCGCCCGCCGACGGCGGTCCCGGCGGCATCCGGGCGGAAGGGCCACCCGGTCACCCGGCTCCGCCTGACCGCTGGCGCGTCGGCAGCGGCGCGGGTGGACGCGCTGGCGACGGCCTTGCCCGCCGAGGCGTGGCAGGTGGCGCAAATCAAGGAGGGCAGCAAGGGTCCGCTGGTGGCGGAAGTCGCGTTCATACGCGCGGTAGCCGTGCGCGACGCCCTGCCGGGACCCGATGTCTGGGTCGTGTTCCGGCGGGCGCTGGACGCCTCGCGGGAGCTGAAACCGTATCTGTGCAACGCCCCCGCCGACACCCCACTGGAGACGCTGGTCTGGTTGCTGGGCTTCCGCTGGCCGGTGGAGCAGGCGCTCAAAGAGGCGAAGAAGGAGCTGGGGCTGGACCATTACGAGGTGCGCGGCTGGCGCCACCACACGACGATGACGCTCCTGGCGCTCCACTTCCTCGTCCGGCTCCGTAGCCGGCTGGGGGCGGGCCGCCCCCGCGCTGACGGTGCCGCACCCGAGGCTCAATTCAGGGCTGTGCAATAACTTCCTACTCCAGCGGCAAACGGACGCTGAGGTAGGTCATCCGCTCGGCGGCCTGCGAGAAATCCAGTTCACCGCCAAGCAACTCGACACGCTCGCGCATCCCGCGTAAGCCCTGGCTGCTGTGCTGATTCTCCATCGCTTTCTCGGTGGTCGTGCCCACACCGTCGTCGCACACGGAGATTTCGAGCGTGGTCGCGTGGAAGGTCAACTCGACCCAGGCGTGCGCCGCTTTGGCATGCTTGCGGACATTCGTCAAACCCTCTTGTACCACGCGAAATGCGGTGAGTTCGGCCTCACGCGAGAGCGCCTGGACATCACCGTTGAGGTTTAAGCTTACCCGTATGTCGCTCGCATCGTGTACCTGCGTCGCCAAGACGCGTAAAGCCGAGATGAGACCGAGATCCTCAAGGATGCGCGGGCGCAGACGAAAGGCCATGTCATTCAGTACTATCGCGCAGTCCATCACCGCATCGCGCGCCCTGGTGAGGGTTGCTTTGGTACCCGGGTCGGTCGTCGGCTTGACCCGCTCCAGATCGATCTGAAAAACCGCCATGGTCAGCGCGTGGCCCGCCTCGTCGTGTAAGTCACGCGCCAGACGGTGCCGCTCGGATTCCTGCAGCCAGACGAGTTCTTTCCGCAGGACCGAGATCTTGTCGCGCTCATCCGCGAGTTGCGTACGGAGGAAATCAAGTCGCCCGATCATTACGGCAAGTCCCTGGACCGCGTCGAAGTCCTCGCTACGGAAGTGAGTGCGTCCAATGGGATCGGCGATATTTAACACCCCACGATCCATCGAGTCGAGCGGTACGGGAACGCTGATGAACGCGGCACTGCGCTCACCAACCGGTTGACGTCCGACGACAACCGCGAACTCATGCTCATCGTTGATGAATAGGGCACGACCCGTCTCGGCCACCAACCCGGCGACCGGCGCACCGAGGCGTACGCGCGTATGGAGGAGTCGATCGCTGTCCAGCCCGTTCGCCGCGACGACCTGTAGCTCCCGAGTGGCACGCAGGGGCAGCATCAATGAGGCGCGCTCGCCGCCGGTCAGCCGCTGTGCCATGGTGAGCACCGTAAGAACATCCGCCCTCGAGGAGAAGCCCTTCAAGGGCACATCACCGCTCTGAACTGAATGGGTCATCGTCAGGCACCCCCCCTCGGGATTGAATCATGTTGTTCACTGCAACTTCGTCTGAAAGGAGCACATGCGCTCGACCGCGGAAAAGCTATCTGAGCGAAGGCAGAGGAGCATTGACGACGTGAGGGGATCGTCAGCCCCATTCTCCCAACAACTACGTGTGCAGTTACGTACCTGTTGCCCATTATCACGTACTATACGGTAGAACGGATCTCTTTAGGTAATGGTTTCGCGGGCACCGCCCGCCTGAACACGCGAGCCACTGGCGCTGATGTCATAGACCGTTGAGCAAGTAACATGCCAACCTATTCTTGTCGATCTCCACCATCGCTTTCCGCCGACGGTCGTCGCGCACGAGATCCAGGTGTGTTAGCGCTTCGCGTGATTGTCTTAGGACTTACGCAGTTGGCTCGGTGGTGGTAGCGAGGGTATAGCGCGGATGGGTCAGATAGCGCCGGATCGCCGCGCGGATGATGGTGGCCTTGGCCTCCCACCACCTGACGCCGGTCGCCAGCCGGTGCCGTTCCAGGCGCAGGAAAGCGCGGATCGCGTAGTTGCTACGGTTGCGCCGCGCCCTGGCCGCGCGTACCTGGGCGCGCTCGACGCCGCGGTGTTGCTTGAGGCCGCGGTGGTAGGCCGCGATGCCCCACGCCCACTCGGCATACTTGCGGCGGGCCAGTTCGCCCAGCCCCTCGTCGCTGGTCGCCCAGAATTCCCTGTCGCCGTCCGGGGCACCGATCGGGAAGACCAGGACGAAGCCGTAGCCTTGGCGGTGGACGCGCGTCCCCGCCCCGGCGATGACGCCCTCGCCGAGCGGGCGGTTGCCACTGCCGTCCGGGGTCACGGTGCGGTTCGCCTTCAACTGCGCGAGCCAGCGCCAGCCGTGGCCCCGGATCGCCTTCAGGTGCTCCAGGCTGGCGTACCAGTCGTCGAAGACGGCACACTCCGGCGCGAAGCCGCGCGCGCGGGCCGTGTCGAGCCTGGCGCGGCAGCGGTCGTTCTTCGAGCGCCCATCCGTCGCCTTCTCATACAGCCGGTAGTCGCAGGGGATCAGCGCCTCGCCGTCCGTCCACAGGAGGGTCGGGAGATTGCGCCCTTGCACGACGCGGCGGTGCTTGCCCGACCAGTGCCGCGTCGGCAGCCCGATCCGACGGGCATAGGGTTGGTCCAGGGTGCGGTCATCCAGCACCAGCACGCCCCTGGCGCGCGCCACCTGCGGGGCGGCCTCCGCCCCGCAGCGTCGCCGGATCGGGCGCCAGGCGGTGCAAGAGCCGCGTGCAGGCGTCGTGCGCTGGTGGGTCCAGGCGCGCCGGTGGCACGCGGGCGGCTGCCGTGCCGCGCACCGCGCGCGGACTCGCGACCAGAAAATTGATGTGGTCCTCGGGCCGACACTTCGGGGCATTCATGCGCCCAGTCTAGCCGATCGCTCCTCAACTGCGTAAGTCCTATGTCTATCAGGACACCCGCAGTGAGAGTACACCCGATCGAGACGGGGTGGGCGGCACCAATGCCCCGGCTCAGGATATCGCTCACCGACCCTGCTGCCCGGGAATACGCTAGTACTACAATTGTAGTTATGTGAGAATAGTCCCCCGGGAATGAGCAAAGGGGGCAGCATGACGATGACGGCGGCATGGGACGAGGACTTCGCGGCGGTGGTGGGGCGGATCGGGCCGCGGTTCGCGCGGGCGGAGGCGCGGCGGCATGCGGCGGCCTACCTGCGCGGGCTGCTGGGCCGTGTCGAGCGCAAGAACGGCTGGCAACTCGCCGAGGCGGCGGGCGAGGCGACGCCGTATGGCCTCTAGCAATTCCTCTATCGCGCGACGTGGGTCCCGGACGCGGTGCGCGACGACCTGCGCGCCTACGTGGTGGAGCACCTGGGCGACCCGCAGGGCGTGCTGGTGGTCGACGAGACCGGGTTCCTGAAGAAGGGCGACAAGTCGGCGGGCGTGCAGCCGCAGTACAGCGGCGCGGCGGGGCGCACGGCGAACGCGCAGGTCGGGGTGTTCCTGACCTATGCCGGCCCGCGCGGGCACACCTTCCTGGACCGGGCGCTCTATCTCCCCGCCAGCTGGACCGACGATCGCGACCGCTGTCGCGCCGCCGGGATCCCCGACGACGTCGCCTTCGCGACGAAGCCCAAGCTGGCGCAGGCCATGCTGGAGCGCGCGCTCGACGCGGGGGTGCCCGCTGCATGGGTCACGGCCGACAGCATCTATGGCGACGTCAAGTATCTGCGGGTGTGGCTCGAGGCGCGGCCCATCGGCTACGTCCTGGCGGTCTCCTGCAAGGACACCGTCGTCGGCCCCGATTGGCGCCAACGGCGCATCGGCGCGTACCTGGCCGACCCGCCGCCCGACGGCTGGGAGCGCCTGAGCGCGGGCGCCGGGTCCAAGGGGCCGCGCTGGTACGACTGGCTACGGCTGCCGCTCATCGCCCCACTCGTGGACGGCTGGGAACGGTGGGTGTTGCTGCGGCGCAGCGTCGCCGACCCGACCGCGCTCACCGCCTACGTCGGTTTCGCCCCAGCGGGGACGACGCTGGCCGATCTGGTGCGCGTCGCGGGCAGCCGCTGGACGGTCGAGATCTGCTTCGAGGCGGCCAAGCAAGAGGTCGGCCTAGCCGAGTACGCGGTGCGCAGCTGGACCGGTTGGCACCGCCAGGTCACCTTGGCCTGTCTGGCGCACGCTTTCCTCACCGTCGTCCGCGCCCACGGCGTCGATCCCCTGATCGTGGGGCTAAAAGGGGGGCCACCGCCGGGCAGCCGGGTCCGGTTCAAGGCAAGCCGGCGGACCTCCTCCCTTTGACGGTGCCGGAGATCCGTCGGCTCCTTGCCCGTCTCTGGGCGACGGGCCCGCGTGATCCGACGGCCCTGTGGCGCTGGTCGCGCTGGCGACGGTGGCATCAGGCGCGCGCCCGCTTCTACCACTATCGCCGTCGCAACGGCATATAACTATAACTGTAGCAGTAGTGCTAAGGTGCTCCAGGAAGCGGGTATCCTAACTTGATTACACGACGAGCGATACGCAATGGGGGGGACATGACGGGCACTAGCGACAATGACGGGGTCGTGTTGCACACTGATGCCCAGCCGTTCCTAGAGAACGACCGGACGCGGATTGTCGGCCTCTCGCGCGGTGATGCGCACAGCCCGCACGACAGCTCCGGTATCCCGCTGCACCTGTTTGACGCGCTTGCCCGCCGTTACACGCTTGTTGGGCGCCTGGACACCCGCCTACCGCGCTGGCAGCGCGCGATCGTCGCCGGTACGACGGTCGCACCTATGCGCGCGCGGTGGGCGGAACGCTACTTCAAGAACCTGCTCGCCTTCGATCTCATCTCGCGCCATAGCGAGCGCCAGCTGCAAGCGTTCGCCGCGCCCTTTGATGTTGCGTTACAGTTCAATGGCCTCTTCCAAACGCGCGGCGCGCCCTATCTGGTCTTCCTCGACACAACCTACCATGACGCTGCTCGCCACTGGCCGGAATGGAACCCGTTACGCGGGCAGCGGCTCGTGGGGTGGTACGCACGCGAGCGGGCGCTGTACCACGAGGCGCAGCATGTCTTTGCGATGAGCGTCTACGCGAAGGACTCACTGACCGACTTCTATGGCCTCGCATCGGGGCGCGTGACGGCCGTCGGCGGCGGGGTCAATATTGCGGTCATGGCCCCGCCGCCGCGCCCGCCTGCGGGACACTCACCGACCGTCCTCTTCATCGGGAAGGAGTTTAAGCGCAAGGGGGGAGACTCCCTGCTCGTGGCGTTTCGCCAGGTGCGAGCGGCGCTGCCCGGGGCACGTCTCAGAATCATCGGGACCGGCTCGGTCCGAGCCGAGCCGGGGGTGGAGGTGATCGGGCGGATCGGCGATCGAGCGTTGCTCGCGCGGTACTACGCCGAGGCGACCGTCTTCTGTTTGCCGTCACGCTACGATCCGTTCCCGGGCGTGCTCATGGAGGCGATGGCCCACGGCGTGCCATGTGTCAGCACCATGGTCTGCGGCATCCCGGAGATCGTCGTTGCAGGGGAGACTGGACTGCTTGTGCCGCCCGACGACAGTGCGGCGCTCGCCGCCGCGCTGCTGAGGCTCCTCACCGACCCGGCCTACGCCGCCCAGCTCGGCGCGGCTGGTCGCCGACGCACAGAGGCACACCTCGATTGGGATCGCGTGGTCGAGCGGATGGCACCGGTCCTGGACGGTCTGCACAAGCACGGCCCGCGTCGTGCCGTGCCCTACGGTAATAATCGATCGATTGATCCCCAGTAAGCGTGAAGGCAGTGTCAACTTGCGATCAGGCCCGGCCGACGTGCGATTCTGGCGGGGTGAAAGAGTACATCGCGCCGCCCGCGTATGCCGGGTACCGCTTCCCCGCCGAGGTCATCGCCCGTGCCGTGTGGTTGTACTATCGCTTCGCCCCGCGCTACTGCGATGGCGAGGAACTGCTGGCCGAGTGCGGCATCATCGTCACCTATGAGTCGCTCCGGCGCCGGACCCACGCGTTCGGCCAAACCTACGCGAATGCGCTGCGCCGCCGTCGACTGCGCCCTGGGGACAAGTGGCACCTGGACGAGGTGTTCATCCGCATCAACGGTCGCATCCATTACTTGTGGCGTGCCGTCGATCAGGATGGGCATGTGCTCGATATCCTGGTGCAGTCCCGGCGCGACCAGCGGGCGGCCGTGAAGTTCCTGCGCACGCTGTTGAAAGGGCTCACGTATGTACTGCGGGTGGTGATCACGGACAAGTTAGCGAGCTATGGGGCGGCGATGAGGGCGGTGCTGCGCGGGGTGGAGCATCGCCGGCATAAAGGGCTCAACAACCGTGCGGAGAACTCCCACCAACCGATGAGAGAGCGGGAACGGCGCATGCGACGGTTCAAGTCGCCCGGCCATGCGCAGCGCTTCCTCGCCGCCTACGGCCCCATCGCCGCGCACTGCCGCCCGCGCCGCCACCGCCTGACCGCCACCAACTACCGCGCGACCAGAACGGAACGCTTCGCCACCTGGCGGGCGGTCACCGGCACCCCGGCGCTGGCCTGAGCGACCACTCCCCATCGCCTCAACACGCTCTCGCGCCGACTGAGCCGTTCATCGCGTGCTCAAGTTGACAATGCCTCATGGAGGGCACTTGCTGCATGACCGGGTATCCCGGGTTCACCATGCCTATCGCTGAACCACATCACTTGCACAGTATTCACGCCGCCCAGATGGTCGAGGTCGAGCCTAACGACCGACCAACCGCTTGGCGGTGTTCTTGAGGAAGGGGAGCAGCGGGTCGCTGACGCCGGGGAGGACGTCGTACTGCTCGGTGTCCACGAGCTTGTTCCACTGCCAGATGAGATAGCCCGATCCGCCGTTGGCGAAGAAGACATCTACCTTGGCCCTGAGCAACTGTGCCCGACGCGCGCGGGTGGCAGCGGAGTCGGCACCTTTCACGCCGACCTCGCCCATCACGAAGGGCTTGCCGAGGATGCGGAGGGCTTGCGCCAGGGCGCAGCCGACCATCGCGCGACCGGGCGTGCCGCTCGTATCCATACAGGCGGCGCTGCGCGGTTCCGGCAGGGAACGCCCCCCGTCAGGGCTGCCCGGTAGGGGCATCGTCTCGCCGTCGCCCCCGGTCCAGTAGGGGTAGTCGTGCCCTTCGGCGAAGTCGATCGTCGGCAACCCGTAGACGCGTAGGAAATTGGCCCCCGCCGTCGCGGGCGGGCCGCTGCTCTGACTCCCCAGCGTCACCAGATGGCGCGAATCGACGGCCTTGATCTGGGCGCTCAGGACGCGGGCGAAGGTATAGAGTCCCTCAACATTGCTGGTGTCGGCCTCGTTCATCAGCATCCAGCCGAGGATCGTTGGGTTGTCCTTGTAGCGCGCGACGATGCGGTCGATGTAGTCTGGTAGGGAGAGGGCGTAGCCGTCGTAGCGGAAGTCGCGCCGCCACGCCTGGTCGTACCAGGTGCCGTTGTTCTGCCAGCGTTCACGACCGGCATTCGACCACGGCGGCGTCTGTAAGCCGCAGTAGCCGGGGCCATCTTCGAGGACCGGGAGCACCTTCATGTTGTGCTTCGCGGCGAGGCGCAGCACCCTGTCCATCCCCGACCAATCGGTTCCCCCGGCGGTGTACGACTGGAAGGCCCAGAAGCGCACCACCGTTGCGCCCGCTTGGTCGTGCATCGCCCCGAACGCACCGTCGATCTCCGCTTCCGAGTAGCGCTGCCACCAGACGCAGCTGTAGCCGGCGGTGTTCGCCGCGTCGTAGAGGTTGAAGCCGACGAAACGGAAAGGCTGCCCATCGAGGGTAAAGTTCGACCCGTCACGCCCGACGAAGCCGCTCGCTGCCGGGCTCGGGGTGTTGATTGACGTGGTCGTCGGTGTCAAGGTAGCGGTTGGCGGCGGGGTGGTGGTCGGCGCGACCGGCGTCGCTGTGGGCGTGGCCGCTGCGCTGCCGACGACGAACGGGGCGTTCCGGCTGTCGTCGTGCCAGACACCCGCGCCGTCCTGATAGGTCGCGAAGCTGTACCAGGGGCCGATAGGGTCGCTCACAGACATTGTCCGGCGCGCCGTCAGCGTGAGCCATTCACCTGGCGCGAGCATGCGCCCCCCCTGCTGGGGTGCCAGATCAAGCCATGGTCCGCCACCGTTCGTCCCGCCAGGGGGACGCGCGGCGATGACCAGCGCCTGAATCGTGATGGGACTCCCGCTAGTGTTAGCGTAGGTCACCGTTCCGGTGATTGTCGCACCACGCGCCACCATCGCGCGATCGAGTTGCAGCGGCGCGACGATCGTGAGTTGCCCAGTGGCTGGCGTCGCGGTCCCGACCGTTGCGGGCGGCGTTGATGTTGCAGGGCGGGGCGTCGGGACCACCGGGGTCGTGGTCGGCAGGACAGCCGTGGCGGCCGGACTCGGCGGTCGTGGCGTCGCGGTCGGTTGAAGGGGTGTCGCCGTGGGGGCAGTGTCGGTCACGGTGAACGCGACGTTGTTGGCGATGGGGGCATCCCGATAGACGCCACCGGGATTGCGATAGGTGCTGAAGGCATACCACCGCCCGCTAGGGTCGTCGGCCAGGATCGTCCGACTGGCGTTGAGCGTCACGGCCTGTCCCGGCACGAGGGTGTGGGTACCACTAGGGCGGAAGTCGAGCCACGGCCCGCCCGCGTTGGTCCCGCCCGGTGGCCGCCCAGCGAGCACCAGATCGCCGATCGTCGTGGTCTCGCCGGTATCGTTGCGGTAAGTCACGGCTCCGGTGATCGTCTCGCCACGTCGCACGGTGGTGCGGTCGAGCGTCAGCGGGGCGATGAGGGTGAGAGCAGCCTGCGGCGCGGCGATCGCCGTCTTGGTCAGACTGAAGGGCAGGATGCCGGGGAGCAGGAGCAGGAGAAGGAAAAGTGGCGACACGAGACGGCGATAGCGGGACATGACGAAGCCTCCCTGATGGGTTGGTGCCACGACCAAGGGCCGCAGCATCGCGTTTCGGTAGCCGGGCCGACTCGGAGAGTCCCCTCGCTTTGCGTCCCCGTCTCGCGGCGGGTTTGCCGTTATCGGACGCCCCGTGTGGGTTCTCACGTGTAACGCCAGTCTAGGCAAAAAGTCGGCGCGCGACCATGAGGCATTTAGGCTAGTGCGGTTGCTCTATTAGCCCGGACAAGGTGGCGCTAGGCGGCGTGATCGTGCAACATACACCATGCCCTTGAAACGAGTGGACTGAGTGACAGACGAGGGCACTGTCAACTTGAGCCAGTGACGAGGGGCGCAAGCAGCGTGCGGGCGTGCGAAGGCGAGGGGTGGTGTGCGCTTAGGCGGTGGCGGACAGACCAGCCACCGCGCGCCAGGTGGCGAAGCGTTGGTCGCGGGTCTGGCGATAGTCGGCGGCGGTCAGCAGGTGGCGGCGCGGGCGGAAGTGGCCGGCGATCGGGCCATAGGCGGCGAGGAAGCGCTGGGCGTGCCCCGGGCTCTTGAAGCGCCGCATCCGCCGCTCCCGCTCGCGCGTGGGCTGGTGCGAATTCTCGGCCCGGTTGTTCAGCCGTGTGTGCTGACGATGATCGACGCTCGGTAAGACCTCCCGCTTGGCCGCCCCGTAGCTGGCGAGCTTATCGGTGATCAGCACGCGCGGCACGTACGCGAGATCCTTGAGCAACCGGCGGAAGAACTTCGCGGCCGCTTGCTGGTTTCGGCGGCGCTGAACCAGGATGTCGAGCACCTCCCCGTCCTGGTCGACGGCACGCCAGAGGTAGTGGGTCACGCCACCGATGGTGATGAACACCTCGTCAAGATGCCATTTGTCTCCAGGCTGCGGTCGCCGACGGCGCAGCGCATTCGCGTAGCGCTGGCCGAACCGCTGGCACCAGCGCCGAATCGTCTCGTAGGTCACGATAATGCCCCGCTCGGCCAGAAGCTCCTCCACGTCGCGATAGCTGAGCGCGAAGCGGAAATACAGCCAGACGGCATGGGCAATGATCTCCGCAGGGAAGCGATAACCGGCGTAGCTCGGGGGCGCAACATCATCATTCATGCCGCAAGTATCGCACGTCGAGTATGTACGTCCCTAAGTTGACAATACCCGGCGTGGACCTGCGGCGCGCCGTAGGTCCGGCGGCGCGCCTCGTGGATCTGGGCGATCTGCTCAGTCAGCGCCGCATCAGCCCGGGCGCGGGCCGAGACCTCGCGGCGCGCCCAGGTGTCGTAGCCGGAGCGGGCGACGGCCAGCACGTGGCAGAGGGTGGTAACGGGATAGACGGCCTGCTCCGCCCGGATGAACCGGTAATGGCTCATAAGGTCTCCTTCGCGAAGTAGGCCGCGGCTTTTCGGAGGATCTCCCGCTCCTGCTGCAAGGTCCTCACCTCGCGGCGCAGGCGGCGCCGCTCCTCCCGCTCGGCCGTCGTCAGCGCGCTCGGCTGCCCGTGGCCGGCATCAATGTCGGCGCGCTTAATCCAGCCGCGCAGCGCCTGCTCCGAGATCCCCAAGTCCGCCGCGAGCTGGGGGATACCCTTGTCGCTCGTCCGGGCCAGCTCGACTGCCTCGGCCCGGAAGGCGGGCGGGTAGGGCGGGTGCGTCCTTGCCATCGTGAACCCCTTTCCGAGCATCGTCGTCCCCAGTATCCGGGTGTCCACGGAACCGACGCAAGCCCATCTACGAATCGGCCGGGAGGATGGACACGTCGTAAGCGGCGACGATGCTTTTCAGCAACGACCGATTCTCTGCCGCATCCCAGGCACCGCGCGGCGTCATGGCGATCTTATGCTGCGCCCGGTCGAACAGTGCCACGGAGGTCAGCGAGGGGTCGTGGCGGGCGCGGTAGAGGATACCGTCGGCGTTCGCGGCGTGGGCATGGAGCGCGGCCGACCAGCGCTGCGGCACGGCGTAGTCGCGGCAACTGCACAGATCGTTGTCGGCCCCGATGCGGGCGAGGCCGCCGCCGGTCAGATCGATCAACCGCAACGCGTCCTGCGGATCGACGAGTTCGATCGCGGCCCAGCCCCGCGCTGCGAGCGCCTCAGCACGTACAACCAGCAAGCGTCGATCGGGCAGTTCGAGCGTCGTCGGCAGCGTTTCGATGAAGGCACAGAGCTCGCCTTCACCGAAGTAGCAGACTCCGAACAGCTTGGCAGGATCGTCGAAACGCTCGGTGCCGCCGCGCCCGAAATACTCGGGCGGGTAGTCGAGCCGATAGGCGCGTGCCCACGGGCCGTGTTGTGGCACCACCGTCAGCGGCCGGGTCGCGAGGTCGGGCGGCGGATCGGGATGGGTGTTGCTACTCACCGCTATCCCCGAACCGTCGCGCCGCGCGGAGCACCCCTTCCCGGTCGCCCTGCCGGAGCGCATCAAGCGGACGCGCCTCGACCATATCGTCCTGCTGGCTCAGGAAGAAGAGGACGCGCCCCCAGGCGCCGACACCGCGGTCGGCGAGGATGGCGAGCACCTCATCGATACCGGGAAGGACGCCCTCTGGCGTGAACTGCCAGACCGGGAAACGCTGCAAAGTGTCCCCCGGGGCGACGGCCAGCAATTGGTTGCGGCGGACCCGCTTGTCCACCGCCTGCCGACTGATCATCAGATGCGCGGCGACGCGCTGGACCCCCCACACGCCCCCTTCGAGCGTCAGCATCTCGCGCGCGACGTCCGCGCCGGACAATGCGGCGGACTCGAGCGGATCGATCGCCGTCTCCGGGCTCACCAGGGCGGCGACGAGGGCGGCGCGCTCGTCGCGCGCGCTACCCGCGGCGCGGAGCGCATCCGGACCGAGCGCGGCGACCAAGCCAGGGAGACCGGCGAACAAACGCAGGGCGACGATCGCCCGTGCGTCGTTTCCATTCAATTGCTCTACGAAAAGCGCGAAGATATCGGCTATTTCGCGATCGTTACGCGGCAGGAGATTCCCGGAGCCCGGCTCCAACAGATAGTGCGTCGGGCCTTGTTCTATTGAATAGAGGCTGAACAACTCCCGTAACTGCGGCTCCCTGCTTCGTACTCGATCGACTCCCTGTGTCATCTTATCATCCCTCTGTTTCATCCCACTGCCAAATCACGATGGTTTACTTAGTAATGATAGAAGAATGATTGGAATACGTCAACTTCTTCCATCGTGCGCGTCGCCACGCGACCCGCGACCCGGGCAAGCTGTGTATCGGCCCTGTTACAGGAGCGTTGCGGTACTGGGTGAGGGGACTGTCGCGCGATACCGCAGGCGTTGTCGAGCAGGGCGGCGATAATTAGCGCAGCGGTCGCTGCGGAAGTGTCAGGAATCAGATAAGGGCTGGTGGGGTACTGTCAGGATAACGGCAACCCGGTCCTCGGGCCGTCGTGTGTAATACTCGGGCCATGAATGCACTGACGAGCGTCCCCAGTTACAAACGCCACCGGTTCCCGCTGGAGATCATCGCCCACGCCGTGTGGCTGTACTTCCGGTTCACGCTCAGCTACCGCGACGTGGAGGAACTCCTCGCCGAGCGCGGGGTCGTCCTGACCTACGAGACGGTGCGCCAGTGGTGCCGCAAGTTCGGGCAGACGTACGCGAACGAGATCCGTCGCTGTCGCCCACGGCCCGGGGACAAGTGGCACCTGGATGAGGTCTTCATCAGCATCAACGGGCAGCAGCACTATCTCTGGCGGGCCGTCGATCAGCATGGCACCGTGCTCGACATCCTGGTGCAGTCGCGCCGGGACCGGGCGGCCGCAGTGACGTTCCTGCGCAGGCTGCTGAAGCGCTCGACGTCTGTCCCGCGCGTGGTGATCACGGACAAGCTCGCCAGTTATGGCGCGGCCCGGCGCGAGGTGCTCCCGAGCGTCGAGCACCGCCGCCATAAGGGCTTGAACAATTGCGCCGAGAATTCACACCAACCGACAAGAGAACGGGAACGCCGGATGCGGCGGTTCACGTCGCCGGGGCACGCCCAGCGCTTCCTCGCCGCCTACGGCCCGATCGCCACCCACTTTCGCCCGCGCCGCCACCGCCTCACCGCCGCCGTCTATCGCGAGACCAGAACGGCGAGCTTCGCCACTTGGCGGGCCGTCACCGGCACCCCGGCCATGGCCTGACCACCGGCATCCGCCCACCGCAACATGCCTCGAAGGACGCGCCTTCCCCACCCGCCCGAGTTTAGTTGACAGTGCCCGCCGGAGAGCCGCGACCCGCGCGGGCCGACCTCGGTGGCGAAGCCCGCAGGCAAGGCGGCGATGAAGTCCGCCGCCCCCGCCGCCTCCGCCGCTGCGGCCACGGCGGCATCATCCGCATCGAGCCGACCGTAGCGAATGTTGTCGGTGATCGTGCCGCGAAAGATGGTCGGTTCCTGCAAGACGAGGGCCACCTGTGCCCGGATCGAGGCGAGCGTGACGGTGCTGATGTCGCGCCCGTCCAGCAGGACCGCGCCCCGATCGGGGTTAGCGAAGCGGAGGAGGAGGCCGAGCAAGGTGCTCTTGCCCGCGCCGCTCGGGCCGACGAGCGCGATCAGCTCGCCCGGCGCGATCGCGAGCGAGACGTCGTGCAACGCCGGGCGGACGAGGTCGTAGCCGTAGGTCACGTCGCGCAGTTCGATCGCCCCCCGGAGCGGCGGCAGCAGTCGTGCCCCCGTCACGTCGGGCGCTTCCGGCCCGAGATCGAGCAGCTCGGTCGCGCGCTCGGCCCCGGCCAGCGCTGTCTGCGCCGTGCCGCTCAGGCGGCTCAGGGTCACCAGCGGGGTATAGAGCGAGCCGAGATAGCCGAGGGAGACGACCAGCCCGCCCAGCGTCAGCCGCCCGGCGAAGAGCTCGTGGACGCCGAACCACAGGACGACGACCATCCCGGCGGTCGAGATCAGTTCGCTCGTCGGCTGGAAAAGGGCCGCCACGCGGGCGGCGACGAGACGCGCCCGGAAATTCGCCTGCGCCTGGGTCGCGAAGCGGCCTCGCTCGTGATCCTCGCGGCCATACGCCTTGACCAGCGGCAACGCCCCCAGCGCCTCCTCCGCCAGCGCCGCCAGCGCACTCGCCTCGCGCCGCACCGTGCCCGCCGCCGCGCGGCTGCGACCGGTGTAACGCCCGATCGCCACGGCCAGCACCGGGACGACGAGCAGGGCCAGCCCGCCCAGACGCGGGTCCAGGTAGAGGAGCACCCCGGCGAAGATGAGGATCGTGACCGCCGCGCCGATCCCCTCGCTGAGCGTCGTGGTCAGCAATCCCTCCATCGCTGCGGTGTCGGCGGTCAGGCGGGTCAGCAGATCGCCCGGTCGCCATTGCCCGGCGACGGCGAGGGGGAGCGCCTGGAGGTGGTTGTAGAGTCGCTGGCGCAGATCGGTCGTCACCCGCCCACCGAGCCAGGCGGTGAGGATGCCGCCGGTGTGGACGAGGAGGCCTTTCAACGCCGCTATCGCCAGATAGGTGGCGCAGATGATCGGCAACAGGCCGAGGCGCTGGCCGCGTACCACGTCATCGATGACGATCTTGAGCAGCCAAACCTTGGCCGTGTTGAGCACCGGACGCCACAGCACGAAGAGCAGCGCCAGCGCCACCTGGCCGCGATAGGGGCCAGGAGCGGCAGGAAGCGGCGGCGGAGGGCCATCGCGCGGATCCTTTCGCCTTCGCCGGGTGGAGTGCGCCGACAGCGGGCGTGGCCGGGGGCCAGCGCCAGCGCTGGCCCCCGGTGCTGGAGCAGGATTACCGCTCGCCGTTGAAGTCGCCGTTGTCGTCGACCTAGCTGTCCGGCCCGCCCGCCGGGTCGGTCGTCGCCTCGGTCTCGATGCCGACCGCTTCCGTGTTGTCTATCGCACTCACCTCCTTCCCGCGCCAGGGTGGTTGGCCGGATGTCGGTGGCGCTAACCGACACCCATAGCTCGTTAAGCGATCTGCTTAGTTGCCGGTCTCTGCGGCACCGGGGGTCTCCGGGGTCTCCGCAGCGCCGGGAGCCTCTGCGGTATCGTGGGTTTCCGCTCCGTCGGCCTGAGTGCTGACGATCTGGCCGCTATTGCCGTCGACCTTGACGTCCTGCACCGCGCCACTGGCATCGGTCAGCTCGACGCCCCAGACCGGCGCGCCGTTCTCGTCTTGCAGTTCGACCTGCTGGACCGTCGCGCCGGGGAACTGCGCCAGTGCCGCCGCCCGGGCCTGGTCGGCGGTGGTCTTCACCTGCGCCGGATTAAGGGCGGGCTCGCTCGCCTCGGCGGGGTTCGTGGCCTCGCTCGGCGCGGCGGCAGGGGACGTCGACGGGGCGGTCGAGACCGCCGCGCTCGGGGCCGCCGAGACGAGTGGGGCCGCGCTGGCGTGATTCAGCGCCACACCACCCATGAGAAACGCGCCGAGGAGCGCCGCAGTCGCGCCACTGCCGACGGCGAATTTCTTCGGATTCGGGGAATGCATCGAGATATCTCCTTGCTATGGGTGTAAGAGGTCGTGCGCGTTCTACGTGACCGCGCGCCGCTCGGGGGATTACTGCTCGCCGTTGAAGTCGCCGTTGTCGTCGACTTGGCTGTCCGGCCCGCCCGCCGGGTCGGTCGCCGGGTCGGTCGTCGTCTCGGCCTCGAGGCCGATCGCTGCCGTGCTCTCCATGTCACTCACCTCCTTTCGCGTTACACATGACGGCGATTCATCGTGTCGTCGCGCTTGCAGGCTCGCCATTACCTGCATGTTTCAACGATAGGGGGGTAAAGTGAAACGGGCATGAAATGTAAGCGTGATCACATTTCATCCTCCAGGATCACCACGCGGCGAGTGCCGCCCCCACTGCCGTCGATGGTGCGGTCGGCAGTGCCCAGCAGCGCTACTGGCACCGCACCCCGGTGCCATCTCACCCATGCGGATATGGCTGGCAGGGCTTGTCTCAGGATGCCACCTCGCTGAGCAACCGCGCCGACACCTGTGCCGACACGAGTAGGTGTCCCATATCCGGGTGCCGACAGGCGGGCAGGGAAGGTGTCTCCCCGACCGCTGCGATACTTCATGCCCATTTCATGTTGCGCGGCTATCCTCACCCCGTGCCAGGCTACTCGCGGAAGAATCGGGAGGGCGGACACGACGACACAGAGATGACACATCAAGGAGGTAATGCCGACGATGAGGCGAATGCACAGGTGGCGCATAGGCGCGCTGGGATTGGTGGGCGTGCTCCTGGTGCTCGGACTGGGAACGTACTTCCGCGCGCAATCAGCGGGCGTGGGCGCGGCCCTCGGCGGCGAGGGTGGCGGGGGCGACGCGCCGACGACGACGTATACCGATCCCGGCGGGGCGTTCAGCTTCACGTACCCGCGCGATTGGGGGACGGCCACACAGCCGGGCGAGGCGATCCGCCTGACCGGGCGTGACGAGTTCATCAGCGTCCAGCTCGTCGCGAGCGCCCCGGCCCCGCTCGATTACGCCAAGGGCGATGCGAGCGCCCTGGCGGCAGCGAACCCCGGCTTTCGGGGCACGCCGGTCAAGTCATACACGGTGGCGGGGCAAAGCGGGGCGATGGTGGCCTACACCTGGCAATCACCGGCCAGCGCGGTGACCGGGAAGCCGGTGCCGAGTTCCGCCAACCGTTACTACATCCCCGGCCCCGGCGGCAAGCTCGCCGTCTTCACCTACTCCAGCCCGACCGGCACCTACGACCCGGCGGGGGCCGACGATTTCGCCAACGCCTTCGCGTGGGGCAAGTAGCGCGCATGGCGCGCGGAGGAGCGATCATGATCATCCAGCAGCCCCAGTACTCGCCGCAGCCCGCGACGACCACCGTCGCGAACGTGCCGCCGGTCCCCACGGCCCCGGCGCTGGAACTGCGCGACCTCTTCAAGATCTACCGCGAGGGGCCGATCGAGACGGTCGCCCTGCGCGGGGCCGACCTGACGATCGCGCCGGGCGACTTCGTCGCGATCGTCGGCCCCTCGGGCTCCGGCAAGAGCACGCTCCTCGGCCTCGCCGCCGGGCTGGCGACGCCGAGCGCGGGCCGGGTGCTGATCGAGGGTCGCGACCTGGCGGCCCTCGGCGAGGAGGCGCGGGCCGACCTGCGCCAGCGCCGCGTCGGCCTTGTCTTGCAACGCGACAACCTCCTCCCCTTCCTCAGCGCGCGGGAGAATGTCATCCTGGCGATCGCCGACGGGGACGCGCGCCGGGGACGGGCCACCGCCTTGCTCGAGCGCGTCGGGCTCGGCGCGCGCCTCGACCATCGCCCCGCGCAACTCTCGGGCGGCGAGCAGCAGCGCGCGGCGATCGCGGTCGCCCTGGCCAACGAGCCCGCGCTGCTCCTGGCGGACGAGCTGACCGGCGAGCTCGCCTCGGCGACCGCCGAGGCGGTGATGCTCCTCCTCGCGGAACTCAATCGGGAGCGGGGCACGGCCATTGTTTTGGTGACGCACAACCTCGAACTCGCGGCGCGGGCCGGGCGGGCGGTGCGGATGGTGGATGGCCTGCTCACCCCCTTCGATACCGCCGCCGCGCTGGCGACGCGGCAGGGCGAGCGGCAACTCGTCGGCACGCCACACGCCACGGTCGCCGGGCCGAACGTCCTGACGGCCAGCGGCCTGGCCCGGCGCTACCCCGGCGTGCAGGCGCTGCGCGGGATCGACCTGACGGTCGCGGCGGGGGAGCGCCTGGCGATCATGGGGCCGAGCGGCTGCGGCAAATCGACCCTCTTGCAGCTCCTCGGCGGGCTGGATCGCCCGACGGCGGGGACGGTCACGCTGTCCGGCAGCCCCCTCTCCACCCTGACCGGCGCGGCGCTGGCACGACGCCGCCGTCGCGAGATCGGCTTCATCTTCCAGGCACACAACCTGCTGTCCACGCTCACCGCGGCCGAGAACGTCGCCCTGCCCCTGATCCTCGACGGCAGACCGGAGGGGGAACGACAGGAACGCGCCCTGGCCTTGCTGGAGACTGTGGGTCTCCGCGAGCAGGCCGACCAGTTGCCCGATCAGTTGAGCGGCGGCCAGCGCCAGCGGGTGGCGATCGCCCGCGCCCTCGCCCACCGCCCGCAACTCCTGCTGGCCGATGAGCCGACCGGCAGTCTCGATAGCGCCAGCGCCGCGCGGATCGCGACGCTGCTGACCGCGCTGGCCCGCGACGAAGGGTTGGCGCTCGCCCTCGTCACCCACGACCCGACCGTGGCCGCGCGCTGCGACCGCGTCTTGCACCTGCGCGACGGTCGCCCGGTCGAGCTGCTCGCCGCCGGGGAGCGTCAGGCTGTCGATTCTGCGCCGATCGGAAAAGGAATGAGCGCCCGATGAGCAGCTTCGCCTACGCCTTGCGCTCCTTCATCCGCGCCGGCGCGCGCAACGGTGCCTACCTCCTCGGGCTGGCCCTGGCGGTGGCCTTCGTCAGCGCCACGCTCTTCTTCGTCGATGGCGCGACTCGGGATCTGACCCAGCGCGCCATCGCCCCCGTCATGCTCGACTTCCAGGCGCGCGCGGTCGACCCGACCACCGATATAGCCGCCCTGGCCCCCCAGCTCCAGGACCAGCCGGGGGTGACGGCGGCGCTCCCCTTCGTGTCGGCGGCGATCGCTGTCGCGCCCGCCGGGAAGGCTACCGGTGGCCAGCCGATCCCCGCGCGCCTCCTCGCCGTCCCCCCCGACTACCCGGCGACCTTCCCGCTCCTCGCCGTCAGCGCCGGGCATTTCGGCCCCGACGGCGTGCTGGTGAGCGAGCAACTCGCCACCAGCCTCGGGCTCAAGCTCGGCGACACGTTCCCGCTGACGGTGCCGGGGTTGGATCACCCGTACCCGGTCCTGATCACCGGCCTTGTCAACATCGATCGGGCGGAGCCGCTCTTCACCGGCCCGACCGCCGCGCCGGAGGGCAGCTACAACGTCGCGGCTGCGGTCGTCGTGATCGACTATGCCCGATTCGGGCGCGATCTGGCCGCCCCCCTCACGCGCGCCGCCGCCCCCGTGACCGGCGGCGCAACGTCCACCCCTTCCGTCCTGCCCCTCCTCGATCGCCAGCTGCACCTGCGCCTCGATCGCGCGGCCCTGCCTTCCGATCCCGGCGCGGCGGCGACGGTCGTGGCCACCCTGCGACGCCAGCTGGAGCGCCAGGCCTCGGGCCAACTCCGCATCACGGATAATTTGGCGACCGCCTTCACGAGCGCGGGCGGCGATGTGGTCGCCGCCCGCCTCCTCTTCGTCTTCCTCGGCCTGCCCGGTGTCCTGCTCGCCGCCTATCTGGCGCAGGCGGCGGCGGGCCTGGTGAGCGAGGCGCAGCGCCGCGATATCGCCTTACTCCGGGTGCGGGGAGCAGGACCACGCCGCCTCCTGGCGACCCTCGGTTGGACCGCCGCGTTGACGGCCCTGCTGGGGACGCTGCTCGGCCTGGCGCTCGGTGCCGCCACCACGGCGGCGCTCTTCGGGCGCGGGGCCTTCCATGACACGGGCAGCATCGCCCGCTCGGCGCTCGCGGCGGCGGTGCTCGGCCTGACGCTGGGCGGGGTCGGTATCTTCTTGCCCGCGCGCCGGATGGTCGCGGGCGAGATCGCCGAGGAGCGCCGGGGCGTAGTCGCCGCTACGCGCCCCCTCTGGGCACGCTTGCCGCTCGACCTCTTCCTGCTGGCGGGGGCGGCGCTGGCGCTCTGGCTCAGCGGCACCTATAACAGCAAGGCCGCCACGGCGGGGGCGAGCGAGACGGCGGCGGTCTCCTTGGGTATCTACGCCTTCCTGGGCCCGCTCCTCTTCTGGTCTGGTGCCGCCCTCCTCTTCCTGCGTCTCGCCGGGTGGGCGCTCGGTCGGCCCGCCGGCCCCTGGCACGGGGGTCTCGTCGGCCTCGCCAGCCGCTCGCTCCGCCGCCGCGGCGGGCGGGTCGCCGGGCTCGCGCTCCTCCTGGCCCTGGCCCTCAGCTTCGGCGTCGCCGTCACCACCTTCGGGGCGACCTACGACGCCAGCCGCCGCGCCGACGCCCGCTACACGGTCGGGGCCGATCTGCGCGTCATCCCCGCGCTGACGAACCCGCAACCGGCCTCGTTCGCCACGCGCCTCCAGGTGCCGGGAGTCCGGGCGGTGGCCCCCGTCTGGGTGACCAATGACGCCGTGGTCGGGTCGCAGACTCAGGCCGTCTACGGCGTCGATGTCGCCGCGCTGACCGCCGCGACCACGATCCCCGACCGCTTCTTCCCCGACGGCGACGCGGGGGGGGCGCTCGCCCGGCTCGCGGCGACCCCCGATGGCTTATTGGTGAGCAGCGAACTGGCCACCGCCTACAACATCCAGATCGGTGACACGGTGGCGCTGCACCTCCCGCGCCGAGGCGGCGGGGCGACCGATCTCAAGCCGCACGTCGTGGGGATTTTCAGCATGTTCCCGACCAGCAGTCAGAACTCGGATCTCGTGGTGAATGCCCCGTTCCTCACCGCTGCGACCGGCAACCCCGATCCCGGGTTCTTCCTGCTCGGCACCGATGGGCGGGCGGCGACGAACGACGCCGTCGCCACGACGCTGACGGGGCAGTTCGCCAACCAGCTAGCGGCGCGGATCGAGACCGCGAACGGCGCGATCAGCCGGGACCAGTCGAGCCTGGTCGGCCTCAACCTGGCCGGTCTCGTGGCACTCGACCGTCTCTACGCCGCACTCCTCGTCGGCCTCGGGCTCGGTGTATTCCTCTGGGGGGGCATCCGCGAACGCGGGCGGGAGCTCGGGACACTGGAAGCGCTGGGGGCGACGCGCGGCCAGATCAGCGGCCTCCTCCTGCTCGAAGGGGCCGTGCTAACCATCGCCGGTATCGTCGGGGGTGTCCTGATCGGGGCACCGCTGGCCTGGCAGTATAACGGCTTCCTGCCAGGCATCTTCGCGGTGCCGCAGCCGACCCTGGCGATCCCCTGGACCGGACTGGGTGCCCTGCTCGCGCTGGCGCTGGTGGGTGTGTTCATGGCCGCCGGTCTGGCCGTGCTACGCCTGCGCCGACTCTGGCCCGCCGAGGCGCTACGCGATGTATAGGCTCCGAGCGAGCGGGCGACGGTGTGGCACCGCATCGTGTATTAGCCCCCCGCACACGAGCCGGGCGGGGGCGGCAGACAACGTTCGTCACAAGAACTTTACGGGCGCGCCGTAGATTCCTCTCTATGCGGCCCCGGTCACGCCCTCGGGAGGGGGCGTGACCGGGGCCGCATAGAGTGACTTCATGGTGTCGCGGGAGGGCGCGCGCGGGTATGGCAGTGTAAAACGTTCGGAATCTGGCGGCGGCATTTCCCTGCTCCAGACGTTCACCGCGCCGCCGGTGCCGCTCGTCGTCCTTCGCGCCCAATTGGCGAATGGGCGCGCGCTGGCCGTCCCCCCCCCGTGCGCCGCCGCGCGTGCGGACAGAATCGACACCACGAGCTTCACGGCGCGGCGCCATGCAGCGGTTGGGCAACGGGCGACCGCGCGTTCGAGATTCAGGCGGCCCTTACCGCCATCCGGCTGATCGAGCGGCCCACGTATGTACAACGGAGTAGCGGTATGCCGAACACTTTGCCGCGCAGGCTTGCTCGTCTCTTGCTACCGCCGCCCATCCTTGTGCTAGCGCTGGCGGGGTGTACCCGTGGTGCCTCGGCCATCAGTACGACGTCTGGTCGCCCTGCGGGCGACCAACACCGCAACGAGCACCCCACTGGCAACCCCAATAGCGGCTGGGTCGCCGCCACGAACCGGTGCGCTCCCGGCGCGGCCCACCCCCACGATCGCGACGCCACCGGCCAGCTCTCCTCGCCATGCAGCGGGATATGCGCCGCGTATACCCCGTATGCGGTGGCGGGATGGCGCGACGATTTCATCCCGCCTTCATCTTCGGCCCATACCCTAGCGGGGGTGCGCCGCATGGGGCGACGCAAGTGCTGCCACCATAGCAAAGTACTACAGTTGTACTTGACGGACCGTGCGGCTGGGAGGCGAGTACGAACGTGTCCCATAACCCGCGCCCAGAGTCAAGGAAGTCAGTACGAACAGTAAACTACAACTGTAGTAAAAGGAGAGGCCATGCTACCGGTCGATCTGTCCACGGTGATCCGCGCGGTCGGCTATCTAGGGGTGGCGGCGCTCGTCTTCGCCGAGTCGGGCCTGCTCGTCGGCTTCTTCCTCCCGGGCGATAGCCTCCTCTTCACCGCCGGGTTCCTGGCCTCGCAGGGCGTGCTGCAAATCATGCCCCTGGCGGCCTTCTGCTTCGTCGCCGCCGTGCTGGGCGATAGCACGGGGTACGCATTCGGGCATAGCCTCGGTCGCCGCCTCTATGCGCGACCCGACTCGCGTCTCTTCCGGCACGAGCATCTGGCGCGCGCCGAGGCCTTCTTCGCGCGGCACGGCGGCAAGGCGATCGTCCTCGCGCGCTTCGTCCCGGTGGTGCGCACCTTCGTCCCGGTCGTCGCCGGGGCGGGCGCGATGCCGTACGGGCAGTTCATCGGCTTCAACGTGCTCGGCGGGTTCCTCTGGGCGGTGGGGGTCACCGTGGCCGGGTACTTCCTCGGCAGCGCCATCCCGGGCGTCGATCGCTATCTCCTGCCGATCATCGCCGTCATCGTCGTTGTCTCGGTACTCCCCGCCGCCTGGGAATGGTGGCAAGCATACCGGTCGGCAAGGAAGCCTGGGTCGGAGGCCGACGCCACCCGGGCCGATTAGAAACCGTCTGAAATCTGCAACAGGATGGCGAGGGGTGGGAAGGCCACCCTGTCGCCATACCGCTCGTCGCCATCCCCATATCCGTACCGACTTGGCCGACTGTCCGTGTGCAAGCAGCACTGTGCAGAGCGATCGGCCCGTTGCTGTAGCGGTTGCAGCACCCCACAAGGGGGCCCTGGCCCCCGGCTGCGGGTTAGTCCCATACGCGGCACCGGCGAAGCCCGCCTGCGCAGACTGGCTACGCATTCGGCGCGGTGCGACGGCATGGCCACCGCGCCGGATAGCCGCAGCGGGCGCTCGGCGAGGGGCAAGCGGAACGCCCGCTTCATCGCCTATTCATGTTCATCTGCGAGACTGCTCATGGCGGGGAATGCTTCCCGCCATGAGCGAATGAGCGACACAACCGGGGTGACGATACGGACCCCGCCATGCCGCTATCTCCGACACCGTACCATCCGACACCGTACCAGAGGAGGGTCCATTGTGATGAACAGCAGACGATCGACCCCGCGACTCGTGCTCCTGGCACTATTCCTGGCCCTGGCGCTCATCGGCGGCGGCGTGGCGGGCGGCAGGGCGGCCACGACCGCGCTTGCGGCGCGGGGTGCCGCGACAGTCGCCGCCGCGCCCCTTGCGACCGCGACCGGGCGGGCCACCCCGGCGAGCGCCCCGACGGCGCTGCCCGATATCGCCGGCGTGGCCGCGCAGGTACGACCGGCGACCGTGCTCGTCCTCAACCTCGTGCCGGGCCAGGCATCCGGCGGCGGCCTCGCGAGCCCGACACCCGCCAGCGGCGGGGTGCCGCAGGGCGCGGGGACCGGCTTCATCAGCGATCCGAGCGGCATCATCGTGACGAACAACCACGTCGTGGAAGGGGCGCAATCGCTGCGCGTCGTGCTCCCGCCGCCGGACAATCGCTCGTTCGACGCGCAACTGGTCGGGCGCGACCCGCAGACCGACCTCGCCGTCATCAAGATCGCGGCGGCGAACCTGCCGACCGTCCCGCTCGGCGACTCGGGGACGCTGCGCCCCGGCGACTGGGTCGTGGCGGTCGGCAACGCGCTCGATCTGTCGGGCGGCCCGACCGTCACCCAGGGCGTGGTGAGTGCCACCGGGCGCGACCAGCAGGAGCCCGCGACCGCCGGCGCGCCGAATACGGCCGGCCCCACGCTCTACGACCTGATCCAGACCGATGCGGCGATCAACCCCGGCAATTCGGGCGGGCCGTTGGTCAATCTGCGAGGGCAGGTCGTGGGGATCAACACGCTCGGCTCCTCGCAGGCCCGGGGGATCGGCTTCGCCATCTCGATCGATGGGGCGAAACCGATCATCGATCAGCTGCGGCAGGGCGGCACGGTGACGCGCGCCTATCTCGGCATCGGCGGCATGTCCGTGACGCCCCCCATCGCGACGCAACTGGGCCTCCAGCGGACGGATGGCGTGGTGGTGCAGCAACTCGTCTCGGATGGCCCGGCGGCGGCGGGCCTGCAACAGGGCGATGTGATCACCGCCATCGGCGGGGTGCCGGTCAAGGAGCAGCGCGACTTGCAACTAGCCCTGACGAACCAGTTCAAGCCCGGCCAGGCGGTTGATGTGACGCTCGACCGGGGCGGCGCAAGCCAGACGATCACGGTGACGCTCGGCACGAAGCCGGGGGTCTGACACGCGAGGCGGCGGCTGGCCGCACAAGGAGTTACGGTTATGGACGAGCGAGAATTCGGTCACGGCGGGTGGGGCGCCGAGGGGATGGTCACGGACATGCTCGTGCCACTGCTCGGGATGCTGGTGCCGTTGCTGCTCCTGGCAGGGGTGGCCCTGGTGACCATCCTGTTGCTACGCCGCGCGAAGCTTGCCAGCCCCGGCGTGGGGTATCACACGGCCCCACCGGTGCAGGCCACGGATCCCGCGCTGACGATCCTCCGCGATCGCTATGCCCGTGGGGAGCTCTCCACGGCGGACTACGAGGAGCGGCGACGTCGGCTGTCAGATGGCGGAGAGTCGCTCTGACGGGTCGCGAGCCACAACCGGATGAGTCGGCCCGCCAAGAAGGCGGGTCGGCGATGCGCACAGCAGGGAGGACAAGCGATGGATACGCGGAACGACTTTATCTGTGTGGTCGATACCAATGGTACGGAACATCACTTTAATCTGGGTACTGTGCTCGATGTCACGTTCGATCGGGAGGGCGTGGCGACGATCTACACGGCGGCGCTGCTGCCATCCCAGCCTGGCACGCGGTATATCATCGGTGGCAAGGAGGCGGTCCGGTTACGCGCGGCACTGGCACGGCGCGAGGGCTGGGCGACGATACCGGAACGCGGGCACCTGCCCGAATTTCGGCAGGCACTGGATCGCCCGCGGGCCTTGTAGGCATGTGCCACGCGGAACACTGACTATCGTGGGCGTGACGTCACGGCGACAGTAACGAGGGCGGGTCGCCCGTGGTCATGGTGGCCCGGGTGACCCGCTCCATCGTCGGAGCGAAAAGCTCGGCCCGCTGGCCCTACGCGGACGGGAGCGTGCGGGAGGCCCGGTAAGGTGACGCGCGACCCACCGCGCAACCGCCCCCGCACTTGCGGTGCCATCCTGAATGCGCGATACCGTCGACCTGCGACTGGCGGATGTGCGCCTCGCCCGCCCCGGGGAGCGCGCGCGTCATGGGCCGGGGGTGGTGATGGTATTGATCGCCCGGGCCGCCAGCACCGCCACGACGAGGAGCGAGATCAGCGACTGGGCCATCATCAGCAGCTTCATCCGCCGGGAGAGGACCAGGGTGTCGGTGGGGCTGAACGCGGTCGCGGTATTGAAGGCGAGGAAGAGATAATCGATGAAACGGGGTGACCAGCCCTCGACCAAGCCGTCGTCGTCCTGCTGCTGCTGCGGGAAGGCGAAGTCGGTGCTGCTGTGCCGCCCGGGGTGGCGTGCGGCGGGCCCGCCGCCGTCGAGATCCCAGTACCAGACGGAGAAGGTGACGATGTTCGCCACCCAGATCAGCGCCGCATCGCGCAAGAGATCGAGCGCCTGCGTTTTCCCCTGGTTCAGGCGCACGAGGAGCAGGAGCGCGCTCCCGACGACGGCGAGCGTCAGCGCCCCGATCGCGGCGCGACTGAGGACGTGGGCGAGGAGACGGTGACCGCGCAATCGCGCCGCCCAGAGCGGGACGAGCAGCGCGACGGCCCCGGCGAGCACGAGCCAGGGCGGCCCGACGGAGTGGCGATCTGAGATGCTCAGATACAGCAGGCCGACGAGCAGGATCGCGACGGTGGCGGGCCAGCGCGGTACCCCGATCGCGCCGATCTCCTCTGGAGGCGACGCCTGTCCGCCCGATGATCGCTCGCTCATAACGCTCCATTCGACGGCCTGACGATGACCACGGTCGTGCCACGATCCTCTGTGGGGACACGGTGGGCACGGGGATAGCGGGTTGCTCTCGCCCTGATCACCTGCGGGCGTTCCCCTCCGGTAAGCGTATGGTCGTCCCTGCCGTCGCGTCCGGCGGGGGCATCAGGGGCAACCGCACGCTGAATATCGAGCCGACACCGAGCTGGCTGGTCACCGCGATCGTCCCGTCGTGGGCATGCGCGATCCATTCCGCGATCGCGAGCCCCAGCCCGGTGCCCCCCTCCTCCCGCGCGCGCGCGGTATCGACCCGATAGAAGCGCTCGAAGAGGTGCTCCAGGTGCTCGGGCGCGATGCCGATGCCGGTGTCGGCCACCGACAGGATCGCCATGTCGGCGTCCCGCGCGAGGCCCACGGTCACCCGCCCACCCGCCGGGGTATACTTGATGGCGTTGTCCACGAGGTTGATCAGCAACTGGGTCAGGCGGGTCTGATCCCCGACGACAAGGCACGGCGTCAACGTCGCGGCCTCGAGCGCCACCGCCCGCTCCGCCGCGACGGGTTCCAGCGCCGCGAGCGTGTCCAACACGAGGTCGGCGAACACCACCGGTTCTCGTGCGAGCGCCTCGCGCCCCCGATCAGCGCGGGCCAAAGTCAGCAATTCCCCCAGCAGTTGCGCCATCCGCGCCGCGTCGTCCCGCACCCCCGCCAGGGCTTCGCGGTACTCGGCGGGCGTCCGCGGGCGATCGAGCGCCACCTCCGCCCGGCTGGCGAGGAGTGCCAGGGGGGTTCGCAACTCGTGCGAGGCGTCGGCGGTGAACCGGCGCTGGCGCGCGAAGGCCTCCTCCAGGCGGTCCAGCATTCGATCGAAGGTCGCGGCGAGCCGCCCGACCTCGTCGGGGCTGGCGGGGAGCGCGAGGCGCCGCGACAGGTCCTCGCCCCCGATCCGCGCGGCGGCCCGCGTGATCCGGTCGATCGGGCCGAGGGCCCGGCTGGCGAGGAAGAGGCCCCCGGCCACGGCCAGCACGAGCGTCAGCGGCACCGCCAGTCCCATCAACAGGAGGAGGCGATCCAGCGCCGTCTCGACGCCCTGCTCCGACCGCGCCACCTGTAGGATCGCCACGATCTGCCCATCTGCGATGACGGGCTGCGACAGCACCCGCCACTCTTCATCCCGTAGCCGCACCGTCGTCAGCCGTTGTCCGCCGCCGCTTCCCACCGCTGCGGCGGGCGGGGGCAGTGCCACCGGGGGCGCATTGGTGCTCAGGAGCTGCCCGTTGGCTTCGGAGAGGGCGACGAGCGTCCCGGACGTTGGCCCATCGGTGGCATCCCCCAAACGCACGACACCGTCCTGGATATCGAGTGTAGCCAGGACGCGTTGCGCCTCGCCCGCGAGATCGCGCTCGACCTGATCGCGCAGCGTGCGGGAAAGACTGAGGTAGAGGAATGCGCTGAAGGCGATGAGGATCAGCGCCAGGAGCGTCACGTACCAGAGCGTCAGACGCACCCGGATCGTCCGCGACTGCGTCCAGGCGGCGCGGGTGAGCGTGCGCACCCGGCTCATGACGGCGGGCGCAGCTGGTAGCCCGCGCCGCGCACGGTGTGCAGCAGCCGGGGTTCGTCGTCGTCGTCGAGCTTGCGGCGCAGGGAGCGGATGTACACGTCGATCACGTTCGACATCGCCACGAAGTCGTAGTCCCAGACGTGCTCGGCGATCTGGGTCCGCGTCAGCACGCGGTTGGGATGGTGCAGCAGGTACTCGAGCACGGCGTACTCCTTGCTCGTCAGCTCGATCGCCCGCCCGGCCCGCCGCACTTCGCGCGTGGCCGGGTCGAGCGTGAGATTCCCGGCGCGCAGCACGGACTCGCGCGAACGCCCGTCGCGGCGCAGGAGCGCGCGCGCCCGCGCCAGCAGTTCGCGGAAGGCGAAGGGCTTGGTCAGGTAGTCGTCGGCCCCGCTGTCGAGCCCGGTCACCCGGTCGTCGACAGCATCGCGCGCGGTGAGCAGGAGGACCGGCATATGCCGCCCGCGCGCCCGCAACTGCCGACAGACGGCGAGGCCGTCCAGGCCGGGGAGCATGACGTCGAGGATGAGGAGATCGTAGGGCTCCAGTTCGGCCAGGCCCAGGCCTTCCTCCCCGTCGTGGGCCAGATCGACGGCGTAGCCCTGCTCGGTCAGCCCCTGCTTCAGGACCGCCGCCAGGCGGTGCTCATCTTCCACGACCAGGATCCGCATTATCACTCCCATCGGCAGCGCGTCGTCACATCCTGCCGCGCTCGGCAATCATACACACCGTCGAGCGGCGCGGCCCCGCCGCATGCGTCGTCGGGGTCAGTGTCGGCACTGGCCTGCACCGCGCGCCGACCGGAGCCATCGCCGCCGATCCGCGCGGGATGACGGCGGACAGCCGCGTCGCTACAGGCCAACTAAACACCCCGTCGGGCAGGCAAGGGTATTGCAGCGCTTCGCTCCTTCGCCGTACCGCTTCGATCCTTCCAGCCTACGGGGCGGGCACCGAGCTGAACGATGCAGGGCGACCGGCACCGGCAGGAAGATGGGAGGGGGGGCGATAGCTCGCCCCGGCCAGGCATCCCGGCGATGCCTCATAGGAGGCGTTCGGCGACACCGCGCGGCAGCGCCGTCAGCAGGACCCGGAGTCGACCGGTCGCTTCCCCGAACGACGATGGCTTCTGCGTCGACACGCTGTGACACGGGTAGCGGATGGAGGTGAAGCGGGGATGAAAGACTCGGCCTATCCGTGCGACGCTGCCGACACGCCCGGAGAAGACCGGCTTCCGAGCGGTCGCACCCTCCCACCCTGTCCCAGGGGGCATGTTATCGCGCCCCCCAGCCCTGTTCACGGTATGCAGGACCGTGGGCGCGGCGTCGGGTCGCGCCACGGTCTTCGGGTCATCCCACAGGCGCTTCTCCACGATCGCCGTCGGGCTCAACGCTCCGGCACCTCCTCGGCCACAAGCGGCGCGGCGACGGCGGGTTGAGGCGCACGGCGCAACCACCGGAGGACCAGGGTGCCGCCGACCACGATGAGCCCGAGCACGAGCGCGATGCCGACCGAGGCGTCGACGTCGCCGGTGATCACGGTCACCATCGCGCGCCATTGCGGCTCGAAGAGCGCGCCGAGATAGAAGTAGAAGAGCGTCCAGAGGAGCGCCGAGAGCGCGGTGCAGGGGGCAAAGACCCGATACGGCACCCCGAACAACCCGGCCATCACGCTGGTCGGGGTGCGCAGGCCGGGGATCAGCCGCCCGAGGACGATCGCCCAGGGACCCCAGCGGCGGAAACGCGCCTCCATGCGATCGACCCGTTCCTCGTGGAGGTGCAGGAAGCGCCCGTAGCGCGCGAGGGCCGGACGACCACCGCGCCGAGCGAGCCAGTAGAGGGCCGACGAACCGAGGGTGGCCGCAGCGGCGACGAGGAGGATCGCCAGCGCGGCGTTCGCCTGGCCGCTGCGCGAGCGCACCCCGACGAACACGATCAGCGTGTCGCCGGGCAACGGGAGCGGCACGCCCGCCTCCTCGAGCAGCAGGAGGAAGAACAGCCCGGGGTATTGGTGCGCAGTCAGGAGCGCCAGGGTGGCGCTGCCAAGCGCCGTGAGCGCGCTCATCGCCCGGCCCCCATCGCGTCGCCCGAACGATCGCCGAGGGCGGATAGCCGACCGGCCACACCCTCCTGCGGCATCTGCGGGCGGAGTCGGCGCCGCGCGGCGGGCCACACGAGGTGGGTCCCCGTGACCCAGGCCAGCGAGGCGCCCCAGCCGGCCAGGACGTCCGAGGGGTAATGGACGCCGAGGTAGACGCGCGACAGGCCCACGGCGGCGACGAAGAGCGCGCCGAGCGCGAGGGTCGCCCAGCGCCAGCGCGTCGGCCAGAGGAGGATCGTCAGGGCCGCGACGACGGCGACCGAGCCCATCGCGTGCCCGCTCGGGAAACCGTAGTCCGTCTCGGGCGAGAGCGCGGGCCAGAGGGCGGGGCGGGCGCGCTGGAAGAGGAGCTTCGCGAGGAGGTTCAGCGTCGCCGCGCCGCCGACGGCACCGATGAGGAAGAGGCCGTCGGCGCGCCGACCGCGCAGGAGCAGCAGCAGCAAGAGCGCGGCGACGAGGAGGATCATCGGCAGCGGTGCCCCGATGCGCGTGAAGAGGAGCATGATGGCGTCGAACGTCGGCGTCGCGCGGGCATGGACGGCGAGCAGGATGCGTTCGTCCCAGCCGATCCCTTCGCGTTGCCACACGTCTTCGGCGAGCAGGCCGAACAGGACGAGCGGCGCGAGGACGCCGAGGAAGAGGGCAGACAAAGCACCCCGCCGGGCCGCGAGCGCTTGGCGATTGTGTGGCATGCGTAGCCCCCCGTGCTGACGTTCCGGCGGGCCACATCGGCACCGCTGGGGCATACAATAAGGCCGGAAGATGAAACCTGGATGAAGCATCGCCAAGGCGTCGCGCGGCAGGATCGCCATCCGGGTGGCGCGGGGTTGTCGATGGTGGCGAGCGCGGATGTGTCAGAAGTCAGACGACGCCTGGCGAGGACGGCGATGGTCTGGTAACGTGACAGCCTTGACCGCCGCGTGAAGGAGTTACTCGTGCCCTGTCCCCACTGCGCCGCGACTCCGGCCACCGAGCAGCTCCGGCGCACTGCGCTCGGGTACCACATCTACCGCTGCGTCCGCTGTCGCCGCGTCTTCAACGAGCGGACCGGTACGCCCTACAATTACCTGCAATACCCGACCGACCTCGTCCTCCTGGTCGTACTCTGGCGGCTGCGCTACAAGTTGAGCTTGCGGGACCTTGCGGAGATGTTCCTCGCGCGCGGCTTCGTCTTCACCCACGAGGCGGTGCGCGACTGGGAGTCCCGCTTCGTCCCGCTTCTGGCCGCGCGGCTGCGGGCCAAGCGGCGCGGCCAAGCAGGTATCCGGTGGCACGCGGACGAGACATATGTGAAAGTCGACGGACGCTGGTGCTAGCTCTATCGCGCGATCGACCGGGAGGGCAACCTCGTCGAGGCCATGCTCAGCGAGCGGCGGGACATGGCCGCGGCCCAACGATTCTTCGCCCAGGCGCTGGACGCCGCAGGGCACGCGCTGGAGCAGGTGACGACCGACGGGCACGACGCCTACCCGCGCGCCAGCCGCGAGACGCTGGGCGCTGGGGTAGCGCATCGCACGAGCCGCTATAAGAACAACCGCATCGAGCAGGACCATCGGGCGCTCAAGCAACGCTACTATCCGATGCGCGGCTTCGGCGCCGTCGCCTCGGCGGCCCGTTTCTGCGCGGCCTTCGAGGAGCAGCGCCAGTATTTCCGCGCCCACGCCCGGTCGGGCGAGCGCGTCTCCCCGGCGGAGCGCCGACACCGCTTCCAGGGGTATTGTCAAGGTAACTGGCAAGCTTTGCGAGCGGGCGGGTATGCGATACTCGGCGCATGAAAGAACACGCCCTCGTCCCCGCCTACAAACGCCACCGGTTCCCGCCGGAAATTATTGGTCACGCG
>JAABUN010001392.1_pt1 | contig 53667 bp, 50 predicted proteins | sample 5559311 | NCBI WGS metagenome assembly JAABUN01 (sample SAMN10711877, study PRJNA513370) | rock metagenome | isolation source: Antarctica rocks | place: Antarctica: Victoria Land, Siegfried Peak sud
CCGAAGTTGACGGCGTCATACCCCGCGAGCGCGAACTCGGCCACGGGCGTCCACGCCTGCTTGGGCGCGACGGGCAGGTTTCCGATCGCTTTGAAGGACTCGAGCAGCCCGTTCTCGGATGGCACCGTACCCGACGGCGCGTTGGACGTCACCGCCAGCTCTCCGTGGCCTTTGCAGAGCTCCGCGAGCCGCACTTCGGCGCCTTGAGGCGAGCGGCCCGGGGCGTATCGGTAGTTGAGGTGGCACGTGACTTGATCGGGGATCACGTTGCCCGCGATGCCCCCCGCGATCCGGGTCACGCAGGCCACCTCACGGAAGACCAGGCCGGCGAACTCATGGGGCTCGGGCGGATGGACGGCGAGCGCGGAGATCCCGGCCGCCGCCCGCTCGATTGCGTTGTCGGCGAGCCACGGCCGGGCGGAATGGCCAGAGCGGCCGCGAAAGGTCCACTCGGCGTTGACGTTGCCCAGGCAGCCCGCGTGGATGGCGTTGTCGGTCGGCTCCATCATGAGCACCAGCTCCTGGTCGAGCCGGTGGCTCTCCAGAAGGGGGGTCAGCGCGCTGTCGGCGACCGGCAGCTCCTCACGCGGGAAGAACAGGAGCCGGTACGGGGCGGCCGTGAGGGCGAGCTCGAGCATCACCGCCAGCGCGCTCTTCATGTCGCTCGCGCCGAGGCCCAGAACGCGATCTGCCTCGCGCGACCCAGGGCGGTTGGCCTGGGAGGGGACGGTGTCCAGGTGGCCGGCCAGGACCACCCGCGCCCGGGCCGGCCCCGCGAGGACGCCGCAGTCGTCGAGCTCCTCGACGACGACACCCCCGGCTCTGAGCACTTCGGCGACGTGGGACGCCAGCGCGGCTTCGTCGCGCGACTCGGAAGGGATGTCGATCAGCTCGAGCACCCGGGTCGCCAGGCGCTCGCCGAGCTCGGCGTCGCTCAGGCCGTCGTGCACGCGGTCGCACATTACCGGGGCGGCACTAGAATGGACCTCTGATGCAGCGCAGCCGCAACGGCCGGATCTCTGAATCCCACAACGGTTCGGCCGCTGAGCAGGGACGTCCTCGCCAGCGTGCGTACGCCGTGGGCGTCATGTCCGACGGGGACGACCTTTCTGAGCTCAAGGAGCTCCTGCGCACCGCCGGCGTGGCCACGGTCGGGGAGCTCGTCCAGCATCGAGATCAGCCGCACCCCAACCTCTACCTGGGACCTGGCAAGGTCGTTGAGCTGAGAGCTCTCGCCGAGAGCGCTGATGCCAATGTCGTCGTCACGGACGACGAGCTCTCCCCGCGCCAGGAGCGCAACCTCGAGAAGGAACTCGGGATGCCGGTGATCGACCGCACGTCGGTGATCCTCGACATCTTCGCCGGGCACGCCGGGTCCGCCGAAGGCAAGCTCCAGGTCGAGCTCGCACAGCTCGAGTACAACCTCGCTCGCATGCGAGGCCTCTGGACGCATCTCGAACGGTTGGGCGCGAGCGCCGCCCAGCCAGGCATCGGCACCCGTGGTCCGGGCGAGTCGCAGATCGAAACCGACCGGCGACTGGCGCGCGACCGGATCACCGCGCTCAAGCGCAAGCTCGAGCAGGTCAAGGCCACCCGTGCGGTGATGCGCGCCGAGCGCGAGCGTGCCCACCTTCCGAACGTGGCCTTGGCCGGCTACACGAACGCTGGCAAGTCCACGCTGCTCAACGCCCTGACGGGCGCCACGGTCGGCGTGCGCGACCGCCTCTTCCACACACTCGACCCCAGTACGCGAACGATGCGCCTGGACGGTCGCACCTACCTGGTGACGGACACCGTCGGCTTCATCCGCAAGCTTCCCCATCAGCTCGTGGACGCGTTCGGCGCCACGCTCGAAGAGACCCGCCGTGCGGACCTGTTGCTGCACGTGGTGGATTCGAGCGCTCCCGAGGACGAGCTCGCGGCCATGACGCGAGCGGTCGAAGACGTGCTGGAGAGCATCGGGGCGGGAGAGCAGACGCGCCTGCTGGTGCTCAACAAGGCCGACCTCATCGACGACGAGCGCCGGCGCGAGTTGTCCTTCCGCCACCCGGACGCGGTGCTGATCTCGGCGGACACCGGCGAAGGGCTGGAGGAGCTGCGCGCCCGGATCACGGCCGACTTCGAGCGGACCCTCGTCGATCTCGAGCTGCTCGTGCCCTACTCCGAAGGCGGGATCCTCTCCGAGCTGCACGAGGCGGCAGGCGATCTCACGCGTGAGGAGACCCCTGAAGGGGTCCGCGTCTCCGTACGGCTGCCCGCCGTGGTGGCCGAGCGCTTCGATCGCTTCACCACGGCACTCGCGCCCTCCGGGCGATGAGCCTGCGCGTCCTCCGCCTGCATCCCTACGCGAAGCTGCCGGTCCGCGCACACGCCGGCGACGCCGGGTATGACCTCCATGCACTCGAGCCGGTCGCGCTCGAGCCGGGAGAGCGGGCCATGGTCCGTACAGGGTTGGCGATCGAGCTTGCGCCGGGGCACGCCGGCTGGGTGGTACCACGCAGCGGGCTCGCTTACTCGCACGGCCTGGCGCTCGTCAATGCGCCCGGACTCATCGACGCGAGCTATCGCGGTGAAGTGAGGGTGCTGCTGCTCAACACCGACCGCGCGACGCGAGCCACCCTGGAGGCGGGCGATCGCATCGCCCAGCTCGTGGTGATGGCGGTGGCCGCCCCCGACGTGCTCGAGGTCACCGAGCTGTCGGCGAGCGCCCGCGGCGCCGGTGGATTCGGATCCACCGGCGCCGCGTAACGGCCCTCGCAGCCGGCTACTTGACGAAGCCCGATTCCTTGAGGTAGGCCTTCGCCACCGCTTCGGGCTCCTGCTTCTCGAGCTCGACGCGGCGGTTGAGCTCGCGCATCGCCTCTTCGGTCAAGCCCTTCTGCACCGCGACGATCGTCTCCTGCCCCTTGGGGCCGATCTTCTTGATCGCGTCGTTGCGCACACCGAACGTGACGTTGTAGGGCGGGAAGAGCTTCTTGTCGTCCTCGAAGCCGACGTACTTGTCGGTGAGAGCGAGCTGCGCATCGGTCGAGAAGCCGAAGGTCAGATCCGACGTCCCCTTGTCGAGGTCGTTGTACTTGCCTTCGCTCGAGACGAACTTGCCCTTGTATCCGTAGATGTCCTTGAGGCCGAGCAGGCAGTCCGACCGCTGCCGGCACTCCGGGAAACCGGAGATCGAGACGTCCGCGCCTGCCTTGGCGACGAGGTCGGTCAGCGTCTTGGGATTGCCGAACTTCTTGGCTGTCTCCACCGTCGCGGCGATGCGGAAGGTGTCCTCGAACGGCGTGCGCGGGAGCGCGGTGAGGTTCGCCTTGGCGTACTCGGCCTTGGTGTCCTCATACGCCTGGTCGGCGTCCTTCGGGACGTCCTTGGTCTTCAGGCCGAAGAAGGACGTGAGCGCGGTGCCCGTGTACTCCGGATAACCGTCGATCTGGCCCGACTTGAGCGCCTTGTAGGCGATCTGCTCAGACCCGAGGTTCAGTCGCTTCTGGACCTTGAACCCGAGCGCTTCCAGGGTCTGGGCGTAGATCTGACCCAGGATGTACTGCTCCGTGAAGTTCTTGGAGCCGACGGTGATCGTGCCCTTCGAGGCATTGGCCGGATCGGACTTGATGACCGAGGAGGCCCCTTTATCGGCTGCCGGCTTCTCGGCAGCGGGCTTCGCGTCGTCGCCTCCGCACGCGGCCAGCGCCAGCGCGGCCAGGAGTACGAGAAGCGCCGCGAGGGGCAGGCGCAAGTAGTGCTTCATGTGGCGGGGGTTCCCTTTCTGAATGCGAGGACTCCGCGCCGGCGTTTGGCCGGTGCGGGCTGGGCCACCTTGAGGCCCTTGGGAGTGAGAATCTGCTGTAACCGCGCGAAACCGAGATCCACCATGATGGTCACGATCGCGACGATGATCGCCGCCCCGATCTGGCCTTGGAGCCCGTAGGTCTGCGGTGTCACGATGGGTTCGCCCAGGGTCTGGACGTTGGCCAGCGGCGCGATGGTGGCGGTCGCCACCACGTTGACGCTCGCCGTCCGGATCCCGCCAAAGATGAGCGGCAGGGCCAGCGGGAAGCGGACCTTCGAGATGATCTCGAAGCTGGTCATTCCCATCCCGCGGGCCGCGTCGATGGTGTCGCGGTCGACTTGCCGCACGCCGACGTAGGTGTTCGTGAGGATGGGAGGGATGGCGAGCAGGACCAGCACCAGGATCACGTTCCCTGGGCCGACACCGATGAAGGCGATGAAGAACGCGAGCAGGGCGAGGGACGGGACGGCGCGCCCGATGTTCGAGGTCGAGATCGCGATGAACTCGCCCTTGCCCTTGTGGCCGAGGATGAGCCCGACCGGAACCGCGATCACCAAGGCGACGGCCACGGCCGCCACCGAGATCCAGAGGTGAGTGAACCCGAAGCCGGCGAGTTCGCTCAATCCGCCGATCTGGACTCCACCGCTGACGGATTCACGCTCCTTGAAGATGAACTCTATGGCGCCCCCGAAATCTCCGAGGAAGGCGAAGGCCGACGTCATGACGGCAGCGCCCGTTGCCAGGGGGTGATGGCTCGTTGTATGACGAGCAGGATCACGTCGAAGGTGGCCGCCAGCAGGACGGCGAGGCCGCCCGCGACCACCACGTTGGACTGAAAGAACCGGTCTGTGAGGATCTCCGAGCCGAGCCCGCCCCCACCGGCGAACACCGCCAGGGTGGCCAGGCCCACCGTGGTGGAGAAGGCGATGCGCAGCCCGGCCATGATCTCCGGAACGGCCAGCGGCAACTCGACCTGGCGCAAGATCTGATTCTCGGTGAGCCCTTGCCCCCGGGCCGCGTCGACCATCTCCGCCGGCACATTGCGCAGGCCGTCGGTGATGTTGCGGAAGATGATCAGGAGGGTGTAGGAGACCAGGGCGACGACCGCCGTCGTGTTGCCGAGCCCCGTGATCGGCTGCAGGAGGAAGAAGGCGGCCACGGACGGAATCGCGTAGAGAATGCCAGTGCCGGTGATGATCGGCCCGGTCAGCCACCTCCGTCGGTGCGCCAAGAGCGCCAGGACGAGCGCGATGGCAAAGCCGATGGCCACCGAGATCACGGTGAGGAACACGTGCTCGCGCAGCGGACCCAGGTAGCGGTCGAAGTTGTCGGCGATCCAGCCCGGGCAGAAGCCGTTCTCCGCCACGCACGACGAGTCGCCTGACGTGGGGTCCTGGATCTTCAGCTGGGCGAATACGGTGGCGATCATTGCGCCGGGGCGGCGGCGTACGCGCCGCTCTCCTCTTGCCGTATGGCGGCGGCTGCGGCGGAGTGGTCCTGCAGGACGTGGGAGATCACTTCGAGCGAGAGGACCCCGATCACCGCACCGTTGGAGTTGATGACCGGCGCGTAGCGGGTCTCCGACGCCAGCAGGTCCGAAAGGGCGTCGCGCAGGATGTCGTCGAGCTCGACGATGGGCTCGGCGGGAGAGCGGAGATGGCGCAGCACGCGATCGGCACGCAGGCCGCCTTCCGAGAGCCAGCCGACGGGACGGTTGGCGTCGTCGACGAGCAGGGGGATGGCCACGTCGGCGTCCGCGACCTTCGCGCGCACCTCGGCGACCGGATCGCCGACCTTTACCAGCGCCGCCTTCCACAGGTCGATGTCCCGGACGCGCTGGAGCGATAGCCGCTTGAGCGCCCGGTCGGCCCCCACGAAGTCCTCGACGAACTGATCGGCCGGGGCCATGAGCAGCTCGGGCGGCGACGCGTACTGCGCGAGGATCCCGCCCTTCTTGAGCACGGCGACCTTGTCACCCATCTTGATCGCCTCGTCGATGTCGTGCGTGACGAAGATGATGGTCTTCTTGATGTCCGCCTGCAGGCGCAGGAACTCGTTCTGCAGGCGCTCCCGGTTGATGGGGTCGATCGCGCCGAACGGCTCGTCCATGAGCATCAGCGGCGGATCGGCGGCCAGGGCGCGGGCGACGCCGACACGCTGGCGCATGCCCCCCGACAGCTGGGCGGGATAGCGGTCGCGCGTCTCGTCCGGGTCAAGCGACACGAGCTCGAGGAGCTCGTCGACGCGAGCGCGCATGCGATCCTTCTTCCAGCCGAGCAGCTTGGGCACGGTCGAGATGTTGTCCGCGATCGTCAGATGGGGGAACAAGCCGATCTGCTGGATGGCGTAGCCGATCGTGCGACGGAGTTCCGCCGGCGACTTGGCGTTGACGCTCTCGCCCCCGAGCAGGATGTCCCCGCCCGTGATGTCGATCATGCGGTTCACCATCCGCATGGCCGTCGTCTTGCCGCAACCCGATGGGCCGACGAGAACGCAGATCTCGCCCGCGGGCACGTCGAAGGACAGATGCTCGATTACCGGTTGCTCGGACCCCGGGTACTGCTTGCTGACGTCCCGGAACTGGAGCTCGACGGCCTGGTGGTGGTCAGCCATTCGCGAAGGTTATTGAAGTTCACGGTCGCGTATCACCGATGAAACAATTTTATCTTCTCATAGGCCGGCTGCGCGACGGGCCGAATCGTGGGCCGCGGACTCGAGGGAGTCGTCCAAGGACGCCAGCTCGGCCGGGTCAAGGCCGGTCGCCATGGCGATGAGCCAGTCCGCGAACCAGGTGTTCTTCGGCAGCAGCGGCCCGTGGATGTACGTGCCCACCACGTTCGCCAGCCGTACGCCCTCCAGCTCGTCGGACCCGTTGTTGCCAGAGCCACGGAGCACCCGGCCGAGCGGGCGCGCCTCTCCTCGCAGGTGGGTGCGCCCGGCATGGTTCTCAAATCCGGCGAGCACCGCCGGGGCGGCCACCCCGGGCAGCTCGACCTCGATCGCGACGTTGCCGATGAGCCGCGGGCCCTCTCCGCGGATCGTCACGAGGTCCACCAGACCGACTCCGGGGAGCTGCGCGTCGCCGAGCTCGTAGTGGTGGCCGAGGAGCTGGTAGCCGCCGCAGACCGCCAGGATCACCTTGTCCGCCGCCGCCGCGGCGTGCAGGGCGTCGCGTTTGACCGTGGCCAGATCCTCCGCGCACAGCGCCTGGTCGCGATCCTGCCCGCCGCCGATGTAGAAGAAGTCGTGGTCTTCTGGGTCGATCGGCTCGCCCAGACCGACCCCGGAGAGCTTGAATGCGATCCCACGCCAGGCGCAGCGGCGCTCGAGCACCGTGAGGTTGCCGCGGTCGGCGTAGATGTTCATGAGATCCGGATAGAGCGCGCAGACGCGCAGGGTCCGCTCAGCCACGCAGCAGCACCACCTGGGATCCGACGTGCTCCGCCGTCGCCTCGATTGCGAGCGAGGACTCAGGCTCCAAGCCGGCCGCACGGCCTTCGGCTTGGAGAGCGTCGCAGCCCAGACGCGCCAGCTCGATGGCATCGGACTCCGCGGTGAGCGCCCCGTCGGGAGCGAGGGTGCTACGGATGCGCTCGATCACGGTGCGGTCTGCGAGCTCGCGCACCGCGACGGGCTGGGAGGCGAAGGTCCAACCGGCGTGCGCCGCACGGTCGGGCGCCGGCAACACGGCGGCTTCGCCCTCGAAGCCCTCGAGGTCGACGGCGAGCGCGGCGGCGAGCAGGCCACCTCGGATGAGGTGCCGGTGAGCCGCCGCCAGGAACGCCGGTCGGTCCTCGAGCAACTGAACGGTCTGCATGGGCACCAGGATGAGACCGAATCGCGCATCGCCCAGCTCGAAGCCGGTCGCGTCGCCGACCACGGTCTCGACCTCGAGCCCCGCGTCCGCCGCCCGTCGCGCGAGCGCGGCCAGGAGGTCTTCGTCGCGGTCGAGGGCGGTGATGGCGTGCCCACGAGCGGCGAGATCGAGCGCGACACGGCCCGTCCCGGCGCCCACGTCGAGGATCGGGCCGCGCTCCCGCTCGGCGAGTTCACGCCAGACGGGCAGGTCGGCTGCGTAGCTCCCGCATTCGGCGTCGTGCCAGACGACGACGCTGGGCGGTGGGCCGGGGATCATCTCCAGTACTCCCTCGCGGCCCCGCGACGGGTGAGCAGACCGTGAAGCTCGAGCAGCGCCGTGTAGGTCGGCACGACGTACAGCGGACCTGAGCCGGACGCCAGGGCATCGTCGAGACCGTCCGCGAGGTCCTCGACCACCGACAGGTTCTGCGGATCCACTCCCGCGTACTTCAGACGCAGGGCGAGCTCCGGGGCGCGTGTGCCCGAACAGGTCATCCGCCTGATGAGTGGGGCGAGCAGCTCCCAGTCGGCGTCCCATACCCACGAGACGTCGCGTCCGTCGGCGATCCGGTCGTTGAGCACGCCGAGCAGGTCGAGCTCGCCGCCTTCGAGCGCGAGCGTGCGCAGGACCTCGTTGGCGCCGGCCGGATTCTTCACCAGCAGGATGGACGTCGCGCGTCCCGAGAGTTCGACCGTCTCGGCGCGCCCGAAGGCGGGCGCCACCGCGCCCAGGCCGGCGGCGACGTCGCCGATGCCCACTCCGAGTGCCAGGCACAGGGCTGCCGCGCCCAACGCGTTGTAGACGTTGTAGAGGCCGGGCAGCGGCAGCTCCACGCGGGCGTCGCCGGCCGGAGTGCTGAGCGTGAAGGTGGCCGAGCGGATGCCGCGGAGCTCCACGTCGCGGGCGACGACCGCGGGCTCCGGGCGCCTGGCGCCGCAGTTGGGGCAGTGGTAGTGCCCGAGATGCGCAAGCAGGACGAGGTCATAGACGTAGGCGTGCCCGCAGCGACGGCAGTGCTTGGAATCGGAGGCGTGCTGGAGCTCGCCCTGGGCCAGGTCGTCATCCTCGATCCCGAAGTGCAGCGGGCGGGTGGCGTCGCCGAGGGAGGTGGCGGTGGGCGGCGCCGGGGTGTCGGCCGCCGCCCCGGCCCGGGCGAGATCGGCGACGAGCGGGTCATCGGCGTTGAGCACGAGCCGTGTGCCGGCCACCCGGCCCGCGACGACGCTCGCCCAGCGATCGGCGATCGTGTCGAGCTCTCCGTAGCGGTCGAGCTGGTCGCGGAACAGGTTCGAGAGCAGCAGGGCGCGCGGCTCGAGCTCTGAGACGATGGGTCCGAGCCAGAACTCGTCCACCTCGAAGAGGCCGAAGTCACCGTCGATCGTGTGCCCGCCCCGCCGCGAGGCGGCGGCGAGCGCGGAGGCCACGCCGCCGGCCATGTTGGCGCCGGCCCGGTTGTGGACGAGAGTGCGCCCCGTGCGCTCGAGGATGGTCGCCACCATCGCCGCGGTGGTCGTCTTGCCGTTCGTAGCCGAGATGACCACGTTGCCGTCCTCCAGCCGCCGGGCGAGACGCCCGATGGCGTGCGGCTCGACGCGCATGAGAACCTTGCCGGGCAGGCTCGTCCCGCCGCCCCGGCCCGCTCGGCGCACGACGGCTCCGACCGCCTTGGCCGCCGCCAGCTTGGCTGCGAAGAGCATCACGCGACGGGCGCCACGACGCGCAGGGCCCCCGGCAGGACCCGGACCGTGGCGGGGAGGTCGGCGATCGGATCGCCGTCGGCGCAGGCGACGAAGGGACGGTCGGCGCCGAAGGTCACTTCTCGCGCTCGCAGGACGGTCACCGTCGGGTCGTGGATGTGGGTCCCACGGAACACGCGCGGGAGGTTGGCCAAAAAGCGCGCCTTCGACGATGACTCCGTGAGGACGACGTCGAGCAGGCCGTCTTCGAGATCCGCGTGGGGTGCCAGGCGCATCCCGCCGCCGAAGACGCCGGTGTTGCACACCGCGACCGAATAGCCCACGAAGGTCCGTGGGGTCCCGTCGAGGACCACCTCCCATCGGGCGGGCCGCCAGGACCACAGGGCCCGCAGCGTCCCGTACAGGTAGACGAACGTCCCGAGGGGAAGGCGCGTCGCGTTGGCGATGGCCTGGACGTCTGAGTCAAGGCCGGCGGAGGCGATGCCGAGATAAGTGCGCCCTCCGAGCTCGGCGACGTCGATCGCGCGAGTCGTGCCCGCGGCAAGCGTCGAGCAGGCCGCGACAGGATCGGCGGGGATTCCGAGCTTGCGCGCGAAGTCGTTGCCCCGGCCGCCCGGCAGCACGCCGAGAATGCCTCCCGTCGAGTGCAGCTCGCCCGCCACGGCTCCGATGAGGCCGTCGCCGCCCATCGCCACGGCAAGTTCTCCGTCTCCCAGTGCCGCGCGCGCGAGCGCGCGAGCGTCGTCGAGGCTCGTCGTGCGCTCGACGTGGAACGCGAATCCGTGGGCCCGCAGCGCCGCTTCGACGCCGGGAAGCGCGTGGGCGGCGCGCCCGCCTCCGGCGCTCGGGTTCACGATGAGGGAGAGGGAGAGCTCCGCGTCCATGCGCGCGAGGGGACTCAAGCGTCAGCCCGCAGCACGAGATCGGCGAGCGACTCGGCCACGTGTCGCGGCGGTGGATCGGCTGCGGCGGCTTGGGCCCGGGTGGAGGAGCCCGTGAGCACCAGGGCGGCGTCCATTCCCGCGCCGTGGGCGCCCGCCACGTCTGAGTCAAGCCGGTCACCGACTCCCAGTGCCCGGCCCGGACCCAGCCGCTCGAGCGCGGCGGTGTAGAACGCGGGCTCGGGCTTTCCGGCCATCCAGTCCGCCGGGCGTTCCGCGGCGGCTTCCACGGCGGCCAGCACCGCGCCCGACCCGGGCCACGGGCCGTCGGGCATGGGATAGGTGGCGTCCCGTGAGGTGCCCACGAGCTCGGCTCCGCGCAGGATGGCCTGGGTGGCGATCCGCAGCTCGCGGAAGTCGAAGCCGTCGTGATTTGAGACGACGACCACGTCGGCGCGTGTAGCGAACTCGGTGTTGTTGACCACCCTCAGACCCGCCGCCGCGACGTGATCGACGAGCGACTGGGCGCCGATGACGAACGCGGAGCCGCCGTCGCGGCGCTGGGCGAGACCGTGCTGTACCGCGCCGCCCACCGATGCGATCTCGTCCACGGAAGCCTGGAAGCCCAGGCGCCAGAGCTTTCTGACGAAGTCCTCGGCGGAGCGCTGCGGGTCGTTCGTGCAGAACATGAGCTTCTTGCCCGCCTCGCGCAGCGCCGCGACCGCCTGCACCGCCCGTGCGGTCGGGCGGTCCCCGAGCCACAGGCATCCATCCAGGTCGAGCAGGACGTGGGCGTAGGGGTCAAGTGCGCTGGAGAGGGCCAAGCGACCCATTATCGCCGCCTCGCCTGCGAATGCCCTCCTGGCGCGCTCAAGTTCGTCGGCCGGGTGTCCGATACACGAGAGCGCCCCGCCCACCGACTCCACGGCCGCTCGAGCCGAACCGGTCACCCCTGACGGGCGCCCACCCCAGCCTCCGCTTCGAGCGGAAAGGACACCGATGAAGAATGACACGCTGCTCGCGGCGCAACCCGCGGGCGGCCTCAAGCCACTCCCGAAGGCGCCGACCGGGATCCACGGACTCGATGAAGTGACGGGAGGCGGTCTCCCGCGCGGTCGTCCGACGCTGATCTGTGGTCCGGCAGGCTGCGGCAAGACGCTGCTCGGGATCGAGTTCCTCGTCCGCGGTATCACCGAGCACGGAGAGCACGGGGTGTTCCTGGCCTTCGAGGAGACTCGAGAGGACCTGATCGCCAACGTCGCGTCGCTCGGCTTCGATCTGGCCCAGCTCGAAGCCGACGGCAAGCTCGCGCTCGACAACGTGAACATCGAGCCGAGCGAGATCGAGCAGTCCGGTTCCTGGGATCTCGAGGGTCTGTTCATCCGCCTCGGAGCGTCCATCGACGCGGTCGGCGCCGACCGCGTCGTGATCGACACGATCGAGAATCTCTTCGGGGCCTTCTCGGACACCGCGACGCTCCGTGCCGAGCTGCGCCGGCTGTTCCGCTGGCTCAAGGATCGCGGCGTGACCGCGATCATCACCGGCGAGCGAGGCGACGGGTCGTTGACGCGCTACGGCATCGAGGAGTACGTCTCCGATTGCGTGATCGTGCTCGACCACCGCGTGAGCGAGGAGACCTCCACCCGACGGCTCCGCGTGCTCAAGTACCGCGGCTCGCTGCACGGCACGAACGAGTACCCGTTCCTGATCGGCAAGGGCGGCGTGTCGGTGGTTCCCATCACCTCGCTGGGGCTCGAGCACGATGGCTCCGGCGAGACGTTCTCCATGGGCGTCGACCGGCTCGACGAGATGCTCGGGGGACAGGGGGTGCTCAGGGGCAGCTCGATCCTCGTGAGCGGGACGGCGGGCACCGGCAAGTCGACGGTCGCCGCCCAGTTCTGCGACGCGGCGTGCCGGCGTGGTGAGCGGGCGCTGTACTTCGCCTTCGAGGAGTCCGAGGCCCAGATCGTCCGCAACATGGGCTCGGTGGGCATGGACCTCGGGCAGTGGGTCCGCCAGGGGCTGCTGCAGTTCAAGTGCGTGCGGCCCAGCCTGCTCGGCCTGGAAGCTCATCTCTCCTCGATGCAGGACCTCGTCGCAGAGTTCGAGCCGTCCGTCGTGGTGATCGATCCGATCTCCGATCTCCTGACCGCGGGCGCCAGTCGGGACGTGTCGGCGATGCTGACCCGCCAGGTCGACTTCCTCAAGGTCAGGGGCATCACCGCGCTCTTCACCAGCCTGGACCAGGACCTCCAGCTCGAGCAGGCCAACCACCAGATCGCGGCCCTGATCGACGTCTGGCTCCTGCTCAACACCCACGAGTTCAACGAGGAGCGCAACCGCTCGCTCTCGGTGCTCAAGGCCCGCGGGATGGCGCACTCCAACCAGATCCGAGAATTCCTGCTCACGGAGCACGGGATCGTTCTGGCCGGCCCGCACGGGCGTGGAGAAGTGCTCACGGGCTCTGCGCGCCTCGAGCAGGAGGCCAACCAGCGGTCGCGAAGCGGTCGGGAGCCCGGCGAGCCGGATGGCGGCGAGGGTTTCTCGCTCGACGTCGCGCGCGGCGACGGCCTCCCTGTGGCAGGCACGCGATGACCGTCCAGAGCGCCACCGAAGCCTCCGAGGCGATCCCGGAGGAGACATTCTGCCACCTGCGACTCTACGTCGCCGGCCAGTCGCCCAAGTCGCTCAAGGCGCTGGCCAACCTCAAGCGACTGTGCGAGGACCACTTGCAGTCGCGCTATGAGATCGAGGTCATCGATCTCGCCGACGATCCCAAGCTCGCCCTGGAGGACGAGATCATCGCGATCCCGACGCTGGTCCGGAAGCTCCCGGAACCGACCCGCAAGATCATCGGTGACCTCTCCGACTCAGAGCGCGTGATCGTCGGACTCGAGCTCTTGAGAAGGGATGACTGACCGATGGCAGCCGATACGGCACTCCAGCGGCTGGAAGCCGCCCTCGCGAAGCTCGAGGGCGCCCGCTACGAGCTCACGTTGTTCGTCAACGGCGCGTCCTCCTCCTCGTCGCGAGCGATCCAGGACGTCCAGGGGCTCTGCGAAGCCCATCTCGACGGCCGGTACGACCTGACCATCGTCGACGTCAATGACGATCCGGAACTGGCCATGGATCGCAGGGTGCTCGCCACCCCGACGTTGCTCAAGGATGCGCCCGCGCCCGAGCGCATGCTCGTGGGCGACTTGTCTGACAGCGACCGCGTCCTGGTCGCGTTCGACTTGCGCGACGCCCATCAAGTCGACGCGGGGAAGGGGCGATGAGGTCGGCCGACGAGCGCGACGCGCGCGCGGCCGACGTGGGCACGCTCCTCGACGAGGCGGTCGAGACGCTGCGGGCGATCCGCGCAGGTGAAGTCGACGCGCTCATCGTGGGCGACGGCGCTCCCGGCGAGCAGATGTTCACGCTCTCGAGCGCCGACCGCACCTATCGGATGTTCGTCGAGACCATGCGCGACGGCGCGGCCACGGTGTCCGAGGACGGGGTGGTCCTCTACGCCAACCGGCGGCTGTCAGATCTACTCGGCCGACCGCTCTCGCGGATCGTGGGAGCACCGCTGCACTCCTTCGTCGTGGAGAGCCACCATGCCGCCCTCGCCGTCCATGACGGAGAATCCGCGGCCGGCGACATGATCGAGATCGAGCTGATCGGCGGTGACGATCAGCCCATACCCGTGTGGGTCGGAGCCTCGACCGTCGACGTGGACTCCCAGCGGCTCGTGTGCCTCACGTTCGCCGACCTGACGCAGTTCAAGCGGGAGCAGCGGGAGCTGACCCTCGCCCACGAGCAGGCCGTCGAGGCATCTCGTCTCAAGTCCGAGTTCGTGGCGAACATGAGCCACGAGATCCGGACCCCGCTCAACGGCGTGATCGGGGTGAGCGGACTGCTCCTCGACACGGTGCTGACCGACGAGCAGCGCGAGTATGCCGATGCCGTGCAGACTTCAGGCGATGCCCTGATGACCGTCATCGATGACATCCTCGACTTCTCGAAGATCGAGGCCGGAAAGCTCGAGCTCGACGAGGCGCCGTTCGCGCTGCTGGATTTGGTCGAGGACGTCGCCTCGGTCGTCGCGGTTCCGGCGCACGCCAAGGGTGTCGAGCTGCTGGCGTGGACCGACCCCGACCTGCCGAGAACCGTCTCGGGTGACGTCGGCCGGGTGCGCCAGGTGCTCACCAACCTGATGTCCAACGCGGTCAAGTTCACCGCGGCCGGCGAGGTCTGCGCCGACGTGACGAAGGCGCAGGGCCCGGAGGGACCGAGGATCCGCTTCGAGGTCACCGACACCGGCATCGGAGTCGCGGTCGCTTCGAAGCACCGGATCTTCGAGTCCTTCCGGCAAGCGGACGGCTCGACTACGCGCGAGTACGGCGGCACGGGCCTGGGGCTGGCGATCTCCAAGCTGCTCGTCGGGCTCATGGGCGGTGAGATCGGCGTGGAGAGCGTCGAGGGCGAGGGCAGCACCTTCTGGTTCACGATGCCCTTGCAGGCGGTGTCCGGTGGCGAGGCAATCGACGCCATGCGCCCCGAGCTCGGAGGAACGCGGGTGCTTGCGGTCGATGACAACGCCACCAGCCGAAGCCTTCTGGAGCGCCAGCTCGTCGGCTGGGGCATGGCGTGCGCGACGGCGCCCGACGGCGATGCGGCGCTCGACATGCTTCGCGTGGCCGACGTGTCCGGGCTTCCGTATGACCTGGTGCTGCTCGACGCCCGGATGCCGGCGATGACCGGGACGGAGCTGACCGAGGCGATCCGCGCGACGTCGCACGCGGCCACGGTGCCGATCCTCATGCTCATCTCCTCGCAGACCGGGCGGGAGGTTGAGACGACGGCAGGGGTCGACGGCTTCCTGACCAAGCCCGTTCGGCAGGGGCGGCTTCAAGATGAGATCACACGGGTCCTGGACGTCGTGGGCCACTCCCGGCGCACCGATGGCGCGCCTGCGTCGGCGGCCGGCGGAGGACATGACGATCACGGAAGCCTGGTGCTGCTCGTCGAGGACAACGAGATCAACCAGCTCGTGGCCGTCAGGATGCTCGAGAAGCACGGTTTCCGTGTGGACGTCGCCGCCAACGGCCGTGTAGCGCTCGAGATGTGCCAGAGTCGGCGGTACGAGGCCATCTTCATGGACTGTCAGATGCCCGAGCTCGACGGTTACGAGACGACCGCCGAGATCCGCCGCCGTGAAGGCGTCGACCGCCGGGTGCCCATCATCGCCATGACGGCCAACACGATGAAGGGCGACCGGGAGAAGTGCCTGGACGCCGGGATGGACGACTACGTCGGAAAGCCCGTCGATCCGAAGGCGCTCGGAGACGCGATCTCGAGGTCACTGAGCTCGAAGAGCGATATCACGCCCGGCGAGGGCGCCGCGTCAGGCCAGGGGGGCATCGCGGCGTACCGACCGTCGAGCGGTCGGGCGCCGCTTCTCGAACGGTCCGCGCTCGAGGAGCTGTGCGACGGCGACACTGAGATGCATCAGGGTCTCGTCAGCTTGTTCGCCGGCCAGTCTCAGGTCTGCCTGGCGGACATCGCCCGGGCGATCGAGATCGGTGACGCCGGAGCGTTGCAACGTGCCTCGCACCAGCTCAAGGGCAGCTCGGCGAGCGTCGGCGCGCTCCGGATGTCCGAGATCTGCAATCGCCTGCACGAGGTCGGACGGGAGGGACCCATGAGCAGCGGGCCCGAGCTTCTCGAGGAGCTCGAGCGCGCCTCGGAGTTGACCCAGGCATCGTGGTACACCGGCCTTTCGACCGAGGTCCGCACGTCGTAGGGGCCTCTGCGCACCGGCGGGGCTCTCACCTATCCTTGCCGCCGATGTTGCGCCTGGTCACCTGGTTCTGCCTTGCCGCCGCCCTAGGCGCGCTACTGGTCGCCTGCGGCGAGGACGACGCCTCGCGGCCGCAAGGAGGGAGCGCTCAAGAAAAGGGCACGCCGGCGCCCGCTCCCACTTCGGAGGCGGGCTGCGAGACGGTCAGGGCCCCGGAGCCCAAAGCGGATGGCGAGCTGTCGAAGCCGAAGCTGCGGCTCGACCGGACCCGAACCTACCTGGCGACCGTCAAGACCTCGTGCGGTGATTTCGAGATCACCCTGGACGCCAAGCGCTCGCCCAGGACGGGCGGCTCCTTCGTCTCACTCGCGCGCGACAGGTTCTTCGACGGCGGCATCTTTCACCGGATCGTCCCGGACTTCGTCATCCAGGGCGGAGATCCGACCGGCACGGGCATGGGCGGACCGGGGTACTCCATCACCGAGGCGCCACCCGACGACCTCTCCTACACCAAGGGTGTGGTGGCGATGGCCAAGACCGAGGCGGAAGCGCCCGGGACCTCCGGCTCGCAGTTCTACGTCGTCACGGGTGATGACGCCGGCCTTCCGCCCGACTACGCGCTGCTCGGACAGGTCACCAAGGGCATCGAGGTTGTCGAGCTCATCGGTGCGGTTCCCGCCGGAGCCGATGGCCGGCCGGTCGATCCCGTGATCATCCGCTCCGTCACGGTGAAAGAGGGCTAGCCAGGGAGCCTTCGAGCTCGAGCAGCGCGCGTTTGCGTGCCGGGCCTCCACCGTAGTTGCCCAGCCCGCCCGAGCCCGGGAGCACCCGGTGGCACGGCACGACGATCGGAACGGGATTGCGTGCCATGGCGGTGCCCACGGCGCGGGCGGCGCGCGGATGCCCGGCGCTGGCGGCCAGGGCCCCGTACGCCGTCGTGCGTCCGGGCCCGACCTCCCGCCGCAGGGTCTCAAGGACCGTTCGCCGGAACGGGGAGGCGACCAGGCGCAGATCGACCGGGACCTCACGCAGATCCCCCTCGTGGCCTTCGAGATAGCCCGACAGTGCGTCGCGCGTGGCAGCGAGCTCGGCGTCGGAGGCCACGATGCGCGGCCCGAGGCGGAGGGCGACTTCGGCCAGGGTGACGTCCTCGGCTTCCTCCTCGAAGGAGATCCGGCAGATCCCCTCGGGACCTGACACGATAAGAAGCCGGCCGATGGGGGAGGGGAGGCGCGTGAACACCCCGTCGGCCAGCCCTTCGCGGACGGCGGCGGAGCCGAGCGACTCTCGGAAGGCGGCGGTGAGTGGCGTCATGCGGCGACCTGCTCTCTGAGACTGCGGACGGCGGTGGAGACGCGCTGGCGCGCCGCGACGGGCGAACAGCCCAGCGCGGCCGCCACCCCGTCGTAGTCGAGGTCCTCGACGAAGCGCAGCCGCAACGCCACCTGGGCGGTCTCGGGCAGCGGTTCGATGAGCGCCTCGAAGGCGCCGTCGTAGTGCTCCGGCTCGACGGCCACCGCCGGCGGCTCGGCGGTGGGGCGCTCCCGGCGGCGGCTGCGATGGGCGTCGTAGGCCGTGGTGGTGGTCACCCGGTAGAGCCACGCGCGCAGGTGATCCGCGTGGCGCAGGCGGGGATAAGCACGCAGGGCTCGCAGGAACGCCTCCTGGAGGATGTCCTCGGCGTCCCCGTCGCCGCCGAGCCGCCGGGCGTGAGCGAGCAGCTCGTCGCCGTGTAGCTCGACGAGCGACCAGAAGGGAGGCAGGACGACGGTGGCCACGATCGTGCAACGTGGGACGGCGCCCGATTGTGAGGTCAGAACAGGTTGATGACGCCGAGCAGCGTGAGCAGGATGAGCGTCACGAACGCGGAGAGCAGCAGGGACGGCAGGCAGCCGAGGCGATTGGAGAAGAAGAAGAACACGAGGAGCCTGCGACTAGCCGGGTCGACGCGGCGCCAAACCCTGCCAGGAGCGCCGCCGCCCGTCGAGGAGCGCCCCGACGACCGCGGCGGTCAGCAGACCCAGCGCCGCAAGCTTGCGGGGATCAGCCACGCCGGCCCGCCGCTCTGGCCGCCACCGGCGCATTCTCGCGAGCCTTCTTCTGTCTTCTGCGACCGAGGAAGGTGAGCACTCCGAGCGCGACGCAGACGAGCAGGAAGCCCCAGAACAGCGACACCCCGGCGCCGATCCCGCCGAACGGGAGTGCGATGAGCTGGACGATCAGCCACCCCAGCGCCAGCAGGCCGACCACGAGGGCGAGGACGATGAGGAGGCCGCGCACGCGTGCGAGTGTTCCGGCGCTCTTGGGCGGCGCGATGAGCCCCATGAAGCGCAGCAGCATGAGCTGGCGGTTCGTCGGGGGCGTCTGGCCCAGGCGCTCGGCCGCGAGCTTGAGATCGCCGGCACGCCGCTCGGCCAGGGCGAGCGATGCCTCGGCCATCCGGCGCAGCTGTAGGCGCTCCTGAGGCCGCGCGGCGGCGATGGCCGCTCGGAAGTGCTCACGCGAGCGAGCGGCGTCGTAGCGTTCCGCAGCACGCGCGCCGAGCAGCGCCTGCGCCGCCGACTTGTAGCGGGTCTCCGCCGCGAGCTCCTCGTCGGTGCGCCCTTCGAGCTTCTGCATCGCGTTGAGCGCAGACTTCTGCTCGACCCGGACTTGACGCGGCTTAGGAGGCATCTCCGAGTTCAGTCTATGAGCCCGGAGCCCACCGGAAGCCCGTGGGCTCGAAGCTCGGGTCGAGCGGGCTCGTCGGCAGGCCGGGAGCGGGATCGAGGGCGTCGTAGCCCCCCGGCGCGATGTCGTTCGGTCCGTCGGGATGAAACAGCGAGGCGAGGTACTGGATCTGCCCGCGCCCGACGCCGAGCTCGTACTGACCACCGCCGTAGGCGCCCATGCCACGCTCGGCGCAGTAGTCGTATCCCGCGAACAGGGCCTCCAGCGAGCCGAAGCGCGAGGGTTTCAGGTTGACCGTGCGGGGCGGGAATGCGAGCGACTCGATGTCCGCCACGGAGTGGATCGGCGCGTCCCAGGTGATGCGACCGCGGTGGGGCTCGAGAACGGCGTCCGCTTCGGCCGAGGTGAGATCGGGATCCTCGAGCCACGCGTCCGGGAAGGCCTCGGCGATCCGCCGGTACAGCGCCGGATCGGTCGGCACGTCGACCACCGTGCCCTTGTAGGCGCCCTTGAAGTCGATCGAATCGACGGCTCGAGTCTGTACCAGCCGGTCGATGAGCGTCTCATCCCAGTCCGGAGTGGCGTCGAGCTTGAAGCGCAGGTCAGGGTACACGGCGAGCCGGCGCTCCACCGGGCCGAACGTCGCCGGCTCGCCCAGCCGCGAGGACACGACGAAGCGCACGGGCCGCGGCGTGCGCCCGACCACTCCGGCCAGGTCGCGGCCGGCCTGGCGCAGCGCGAGGTCGAGCGCCGCGCTCTCGAACGCCCATCGCCTGTAGAGGAGGAAGGCGGGCTGCTCGGGGGCGCCGCCCGGGAAGAGATCGAGCCCAGCCACGTGAGCCGCGAAGGAGGCAAGCGTCCACCTCCCGCCGAGCGCCAGCACCGGGCCCAGGTCCTGCTGGCGGCGTTGGTCGTCGGCGTCATAGGTGACGTCCTCGCCGATGCCCTCCTCGCCGTCTCCGCGGAGCCGGATGAGGGTCGTTAGCCGCTCGAAGCCGCTCGAGACGGTCAACGCGTGCCCCTCGAGCGCGTACTCCTCGATCTCGAGGGGCAGGCCGGCGAGAGCGTCATAGGTATCGGCCATGTGGCGGCGAGTCTACGCGAGTCCGCAGTAGCCTCAAATCGTGTCCGAGGCCCTGCGGTTCCTGGCCCTGTCGGAGCTTCTGGGCCTGGCGGCGCTGCCCATGACGGCGCTCGTGCTCGGGCGTCTTCCCGGCGCGGGCCTCGCCTTCGCAAAGCCGCTCGGGCTGCTGGCCGCGGCTTACCCACTGTGGCTGCTGGTGAGTTTTCATCTGGTGCCCTACGGGAGCGTGTCGGCCTGGGCCGGAGTCGGGCTGCTCGTCGTCGGCGGCCTGGCGTTGCGGCGACGCCGGCCACGAAGGTTCTCGTTGGCCGGTGGACTCGAGGGTCGGCTGCTCGTCGCCGCGGAAGTGACCTTCGCCGTCGCGTTCCTGGGCGCCGCGCTCCTGAACGCCTACTCGCCCGAGGTGCGCGGCACCGAGAAGCCGATGGACATGGCCTTCCTGAATGCCGTGAACGCCAGCTCCTCCTTTCCGCCGCACGATCCCTGGCTCGCCGGCGAGGACCTGAACTACTACTGGCTGGGCCACTACCTCATGGCCTTCGGGATCCGGCTCACCGGGGTGGAGCCGAGCGTCGGCTACAACCTCTCGCTGGCGCTCCTCTTCGCGCTCTCGGCAGTAGCGGCCTTCGGGCTCGCAAGTGCGCTGACCGCCGCGGCGAATGGGCGCCGGCCGGTGCTGGCCGGCCTCCTGGCCGCCGGGTTCGTGTGCGTCGCCGGAAACCTGGAGGGCGCGCGCAAGCTGATCGTCGACGGCGGTCCGCTCGCGAGCTACGACTGGTTCGGGGCTTCGCGGGTGGTTCCGGACGCCATCACGGAGTTCCCGGCGTTCTCCTTCGTGCTCGGAGACCTCCATGCCCACGTGCTCGCCATCCCGTTCACGTTGCTGGCCCTGGCGTTCGGGTTGCAGGTCGCGATGGCGGGCCCGCGCTGGGCCGACGTGCTTCCCGCCGGGATCGCCGTCGGCGTGCTGTACGCGATCAACGCATGGTCGTATCCCGTAGTGGCAGGTCTCGTGGTGCTCGCCTGCCTCATGTCGCTTCGCGAACCGGGGAGCTCGATGAGCCGTGCGGCGGGCTGGTCGGTCGGGATGCTTGCGGTGTCCGTGCTGGCCGTCCTGCCGTTCTGGTTCACCTTCGAACCGAGCACCGGCGGCTTCGGCCTGGTCTCCGAGCGCCGATCCCCGCTGCTCTTCGCTCGTGATCAGGCGCTGATCCTGGGGGTCTTCGGGTTGATCCTTCTGGCGGCCGGGGCGCAGCGCCGGCGGGACGCCTGGGTGTGTCGAGCGGCCGTGGAGCGCTTCTTCTGGTTGCTCGCGGTGGGCGGTGTTGCGTGCGTGGCGCTCGCAGAGATCGTCTACGTGCGAGACGGGTTCGACGGGTCAGACCTGTACCGGATGAACACGGTCTTCAAGCTCAGCTACGAAGCGTGGATCCTGCTCGCCGTGGCAGCCGCCTGTGCTCTGACGCTTGCGCGAGGCCGGCTGCCGCTCGCAGTGTGGGTACCCGCCACGCTCCTGCTCGTGGGTCTCACCGCGATCTATCCCGTGGCGGGCTCCTACGCCCGCAAGGCGGCATTCTCGAACGGCCCGCGTCTTGACGGAATGCGCTGGCTGGCTCCCGGCGACGTCGCGGCGATCACCTGGCTGCGGCAGAACTCCGATCCCGACGCCGTCGTGCTCGAAGCCGTCGGCCCCGACTACTCAGAGCTCGGGTACACGCGGATCTCGACCTTCTCCGGCCGCGCGGCGGTGCTCGGCTGGGCCGGTCACGAGCTCCAGTGGGGTCATGACGCCGGCGCGCGACGGGATGACGTCGCGCGTATGTATCGCGGCACTGACCCCAACGCCGTCCGCGCCCTGCTGCGGCGCTACGGCGTGACCCACGTGATCGTCGGTCCGCTCGAGCGCGCAGACCACGGCGAGAGCGGCTTCGCGGGGTTCGACGAGCTGGGACGCCGTGTGTTCGAGCGTGACGGCACCATCGTGTGGCGGCTCTACGCGGCCGTGTCGCGGCGGATGTAGAGCCACTCGGCCATGCCGCCCGTCGGGTTCCAGGGAGTGCGATCGGTCATCCACGGCAGCCAGTTGGCGGGCGCCAGGCCCGCGACGTAGTCCTTGATCCACCATACGCGGAAGTCAAAGCGCCGCCCCTCGTACGCGGCGAGCTCGGGCAGCATCCGCAGCCGGGCCGCCTCGGTGAGGATGAGCACCTGGGCCTGCGGTGGCCCGGCGGACGCCTGCGCCAAGTCCAGGTAGCCCACCGGCAGGTCGCGGAAGTACCACGCCCAGGGAAAGGTCGCCCCTTCGGCGGCGTCGACGGTCACGGTGAGCTTCCCGTCCGCCCGCCGGGCGAGTTCTCGCACCTCGTCTCGGACGTCCGCCACCTGCGTCGAGGACTGGGTCGAGACGAGCAGCTCGCGGGGGTCGGCCGAGTTGACCGCGTTGACCGTGTAGGAGGCGTATCCGACGTAGAGAGCGCCGAGCACCGCCATGACGAGGCCCACCCGCCCCGCGGCTCGGTCCCGGGCGGCCCACAGCGCCTGCGCGCCGATGCCCGCGAGCAGGATGAGGGGAAGCAGCGGATGCAGCAGCAGCCAGGCGAACTTCTCGCTGGCCCATGAGTAGACACCGAGGGACAGCGCGAACATCCAGACGATCAGCCAACCCCCGACGCTCCGCGACCGCACGATGGCCGCGATCCCGACCGCCGCGAGGCCGAGCACGGGCCACTCCTCCCCGAGGAGCAGGAACGCGTAGAAGCCCACCGGCTCGCCGCCGCGGGCGACGGGCTGCTGGCCCAGCCAGTACGCGAGGCCGTCGTGGATGCCGTCCCACAAGCCGCTCGGGTTGGTGAAGAAGACGGTGAAGAGCAGCGCGAACACGAACCAGAAGGCGGCCGCCCCCCAGGCCCAGGGCCGCCACCCGAGCGACATGACAGAGCGCAGGAGGGGTGCTCTGCGCCAACCGTCGCGGCGGGCTTGCCACAGCGCGAGCGGCCCGAGAAAGGTACCCGCGACGAACACGGTGATGAAGGTCGACTCCTTGGTGGCGAAGCTCGCGGCCAGGAGCGCGCCCATCAGCACGGGGTGGTGACGGCGGGGAACGTCGAGGAAGTGCAGGACCACCACGATCAGACCGAGCGTGATGCAGGCGATGTAGATGTCCTCGCGAGCGAATCGCGAGAAGTACAGGTACGAGGGTCCGACCGCGAGCAGTGCGGCGGCGACGAGCGCGCCGCCGCGCCCGAGCTGGGCCCGGAGCAGGGACGGCAGGCCGACCATCGTGGCCCCCATCAGCGCCGGCGCCATCCGGGCGCTGACGTCTCCGGCTCCGAACACTCCGTACATCGCGGTGGTGAGGTAGAAGCGCAGCGGACCGTGCAGCAGAGGGTTGTAGGCGTATTCCCCCTGCTTGAACAGCAGCCAGGAGAAGTAGGCGTCCTGGCTCTCGTCGTGATGGAACGGGCGTGATCCGAGATCGATCAACCGCAGCCCGAGAGCCAGCACGACGAGCGCCGCGTAGGCCGCGAGCTCGAGGCGCGGCGCTTCACGGAGCCGCCTACGCACGATCGGCGTCACGACGGACGGCACGCAGCCGAGCGATACCGCCGTAGCGGCTCGCGACGAAGACGAAGCCGAGAAGGGTGATGGGCACCACGAGCACGAAGCGCAACATGACCAGGTAGGACACCGCGATCGAGCCCGTGCCGCCGATCGCCTTGATGCCGATGATCGCGGCGGCATCCTGGGTCCCGGCGTAGCCCGGGCCGGACGGGATGAGTGCGAAGACGGACGCCAGCGCCACGAGGTAGGCGCCTTCGATCGGATCCATCCCGAAGCCGACGGAGGCGCCGATCGACATCCAGACGCCGGTCTCGATCGCCCAGACCACCATGGTCATGGCGAGCAGGATCAGCCCGTGGCGCCCGCGCAGGTTGAGGGTCGAGGAGAGGACGGGCGCCAGCATCGCGTGCAGCCGCGCGTTCCGGCGGACGAGGACGACGGCGAGCACGCCGAGGACGGCCGCCAGGACGGTGACGAGGGCCACGATCTCGAGCGAGCCGCCCCCGACCTGGTCGAGCAGCGCGTAGCCCACGACGAGAAAGAGCGCCACGACGACGGCCACGTCCAGGAGCCGCTCGGCCAACAGGGTCCCGAGGATGGTGCGGCGACTCGCATCCGCGCGGGGGGCGAGCAGGAGGACCCGGACGGCGTCACCCGCGCGCGCGGGAAGGACGTTGTTGACCGCGTAGCCGACGACGGTCAAGGCGTAGACGTCTGACCGCGGGGCGTGGGCTCCGTCCCGCGCCAGCAGACGCTCCCACCGCTCGGCACGCACAACGGTCGCGAGGGCGTAGAGCGCGATCGCTCCGGCGAGCGCGGCGAGCTGCGAGGGAGTGGAGGGAAGGCTCGGCGGCTCCTGGCCGAGAGCCCACCACACCACGCCGGCGACCGCCACGAGGGAGACGACCACGCCGAGCAGCGGTACGCCGGCTCGGGCACGGCCTGCGGGCCGCGCGGGCGGAGGCGCCGGGGCCTCTGCCTCTTCCGGCAGTGGGGGAGCGGCGCCGGGCGGCGGGTTCACCGCCGCTCCCCGGGGAGCGGCGTCGGGCCGGGCCTCACCCGAGCGAGCGGGGCCCGGCGTGCGCCGGCTCTAGGCGTCGGCGCTCGAGTGCTGATCCGTGTCGCCTGCGTCCGTGTCGTCGTCCTTGGAGGGAGCGGCAGGGGCGACGTCGGCATCGCCACCGGATCCACCCTCGGCTCCGGGGTTGCCGGGCTTGTCTTCGAGCGGTTCACGATTCTTGGTGTCGTCCATGGAGATCCTTTCGACTGCGTTGCGGTCAACATGGAGTACCCCGTATTAGCACGGGAGGATGACTCGAATGCATCGGAACCGACGCGACTTGTCCGTCGGCCGGATGACCGGCGGTCGTGGCCACGGCCCGGGACGCTCGGTCATGTGTCGCGCGACAGGGGGGCCGGGGATGATCGCGCGTGTCAGAGCTCGCGCTTGAAGATCAGGAGGTGGCCATCCTTCTCACCCTGGAAGGCGAGGTCGGTGAGGACCTTCTCGAGCTCCCAACCCTCAGCCCCCATGGCGTTCATCTTGTTCTCGAGCGCGCCGCGGTCGAGCTCGTCGCGGTTGCGGCCCATGAAACCGTGGGTCAGGATCTCCGTGGTGTACTCGTAGGTGGGCATGTCAGGGAAGGCTAGGGACTCCGGCGTTCGCGGACACGGCCACACGGCGTCCCACAGAAGGGGCCCTACAGCACGAGCACGTCGACGCGGTCGCCGGCCTGCAACTCGCCGGCGTCGTGTGGCGCCACCACGAAGCCGTCGGCTTCGGCGAGGGCCCCCGTCATGTGCGAGCCCTGACGGGTCGTGGGGGTCGCTTCGAGCATCCCGTCGGCTCCGCGCGCTAGTCGCGCGGTGAGGAACGTGGTGCGTCCGTCCTCGGCGCTCGCCGGGACGGCGAGTCGGGCGGGTAGGAGCCGCATCGCCGCGTCGGGCTCCCCGTGAAGGCGACGCAGCAACGGCTCGACGAAGGCCAGGAAGCAGACCACCACCGAGAGCGGGTTGCCCGGCAGACCGAAGACGAAGGTGTCCCCGCGGATGCCGCAGAAGAGCGGCTTGCCGGGCTTCAGGCGCACCCGCCAGAAGAGCTCCTCGACGCCTTCTCGCGCCAGCACCGACTTGACGTGATCGTGCTCCCCGACCGACACGCCGCCCGAGATGACCAGGACATCCGCCTGCTCCAGGGCGGAGCGCACCCCGGCCGCGATCGCCTCCGGCTCGTCCGGCGCTGCGCCGTGGTCGTTCACCTCGGCGCCCGCGGCGCCCGCCAGCTGGGCGAGCACGGGACCGTTGGAGTCGTGGATCTGGCCCGGGCCGAGCGGACCCCCCGCCATCACGAGCTCGTCACCGGTGGTCAGGAGGTGCACGCGGGCTGCGCGGCGGACGGTGATCCCGCTCACCCCGGCCGCGGCCAACGCCGATAGGCGCTGCACCGTGAGCGCCCGGCCGGCGTCGAGCAGGACGTCCCCCGACGCTATGTCCTCGCCGCGGAAGCGCACGAAGCGGCCCGCTTCGAGTGTCTCGCCCGCCACGACCCGGCCCTGATCATCGGTTTCGGCGAGCTCCGAGCGCAGCACGGCGTCGGCGCCGGCCGGCAGGGCCGCGCCCGTCGTGATGCCGACGGCCTCGCCGGGACCGACCGTGAGCGCCGGGTCCTCACCTGCCGCGATAGCGCCGACTACCCGCAGGGGAGCTGAGCCGGGGGCGGTGTCGGCGGCGCGCACCGCGAAGCCATCCATCGCTGACCGGTCAAAGCCCGGCAGGTCGAGGGGAGAGCGCACGGTCTCCACGGCCACCCGCCCGACGGCGTCTCGCAGCGGGCGGATCTCGGCCGGCAGCGGGCGCGCTGCCGCGGCGATCAGCGCCCAGGCCTCCGCGACATCGATCATCCCATTCCCTCGCCGCCGGGAGCGCCCGGCTCGGGGTCGACCCGGGGCACGGCGCTCGCACCGGGCGCAGCGTCGTGCGAGTGCGAGTGCGAGTGACCGCCTCCGGACCGCACGGCGAGGGCGTGGGGGAGGAGCTCGAGAATCACGCCGAGCGCGTCCCGTACGCCGCCGGGGGAGCCCGGCAGATTGACGATGAGCGCGTCGCCGCGCAGGCCCGCGACCGCCCGTGAGAGCCAAGCGCGCGGAAATCCCTGGGCGGTCTGGACGCGCATGGCTTCGGGCAGCCCGGGCACGTCGATGGGTGCCACCGCCCGCGTGGCCTCCGGGGTGACGTCGCGCGGCCCGAGCCCGGTGCCACCCGTGGTAAGCACCAGCGCACAGGAGACGTCGTCGCAGAGCCGCACCAACTCGGCTTCGATGGCATCTCGCTCATCGGGCACGAGAGCGGTTTCGGCGATCCAGAACCCTCCGGCTTCCAGCAACGCCGCGACGATCAGCTCCGTCGTCTCGTCAGTCCGTTCGCCGGTCGAACGAGTGTCCGACACCCCGAGGATGCCGACCGCGAAGTCAGCCACCGATCTGCGACATCGACCGTGCCGGCGGGACGAAGCCCGGCTCGTTGACGCGGTGCTTGAGCTCCTTGTGCCACACCGCGTCGCGGATGATGCCTTCGAGCTCTGAGTCCGACGCGCCCGTGCGCAACGGCTCGCGCAGGTCGGTTTCGGTGATCGAGAACAGGCACGTGCGAAGCCGTCCGTCGGCGGTGAGGCGGATGCGGTTGCAGTCGTCGCAGAACGGCTCGGTGACGGGTGAGATGAAACCGATCTCTCCCTGCCCGTCGGCGAACCGATAGCGCCGCGCGGTGCCGCTCGGCGCGCGGCCGATCGGCTCGAGCGGGTGGACGGCGTGGATCAGGTCGCGGACCTCGGCGTTGGGAAGCACCTGCGTGGGATCCCAGTTACGGTCGCCGTCCAGGGGCATGAACTCGATGAAGCGGACCTCGTACGGCTTGCGGCGCGCGAGCTCGGCGAATGCCACGACCTCGTCCTCGGTGAAATTGCGCAGGGCGACCGCGTTCACCTTGATGGGTCGCAGCTCCTCGAAGCGCTCGGCGGCCTCCAGGCCCTCGAGGACCTGGGAGAGCGAGTCGCGGCGCGTCATCGCGAAGAAGCGATCGGCCGCCAGGGAGTCCAGGGAGACGTTGACGCGTCTCAGCCCCGCCGCCACGAGCTGCTCGACCTGGCGAGCGAGCAGGTAGCCGTTGGTGGTCAGGGACAGGTCGTGCACGTCGGGGAGGGCGCTCAGCCGCGCGACGAGGCGCCACAGCTCCTTGCGCACGAGCGGCTCGCCCCCCGTCAGGCGGACGTCGTGGACTCCCATCGCCGCCAGCAGGCCGACCACGCGCTCGATCTCCTCGTAGGTGAGCACGGCCGTGCGCTCGAGCCACGGAAGGCCCTCGGCCGGCATGCAGTACTGGCAGCGGAAGTTGCAGCGGTCGGTGACCGAGATCCGCACGTCGCCGATGGCTCGGCCGTGCCCGTCCACCAGGGGCGCGAGCCGGGTCACGACTCCCGCCGCCAATCGCCGGAGGCGCCGCCGGTCTTCTCGAGCAACTCGATCCGCTCGACCACGACGCCCTTCTCGATCCCCTTGACCATGTCGTACACGGTAAGCGCGCCGATCGCGCACGCGGTCAGGGCTTCCATCTCCACACCCGTGCGGTCCGTCGTACGAGCCGTGGCGGTCACCGTGACGGTTCCCGCGTCGACGTCGACCTGGACCTCCGGGTCCAGCTGGGTGAGGGAGAGCGAGTGGGTCAGGGGGATGAGCTCGTCCGTGCGCTTGGCGGCCTGGATCGCGGCGATGCGGGCGACCGCGACGACATCGCCCTTCGGAGCGTTGCCGACCGCCACGCGGGAGGCCGTCTCCGGGGCCATCCGGACGACCGCGCGGGCCGTCGCCGAGCGCGAGCTGGCCCTCTTGGGTCCGACGTCCACCATGCGCGCCCGGCCGCGGGCGTCGAGGTGCGTGAGTTGGGCTCCCTCCACGCCCCTGATCATAGAGCCGCCCCGGGTGCGAGCCCCGTCAACCACCTACGCTGTCGAGCGTGAGGATCTCCGTGCGCCTGTTCGCCGGCCTGCGCGAGCGCGCCGGAAGCCGGCACGTCGAGGTGGAGGTCGAAGAGCCCGCCACCGTCGAGAAGCTGCTCGAAGCGATGGCCACCACGCCGGTCGGGCCGCTCGCCCCGCGGTCCTGCATCGTGGCGGTCAATCGTGAGTACGCCGCGCCCTCCCAATCCATCGGCCCGGACGACGAGTTGGCGCTCATCCCGCCTGTGAGCGGCGGGGAGACTCGCGTGAGAAGGGCACGCATCACGGGCGACGCGCTCGACCTGGCCGCGCTCGCCGCCATCGTGCGTGACTCCCGGGCGGGCGCCGTGGTGGTCTTCGAAGGCGTCACCCGCGAAGTCGAGGCGCTCGAGTACGAGGCCTACGCCGAGATGGCCGAGCCGCGGCTCGCCGCCATCGCGGAGGAGGAGGCCGAGCGCCATGGGCTCTGTGCGGTCGCCGTCGAGCACCGGACGGGAAGGGTCGGCCTCGGCGAGGCGAGCGTCATCGTCGCGGCCTCGGCGCCCCACCGCGGAGAGGCCTTCGCGGGCGCTCGCGCCGTGATCGACCGGGTCAAGGCCGAAGCGCCGATCTGGAAGCAGGAGGAGGGCGTCTGGAAGGGAGAAGCCCTTCCGCCCTCACCAGACTGAGTCGTAGAGCAGCTCGCTCACAAGGCCCTGGGCGGCCAGCAGGCCGAGGGCGAGCGGCAGCCGGCGGTTCGGGAGGGCCGACGCGGCGGCAAGGCACACGAAGGGCGCGAAGAACAGCCAGATCCGCTCCGTCTCGGCCTTGGTGAAGCCCAGGACGGTCGCGATCCCGAGCACGGCGAAGATGGCCACGGCGACCGAGCGCCCGTCACCCAGCGCCCGGAACGCGTACCAGGTGATCGGCAGCCCCACCGTCACCAGGAACGCAACCGGGGAGCCGAACAGCCAGAAGGAGTACGGGCGGCCACGGGCGATGCCGTCGCGGTAGACCTGCTCCGTGCCACGCAGGGTTCCCAGGGGGTCGAAGCCATACGCGGCGTAGAGCACGGCGTAGAACGCGACGAGGCCGACGCCGCAGCCCGCGGCGAGCACGAGCGCCGACTTCAGTCCGTCACGCCGCAGGCGGAGCACTGCGGCCCAGGCTCCCACCGCCAGCAGCGACCACGCGAAGAACGAGGCGGCGGCCAGGGTCAGCGCTCCTACCGTCGCGCCGACCAGGCGCGGCCCGGCGACGAGCGCAAGCGCCGCGAGCACGCCGAGCGTCATGTAGACCGCGTCCGCCGACGTCACGCCGAACATCGTCACCCCTGGTGAGAGCGCCAGCAGCAGCGCGGCGCTCCGCGCGGCTCCCTCGTCGTCGAGCAGGCGACGGGCGAGGAGGTACAGCATCGGGGTGGCGAGCGCGCCCGCTCCGATGCAGAGCGCCGCGAGGGCTTTTGGGGTTCCGATGGCCAGACGGTCCACGAGCAGCAGCAGGCCCGGCGGATGCCCCGCGGCGTGAACCGGGAGCGAGGTCACGACTTCCGAAAAGCGGTCGAGGAAGATGTCCACCCCGTAACGGAGCGCCGGCAGCGCGGGAAGGTACTCGTTGTCGCCCTCGAAGGAGCGCGTTCGGTCGAAGACCTGATACCAGCCGCTCGTCCCGCTCCTGGCGGCGGACTCCGCGAGCCGCACGCCGGCGGTGAGCGCCAGCGCGGCGAGCGCGAAGACACCGGGTCCCACCCGGGCGACCTTGAGACGAGGACCTCCGACCGCGGCCATGAGCAGCACGACCGCGGCGACGGCCACCCACGAGTCCAACCTGGGCTCATAGCGCCAGAGAAAGGGTGGGTTGGGAACGTGAAGCATCGTGCCGGTGCGATCCAGGCGCAGGCCGACCGCCACCACCAGCGTTCCAGCGGCGAGCGCCATCCAGGGCACGAGCCGCCGCAGCGAGCTCACCACGACGGCGCGTCCGGGCGATCGGTGTCTGCCATCCTCGCCCTATCGGCCGGCGTCTGACTGCAACCGTCTGCGCGTTGGGGATCGCCGGGTGCGGATCCCTCGACGAGAACCGCACACCCAAGGCGGCCGAGCCGGCCAGGGCGCCGAAGCCACGCGAGGCCCCCGCAGGTCAAGTCGTCCGCGTCGGTTCGCTTCCCGAGGGCGTGGTGGCCGACACGCGGACCCCCGGTGTGGCCGTCGGCGTGCGCGAGCCCGATGAGCTCGTGCTCCTGGATGGCCGCTCGGGGAGGGTGATCCGTCGCGTCAAGCTGCCCGCGGCGCCCCGTCACCTGCAGCTCGCCGGCTCCGGCGGCCCGGTGCTCGTCCCCGCCGAACGGGCGAACGCCCTCGCCGAGGTGCCCCTGAGCGGCCGGACGGGGTCGCGCTTCCGAGAGACCGCCGTCGGCGCGCAGCCCCACGACGCCACCGCGGTGGGCGACCGGATCTTCGTCGGCGACGAGCGCGGCGACACGGTGACGGTCCTCGAGAACGGACGGCAGGTCGGGCGCTTCGCCGTCGCACGCCAGCCGGGCGGCCTCGCGCCCGTGGGCGACGGAAGCCAGGTTGCGGTGGTCTCGGTCCGCGACCGGGTGGTCGAGCTCTTTGACGCCGAGTCCTTCAAGCGGCTCGGCAAGGTCAACGCGGGCGTCGGCCCGACCCACGTGGTGTCCGACGGCGAGCAGTACCTCTACGTGACGGACACGGCCGGCGACGCCCTGCTGGTCTTCCGGACGCAACCCGAGCTCCGGTTGGTGCGGCGGCTGGCGATGCCGACGTCGCCGTACGGCATCGCTCTCGACCGACGCCGCGAGCGGCTCTTCGTGACCCTCACGGGCACCAACCGCCTCGTCAAGCTCCGGACGAACGGGCCCCGGACGGTCGCGAACCTCCCCACGGTGCAGCAGCCGGACACCGTCGCGGTCGACGAGTCCACGGGTCGCGCATTCGTCACCGGCCGGGTGGACGGCGTGCTCCAACTCATCGACCCCGCCGATCGCGAACCCGAGCCCTAGCTCAGCGGGGCCGTGCGAGCCGGGCGAACCAGCGATGGTCGTCTTCAAAGGTCTCAAGGGTGATCAGGCCGGCCCGCGCGGCGATCGGCTCCATGGCGTCGGCGGCGACCCGCGCCCAGGCGAACCACTCGCTCACCAGGGACTCCGATTCGATCCGCACACGCGTCCGGAGCGTCTCATACCCCGGTGGGTCGAGTTCGACGATCGCGTCGCCACCCGGCCGCAGGAGAGTCGCCACGCGCTCGAGCAGCAGGGCGGGCCGTCCGCCTATCCCGATATTGCCGTCGAGCAGGAGCGCGGTGGCCCAGCGTCCGGAGCCGGGCACGTCGGCGAAGATGGATCCGGTCACCGCCCGGCCTCCGCGCCGCCGGGCGAAGCCCACAGCGGCGGGTACGAGATCGACGCCGAGCGCCTCCTTCCCGGCCGCCGAGAGGGCCTCGAGAAGCCGGCCCGGCCCACAGCCCACGTCGAGGACCGGAGCGATCGACCGCGTCACGATGCGGTCGTCCGCAGGGGTGGGGGCACCGAGCCAGAGCTCGAGGGGCATCGGCTCCGAACCGCGGTCCACGCTCCGCACCCGGACTCGCGGGACGGGTGGCCCGCCCGCCGCGTGCTGCACGGCCGTGGCGAGCAGGCGCGCGTAGAGCTGGTCGGCGGGGAGGAGCGCAGGCTCGGCCTCAAGGGTCGACGCCACGACCCGCGGATCGGACACGGAGCTCACGCGATCGCCGCCTCGTGGAGCGCTCGCTCGACCGACGCCAGCTCGGCTGCGAAGCGCGTCTCGGGCGCCGAAGCCGCGACGGCTCGGGCGTCCTCGATCGTGTCCACGTCGAGCAACGGCGGCAGCTCGGCAATCGACAGGTCCAACGCGCGCAGACGGGCCAGTTGCTGCGCGCCCGTGGTTTCCGTGCTCATCTCGACGTCCTCGAAGACCCGGGGATCAGCGGCGCGCAAGCCGATGCCCCAGTAGCCGCCGTCGGCGGCGGGGCCGTAGACGGCGTGGGCACCGTCACGGTCGAGCGCCGCCAGTCCGGCTTCGAGCAGGGTGACCTCGAGCTGGGGGGTGTCCATGCCGACGAGCATGGCCGGTGCTCCGGCGTCGGAGAACGCGTTCGCCAGTCGCTCGGCGAGGCCATCGCCGCGCTGCGCGACGACCTCGAAGGCCTCCGGTATCCACGAGCCGGCGGGGCCGTCGAGGATCAGGACCCGGCGTCGCTGAGGTCCGCCGGCCGCGGCCACCGTCGCCAGTGTGTCGTCGAGCGCGGCGGCCGCCAGCGAGGCGGCCTGCTTTGGGGTGCAGGGCGGGCAGAGCCGCGTCTTGGCCTTCCCCGGCTCGGGGGACTTGGCGATCACCAGCAGGGCCGCGTCGGATGTCACGCGAGCGCCCTGGTCATGTCGCGGACGGTCCGTATCGTGCCGCGAAGGGTGCCCGTCACCTTCGAGCGCCCGGCGCGGGGATGATGGGTGATCGGTACTTCACGCACGCTCCAGCCTGCATCGGCAGCTCGGAGCACCATCTCAAGCGGCCATCCGAATCGGCGGTCGCGGATGTTCAGCTCGATGAGGCCTTGGCGCCGTGCCGCCCGCATCGGACCGAGGTCGGTGACCCGGATTCCGGCCCGTCGTCGCAGCTCGAGCGCCAGCAGCTGGTTGGCGAACCGGGCGTGCAGCGGCCCGGAGTCTGGCCCGGTGCGTGCTCCGAGCATCAGATCGGCGGTGCCGGCCTTCACGGGATCGGCCACGCGGGGCAGCTCCATGGGATCGAAGGTGGCGTCGCAGTCCATGAAGCAGACGATGTCCTCGCGCGCCGCCATCAGCCCGGCGAAGCAGGCCGAGCCGAAGCCTGGCAGGGGCTCGAGGACCACCTCGGCGCCCAGCCGTGCAGCCTCGTGGGCCGAGCCGTCGGTCGAGCCGTTGTCGACCACGATCGGCGAGTAGCCGGCCGGCACGCGTTCGAGCACCCAGGGAAGGGCTTCGCGTTCGTTGAGGACGGGAAGGACGACGTCAGGCATGCGGAGCAGGGCCGAGCCTTTGTATCTCGGAACCCTTAACAGACACATACGCGGCAAAGGCCTGGACGGTTGAGTGTGGCAGTACGCTCTCCAGGCCCATGGCCGCCGACGTCATCCTGGTCACCGGCGGTGCGGGGTTCATCGGCTCTCACGTGGTGGACGAGCTGGTTGACCTCGGCGTGCCGGTCCGGATCCTCGACCACCTGCATCCTGCAGCTCATTCCGGCAAACCCGACTACCTGAACCCGGGGGCCGACTGGCGGCGCATCGACATTCGTGAGCCCGCCGAAGTCGAGCGGGCGCTCGAGGGAGTGACCGCGGTCTGCCACCAGGCCTCCATGGTCGGCCTCGGCGTGGACTTCGACGACGTCGCCGATTACGTGAGCCACAACGATCTCGGCACGGCTGTCCTGCTCCGCGGGCTTGCCAGGCGGGGCTTCGCGGGGCGGATCGCACTGGCGTCGAGCATGGTCGTCTACGGCGAAGGACGCTACCGCTGCTCGGAGCATGGGCTGGTTGCCGCCCCTCCGCGTAACCCGAGCGACCTCGACGCCGGGCGATTCGAGCCGCCGTGCCCACGCTGTGGACGCCCACTCACGCCCGAGTCCGTGCCCGAAGGAGCGGCCCCCGATCCGCGCAACGTCTACGCCGCCACCAAGTTGCACCAGGAGCACCTGTGTGGCGCCTTCGCCCGCGAGACGCGGTCGACCGTGACCTCGCTGCGCTATCACAACGTCTACGGGCCTCGGATGCCCAGGGACACGCCCTACGCGGGGGTCGCGGCACTCTTCCGGTCACGGCTCGAGGCAGGAGAGGCGCCGCTGGTCTTCGAGGACGGGGGCCAGCGTCGCGACTTCGTGCACGTCCGCGACGTCGCTCACGCCAACGTGCTGGCGCTCACCGGCGAGCGCCCGTTCCATGGAGCCCTCAACGTCGCGACGGGCCGGCCGCACACCGTGGGCGAGATGGCCGCCGCGCTGGCCCGAGCGATTCAAGGCCCGGCGCCCCAGGTGACGGGAGCGTGGCGGGGCGGGGACGTGCGCCACGTGTTCGCGTCCACCGATCGGGCCGGGGAGGCGCTGGGATTTCGAGCCGAGATCGGCTTCGAGGACGGGATGACCGAGTTCGCGCGAGCATCGTTGCGCTCTTAAAGCGCGGGACGTCACCTCTGAGTGGGCACCCGTCGAGCCGGGACTCGGCGGGGAACAGCCGGCCGGCGGGCCGGGGCAGAAGCCGGCCGGCGATCGCCCTGATGGTCACGGCGGCGGCTGGGCCACGGGCCGGCGTCAGGCTTGGGCAGCTCGAGATCAGGCGGGCCCGAAGGGGGTGGCGGCTCACGGTCGTCGCCGTCGCGGAAGTCGTCCCCGTCGCTCGGATCGTCGTCATCGTCATCGCGCAGCTTGAAGAACCACACGAGCCAGACGATCAGGGCGCCAACGTCAAAGACGCGCAGCCCGACCATGAAGATCCACCCCTCCAGCGTCACTGCCGGGCAGGGTAAGCGGTCAACGGAGCGGCTACAAGCCGAAACGCTCGACCAGGTTCATCTCCATGCCTCCCGTTGGTTGCTCTAGGATGTCAGCGGAAGGACCTTCTGCTGGAGAGAAAGTGTGCGGCGTTTGCAGCAGCTCACAAAGGCTCACCGCCGGCGTCTGCTTCTGACCGCCCAGGCGGCGTTGCTCTTGATAGCGGTGAGTGTCGCGATCCTCGTATCGCGCGCTGGAGATTGGCAGCCGGTCGAGCTACTCGTCGCGCTGCTGATCATCGCGCTCGCCGGCGAGTTCGGCGCGATCCGGACGGGCAACGTGCACATCGGCCCGGCGTTCGTGGCGACCGTGCTCGCCATGGCGCTCCTCGGACCGGCTCCTGCGGCCCTGCTCGCGGTTCTCGCCATGCTCGGGCCGTCGATCCGGGAGAAGCTCTCCCCGGAGCTCATCTTCAACAACGTCGTCGCCATGACCACCTTCCCCGTGGTCGGCGCGCTGCTGATCCAGGCGATCGGCGATCCGCACACGGGCAACGATACGAATCTCGCCACGTTCCTGGTGGTCTTCGGAGTGTCCATCGCGATGAACCTCCTCAACTTTGCGCTGATCGTCGGATACGACTGCGCCCGCGACGCCACCAGCTTCCGCGCAGAGTTCTCGAGGCTCTACGTGCCGGTCCTGCCGTGGGAGTTCGCCACTGCCTTTCTGGCCGCGGGGACCGCCTACCTCTATCCACGCATCGGGCTCGTCGCGGTCATCATGCTGGCGCTGCTCCTGCTCTCCCAGCGCTTCCTGCTCAAGGCGGTCGTCAACGTCGAGCGTCAGCGTGACGAGCTGCGGGCTCAGATGGACGAGATGCTGGCGCTGCACGACGGCGTCATCCGAGTCATGGTCGAGACCCTGTCGATGCGCGATCAGATGACCGCCCGCCACTCGGCCGCGGTCGCGCGCTTCGCGCGAGCCACGGCCCAGGCCATGGGCCTGCCCGAGCGCGAGCAGCGGCTCGTCCACACGGCAGGCCTCCTGCACGACATCGGGAAGTTCGCCTTCCCCGATCACACCCTCAAGAGCACCACGCTCTCGGACGCTGACTGGGCGCTCATCCGGAGCCACCCCCAGCGTGGCGCGGACATCGTCCGCCGCGTGCGGGGTTACGAGGAGGTCGCCGACATCATCCTCAGCCATCACGAGCACGTCGACGGGAGCGGATATCCACGTGGTCAGACCCAGGACGAGATCCCGATGCTGGCCCGGATCATCGCGGTCGTGGACACCTTCGACGTCATGACCGCTCGCGATTCGTATCGGACGCCCGTCAGCGTCGAGGAAGCCGTCGTCGAGCTGCGGCGCGTGAGCGCGACGCAGCTCGACGAGGGAGTCGTGCGGGTCTTTCTCGGAATGCTCGAAGGCGGTGGCGTGGGGTTCGGCCACGCTGACGATGCAGACCTACAAGTTGAGCTCTCCGCGGGTCGACGTGAGCGCTTCAAGGCGGATCGGGAGGGCGTTGTCGGTCCTCCGAAGATCGGGCCCTGATGTCCGTGGCGGGGACCTCCCGCCCGTTCGCTAGTGACGCCAACCCATGAAGGTTCCCTCCTTCTGCAATGTCAGAGTTCTGAGTAACACGTGTTTTTAGCTAATCGACCGGTATCTGAGAAACTTGAGGGCCCTTAGCGGCTTTTTCACGCGTCGGCTAGGTTGCGCCCGCGATGGGCCAACGCGATCTCGCCGTCGACCTCGGGACGGCCAACACGCTCGTCTATGAGCGCGGGCGCGGCATCGTCGTGTCAGAACCGTCGGTGGTGGCGATGGACGCCGAGCGTGGCGAGGTCTACGCAGTGGGGGAGGAGGCGTACCGGATGATCGGCCGTACACCGGCGACCATCTCGGCCACCCGCCCGCTGCGCCACGGGGTCATCGCGGACTTCGAGGTGACCGAGCAGATGCTCCGGTACTTCCTGCGAAAGGCCCATCAGAGCCGCTGGACGCGCCAGCGGGTCGTGATGTGCGTGCCCTCAGGGGTCACGGGCGTCGAGTCGCGGGCGGTGGAGGAAGCGTGCCTGTCCGCGGGGGCGCGGCAGGTGGCGCTCATCGAGGAGCCGATCGCGGCGGCCATCGGCGCCGGCCTGCCGATCGCCGAGCCGCGGGGCCACATGGTGGTCGACATCGGAGGGGGCACGAGTGAGGTGGCGGTGCTCTCGATGGGGGAGATCGTGGTCGAGACCTCGCTGCGTCTCGGGGGCTATGACCTCGACGAGGCGATCATCGCCTTCGTCCGGCGCACCCACGGCGTCGCGATCGGGCAGCCCACCGCGGAGGAGCTCAAGCTCGCAATCGGGTCGGCCGGGCCGCTCGAGCCGGAGTTGCAGGCGGTGTTGCGCGGACGGGAGGTCGTCTCCGGCATGCCACACGAAGTGGTGGTGACCAGTACGGAGGCGCGCATCGCGCTGGCGGAGCCGGTCCAGGCGATCGTGGACGCCGTCCGGGAGACGCTCGACCGGACGCCGCCCGAGCTCGCGTCGGACATCCTCACCTCGGGCATCCTCCTGGCCGGAGGTGGCGCGATGCTCCATGGCCTGGCCGCCCGCTTGCATGAGGAGACCCAGATGCCGACCTACGTCGCCGACTCGGCGCTCACCTGTGTGGCGGAGGGCGCCGGCCAGGCGCTCGAGGAGTTCGAAGTGATCGCGCGCCGCCAGGCGCTGAAGTCGTCAAGTCGCCCAGGCGGCGGGCGTTCCCGCCGCACCCGCCGCCGGATGTGAGCTCAGCGGGCCGGCGCGGACGCTCCGACGGCCTCCAGGGCTTGGAGAAGCGCCGGGACGAAGCGCTCGGGCCGGGTGGCCACCACCAAGTGGTCGCCGTCGACCTCGAACGTGCGAGCGCCGAGCCTCTTGGCCAGCCGGCGCTGCTTGGCGGGCGGGACGCTGCGATCGCGCGCCGTCACGACCACGGCGCTCGGGAGGCGTGAAAGCCGTTCGATCCACGGCCCGGCATCGAAACGGCTCAACTCGCGCCCGGCTTCGGCGATATCGACGCTCGAGCCACGGGTGAGCTCTGCCGAGATCCAGGTGCGATAGGGCCCTTGCTCGATCTTGGTGCCCTTGAGCAGGAGCTCCCAGGCGCCGACGGGGAAGAGCCCGAGCAGAAGCCGGGTGGCGGCCATCGTCTTCCAGTAGGCGGCCATTCCCGGTCCCTGCCAATCCTCGGCGGTGGCGCACAGCACAAGTCCGCGGACCAGTTCGGGGCGGTCACGGGCGAGCAGCTCGGCGATCGGGCCGCCCATGGAGTAGCCCGCCGCGGTCACGGGCCCGCACCCGAGGTGCTCGACCACTCCGGCGGCGTCCTGCGCACACGCCTCGAGCGTGAAGGGCTCGGTCGTCCGCAATCCGCGACCGTGACCGCGATGGTCGAGCGCCAGGACGCGCAGACCGGCTCGGATGAGATCGTCGTAGACGGGCCACCAATTGGAATCGGAGGCGAACATCCAACCGTGGAGCAGGAGCGCGCACGGCCCGTTGCCCCCGGAATCCCTGACGAAGAACTCGCCGCGACCCGGTACGTGGATCACGTACCCCGGAGGCAGTGGTCGAGGCGGCTCAGGGACATATTCGGCGGCGGCCCGGCGGCGAGAGAAGTGCGGCATGGCGAGCCGCTTCCCACAGCGGGCCGCGGCTAGGCCTGGGGTCGACCCCACCGCGGGTGCCGAAGCTCGGTGCTTGTCGCCACTGATCCCGGGCGGTCTGCGTCGAGAAACGGCTCGGTCGGTCTCCCAGCCGGTTGATACGCCTCAGGAACATCTCGGAGACGGCCGCCCGGCAGTAGCAGCCGAGCGTCGGCTCCGGCGAGCCGGCCGGAGCCCGCCGCGGTGCCGGCCACCGCGCGCCTACGCTCATGAGCGTGGAGCTTTCCGTACTCGAGTCCGTGCTCATCTTCCTGGCGGGGGTGGCGGCCGGAACCATCAACGCGGTCGTCGGATCGGGAACCCTGATCACCTTCCCGGTCCTGTTGGCCTTCGGCTTCGCGCCGGTGGTCGCCAACGTGTCCAATACGGTCGGCCTTGTGCCGGGCACCATCTCGGGCGCGATCGGCTACCGCGCCGAGCTGTCCGGTCAGCGCGGGCGGATGCTCCGGCTGGCCGGGTTCTCGCTGTCAGGGGGCTTGACCGGAGCGATCCTGCTGCTCACGCTGCCCGGGTCGGCGTTCGAGGCGATCGTCCCGGCGCTGATCGGTCTCGCTCTCATCCTGGTGGTCTTCCAGCCTCGCCTCTCGCGGATGGTCAGCGAGCGCCGGAAGGAGGCAAAGCCCCACGGCGGGGCCGGGCTGGCCGCCGGCGTGTTCGGGACGGGCGTGTACGGCGGTTACTTCGGCGCAGCGCAGGGCGTGATCCTCCTGTCGGTACTCGGCATCACCCTTGAGGACGACCTCCAGCGCCTCAACGCGATCAAGAACTTCCTCTCGGCACTGGTGAACAGCGTGGCGGCCCTCCTGTTCATCGCCGTCGCCGACGTCGCCTGGTTGCCTGCGGGACTGCTCGCGGCCGGCTCGATCCTCGGCGGGCAGCTCGGCGCCACCATCGGCCGGCGGCTGCCGCCGCTCGCGCTGCGCGGCCTGATCGTGGTCGTCGGCGTGGCCGCCATCCTCCAGTTGGTGCTCTAAGCCGCTGATCTTCAATGCCGGAACCCGGATCCGGCGGGGTGTGGCGAACCGAAGCCCGGCCAGTGAAGGCGAAGTGACCCTGACTGGAGCTGTGAGGGTGGACGAACGGGGGAGTTGTCCCGTGCGCGAGTTCTTGCCCTCGATGGTGCACCTCCAGGGTGCAGAACCGGGGATTGACCCACGCGATAGAGCTCGCCCCCGATTGTGCACCTTCGCAAACGCTCCCGAACCCGCCTTCCCCTCATCAGTCGGGGTTGACGTCTCCGAACCAGCGGCTTCGCGACTAGCCGCCATAAGAGTTGACGTCCCAGACCACCCACCTAATCACCTAACCCGCCACGACCCCGCGATCGCCGCGTTCGACAGGTTCACGAGGCTGCCGGCCAGCAGCGCCTTCAAGCCGAAGCGCGCGACCTCGGCGCGTGGATCCGGTGCCAATCCGCCGATCGCGCCGATCTGGATCGCGATCGACGCAAAGTTGGCAAAGCCCGCCAGGGCGAAGGTGACCACCAGGACCGTCTTGTCCGTGAGCTCGCCGACCTGCGGGCCGAACGACGCGAACGCCACGAACTCGTTGAGCACGGTCTCTGCCCGGTGAAGTCGCCGGCGGTCGCCGCCTCAGACCAGGGACGCCGATCAGCTAGGCCACCGGCGAGAACACCCAGCCCAACACCTTCTGGAAGGTCAGGCCGTCGTACCCGAACCACCCACCGACGCCGCCGAGCAGCCCGTTGGCCATGGCGATGAGCGCGATGAAGGCGATCAGCAGGCCTCCCACGACCACGGCGATCCGCAGCCCGCTCAAGGCCCCGCGTCCCGTGGCGTCGATCACGTTGGCCGACTTCGTGTCGCGGACCGACTTGACGTCCCCCTGGGTCGACTCCTCGGTCTCGGGGTGCATCATCTTGGCGATGATGAGCGAGCCTGGGGCGTTCATCACCGTCGCCGCGAGCAGGAACGGCAGCGGCGCTCCCAGCAGCGCGTAGCCGACGAGAGTGGATCCGGCCACCGAGGCGAAGCCGCCGGTCATGACCGCGAACAGCTCAGAAGCCGTGAGCCGGTTGAGGTAGGGCGCGATGAGCAGCGGCGCCTCGGTCTGCCCCAGGAAGATGAGGTGGCCGACCAGACCGACTCGATCTTGCTCGTCTTGAGCACCCAGGAGATGGCTCCGCCGACGATCTCCACGAACCACTGGATGACCCGGAGGTAGTAGAAGAGCCCGATCAGGGCGCCGAGGAACACGATGACGGGCAGCACCTGGGCTAAGACGGTTCCTTCGCCCTCGAGCAGGCGACCGAAGAGGAACTTCGATCCCTCGCCGGTATAGCCCACCAGCGCCGCGACCTGGCCGGCGAAGAAGTCCAGCACGTCGCGGCCGACCGACCACTTGAGGACGAGGAGGGCGAAGGCGACCTGCAGCCCCAGCCCGACCAGGATCGTGCGCGGGTTGATCCGGCGCCGGTTGTTGGAGACGGCCAAGGCAAGCGCCAGGATGACGAAGAGCCCCAGCTGGCCCTGGAACTGACTCACGACCCCAGGTTCTCCGGCCCGAACGCGTGGGGGAGGAGCTCTGTGAGCGCGTGCCGTCGCACCGACCCACCGTCCTGGACGAACACCTCCTCGCAGCCGAACTCGTGCAACACCTGCCGACAGGCTCCGCACGGAAGACAGGGCGCGGCGTCAGGGCTCGCCACCGCGACGCGCGACACGGTGCGATCCAAGGGATGCGCGGCAGCCATGGCGAACACCGCGCTGCGCTCGGCGCAGACGCTGAGCCCGTAAGAGGCGTTCTCGACGTTGCAGCCGAGATGCACGGTGCCCGAGCTCGTGAGAACCGCCGCGCCGACCCGGAAGCCGCTGTAGGGCGCGTAGGCGCGCGAGGAGACCCCAACGGCGGCGGCCATCAGCTCGTCCGGCGTCACAGGCTCGCCAGTACATGGGGAGTGGCGCTGACCGGCTCGGCGGAGAGCTCGAGGGCACCTTCCACGAGCTCGACCGCCTGCGGCACGTTGCGCTCGCCGTACAGGCGCGCCACGGGCTGACCACGGGAGATCGTCTCCCCGACGGACACCAGCACCTCGATGCCGGCTCCGAAATCGACCGGGTCCGCCTTGCTCTCCCGGCCCGCGCCGAGCGCCACCGAGGCGCGACCGATGCCCAGCGCGTCGAAGCGGGCGACGTGTCCGTCGTCAGGCGAGACGACCTCGCGAACGGTGCCGGAGACCGGCAGGTCGTCCAGAGCGTCAGCGTCCCCGCCCTGCGCGCGGACGAAGGCCACGAAGGTCTCGTACGCCGCTCCCGACTCGAGCGCCCGCTCGACCGTGGGGCCGGGCTCCGGAATCCCCCGCAGCTCGAGCAGGCGCCGCGCCACGTCGCGGGCGACGTCGGCCAGGTCCTGGCTGGTCGGCTCGCCCCGCAGGAACTCGAGGCTCTCACGCACTTCCAGGGCGTTGCCCACCGCGCGCCCGAGCGCGGCGTCCATGTCGGTGATCAGGGCTGAGCTGTGAACGCCCATGGATTCCGAGAGCGCCACCAGCAGCTCGGCGAGCTCACGCGCCTGCTCGGGCGTCTTCATGAACGCCCCGGAGCCGCACTTGACGTCGTAAAGGAGATGGCCCGCGCCCGTCGCGGCCTTCTTGGAGACGATGGACGAGCCGATCAGGGGCAGTGAGTCGACGGTCCCGGTGGTGTCGCGCAGCGCGTAGATCGCCTTGTCGGCCGGTGCCAGCTCACCCGCCTCGCCGATCGCCAGTCCGACTTCGGCGGCCTGGCGTTGAAACTGGGCTTCGGTGAGCTCCATGGAGAGGCCGGGGATGGACTCGAGCTTGTCGATGGTCCCGCCCGTGATCCCGAGGCCGCGGCCCGAGAGCTTGGCCACGGGCGCGCCGGACGCTGCGACGATCGGCAGCGCCGTCAGCGTCACCTTGTCTCCGACGCCACCCGTCGAGTGCTTGTCGACGCAGTCGGGAAAGGAGTAGCGGGGGCCCGAATCGGCCATCGTGCGCGTCAGGGCCAGCGTCTCGTCGTAGCTCATGCCGCGCAGGAAGATCGCCATCAGCAATGCCGACATCTGGTAGTCGGGGACGGTCCCGAGGGTGTAGCCGCTGACCACCGTCGAGATCAGGTCAGGGTCGAGGGCTCCTCCCGACTTCTTGATCTCGATGGCATCACCGATCGCGCTCATGGCGGCTGGCAGCATAAGGGGAATGGACCCGACCCTGGAGGCACGCGTTCGGGCCTGGATCGAGGACGATCCCGATCCGGCTGCTCGCGCGGAGCTGAACTGCCTGCTCGACGCCGCGGACGAGGCAGAGCTCGAGGATCGCTTCCGGCTCTCCCTCGCGTTCGGTACCGCCGGGCTGCGTGGGAAACTGCGCGCGGGCCCGAACGGCATGAATCGCGCAGTGGTCCGGCGAGCCGCCGCCGGGCTCGCGGCCCACCTCGGCCCGGGACGGGCCGTCATCATCGGCTACGACGCGCGGCATGGGAGCCGGCGGTTCGCGCACGACAGCGCGGCGGTCCTCACCGGGGCGGGCCTGCGGGCGCTCGTGCTGCCGCGCGCGCTGCCCACGCCGATCCTGGCCTTCGCGGTCCGCCATCTCGACGCCGACGCCGGAGTGATGGTCACCGCGAGCCACAATCCCCGCGAGGACAACGGCTACAAGGTCTATCTGGGCGGCTACGAGCACGGGGGAGCGCAGCTCGTCTCGCCGGCCGACACGGAGATCGAGCGGTGCATGCGGGAGGTCGGCTCGCTGTCCGACCTCCCGCTGGGCCGGACGCTCGACCTCGTCGCCGAAGAGGTCATCGACGCCTATGTCGAGGCAACGACGCGGCTCTCGCTCGCGGCCGACCGCGACGTGCGCGTGGCCTACACCCCGCTGCACGGCGTCGGCCGCGACACGCTGCTCGAGGTCTTCGCCCGGGCTGGTCTTGCCGCGCCCGTCGTGGAACCCAGCCAGGCGGAGCCCGACCCTGACTTCCCGACGGTGTCCTTCCCGAATCCGGAGGAGCCCGGAGCGATGAAACGGGTGATAGCCCTCGGGCGTGACAGCGGCGCCCATGTCGTCATCGCGAACGATCCGGACGCCGATCGCTGCGCGGTGGCGGTGGATGGGCGGATCCTGCGCGGGGACGAACTCGGCGTGCTGCTGGCCGACCATCTGCTCGCCCACAAGCGCGGGCTGGTCGCCACCACCATCGTCTCCTCCTCCATGCTGTCCAAGCTGGCCGCCGCTCACGGCGTGCCGTACGCCGAGACGCTGACCGGCTTCAAGTGGATCATGCGTGCGGGCGCCGGCCTGGTCTTCGGATACGAGGAGGCGCTCGGCTACTCGGTCGGGCCGGACGTGGTGCGCGACAAGGACGGCATCTCGGCGGCGCTGCTCGTCGCCGAGCTCGCGGCCGGCCTGCGCGCTCGGGGCGCCACGCTGCTCGATCGCCTGGACGAGCTGGCCCGCGAGCACGGCCTGCACGCGACGGACCAATACTCGGTGAGAGTCGAGGACGCGGATCTGATCACCGCCGCGATGGCGCGCCTGCGCGCCGAGCCACCGTCCCAGCTCGCGGGCCGCGCGGTGACGCGGGTGCGCGACCTGCTCGAGGACTCCGGTCGGCTGCCCTCGGCGGACGTTCTGGTCTTCGAGCTCGACGGCGGGCGCGTGGTCGTGCGGCCCAGTGGCACCGAGCCCAAGCTCAAGGCCTACCTGGAGACCGTGGTACCCGAGGTGGCCGACCCGTCGGACGCCCGAGATCTGGCCAAGCGCCGCCTGGCCGGCCTGAAGGAGGGGGTGGCCTCGGTCCTCGCCCTCTGAGGCTTGGGTAAACCGGCTTTGGTGCCGATAGCAGTCGGTATGAAAAGCACCGGCGCGCCAGCTCTGAGCGCAGATCTCCAGGCGCCGTTCCGAGTCGCGGTCATCATCGTCGGCTGGCTTGTGATCGCCGTCGCGGGCCTGGTCCTCATCGGCGGCTTGGTGTTCGACCAGTCGCTGCTGAGATCGGTGATTCCCGGCGCGGTCGGCATGAAGGCGAACACGGCCATCGGGTTGCTGAGCCTTGGGAGCTCACTGCTGTGGCTCGTGGACGCCGGGGCGTCCTCCCACCGGCGCGCCGTCGGCGTGTGCCTCGCGGTGTTCCCCGGCCTCCTCGGAGCGCTCGTGCTCGGCGAGCACGTCTTCGGAGTGAACGTCGGGATCGACGAGCTGCTGTTCATCGACCGCGAGGGGCGCGCGAACGGCGTCCCGGATCCTGGTCGTCTCGCGCCCACCACCGGCGTGTGCTTCCTGCTCACGTCGTTCGCGCTGCTGCTGTTGAACTCACCTCCCCGCCGGGGCTGGCGACCGGCCGAAGTGGCCGCCATACCGGTGGCGCTCGTCGCCGGCATGGCCATCCTCGGCTACGCGTACTCGCTTCCGATCTTCTACGGACCCGCCTCTGCCGCGAAGATGGCCGTCAACACGGCTGGCTGTTTCATCGCCCTCGCGCTGGCCATCGTCCTCGCCCGGCCCCGCGGGCAACTGCTCCGTCTCGCGACCACGACGGATCCGGGCGGGGTCATGATGCGACGCCTCGGACCCTTCGTCCTGAGCGTCCCGCTCCTGCTCGGGTGGCTGCACCTGCGGACCGTCGAGTGGGGTGTCTTCGCACCCGGAGCGGCCGCATGGTGGCTCAGCGCCACCACCATGCTCGGCCTCGTGTCGATCGTCGCCTGGTGCGCCAGCGTCCTCAGTCGCGCCGACGCCGGACGCCGGTTGCTCGAGCAGGAGATGGAGGAAGCGCGCGATCGGGCGGTCGAGGGGTCGCGGGTCAAGTCGGACTTCGTGGCGAACATGAGCCACGAGATCCGCACCCCCCTCAACGGGGTCATCGGGATGACCGAGCTCCTGCTCGGGACGCCGCTCGACGAGGAGCAGCGCCAGTACGGCCGGGCGATCCGAAGCTCCGGTGACGCGCTGATGGCCGTCATCGGCGACATCCTCGACTTCTCGAAGATCGAGGCCGGCAAGCTGGAGATCGACAGAGCGGACTTCGCGCTCGGGGAGCTCGTGGAATCGACGTGCGAGCTCGTCGCGCACCCGGCCCAGAAGAAGGGCTTGAAGGTGACGATCGCTCTCGACGACGCACTGCCCGCGGCGGTGACGGGCGACGCCGTGCGCGTGCGGCAGGTGCTGCTCAACCTCTTGAGCAACGCGGTGAAGTTCACGGACCGCGGTGTGGTGTCGGTCTCCGTCGGCTCGCGTGCGCAGGCCACCGGTGAGGTCCAGGTGCGCTTCGAGGTCCGCGACACCGGGATCGGGGTCGGCCCGGCCGCGCTCCAGACGCTGTTCGAGTCCTTCACGCAGGCCGACAGCTCGACCACCCGCAGATACGGGGGGACGGGCCTCGGACTGGCGATCTCCAAGCAGCTCGTCGAGCTCATGGGCGGCGAGATCGGGGCGCAGAGCACGGTCGGCCAGGGCAGTCGCTTCTGGTTCGCACTGCCATTCGCTCCCGCCGCTGTGCCCGAGCCGGCGCCACCCGCCGCCGACGCCGCTTCGGCCGAGCCCACGGGCGACGACGCCCCGTTCGCCACCACCTTCAGGCTGCTGGTCGCCGAGGACAACGAGATCAATCAGCTTGTGGTGAGCCGCATGCTGGAGAAGCTCGGCTACGAGGTGCAGATCGCCGGCGACGGCCGCGAGGCTCTCGCCCTCCACGCGTCCGGACGCTATGCAGCGATCCTCATGGACTGCCAGATGCCCGAGCTCGACGGGTACGCCGCGACCCAGGAGATCCGGGCGAGAGAGGCGGGCGGACGTCGGACGCCGATCATCGCGATGACGGCGCACACCATGCAAGGCGACCGTGACAAGTGCATCGCCGCCGGCATGGACGACTACCTCGGCAAGCCCCTTCGCTCCGACTCCCTCAGGGTCACCGTCGCCCGTGCCGTCGCGTCCTCGCCTGCTCACGGTGAGCCGCCGACGCAAAGGGATCCGTCGCCGCGTCGCGTGGCGCCGCCCGCGGCGAAGTGAACCGCTTCTCGTTCAAGTCGGCCCCGCGCGCGCCGATCCACATTGCGAAGGATCGATGACCCGCCTCCGTCCACTCACCTCCCCCGTCGTGCGCCGGGTCGGCCGCAGGTTGTCCTCCGTGGCACCCGGGCGGTGGCTCGGTCTGGCCTCCCTGCTGACCCTGGCCCTGTTCGCGGCGCTCGTGTGGATCACGGAACGCCAGGCCGAGGACGCGGTCCGGGAGAAGGCGCGCAACGTCGCCGTCGTCTCAGCCCGCGAAGCGGCTCAGGCGGTCGGCGCGGAGCTCGCGAGCCTGCGCGAGCTCGTCGACGCCTACGCGAAACGCCCGCTGCTGGTCAGCGCGGTGGCGCGCGACGACGTCAGATCGCTGCGAGCCGGCGACCACCTGCGGCAGCTCGAGATGGCGCGGCCCGAGATCAGCGTGGCCTTCGCCGTCAGCCCTGGCGGCCGCCTGGTGGACATCGTTCCGCCGACTCCCAGCATCGTCGGCAAGAACTTCGCCTTCCGGGATTGGTACCGCGGCGTCACTCGCACGGGACGGCCCTACGTCTCAGAGGCGTACATCACGGCAGCGAGCAACGGAGCCACCGTGGTGGCCGCCGCGGCGGCCGTCCGGCGTGCGGGTCGGCCTGTCGGCTACCTCGTTGCCGCCTATGACGTGCGCGCCTTCCAACGCTTCGCGAGCCGCAAAGCCGGAGCCGAGGGCGTGCGCCTGAGCGTGACCGACCAGCGGGGCGTGGTGATCGCCGGCGCGAAGGCCGGATCCGGAGGACTCGTATCGCGGCGCAGCGACGCGCTGGTGCAGGCCGCCTTGCGAGGGCGCAGTGGCGTGGCGCAGCGGCGGATGGGCGATCACGACGTTCTGAGCGCCTTCACTCCGGTGGAGGGCGCGGGTTGGAGCGTGGTCGCGGACATGGACGAGGCGACAGCGCTCGCGGGCGTCGGCAGCCTGCGCCGGACCCAGTTGGTGCTCGGCGCCCCGCTCGTGATCGCCCTGCTCGGCGGCGTCGCGCTGCTCATTCGCACCCTGCGCCGCCGAGCGCGCGCCGAAGCGCGTCTGCGCCGCTCGGAGTCGCGCGCCCGATCCATCGTCGAGACGGCGCCCGAGGCGTTCCTCACGCTGGATCGGAACGATGAGGTCTGCGACTTCAACCCCGCGGCAGAGATCCTCTTCGGCTGGTCGTCAGAGGAAGTGCTCGGCCGATCGCTGGCCGAGACCATCGCGCTCACCCTGTGCGAGGACGGCGCCCGCACGCCGCTCACGCGGGCGAACGTCGGCGCGGTGGCGCCGCACGCGGAAGTCATCGGCCGTGGCCGGAAGGGCCGGTCGGTTCCCGTCGAGTTGGCGGTCGCGGCGGGGGAGGACGCCGAAGGCAACGTGAACGTCTTCATCCGCGACGTCTCGGCCAGGATCAGGGCTGAGCGGCGGGCCCGGGCGCAGTCCGGGGTCACGCTGGCCCTCGCCGAGTGTGAACATCTCGATCAATCGATGGGAGCCATCCTGGCCGGTCTGGGCGAGCCGCTGGGCTGGTCGCTCGGCGCCTTCTGGACCCTCGACCGGGACGCGCAACGCCTGCTCTGCAGGGCGGTCTGGCGTGGCGAAGGATTCGAAGCGGACGATTTCGAGGCCGCGTCCCGCGACCGTGCGCTCGGGCGCGGCATGGGCTTCCCCGGCAGGATCTGGGAGCTCGACGAGGTCGTCTGGGCGCCCGACGTCGGCAACTACGCGTTCTTCACGCGGACGGACGCCGCGGTGGCGGTAGGGATCCACGCCGCCGTTGGCATCCCGATCCGCGACCAGGACGGGGTCTGCGGCGTGATGGAGTTCTTCGATCGTCGCGTGGCGCCGGTCGATCAGGATGTGCTCGAGGTCCTGAGAACCGCTTCGGATCAGATCGGCCATTTCTTCGCCCGAAAGCACGCCGAGGCGCAGGTCCGGATGAACGAGGCCCGGCTGCGGATGATCCTCGAGAACACTCCGGCCGTCGTGTCGCTCAAGGACTCCGCCGGTCGCCACGTCCTGGTCAACCGGTCGTTCGAGACGATGCTCGGCGTGTCCTGTGCGGAAGTCGTGGGGCGCACCGCCGAGGAGGTCTTCTCGCCCACCCTGGCGGCGGCCATGCGGGAGACCGACGAGCTCGTGGTGAGCTCGGGCAAATCCCTGGAGATCGAGGAAGGAGCTGTGATGGCCGACGGCGAGCAACACACCCTGCTGTCGCTGAAGTTCCCGCTTGTCGACTCCGACGGCCGCCCGGCCGGGGTCTGCTCGGTCTCCACAGACATCACCGAGCGCAAGCTGGCCGAAGACGCGCTGCAGACCGCACACGGACATGCGCTGGAGACGTCGAGGCTGAAGTCCGAGTTCGTCGCCAACATGAGCCACGAACTGCGCACCCCGCTCAACGGCGTCATCGGCACCACCGGCCTGCTGCTCACCACCGACCTCGACCCCGAGCAACGGGAGTACGCCGAGATGGCGCAGCGCGCCGGGGAGGCGCTGCTGGGTCTCATCTCCGACATCCTTGACTTCTCGAAGATCGAGGCGGGGAAGCTCGAGTTCGACGACCACGACTTCGACCTCCGGCAGGTCGTCGACGACGCGTGCGCCCTGATGGCCGAGAACGCCTTCTCCAAGGGCCTCGAGCTGTTGAGCTCCGTCGAGCCGACGCTGCCGCAGGGATGCCACGGCGACGCGACGCGTCTCCGGCAGGTGCTCACCAACCTCGTGGCGAACGCCGTCAAGTTCACCGAAGACGGCCAGGTGATGGTCCACGTCTCCGCGGAGCCCGACGATCACGTGCGGTTCGAGGTCTCGGACACCGGCATCGGCATCGACGAGGACCGCAGGGCGCGACTGTGGGAGGCGTTCACCCAGGTCGACAGCTCGACCACCCGGCTCTACGGAGGCACGGGGCTGGGTCTGACGATCTCACGCCAGCTCATCGAGCACATGGGGGGATCCATCAGCGTTCAATCCGAGCTCGGCCGCGGGAGCACCTTCACGTTCAGCCTGCCGCTGCCCGTATCCGAGAGCCCGATGGAGTCCGACGCGGGGACCGAGTTGGTGGGCCGCTCGATCCTGGCGGTGGACGACAACGCGGCGAACCGGTCGATCCTCCTGGGCCAGCTCAAGGCGCTGGGGGCCTCGGTCACGACGGTCTCGGGTGGCAGGGAGGCGCTGGCAGCCCTGCACCACGCCGTCCAGGCAGGATGGCCGTTCGACCTGGCCATCCTCGACTTCAACATGCCGAAGATGGATGGCATCACGCTCGCCCGCCGGATCCGCGAGGAGACCTGGGGCGCGAGCACACGGCTCGTCATGCTCACGTCCTCGGGTGGCGAACGGGCCGAGGCTCGCAAGGCGGGAGTCGGCACCTATCTGACCAAGCCGGTGCGTCACGATCGCCTCGCCCGGGCCTTGGCCCACGCGCTGGAGGACGCTCCACAGACGCCGGCGCTGGCAGAGCCGCCGGTGGTCGTCCCGCAGGTTCCCGGCAAGACAGTGAAGCTGCTGGTGGCCGAGGACAACCAGATCAACCAGCTCGTGGCGCGTGTGATGCTCGAGCGGATGGGCTACGCCGTTGACGTGGCCAGCGACGGACTCGAAGCGGTCGGCATGTGGGGCTCGGGCGACTATGGGGCAGTCCTCATGGACTGTCAGATGCCGCAGCTCGACGGCTATGACGCCACTCGCCGTATACGCGCCGTGGAAGCCCGGGGTTCGCGCGTGCCCATCATCGCGGTGACCGCGAACGCCATGAAGGGCGACCGGGAGCGATGCCTGGAGTCCGGCATGGACGACTACCTGACCAAGCCGATCCAGATTGACGGGCTGCGCGCCGCGCTGGCGCGATGGATCGGCTCGGACGGCGCGCGGCCGAGCTTCGGGGCCCCCAAGCCGGTCCTGGTGCCGGCGGCTCCGAGCGGGCTCTTCGATGTGGACGCCGGCAGGCGACTCCGCGAGGACCTTCCTCCCGACGTGCTCCGCCGCCTGGTGACGCTGTTCGTCGAGCAGACACCGTCGGCCATCGATGCGATCGCGGCGGCCGTGTCGGCCGGCGATCCCGAGGCCCTATGGCGTGCGGCACACCGGCTCAAGGGCAGCTGTCGCGTCGTCGGCGCTCCTGCGCTGGAGATGCTGTGCGCAGAGCTCGAGGCGCTGGGCCGCACGAGTGAGATCAGTGGCTGCGCAGCGCTCGTGGGCGAGCTGCAGGCGGCCCTCGAGCCCGCTGTCGAAGGGGTGCGCCGCGAGCTGGCCAGCGCGGACTGAAGCTCGGCGCCGAACCAGAGGCCGGCGACACCGGCGGTGTAGGTTCGGGGCTCGATGCAATCGGCACTCGAAGACCTCGTCATCCTCGACTTCACCCGCATCCTCGCCGGCCCGCTGGCGACGATGGTCCTCGGCGACCTCGGAGCCAGCGTCACCAAGGTCGAGCGGCCGGGGGGTGACGACACCCGCGCGTGGGGGCCGCCCTACACGGAGGCGGGCGAGGCGACCTACTTCGAGTCGGTCAACCGCAACAAGCACAGCGTGACGCTCGATCTGCGCGATCCGGCGGACCTCGCCCGGGCACTCGCGCTTGCTGCTCAGGCCGATGTCGTGGTGGAGAATTTTCGGCCCGGTGTCATGGACCGGTTGGGCCTGGGCTACGACACGCTCAGCGAAGCCAATCCTCGGCTCGTGTACTGCTCGATCACCGCCTTTGGATCCGGAGCGGGCGCACCGCTGCCCGGCTTCGACCTGCTCCTGCAGGCGGTCGGGGGTCTTATGAGCATCACGGGAGACCCCGACGGCGAGCCGCAGAAGGTCGGTGTGGCGCTCGTCGACGTGGTCGCCGGCCTCTTCGCGGCCGTCGGCGTGCTGGCGGCCGTGCGCCATCGTGACGGCACGGGGGAGGGCCAGCGCGTCGAAGTCGACCTGCTCTCCTCGCTGCTCGCGGCCCTGGTCAACCAGTCGTCGGCCTACACCGCGGCCGGAGTCGTGGGTGCTCGCATGGGCAACGCCCATCCCAGCATCGCCCCCTACGAGGTCCTTGACACCGCGGACGGGCAGCTTGCGGTGGCGGTCGGCAACGATCGCCAGTTCGCCGCCCTGGCCGAAGCCGTCGGCCGTCCCGAGCTCGGAACGGATTCCCGGTTCGCCGACAACCAGTCGCGCGTCGCGCATCGGGACGTCCTACGGGGGCTGCTGGAGGAGAAGTTGTCGGCGGGTTCCACGGCGGATTGGGCCGCGCGGCTCTCGGCCGCCGGGGTTCCAGCCGGTCCGGTCAATGACATCGCCGCGGCGTTCGAGCTCGCGGAGGCGCTCGAGCTCGACCCGATCGTGGAGCTCGAGCGCGACGACGGGACGACGGTCCGCTTGCCCCGCGCTCCGATCCGGTTGTCCAGGACGCCGGTGACCTACCGTCTCGCGCCCCCCTTCCTCGGCGCCGAAGGCGATCGGTGATCAACGCCCCGAATCCGACGACGGACCTCGCGACCCTGGAGAGCGTGCAGCGGCGCGTGCTGTGGCTGGCCACTTCCATCGTGCACCATGCCAACCGGGTCAGGAGCACTCCGTCCGGGGTGAAGGTGGGGGGTCACCAGTCATCGTCGGCGTCGCTCGTGAGCGCCATGACGGCGCTGTACTTCGCGCACCTCCGGGCCCCTGACCGCGTGTCGGTAAAGCCGCACGCCTCGCCGGTGCTGCACGCGATCAACTACCTGCTCGGGCGTCTGGACGAGCGCTTTCTCACCGAGCTGCGCTCCTTCGGCGGCCTTCAGAGCTATCCGAGCCGGGTCAAGGATCCCGACCCGGTGGACTTCTCGACCGGCTCGGTCGGAATCGGTGCGACGGCTCCCATCTGGAGTGCGATCGCGCATCGCTACGTCGCAGGTCACTTCGACGTCCCGCGGGGCGGTCGGCAGGTCGCGCTGCTCGGGGACGCAGAGCTCGACGAGGGCGCGATCTGGGAGGCGATCGTCGATCCGGTCGTGCCTCGTCTCGGCGAGGTCCTGTGGATCGTCGACCTCAATCGGCAGTCGCTGGATCGCATCGTGCCCGACATCGCGGCGGGTCGGATCGGGGCGATGTTCGAGGCCGCCGGCTGGCACACGGTCAACGTCAAGTACGGTCGTCGCCTCGACGCGCTCTTCGCCCGGGAGGGAGGGGAGGGGCTCCGGAGGCGCATCGACCGCATGCCCAACGAGGAGTACCAGCATCTCCTGCGCATTCCGATCGAGGACGTGCGGCGGGAACTGCCCGGTCGGACAGGGGACCGCACGGGGCTCGAGCGTCTCGTCTCAGATCTCGACGATGCCGAGCTGCGCGCGGCCCTGCGCGACCTCGGCGGCCACGACCTCGAGGCCCTGCTCGACGCTTATCGGCAGGCGGACGCGGTCACCGACCGGCCGTCCGTGGTGTTCGCCTACACGATCAAGGCATGGAGCCTGCCCACCGAGGGCCATCCCGCCAACCACTCGGCGCTGCTGTCCGCCGATCAGTGGTCGGCGCTCGCCCACGACCTCGGAGCCGACACCGGCGACCCGTGGCGCCGGTTCGAGCCGGAGAGTCGTGAGGCGGAGCTCTGCGCCGCGGCGGCGGAGCGCCTCGAGCGCGACCCCATCCCACCCGTCACGCCCCCGGCGGTGCCCGAGACCCTCGAGCGCGATCACAAGGGAACCGTCTCTACCCAGCAGACCCTCGGGCGCTTCTTCGTCGACCTCGCCCACGCCGCCCCCGAGGTCGCCGCCAGGGTGGTGACCGTGAGCCCGGACGTCGCCTCGTCCACCAACCTGGGTGGCTGGATCAACCGGGTCGGCATCTGGAGCGTCGGGGATCGGATCGACTGGTTCGCCGACGACACCGACACCCTCGTGCGCTGGCGCGAGAGCGACCAGGGACAGCACATCGAGCTCGGGATCGCCGAGGTCAACCTGGTGGGCCTGCTCTCAGAGCTCGGAGCCACCTGGTCGCGTGACGGGCAGCCCCTGCTGCCGATCGGCACTATCTACGACCCGTTCGTGGCCAGAGCGCTCGAGCCGTGGTCGTTCGGCATGTACGCCGGCGGACAGTCGATCCTCGTGGGCACTCCTTCCGGGGTGACGCTCGCGCCTGAAGGCGGCGCACACCAGTCGATCGTCACGGCGTCGATCGGAATCGAGCAGCCGGCCTGCGTCGCGTGGGAGCCGTGCTTCGCGCAGGA